>ERZ772917.379-NODE-379-length-32186-cov-5.361053_pt1 | contig 32186 bp, 29 predicted proteins | sample MGYA00511187_ERZ772917 | MGnify/ENA primary metagenome ERZ772917 (study PRJEB29015, sample SAMEA2737925) | human oral metagenome | biome: human oral; feature: human-associated habitat; material: dental | place: China | collected 2012 ...
CCCGGATGCGCCGTCCCCCACGATTTGTACCGTCACGCGCCATCTTCTCGCCCCCATTCTTTAATACCCCGTTTGAACCGACGTTTTTGTGCGTGCGCCCCCTCCCCGGTCAAGGATTGGCGCGCTTTTAGAGATTTGACCGCCCCCTGGGGGGCCAAGCTAGACTTTCCACACGAAATGATGTATAATTTAATTGCTCCAGGGAGTCCAACAATACTTGCAACCAACTCTAGAGATAACACCTGACACGGAGCACTTGGGTTCCTTATCTATCAAGGGAGTGTTGCCTATGGTATCTAACATTTCAACAACAGTGTCTTTTGTCACCATGTTGATTTCAATGTATACGGGTATTGACGGACTCAGCCTAGAATATTTTGACCGTAGCATTTCGCTACGGTCTATTTTTTCACATCTTCTACTGTGGATCTTCTCATGACAGGATACGCAGAGCGACATCAGATTATCCTCATCATGCGTGCCTCCGTCCGAGAGTGGACGAACGTGATGGACAAGCGTCGCGAGGACGTATCTGCCCTGCTCCTTGCAGGACTCGCAGAGTGGATGCCCTGCCAAGTGTCGGTCACGAATCCTGCGCCACGCGCTGCCGTACCTCTCGTGCTGATCGTAGCCACGAGCGAAATGGTCATAATGCCGTTGCATTGTTTTCTCGTGCGTCTCGCAGTAGCAGCTCTTTCGATCCGTAAGGTTCGGACAGCCCGTCATGCGGCAGGGGCGCTTTGGCCTTCTCGGCATCGCTTCACCTCCATTGCGGCATGAAAAAACCTCCGCCGGGATTGCTCCCATTGGAGGTCGAGCCTTTAAGCATACTTTTCATAACACCATTTTACCATGTCAACACTGGAACTCAAGAGAATTATAGTGAAGTCTTTTTACGTGATTTCATTTCCCTGCAAGAATCTTATCCACAGCAGTGAGTGCTTTGGAATGGAGAATATGCACCCAACGAGACGTGTAGTGCATCTCGCCCGCAATTTCGTCCCACGACATAAAGCTGAGATACCGAAGCTCCAACAGCATGAGCGCATTGGTGTCCTGCACCTTGCTAATGGTCGCCATAACCTCACGTTTCAAGTCTACCAAACGGTCGATGTCATTGTTGATCTCATTCTCCAAGTCAACAATCTTGTCGATGGTATCCGCCAAGCGATGGACATTCCTCGTGCCGCTGACAGGCTCCGTTCCCATTGTGGATGTGGCTCTGGTGGCAAGATCACGCAAGGAGTCCACTTGACGGAGTTTGCTGTTGACCCGTTGGTCAATGCGGTACGCCTGACTGAGATATTCTTTCGCTGTCACACAAATTCCCCCTCTAGCTTTTCAAGCAGCCATTCTCCATCTATGCTCGTCAACTGTCCGAACCATGCGGAACGAAAGAACTGCTCTGTCTCAGAGCGCATCGCTGTCGCCGCAACATTCTCTGCCGCTTTGCAAAGAGCCGATCTCGCCCACCGATAATCCTTTGCCGCCTGTTCGATGATTGCATTGGCAAGAACCTCACAGTTCATCATGGGAAGCCACCTCCAGATTCGCTTTGACAGCATCGATCAGAGCCGTCTGGGTCTTGTCTTTCCGTTCAAGAGCCTGCATAACATTCTCATCCATCGTCCCTGCTGTGATGATGTGGTGGATAACCACAGTCCCCGTCTGCCCCTGCCGATAGAGCCGGGCATTGGTCTGTTGGTAGAGTTCCAAACTCCATGTAAGACCAAACCAGATGAGCGTCGAACCGCCGAACTGAAGGTTGAGTCCATGTCCCGCACTTGCGGGATGAATCACTGCGATTGGGATTTTGCCCGTATTCCAGTCCGCAATATCTGCACTCGACTGGATTTCACGAACAGGAATCCGCGCCTTGATCCTCTCAAGATCATGCCGATACCAGTACGCAACGAGTACGGGCTTTCCATTCGCACTCTCGACAAGATCTTCGAGTGCATCCAGTTTGCGGTCGTGCAGACGGACAGATTGCCTATCCTCTGTGTAGACCGCACCGTTCGCCATCTGCAGGAGTTTTCCCGAAAGGGCAGCCGCACTGACGGCATCAATCTCCGCGCCACAAAGGGAAGCGACCATATCCCGTTTCATTCCGTCATAGACGTTCCGCTCATCCTCATCCATCGCAACACGCACGCTATTTGAAATGAGCTGCGGCATTTTGAGATAATCCTTGGAACGCATGGAAATCGTGATATCCTCAATCCGACGGTAGATTTCATCCTCCGCACCCTCGCGCGGCTTGTAGCTGAACACCATCTGTTGATTCCATTTGTCGGGAAGGAAAAAGTCATTGCGGTAATGGGAGATGAATCTGCCGAGCCGCTTACCCATATCCAGAATACGAAACTCAGCCCAGAGATCCATGAGTCCGTTTGCCGACGGTGTTCCCGTCAGCCCCACAATCCGTTTGACCGAGGGACGTAGCTTCAAGAGTGCACGGAATCTTTTCGCCTGATGAGATTTGAACGATGAGAGTTCATCAATGACGATCATATCAAAATCCAACACTGCGCCGCTCTCCTCAATCAGCCACTTTACATTTTCCCGATTGATAATATATACATCCGCGCACCGCATGAGTGCTGCCGTCCGTTCCCTCGGTGTTCCCATAACCACAGAGGCGCGGATGTTTTTTGTATGCTCCCACTTTATGATCTCCGACGGCCATGTGTCACGCGCTACGCGCAGCGGAGCGATAACGAGTACCTTGCCGATCTCGAAGAAGTCATGCAGCAATTCTTCGATTGCAGTGAGTGTCACAACTGTCTTGCCAAGTCCGCAGTCCAAAAAGATCGCGGCTTCCTTGTGATGCAGGATAAAATCCTTGGCGTATGTCTGATAAAAATGCGGTTCATAGCGCATCGATAATCCCTCCGATTTTTTCTTTTCTGTCGACCACAAAGACCTTGAACCCAAGCGCACGCAGCTGCTCGATACGTCTCACCTGCAAGGGACGCGGTTTCCTGCCCGGAGCCTTGAGTTCCATAAAGCACATCTTCCCGCCCGGCATGAGCACAAGGCGATCCGGCACACCCGCATGTCCCGGAGAAACGAACTTCAGTGCAAGCCCACCGTGTAATTTTATGTATAGCCTAGTGAATTTTTCCAAATCTGATTCACGCATTGAGCTTCCTCGCTTTCCAGATTTCTTGTGATAGTGGTGTGTGTCACCGCCTATACTATATATATAATATATATTTATATATCCTATACTCTTCACTCTTTTCTCTGTCCCTATATATAAAGGGGATAAGAAGTATCACTTCTGCCACCAAAGGTCTGTATCCCCAAAAACCACAGGGGCGGAGTACGGTGATACCCTTGTGGGTTTTTACTCACCGCACTGCCACAACCTGCATCTTAGTCTTTCAAAAAATCATCTTCGGGTGAACTCCAGAAGCCTGTATATTCCTGAAGTGCTTCCGGTCTCAGCAGGAGATCCCGATAGACATTTCCATAACTTCGCCGTATGGTCATGGAACTGAAATCAGTATGGTAATACCGAGCCAGTGTGGTTCTGAACTCCCGTGCGGTCTTGGCAAAGCCATTGTTGTTGTCCCTGCACCATGCCTGATAGATGCGGTAGACCTTGCCCGTTGTGACTTCACCGCACTTTGCTCCCTCGGGACGTTTCATCATGCACTCTGCATGGAAGGCAAGCACCGAGTTGTTCTCGACCATGTATTCCTCTCTTGCCGACAGAACCGACTGCGGCTCTGTGAATCGGTAGCCGTTTTGGATGACCGCACGCAGCGCATGGATGGCTTTGCGGACGATCCCGTCACGCTCGGCATAGAGCTTTTCTCCGAGAAGCCTGTCCTGCTTGTCGATGGGAATGGCATTTTTGCAATGTACCTGCATGATACGGTCATGTACCCACTGCCCGTCATCACCGCCAAACCTCGGCAGCTGATTCATGCAGAACCAAAACAGTCCGTTGAAAGTGAACTCGAATCCGTTCTGCCCTTTGAATTCCGCGAAGATGCTGTCTCCGCCCGTACACTTTTTGAAGGTCTTGAGTTCATCCACGGTAATGAAGCTCATGTCGGAACTGCCCGCAAGGCGCATTCCGTAAATCAGCCCGGTGCCGAACCGCGCCTCGATCTCCCGAAGGTCAATGCCAACGTAGTTTCCCCTGCCAAGGAGCTGCTCCACCAGACATTTCAGGCGGGATTTTCCCGTATCCCCCGCTCCGTACATAAAGAGAGCCTTTTTCATACGCCAACCTTTGACGTTGGACAAACACGCGCCGATGAATTCAAGCAGCAGTCGCTCAATCTCGGTGTCGCCATCTGTGAGTGTGTGCATGAATGCATCGAACACAGGTGTCACGATCTCTTCACGTGCCCACTCGCACGGAATTTGTATGGTGGATAAGAGATCGGGGCTGTGCTCGGTCAGTTCCATTGTAGAGAGATGGAGAATCCCGTTCCGGAAGTTGATGATGTCCTCGTCTGCATTGAGGTCAGAGTCCTTGATGTAGTTCAGATCCGTTGTGAGGATGCGAAATGTCTCATCCACCTTTCGCATCTCAATCATCTCGGGATCGTAGGCGGCGATGCAGTTCTTGATGAGACCTTTCAGCATATCGTCGGCGTAAAGGCGGTACACGCCTCCCTCGTAGACGTAGCGCAGCACGCCATGCCGTGCACTGTCCCGAACGAAGATGTAACTTAGATGCTGACGAATGTAATCCGCAAGAGTTGGGCAACTGATGGCCGGCTGCCCTTTGGTGTTGAAGTGAATAAAATCCGGGTGATCCATCACCGATGCATGAAACACGCCGTGACAGGCTTCCACGCCGACGCGGATCGTTGCTGCCTTGTAGTCCTCGCGCTCCCACTTCCGGCGGTAGAGTGCGGACTTACGAAAGACGGCATCAATCAGGGCTGCATCGTTTCCCGTCCGAAAGGCAATCAGGGCACAGAGGGCGGCATCTGCTTCCGAGGCACTGCCGTACTCCGAGATGTCACCACGGTCGAAGAGCCGTGCAAACTTCCCACCATTCTTCGCTTTTCGCAAAGAACAAACGATGTCGAATACGGCGCGGTCACCGTCCTCCTTCGGACGGTAGTTCACGGGCTGTTTGCGCAGCATATCCTTCTGCAATGTGGTAAGTACGGCTTCTGTTCCATCGTTAAGAGGTGCATCGTGGAACAGATCGCCCGTGAATACCGCAAAGCGGTTGGTCAGTCCTCCGACGTAGAGTTCCATTTTGTTGTGCGGATTTTTGACATAGAATTTCGGATCGAGTTTTTCCTTGCCGTCCTTGTCCTTTATTTTCGGAATGCGGTCATAATCACAGCAGCCGTAGATGTGTATGCCGTTTCCGCCGACGGATTTCTCGGCGTAGGTGTCATGTCTGCGGATCTGCAGCTGCACCATCGCATCCGCTTCGTCCCTGTGGTCAATGTCCAAGAAGTACATTCCCTTGGGGATAATGAAGCCGACACCACCGTAGGATGATGCCTCTGCCGCACGCATGGCTTCCTCGAACGTCACCCATGTTGCTCGAAACGCATGATTCGATCCCGTGATACCGCCGTCTGCGGCACAGGGTTTCTTTGTGCGATTGCCGTTCTGCATGGCATAGTTCCAGCAGATCCAGATTTTCTGCGCTTTGAGTTCGTCGATGGTCATCCCCATATGACCTCCTCGCATTTCGTGTTGAAATACCGAATCGGAATGCAAAGAGAACGCGCCTTGGCGATCTCTGCCTCCATCCCTTCGGTGATTTCCGTGCCGAATGCCCAGAGTTCCATGCACTTGCGCAGAAGAACAAAATTCATGCGAATCGCAAGAGCGCGATCCGTCTCTTCGGACATGAACTGCGGGAACAGCAGATGAGGTGCCAGAGGAATGCACCCACGCCGAACGGCGAAGCGGCAATACTCCCGCGCCCGCATGATATTGACGCGTGGATTATTGCGATATGCCGAACAGATGTAGATGATCGGAAAAGATGCATTCATCTCCCTCTCGAGAGTCCTCATCGCTGCTCCTGCCGTCGGGTCCGGGTAGTGTGATTCATTGAAATGCTTCATGATACTACGCTCCCTGCCTACTTGGACGTTTGCTCAAAACTGAGCGAACGTCCGTACAAACTGCTCAATGCGTCCACGAAACATTACCTCCTGAAAACTTCCTGCAGCACATCCACATGATAGGTATTCACCATGCCGTACTTGGCATCGTACTCCTTGCCGATGTGGTAGCCCTGCTTTCTGGACATTGCTGACGCTCTGCGCCCAAGCCCGGCGGCAATATCCCGACTAACTCCACGAATTCCCATGAGATTGGCGTAGCCGATGATGGTGTAGTGGTGCTGATCGATGGTCATCTGCTTTGATTCAACATCGAGAAGCCGCTTGTCAACCTTGTCAATGCGGGCATTGGCGGCTTTAATCGCCTTTGCCTGCTCCACCAGACGCTGCGCGCTGTACAGAAGAAATTCCTCGGGCGTCATGTTCCTCATGGGGTTGAAATAGCTCTCTTCCAGGTCCTCAAAGACATCCCATGCACGATTCGTTCCGAGCATCTTGCAATGGCGCGCCGCACCTCGTTTCGTCCAGAGATAAATTGTGGATGCAAACTTGCTCACAGGCAGGTCGAAATTTTCGACTTGCCTCTTGAATCCCTTGAGATCAGCACCTTCGAGCCGGAAGTAATGTTTTCCCTCCGCAAACCGATCTTTGTTGTTGTTGAAATTCTGTTTGATGTGTTGGACATCACAGCCATATGCCTCGGCAAGCTGCTCCGTGGTCATGACTCGGATGCCGCTGTGTTCCAAAACCTGCAAATCTTTCATGGTAAATTCCTCCAATACGCTGTAAATACTCCGATGACGGGGAAAAGTTGTCCCCTTCTCAAAAGACAGCGGACAGAAAGAGGCATATTGGTCACCCGTTGCAGGAAAATTTATTTGTTCAATCGAATATTTCTAAAGCAAAGGAGGATAAGGCAGATGGTACGATCTATCGTCAAGGATGCAATGTTTCTCGGGCAGCCATCCGAGGAGGCCGTGAAATCCGACCTCCCGATTGCCAACAACTTGCTCGATACACTCAAAGCCCATGTCGGGCACTGTGTCGGGCTTGCCGCCAACATGATTGGCGAAAAGAAGCGCATCATTGCCGTATGCGTGGGTAAATCTCATCTCGTCATGCTGAATCCGGAGTTTGTAAAAGCATCCTCCGAGCAGTACGAGGCCGAGGAGGGATGTCTCTCCCTACCCGGACAGAGAAAAACAATGCGGCATGAATGGGTCGAAGTCACATACCGCGACATAAAATTTCGCAAGCAGAAAAACAAGTTCTCCGGCTTTACGGCGCAGATCATTCAACATGAGATGGATCACTGCAACGGAATCTTGATATGAAAACCTCGGGCTGCACATGAACGCAGTCCGAGGTTTTCACATAATGGTAATTCGTATTTTATTGACTTTCTTGCTTGTTTATTTATATAATACAAGCAAGAAAGTTTTTAGGAGGTGATTCACATGACGCAACAAGCTGCTATCATGAACCTCATCCATAAAAATAACGGTATGCTGACAACAGCCAAAGCGGTATCATCCGGTATTTCCCGCAGCATGTTGGCACATCTCGTCAAACGCGGACATTTGCTCCGTCCTGCCCGCGGCGTATACACGCTGCCCGAAATATGGGAAGATGAATTTCTCAATCTGCAAACACGATTCAAACGTGGCATTTTCTCACATGAAACGGCTCTCTTTCTCTGGAATCTGACGGATCGAACGCCGATTGCCTACCATATGACCTTCCCTACAAACTACAATCTGGCAAATCCGCAAAAGGAAGGAATCCGCTGTGCGCAGGTAAAGCCTGAGCGATATGAACTTGGCATAACAGAGATAAAATCTCCTGCAGGGAATTCGATACGCTGTTACTCCATGGAGCGTACGCTCTGTGATATCCTGCGACCACAGCACGCTGCAGATATTCAAGTTGTCTCAGAAGCTTTCAAACACTATACGGACAGCAATCAGAAAAACATTCCCCTGCTCTCAAAGTACGCAGCTCGGCTCGGTGTCGAAAAAAGGATACGGACATATCTGGAGGTACTGCTTTGAATAATGCAATGCAGTTAAAGGCCGCCATCAATAAAATGGCAAAAGAAAAACACATCCCTGCCCAGCTCGTGATGCAAAACTATATGTTGGAGCGGCTGTTGGAACGCATCGCCCATTCAAGATATCAAGGCAACTTCATCCTAAAGGGCGGACTGCTGATTGCCTCGATGGTTGGTCTCCATTCGCGTGCCACAATGGATATGGACGCCACCATCCAAAATCATCCCGTGAACGAAAACAGCATAAAAACAATGTTCGAGGAGATCATCTCCATCCCCATTGACGATGATATAAGCTTCAGCTTCCAAGGTTTAGGAGAAATCCGAAAAAACGATGCCTACGGTGGATACCGCATCTCACTGACCGCAAACTTTCCCCCTATGAAAGTTCCTCTAAAACTGGACATCACAACCGGCGACAAGATTACCCCCAAAGCAATCGAATACAGCTATCCGATGATGTTCAGCGACGGTACGTTGGAGATTTTTGCGTACAATCTTGAGACAATCCTTGCCGAAAAATTGGAGACGGTAATCTCTCGCGGCGACCAAAACACACGTCCAAGAGATTACTATGACATTTTCATCCTCAGCAAGCTGAAAGGACATGAGATTGATCGTGACACTTTACATAAAGCACTGTCCGAAACTTCGCAAAAGCGCAATTCCGGTGACCTAATCCCGCAGTATCACAGTATCATGGGGCAGATTGTAAAGAGTAGTGCAATGCAGCAACACTGGAAAACATATCAGCGCGATTATGAATATGCGAGAGAAGTCGAATTTTCCTTGGTCTGCGAAACCATTATCAACATTATGGATTCACTTCGTTGAACCGAAAAGCAAGCGGCATCTGTCAGTCAGGCAGATGCCGTTTTTCAGTCCTTCCGATAAAACTCGCACTCATACCCATCCGCCTTGAGCGGCAGCCCCTTTGCCCACGGTGGATTCTCAGCCATAATGGAGCATATCTCCTCCACCGATGAAACTCCGTATGGGACTTCGAGTACGATTTCGTCATGAACGTGCATCACAATGTCAAAGCCCCTGTTTCGAAGCTGTTTCATTGCGAAGACGAGCAGATCACGAGCTGTTCCCTGTGTGATATTTTCAACAAGTTTCCCGCCGAAGGTTTCAATCCTCTCCCACTTCTTTGTCATACCAAGACCTTCATAGGTGACGGACTCCCCTCCGAATCGGTTCCCTCCGATGCGCGGCTTCGCATACGCAAGTTCTCTGCCACTCGGCAATCGTATAAACAAAACGCCGCCCTTATACGCACAACGAATGCCATGTGTTTTAGTTTCAACATGCCGTTTCACACAGGTCTTGACGGCACGATCCACATCCCACCATAATTGCACGATATGTGGATTTGACGAACGCCACAGATCCACAAGAGGCTGAAGCTCCTCTTCTTTCATTCCCGACTCGACTGCGCCCATCGCAATCAGTGCGCCGACGGAGCCGCCGTATCCACAGCTCAAAACCGCCTGCTTCCCTTTCTGCCGTAGTTCCGCATTCTCGCCGTGCTTTTCGACAGTGCAATGGAACATGCGGGATGCCGTTTCGCAGTAGATGTCCCCGTTCTTTTGAAACACATCGAGTACCCACTGCTCTCCCGCAAGCCACGCGAGAACTCTTGCTTCGATGGCAGAGTAGTCCGCGACAATAAAACGGCAGCCCGGGCGCGGAACAAACGATGTGCGGATGAGCTGAGAGAGTACATCCGTAGTACTGTCATAGAGCATATCCAGAAGGTCAAAGTCCCCCTCCTTGACAAGTGTGCGAACTTCCTTCAGCTGCGCGAGATGGTTTTGAGGCAGATTTTGAAGCTGAATGAGGCGGCCAGCAAAACGCCCCGTCCTGCTCGCGCCATAAAACTGAAACAATCCACGCGCACGGTGATCCTCTCCCATAACTGCTTCCATTGCCATATACTTTTTGACACTTGTCTTTGAAAGTTGCTGCCGCAGTTCCAATACCTCCCGCACATCTCCCGTCGCTGCTCGGAGCATTTTCGTCACTTCACTTTTTGCGAGAGATTCGACTGAGAGTCCTTCCCCGCGCAGCCAGTCCATAAGCTGAAGCGGAGAATTTGGATTTTCAAGTCCGGTGAGTTTCTTTGCTCTTTCCAGACAGGCCGCCTTGCTGCGCTCATCGCAACGAATCGCTTGTGCGACAAACGTGGTATCTACCGAAATTCCACGGTCATTGATTTCTTGGTCGATGACGTAGTTCTCCCACTCACTCTCCGGCACAGGAAATTTCTTCAGCCGCGCCTGAATTGCCATTTCTGTTTCCACATCTCGTTTGTTATACTTTTTGAATAACCTCCACTTCTCTTGGGCATCCGCAGGAAGATTACGTGTCCTGCCGCCGTTGCTCCTGGTCGCCTTGCACGGGACACAGAAATACCGTATAAGGTCTTTCCCCTCCTCCAACTTCTGCCGATCAAGCCACAGCACAGCCCCTACGTCTTTTAGAGATAACGGCAGCCCAAGCGCCGCCGCCCAGATCATGGAGCAACGCCATGCATTTGGTTTTAGGTGAATGCCTAGATACCGTGAAAGGCATACGCGCTCAAACATGGCATTGAACGCCCATTTTGTGACAGTCTCATCCGTTAGTGCCGCAAGAATCTCTTTCGGGATCTCTTCCCCATTCGCCAGATCCACAACCTGCACTTCTCCTCCATCCACAGAATATCCGAACAGCAGTATTTCAAAATCCTCTGCCTCCGCATATTTATATACGCCCGCCTTTGCAAGTGGGACGCTTGAAAATGTCTCAATATCGATACTGATTGACTTCATATCTGTTCTCCCATAAAAACAGGCGACGGCTTGCGCCGCCGCCCATTCCTGCAAATTCCGATTGGTCAGCTGAGGAAATCCTCATCCTCGCTGTCAAGGCTCTCAAAATCCGATGCTGCCGATGAACGCCCGCCGAGGGGTTCGCCATCCTCGAGTTTCTGGATGTTCCCGAGTCCGCAGGCGATGCCCTTGTTCCCGTTGGAGTTGAATGCATAGAGCGTAATGCTCACACGCGCATAGCACCCGGAGTACACCTCATCGCGATCCAAAATCGGCTGAACCTTGCGGTTCACAATCTGCGGAGCCGTCCGCGCATTTGCATTGATGAAGTATGCATCCTTGTAGTTTTCGTCATCGGGACGCTCAACATCGCCGTCGCGCAGCGGCAGCTTGATTGCGCCCTTGTTCGGCTTCTTTCCGCCGAACTTGCCAAGTCCCGCGTCGATGGCAGCATCCACTGCCGCCTGAATGTCCTTGACCGTCTTGGTATCCGACTTCGGGATAATAAGGCTGACGGAGTATTTCTCCTCGCCGCCGTTGATGGATACCGGCTCCCACACATGTGCATAGGAGAGACGAACCTTGCCCGTGATAACCTTCGTGTTGTTGTTTTTCATTGCCATGTTAATGTACCTCCGTAATCGCTGTGAATTCTGACTGAGCACTGCCTGTATGAATCGCCGGACGCTTGTCCGATACCGGGACGAGTGTCGGCTTTCCGAGCGGCTTTTCGATAAGACCGCCAAGAATGTCTGTAAATGCTTTCTTTCCCATCAACTTTTCCATCCGAGTCAGTGTAATGAGTTTCTTATCGAAGATGTCCGTATACCCTGCCGATTCTGCCTCCCTTGCAATGGCATCCTCATCCTTATACCTGCGGACGGAGCGCCCCTCCACAATCTTGAAGCCAATCCACGCCTTTCCGTGATTGACCGCCGCATCCGTCGCATAGGCGAGAATGGCATTTGCCCACTTGATGAGTTCCGGGATTTCTCCGAGAACGTCCTCAATCTCCTCGTCTGTAATGAGCGGTGGATACTTGAACTCCTCTTTGGCAAGCCGCAGTTTTTCCTCCGCACGCGCCCTGCAGCGAACAGATGCACGGCAGAACATACACCATTCTCCTGCGCAGTATTCTCCCTCGCCCGCATAGGCGAGGCGCGCTTTCTCCACAAGATCGTCCCTCGCCCAACGCAGAAGTTCTTCTTTGGGGAGCGACCATGTGCATACATTTTCCCTGCGGGGCTGGAAAATGCTCATGGAGATCGTCCGGATGTCGTAGATCCCATCGAGAAGTTCCAATGCACCGAGCGCGTAGAGCATCATCTGGGGATTGTGTTCCGCCTCCACGAGTACACCCATACCGTATTTGAAGTCAATGATATGGAGCATATCCCCACCGACGATGATGCAGTCTGCCGTTCCGAACGCCTCCGTCACATAACGTGTAATGTCGAGCCGCTGCTCGACAAGCACCATCGGCGAAAGAATTTCTCTCATCCGTTCCTGCACGAACAAAACATAGTCATCGGAACAGCGATCCATCTCATCATCTTCAAAATCTGACTGCGGCCGCTTGGTGCGGAGCTTCAGAAGTTTACGCAGCTTATGCTCACAGAGCGCGTGCGCTGCTGTTCCTTCGGCGGCTACTTCACTCGATGAAGATGGAAATTCACGTTCAAGGCAAGCGGACGGCGGACAGTTCATCCACCGATGTGCCGCCGAAGGCGACAACAATGCGTGTGTCCCCATCAGAGATCCTCCGCTTCTTTCAACATGCCGACGTATGCATCGGCGGGGATGTCACTCAATCGATCCACGCCATACTTTGTAATGAGCGCCTTGACCGCCTCACGCTTTCCCTCAGCACTCTTACGCACAAGAATGGCGCGTACATTTTCAAGTGAGACAGTTTTTTCGTCTGTCTGTCCGGACTGCATTGCTTCCAGTGCATCGGCTGCGTCGCGCAGCATTTGGGGCAATTCTTTCAGATCAACCATGTCCATCAGTTCCTTTCATCAAGATTTTCTTTGCGGCATTACGGGCAATCAGACTGATTACCATGAGAACGGCTGCGATTTCCTTGCTTCGCATTCCTCTTCCCTCCTTTCACAGGAGAGCGGACAGAAACCGCCGAAACGGTCACCCTGTTTTCAAAAAATATCGGAGCACCGCATAAAGCCTGTCTTTTCGCTTATGAACTGCGGTCTTTGATTTGCCGAGGATTTCAGCAATTGTGCGCTCAGATTCACCCTCCCCGATCAGTTGGAGAAGCAGTCGATCTTCCGGGGCGAGATCTTCCATCGCCTCAAGGAGCTGCTCTATCATGAGTTTCCGGATGCAGAAATCCTCGAGGCTCATCGAAGAACCCGTCTCCTCGGGCATCATGTCAATAGAGGATTCCCTGAACACAGGCTGTGTGCAATGATCGCAGTCATGGTTGCATGCATCCTTGCGACTTTGATTCACACAGAGCTTCTTCGCTCGCGTTGCTTCCTTTTGCTCACGCCATATCGGACGCATATATTCGCGGTATACCTCTTCCGTCACCGGAATCTTCACAACTCTTTCCCGTCGATTCCCGATCCACCGCCATTCGACATCTTGGGGATCAATGTCGAAATCACGAATCGTCTCAGAGGTAACTTCCATTGGAATGAAATACTGCTTCATCGTTGTATCCTTTCTGTCTGAACAAGGTCAGCGGGATACAACGAAGGCCGATGCACTTGACGTACACCGGCCGCAATTACCTAAAAATGGACATGGCGGTAAACGGTGGGACATCGAAGTGCCATATGCGCTGCGTATGCACAGCATGGTCTTCGTATGTTCCCGCCGCCTTTAATGGCCATCTCAAGGCTTTGAGATTGTGAGCCGAATCACTCGATCCGGTTCATTTGAAATAAAATCTTTATCTTTTCTCACAAAAAACAAGAAAACAAACTCTTGCTCGTGTTATAATTTAGACATCATCTCCTCTCACAGTCATCAACACTTTCTTTTGAATTGACTTTAGTATAAGACACAGGGGCGGTACATTCGGGGACGCTGTGGTACGCTTCGGTACACTTTGGGACGCTTCGGCAGAAAGGCTCAATATGACATTTACAGAGTTTGTAAGTCGTCTTTATCCTATCCTTGGGGAAGGGAGCAGCACTCATGCTTTCGCGAAATCCATACTTTCTTTCATAACTACAGAGGCCGCTGCTGAAATCCTCGATAAGCACACAAAAGACACTTATAAGTCCTATTTCAACGGCAAGAGAACTGTCAGCAAACTTGCAAAGGAACTGACACCTTACATCGAACCAGAGAATTTTGTCAGTTATATAGACGAACTACCCTCAGATGCATTGAGAGACTCCTTATGCAAGAACTTCTCCGATGTTTCACCTGATGCCACCCCCTTCAATATAGGAGAGGAACTTTCTGTTGTGTTCGCCAGTATTCTCCGAAAAGAAGCCTCAAAAACAAGAAAATCCCCTCAGAAAAAATCCTCTGAGGAGCCGCATGAAGAAACGGATGATGGGCGGATAACTGTTCTGGATGAAACGGACAATAAAATAACCGTTATCCATCATCAGACAAATATAGTTCAGAACGGAACCAACAATGTCAATCTGACAAATAACGGTACGATGACTTTGAATCTGTGAGGTTGTCTATGAACGAACTGTCATGTATTTCTCCCGTGCAGCCGGCTGCTTACAATCTGAACCAGACCGGTGATAAAAACATCAATATAATTAACCAAGCAGGCGGGATCGTTAATCTCGGCGGTTCTCCTCCATTACATCTCTCGGAACAAAATACGGAACAACTCATTGCCATACAAAACTTCAGCAAAGAATACTATCAGCTGATCGTTACAATGGAAGAAGACGTTTTTATGAACAATATCGTCAATGTCTCCATCGACCGTGCCCTAATTCGTGGAGATGTTCCTTCTGAAATATATGACCGCTGTTCGTCATTATCCGAAGCAGGCATCGAAGAACTAAAAACCTTTCCCGCGCTCATATGCAGAGAAAATACAGACTTTCGTGGTGTAACAGATCCGAACCAATATGCAGTATACGGCTATATCAAACGAATAAAAAAAGAGTGCAGGAACATCAAAATTGCATTTTGCCCAATAAATGTATTTCCACAACGAAAACTATGCGAAGAACCGGCCTCTGTTTATTTTGACCTTAATATGGAGTGTGCCGTTACAGATCTGAATCACAGTGCATGGTCAGTACATAAGGTCAATCTTTTTGAGGCCTTTGATGTCGCCAATCTTTCAAATATGCCAAGACCATGTTTAATGAGGGAGGAAGAGTTATGTCAACGAAACTTCCATGTGAGATTACCAAAATAGTGTTGGATGACGCGAGCTACAAAGGAACGAAAGTAGAGGTTACTCCCACATATATCAACTACTTCTTCGGCAACAACGGAACAGGAAAATCAACGCTTGCGGACGTAATCGGAAAAGGACGCGGTCTCTCATACAGAGCCGGAAAATCTTCTTCTGATTATATGACCTATGTATTTGACCAGAACTTCATCAACAAAAATATGAGTCTCTACCATAATCTTCCGGGCGTTTTCACGATCAATGAAATCAATGTTGAAATACAACAGCAGCTCGATCAAAATACAAAAAAACAAACTGCCGCAAACGATCTCATTTCTACTGCTGCGAAAAAGAAAGCGGAGTATACTAAGCAAAAAGATGAGCTAATCACTCGGCTGCATAAGGATTGTTGGAAAAAGACATCAGAGATTCGAACCTCTTTTGAAAAGACACAGGAAGGAAAGAAAAAAGCAAAACTGTTCACCGATGCCGTAAAAACACATTCTCCGATCGAGCATGATATTGATGAAATGAGGCGAATGTATAAATCTGTGTTTTCGGCATCCGCAAAGAAATATGAACGCTTTAAAGAGGTCAATGATCCTACTGTCCTCGATTCTGTGACGGGATGTGAAATTCTCAACCAAGCCATTGTAAACACATCAAATACAAAATTTGCAGAGTTTCTGAAGAAGATAGGTTCCATACAGTGGGTTCGTCAGGGACACGATGAATATCATGCGGCAGCAGAGGGATGCTGTCCCTATTGTATGCAGGAACTTCCTGCCAATTTTGAAGAAATACTGTCCGCAAGTTTTGATGACCAATACAACGAAAGCTTATCAAAACTGAATGCGTTCCTGTCCGAATACAAAAAATCCACAGACGAATTCTTCGTTTCATTAATCCCTCTGCCGACAGAAATATACACTTCGGTTGATATAGCCCCTTATAACGAGAAGCTCACAGTTATACAAGCGAGGATCCAATCAAACATTGACAAGATCAAAGAGAAAATAGAATCCCCCTCCTTGATCGTTACTCTTGAAGAAACAGCTCCCCTGCTCCGTGAATTATCGGCAATCATTCAAGGCTACAATAAGCTCATAGATGCGAATAACGAACTCGTTGCGGCAGGCCCTCAAAAGAAAACCGACTGCATGAAAGCGGTCTTTGAGCACATTGCCTTTATTCTCAAAGATGTCCTTGAGGCATATGTCAGAAGCGAGAAACATCTTGATCTTGAGCTGAAAAAACAGCAAAAAATTATCGACGAACAACAAGTCGTTTTACGAGATCTGCGAACAGAATACCGCATGCTCAGCGGTAAGACTGTGGAAACCGAAACTGCCATGAACACCATCAATATGATGCTCCGTGATACCGGCTTCCAAGGATTTGAAGTGCGTCCCCATAAGGAAGCCAATAAGGCAACCATCAATTATGAGGTCATCCGCACCGATACGGGCGAAATTGCCGAAAATCTCAGTGAAGGTGAGAAGAACTTCATTGCCTTCCTGTATTTTCAGCAACTCGTATTCGGTAGTTCAAATGCGGACGGAGAGTTCAAGGATAAGATCGTTGTTATTGATGATCCTGTTTCCAGTATGGACAGCAAGGCTCTGTTTGTCGTGGGCGCACTGGTCAGAAAGATGATCGAGATTTGCCGAAACAATGCGGATAATAGAAATGCCCTTGTTGCGGGTAATTTCATCAAACAAATCTTTATACTCACGCACAATGCCTATTTTCACAGGGAGGTCTCCTACTCTCATGTGAAGCATTATGCCTTCGTGTCCTTCTATCTCATTCAGAAGCGGGACGGAAAATCATCCATCCGTCTGTGTGAGTGTCAAAATCCCAACTGCCCTTCAGAGCAGATGAACGTAAACCCGGTCAAAAATTCCTACGCAGCATTGTGGGAGGAATACAAAGAGGTCTCCTCTCCTATCCCGCTGATGAATATCATCCGTCGAATTTTGGAGTATTACTTCCTTCAGCTTTGCGGATATGAAGGAGAGTCGCTGCGAAAGCGGATTCTCGAGGATCACAAGGAAGATTTCATATGCGACGATGATTACACGAAATTCGACATGGCCTCATCTATGCTATCCTACATTTCAAGCACAGCACACGGCATAAATGATGATATGCATTATGTGGATGATTGCTCTGATCCAGACGTGTGTCGTGATACCTTCAGAATGATCTTCCGACACATGGGACAGGAACAGCATTTTGAGATGATGACCAACATTGGCTAGATGGTAGCTAGATTGTAATCCATTTAAAACATAACGACAGTTCAATTAGCGGCATGGTCTACTCTTAGAGATATTTGGCCTTCAGAAAAGTCGTGTTATAAATAAAAACCACTCGCAAAGTGCCCTCCCCAAAAAGTTAAACTTAGAAGATCTACCTTTTGGGGCAGTAGAAAGCGGGTGGTTTTTTTAGATACCTCTTAATGTACTATTTGTTTAGCAAATAGTTGATATGCTGAGCTAATTGTAGGTTCCTTAAATATGGCTACAATTTCAATAGCTCGAGTTCAATTGTTTTTCGACTCAGATAGCAATCAAAAAGAAGGTTTGCAGGAATAAGGCAAATTTGAATATCCTCTAACCCCAACGCAGAAAGCATATCTAATTTTGTATTTCCTTTGTTTATAATTTCTTTACCTTCGGTAGGAAACAAAAAACAGTTCTTAACAGTGGTAATGTGGTGATCGGACAAAAATTTTTTGTACGCCAACTGATACATATATTGTTTTACAACATCACCAACTCCTGGGTATCCTCTAAGCGGATGATCTCGCTCAAGTTGAATTAAATAATACTTTGCATCAAAAATAATAAACCAGTCTTGTCCATCATACTCGTTGATAGTGATGAGATCAGGTTTAAGTGTATCCTTCGCCTCATAATCAAAACCGTCTCCGTACCATTTTGGTTTTTCCACTAGATCTATCAGCTTAGCTTGTTTGTTGTACCCTAGTGCCAACGGCTCTTTCATTTGAAGTTGTCCTATATGGGTGTACAACTTATTGCTAAACACAGATGCACAGGCTTTTTCCCAAACAGAATGGAATGCTGTAGTTCCGAACATACTAATGCCCTGCATTTCCTCAAGCATTCTTTTGTCCTGTGAAATATATGTATAGAGTGTTTTCAACAGAATTTGACGATGCGTGTTGAATTGAACATTTAATTCCTTCAAGATCCTCTCAAGGATATATTCTTTTTCTCCAAAGTCCTCCAAAAGTTCATCACTCAAAAAAACTGTTTCGATTTCAAACAGTTCTTCCAGTTTGGCGTCGTGGAGCTGTTTGGAACATTCCGTGAGGATCCATTCGTGCAAACGCTTAATATAATCCATCTCATCCTCAACAGACCTACGCGTAATCAGTTCTGTATAGTAGGGACGCCCTCCTTCAATGATGGCAAAACCATCATCGATGGTTTTGCTCCATAAAATATCTCCCTCACCATTCACTTCTAGGATATCCTCAGTGTTGTTATAGAGACCATATTCATAGTAATCATTCAAGAGATACAGGATAACTGCAAGTATATTAAAACTACGGTTATCACCATCACCGTTAAATAGGTTTATTATTTGTTCCTCAGAATGGTTGTATCGCTGAAGAACCTTCACAATCTTTTTCATTCTCGCAAGAGGCTTTCTCTCTGAAAGAATGTATTTCGGATATACCTTAATGACACGATTACCTATAGTGATGACGCCAACATATGTGAATACATAGTAGCAATCATCATTTCCGGCGGTCTCATCCATAACCTGGATATCATCATCGACAAGATCGTTTAGATCTTTCTGCTCCGCAGTATTAGCAACAGCCTTCAATATGCCATAAGACTTTAGGCTTTTTATGAATTTTTCTACTCCCTCATCATCGTAGGAGAAACAATTTCGCAACTGATTTTTAGTGTAACGTTGCTGCTCTCGAACAAAGCAAGAAACAATTTTCATCTCCTACTCACCCCTTCTGCGGATTGTAATAAACCTCCTCAAAATCCTCTCCAAAGATCTGAATTCCAATTTCATCAAAAGCGTCGCACACTGCGGAGTACTTAGTGGTATCCTCACAGCCAGAAAACAGCTTATGTTTATGCTGTTTTGCAGCATCCTCATAAAGATACATAATAACCTTACTCTTAAACACCTCGATAAAACGAGCTTCGTCCATGATGGTATCGTCCCCTTCACCAATAGTTTTCAACACACGTTTAGAAATGAAGAAGGGACCCATCAATTTATCTTCATTGACTCTATATTCCTTTGCTAGTTTTTCGTTAATTGCACGTCTGAGAACATTCCACTCAATTTGTTGAGCAGGGGTCCTACCGACAGAGACACGTCCATTGATTTTATCTTGATTCTCATCGATTCCTAGGTATTCAAAATCCCAGCGACGCTTAAACGCGGTGTCCATAGGAAATACACCTTGATCAGCACTGTTCATAGTTGCCCAGATGAACATATTGTTAGGCATCTTGATCTTCTTACATTTGTCAATATCACATTTGAGTTCAGATGCCAAATACCTTCTTATATCTTCTGATGTCTGGATTTCGTACTCACTTACACCATTCTCATCGCGGTCAAGTAGCTGGAACACATCACCAAAAACCGAAGCAACCTTTGCTCTGTTAATTTCTTCGATAATTAGAATATGAGGCTGTGGGTTTAAGGAACACGCGCTCTTCATTGCCTCAACATACACACGCATAAAGGGCCCTGGAACAAACTCATAGCGAATTATGGAGCTGTCAGAAACAGGTTTATACGTTCCAACAAACTGCGAATAGGTATAGTCTGGATGGAAAGTGACACGTTCATAAGATCCAGAGGTCCCCTTAAGGCACTCCTCACAATCCCGTTTCAAATTGAAGCTCTTACCTGTTCCAGGGGCACCAAAAGTAATGCGATTTCTCTCATATTCGGTCACCAAATTTGTATTATAAAGATCCTCCAGATTATCGAACGTAATATCATCTACTGTAGACATGATTTCTTCCTTTTCATAGTAGTATCTTTCATAGAGGAACATCAAATTTTGCTCGTTCGTCAGAGGATAGCATGATGTCATATTTCCCTCACTCTGAGGAAGCTTCTCTCCAGAAGAAAACTTTTGATGCCATGTACCATGTTTCATATTAGCCATTGCAGATGTTGGATCATAAAAGTAATTTCCAATTCTGTCGATAAAAGCAAGCAGACGTTCTCCATCCATGGCAACCATTACAGTACTTGCATCAGTTTTGTAGAAACAAATGAGCTCTCCAGCTTTTCGGGAAGCCACATTATTATTGCAATCGTATTTTTCCTTTAGAGCTACTGCAATAGCACCTTTAGTATCTTTATCAATCCCTTTCTCCCCAACATAATCTTCGAGAGAACCAATGTCTCTCCAACCAATGCCTACAACAGATTTGTCATTCCACTCAGCAGCATAATTTTTTTTATCATCAGAAGTACCAATTCTTACAAAATGAATAGGTTTTCCTCCGAAACGTTCAAACACGACATCTTTAAACTCTCCATAGTACCAACCTGCATAGTTTTCAATCATGGCTAACTGACCGCTACGAGTATATTTTTTTTCACTAGGCTTGATCTTTAAAGCGTAAAGTAGATGCTTCTGCCATTCATCGGAATGAAAAGAACTCAGTTTATCTGGGCAAACCATAGAAAGGTATTTGTGAAACCATGCCCAACCACAGTACATCGGACCAATTTTCTCTTCGAGCTCTTCATTTAGTTGTTCATAGTCAGCGACAGAATTAAGGTGGGCTTTCTGGATAATTGTCGCGGCCTTTACCAAGGCATCACGGATATTACGTCCAAATACTAAAGCCTCTTCCGCGGTAAGGATTTGTGGTTCATGTCTGCTTCCTGTTATCCATTCACCAGTAGCTTTCTTCTGAAATAATCCAAACTTATATGCAGATCCCCCAGTAATACTGCCAAAATGTTTACGACAGTCTGGATTTGCTTCAAGCCAATAACAAAGTGAGTTCTGATTATCATCGGCAGTATAGAACATTTTCTTCAGGAGCTCATCATCAGGCAGAGCCGCCAAAACATCTGGAGAAAACTTTGAATTAAACTCTGCTAGGACTGCTTCAATCTCCCCCTTCTTTGTAGGGATCTCATAGCCCGTTGTGGAAACATAGGCCTGAAGATATCTGGCCGCTCTTTCGTATTCATTGTGAGCATCATCAGCATCACTGGCAATATCTGCTACGGTCATAGTAGCAAGTTCATTAGCGAGCTTTTCATCAATTATATACAGCCAAGTGATTGTTGCAACGTATGACTGACTGGCATTGACCAAATTCAAAACACGCAGTGTCGGTGAAACATAGAAATCATTTGTCCTACTAATGTTCTTTCCACCAAGCCACCACCTCTCGTCACTAACAAACCTGATTAGAAGATCAGCATCTTTTTCTGCTTGCTCCTGCGAAGCCTCTTTACCATGTAGATAGGCAAGGATATCATCCTTGAATTGTTTTATGATTTCACCATTGTTCTGACCTTTTAAGGCATCATAAACTTTCTGCTTTTTCTTGACTATAGTATCCGCCTCTGCCTCATAAGAGTTAATATTAGCGTCCAAGACGGCTTCTGTAATATCTCGATAATGAACAATTTCGATAACTAAATCTACCGCATAAGAGGCAAGAACAAACCACTGATTAGGTAAAAAAATATGCTGATTAGCAGATGTAGTTATCACGGACGTAGTTTTATTGATTTGAACGCTATAGCCACTGGAACGAATAGCGGCAGCAAATGCGCGTTTAAATCCACTACTTAATCCAATATCCTCATTAGTAAATTCTGTAGCGACTCTCTTCTTTGTATTCTCAACTAAATCACCTAAATCTCGTAGTGCTACATACTCACTCATTTGACACACCTGCTTCCATTATTTAAGCGATAACGCATTCATCTCTTCAACCATGCGTTCGGCTATGGCTTTTACAACCAAAATTGCAACAGAGTTACCAAACTGCTTATATGCCTGTGTATCAGACACCGTAATAATAAATTTTTCTGGGAAACCTTGAAGTCGCGCACATTCTCTTGGCGTAAGTTTACGAGGATTTTTTCCCGAGCCTTGATCAATCAGTATCTCGCTACCATCCTTGTAATAACGAGCACTGATTGTATTTGTATATTCCGATTCATTGTTGAAAAGAGAGAACCCAAATCCGTTTCCTTTTGCTTGATGCTCCTTCTTACGCCTTTGATGACCATCCCAAAGGGCATCACTAATTGTATATTTATCATCAACATTGCGCTCCAAAATATCCCCGAGCCTAGTTTTCTCATATGTTGGTTTTGGAAACTCGAAATCATAATCATCAGGCAGATCGTAATGCTCTTTGCTAATACCTACAATGTAAATTCTTTCTCTATTTTGAGGAACACCGAAGTCTGCAGCTCGAAGAACTTCGGCTTTTACATAGTAATTCAATGCATCTATGTGTTTCAAAATCACTTTTAGTGTTCTGCCTTTGTCATGCCCTCTAAGCTGCTTCACATTCTCAAGCAAAAATGCCTTTGGTCTCTTTTCTTGAATAATTCGTTCAATCTCAAAGAAAAGGGTTCCACGTGTGTCGGAGAAGCCTTTTTTCAAGCCAGCTTGTGAAAATGGCTGACAGGGAAATCCACCAAGTAAGATGTCGAAGTCTGGAATATCCTTTGCATCGATTTTTGTAATATCTCCTTCAGGTTCTTCTCCAAAATTAACCCTATATGTCTTTTGTGCAAATTTATCCCATTCTGAAGTAAATACACATTTACCACCAAGTTCTTGAAAAGGAATCCTAATACCACCAATCCCAGCGAACAAATCTATAAATGTAAAATCAGCATGTTTTTTCTTATCTTCAAAAGGAATGGATTCTGCAAACTGCATAATACTGTTAAACTCTATCATCGATGGAGTAGATTCACCATTTTCCCAACGGCGAAGTGTCCTATCACCTGTCTTTCCCATACCTAAAGCATCTGCAAAATCTTTCTGCGTCAAACCAAGACAAATACGTTTTTTCTTTATTCTTGCACCGATGTTCATATATCAATACTCCCAACACCATCAAGGTCAAACTGTCCTCATTCTATCACAAATTGATAATTTTGCCATAGCATCACGCCCATATTTTTCACTTTCTTCTTCAAGCAAAAAATCACCGAATACGGTGATTTCATAGTTACTCTATAAGTGTTTAGTAGTATCAACTCAAACGTAAAGTTACCAACATAACAGATCTCCCTTTAGATCTTTTTCGTTTCCATAAGGAATGCATAAAACCGCTTCTTGAGGAAATAGATTATTCAGAACGGATACCCACCGACTGCCACATTCCAAGCTGTCAGAAAGATGATGGTGTCGATGTTGTTGCGGTCGTTAACTGGCACTGGTTGCGAGATTTTGCGTCCGTCTCTCCTAATCATGTAGGAAATGACTCGCGCATTACTTTTCCTAATCAACCAACTATATAAACCTTGCACTGAGGCCATCAGATCGTATATTCAATTATATACTCTACACACTTGTTTATATCTTTGTATATCTCACTCTCCCAAACTCTTAAAACAAGCCAACCGGCTTCTGTCAATGCATCGTTGACCTCTCTGTCTCTTTCAATATTTCGCGATAATTTCTTGACCCAAAATTCCTTATTTGTACCGATCTGCTCTCCCGGAGATTCTTCATGTCCACGAGCATGCCAAAAATCTCCATCAACAAAAATAGCGATTTTTGATTTTGTTATCGCAATATCAGGAATTCCCGGCAAACTGCGATAGTTTTTTCTATACCGTATTCCCGCATGCCAGAGCGCTTTACGAAGTAAAATCTCTGGCTTGGTATTTTTTGATCGAATCCGCTGCATGACTTTTCGTCGCTGATCTGGTGTCAAAGTATCCATTTGAGCACCTCATTAAAACTGCTAGTCAAGAGATGATCTATACTTAAGCAGATACTTCCCCAATTTCACTGCATCGTATCGTTATCGACGTTACGTTGTTCATTGCGGCTACCAAAATGATACTAGAGGGAAACGTCAGCGTTGCGTTTGCCCGCGACACCGTAATCTGGCGATCCTCAATCGGTTCGCGCAGCACCTCAAGCGTCTTCTTGCTGAACTCCGGCAGCTCATCCAGAAAGAGCACGCCGTGATGCGCGAGTGTCACCTCGCCTGGGCGCGGGATGCTGCCGCCGCCGATCATCGCCACCGTCGAGGACGTGTGATGCGGACTGCGGAACGGGCGCGTCGTCACAAGCCCTGTGTCCTTGCCGAGCAGCCCCGAAATACTGTAAATCTTCGTGATCTCGATGGCTTCTTCCTTCGTCAGCTCCGGCAGGATCGAACTCATCCGACGTGCCAGCATCGTCTTGCCAGAACCGGGCACGCCGACCATCAGGACATTATGCCCTCCCGCCGCTGCAATCTCAAGTGCACGCTTCGCCTGATACTGTCCCTGCACATCCGCAAAGTCATCGGTGAAGGCGGCGTCTTTTGTGTCTTTGATTGGTTTTGGTACAGAAGGAGTCAGCATCTCCGTGCCCGTCAAATGACGCACAAGCTGTGCCAGATTCTCAACCGCATAGACCTTCAGCCCATCAATGAGGAGTGCCTCGTCTGCATTGGAGGGAGCAACGTAAAACTCCGTAAGTCCCCGCTCACGCGCCGTAATCGCCATCGGGAGAATACCGCTGATTGGACGGCAGTTTCCATCGAGAGAAAGCTCCGCAGAGAAGAGTGCACTCTGCACTACCGTCTCCGGAACCATACCATAGGATGCAAGGAGACCGACCGCAATCGGCAGATCGAGTCCCGAGCTGTCCTTGCGTACATCGGCAGGTGCAAGATTCACCGTCACCCGCTCCTGCCGTAGCTGAATACCCGAGTTGCGGATGGCAGTGCGCACCCGCTCCTTCGACTCCTTCACTGACGTATCGGGAAGCCCCACCAGTTCAAAACCCGGCAGACCGGACGACACATCCACCTCAACGTCGATAATCCGTCCGTCAATCCCGAGGGTCGTCGCACCATAGGTCTTTGCAAACAACGGCCTTCCCTCCCACGTTTCAAATATAAGAAAATTATAACACAAGAAAGGGCAAGATGGCTAATGATTCTTTGCAAAAGAAAACGTGATCAAAATACCGAATGGGACAGTGAAATATCGATGAATTTCTCCTTCAGATTGTACACGTGCGCTCTATACACTTAGATTGCAATCGGCTGCTTTTCCCTCGCTAGACTTCCCTCTTTCCGATCTATAGGAAGCACTGACAAATTCAGCGCTGTCATCTTGCCATTGATTCCTACACAACGTTCTTGACATACCCAAAGTCCATGTCCATAGGGCGGATAAATGACCATGTGGAATGGATCATGCGCCATTCATTGCCCTCTTTCTGAAAGACCTCGACGCAGTTGTAGCGTATATTGATTAAATTGGTATCCGCATAGAGTTCGTAAGTCAATACCACCATAATGGCAAAGCCGTCAAATCCCCATTCATTGCGCAGCACATCGGTCAGAAGTTCTCTGCTGCTCGATGCGTGCTCCCCGTTGATAAGATTGTACGCCATCATTACGGTGCGCGGCTTTGCCTCCCGCACGCAGATCTCAAACGGTTTCAGATAGATCTCACGCAGAGCACGCAGACTCAGAACACTATTCGAGGTATAGCGATTCGTTTCCTGATTGTTGCAGGCAAAATGCTTGATTGTTGCGGCGCAGTTCGATCGACTCTGAACACCGCACACGGGTGCCGATCCCATGCGCCCACTGAGCAGCGGATCCTCCGAATAGTATTCAAAGATAGCGCCCTGTGACGCTTTTCGGCTCCTTCCGGATATCCTCATGTCTCCCGCAGGCAACGATCTCGCCGCCTTCTTCACCGCCGCCGGGTCCCATGTCGAGAATGTAGTCGGCATTTCGTATGATGTCAAGATCATGTTCAATGACAATGACGGTCGCGCCACTCGCCATGAGGGTCTGAAATACGCCGAGCAGCGTCTCTACATCGAGCGGATGCAGCCCGATTGTCGGCTCATCGAAGACGAATACAGAGCCCTCCTGTCCCCTGCCCATATCGCTCGCGAGCTTCAGACGCTGCGCCTCGCCGCCTGAGAGACCGGGCGTCGCCTCACCGAGCGTCAGATATCCGAGCCCGAGATCGTGCAGGATCTGAAGCCGCCGTTGCACCGTTTTCAAATCACTGCAAACCTCCAGTGCCTCGTCAACGCTCAAGGACATCAACGCGGGGAGCGAACACGGCTTCTGCCCCTTTCGCGGTACGCGAAGAATCTCGCCAGCTTCCTTGCGGTATCGAGAGCCGCCGCAGTCGGGGCAGTCGATCGTGACGTCGGGCAGGAATTGAACATCGAGGCTGATTGAGCCTGTACCGTCGCATGTCGGGCAGCGAAGTTTCCCCGTATTATAGGAAAAATCTCCCGCCTTATATCCATGCTCCTTTGCCGTCGGCGTGCGCGCATAAACCTTTCGCATCTCATCATGCACGTTTGCATAGGTAGCAACGGTCGAGCGCACATTGGCACCAATCGGAACAGCGTCGATCAAGCGTACCTGCAGCACCCCGTCGGCAGTAATCGACTTCACATGTGCGGGCAGCGATGTCCTGTCGATCTGTGCTTCCAGTGCCGGAATGAGACTTTCCAGAATCAGCGTCGTCTTTCCAGAGCCCGAGACACCGGTCACAACGCTCAGCCGCCTCTGCGGAAACATGGCAGAGAGCGGCTTCACCGTATGAATCTGCTCCGTCTCAAGCACGATTCTGCCATGCTTGAACATATCCTCGGCCGCTGCAGGCGTATGAACCTGCACCTTTTTCCTGCCGGCCAGAAAACCACCGATGCGTGAATTCGTATTCTTTTTTATCTCTGCAAGTGTTCCCTGTGCGATGATCATACCGCCGCCCGCTCCCGCCTCCGGCCCGAGCTCAATGAAATGATCTGCACTGCGCAGGATCTGCACGTCATGATCGACAAGGACGATGGAGTTTCCGTCAGACATAAGTTCCCGCATGACGTGCAGCAGCCCCTCGATATTCGACGGATGAAGGCCGATGGACGGCTCATCAAGAACGTAGAGCACGCCTGTTGTCCGATTGCGCACAGCACGGGCGAGCTGCATGCGCTGCCGCTCCCCCGTCGAGAGCGTGGACGCCGCACGGTCGAGCGCGAGGTAGCCGAGCCCAAGCTCCATGAGTCGCGCCGCCGTATGCTGGAAACTCTCACAGATGCTTTCCGCCATCGGAACCATATCCCGCGGCATTGCCTTTGGAACATTTGCGACCCACGCCGCAAGTTCCGTCAGCGTCATCCTGCAGACATCCGGCAGAGAGAGCCCTGCGAGGCGCGGTGCACGTGCGGCATCCGAAAGTCGCGTGCCGTGACAGGCTGGACAGATTTCTTGGCGCAGGAATTTTTCCACACGCTTCATTCCCTTTTCATCCTTGACCTTCGCGAGCGCATTTTCTACGGTATAAATCGCATTGAAGTAGGTGAAATCCATCTCCCCCGCCGCACCGGTCTTTTGGATCTGATAGACCATATGCACCTTGTCGGGCGATCCGTGAAAGACAATATCCTTTTCCCGTTCAGTCAGCTCACGAAACGGTACATCCGTCCGTACGCCCAATTTTTGTGCAATTTCCTTCATCAAAGACCACATGAGCGTCTGCCACGGCAGCACCGCCCCCTCGTCGATCGAGAGGGAGTCATCGGGCACGAGCGTCGATTCGTCAACGACGCGGACAACGCCGGTACCTCCGCACGCCTCACAGGCACCGCCGCTGTTGAACGCGAGTTCCTCCGCACCCGGTGCATAGAAATGTACGCCGCACGTCGGGCAGACGATCTCCTGTTCCGCCGCCACCTTGCGCGTCGGTGCTGCATAGTGACCGTTCGGGCAGCGATGGCTTGCCAAACGAGAGAACATCAGCCGCACAATGTTCAGCAGCTCCGTGGAGGTTCCAAACGTGCTGCGCATCCCGGGCACGCCGGGGCGCTGATGCAGCGCAAGCGCCGCAGGGATATAGCGCACCTCATCGACACATGCCTTCTCTGCCTGTGTCATGCGCCGCCTCGTATACGTTGACAATGCCTCAAGGTAGCGGCGTGAACCCTCGGCGTAAAGCACGCCAAGTGCGAGCGAGGACTTTCCCGAGCCGGAGACGCCCGCAATACCTACAATCCGATGCAGCGGAATATCGACAGATATATTTTTCAAATTGTGAACGCGTGCCCCGCGGACTTCAATCGCCATCGGCTGCTTTTCCATTACCACATGCCTCCTCGCTTTCTTTGTGCTGCCGAAATCATCATACCGCCTTGCCGCACATATTCAAACAGCAGCCACCTGCATTTCAAATAAAAAAATCATAACACAGAACACGCTGTGTTGCCTAAACGCTCGATTGCCTCCACAGGACAGCTCTCATGGCACAGGTCGCAGTGCAGACAATGCACTGCGGCGATGACATCCAAGTCTAATAGACTTTATTTTATCCGTGAATCTCCTAAGTAGGAACATCTTGCTCCATATGTATCAACTCCTGCCAATGCCGATACATTGTCGACATTGCAAGGATAAATGCAAGAATTTCCGCGATGGATCCCGAGTAGAGCACGCCATCCAAACCAAAGAGACAAGGAAGCAAGATGAGAAACGATATAATTTGGATGACGACTGTGGCGAGTGCCGCCCCCTCAATCTCCCACCCAAATCCGATCATAAAGAGGTTTTCTGAATCAGTCCCCCGACAGGTGCGACACCAAGCGGATTCTCCTTTGGTGTCATGGCGACTTTGGGCATACAAGCTCCTATCAAATAGAATCACGGAATTAAAGAGATTCCAAACGCTAAGTGGAGCGATTGGAATCTCTGTTGTGTGCGGAATTTACCGTATGACAGGAATTAAGCTCCGACTGTTGCGGCTTTATATTCAACCGACGCACCATCGGACGGCATATCATAATTCACCACGCCGCGACGTGCCAAACATCCTCGCAGTGTATGCCTCGTAAGCGCAGCATGTGCGACGTTGTCCAAGTGCGTCAGATAAAGACGGGCGTTAGGCGCAGTCATTGCAACGCAGTGAACATCCTCATCGTTCATGATGAGGCGTCCGTTTTCCACGGTCTCTGCGGCACAACAGTTCAGGGCAATCACCTCAGGCTGATAGATCCGCAGTGTCTCAGCTACGCCGGAATACCAGACCGTATCCCCTGCCAAATAGAATGTGTTCTCCTCCGATGCCTCAAACACAATTCCCATCGCGTCACCACACGGAACAACGGTGCCGTGCAGGGCAGAGACGCGGGTCAGTCTCGCCGCACCGAACTCCATACCGCTTGTCGGCAGGACGATTATCTCTGAAAACCCGGAACTCCGCAGAACAGAGGCATCCTCCTCCGACTGACAGATGACCGGCACCGCCTTATCAAGCGGTGCACCAACCGTCCCGTCCGGTGTCATATCAATATGATCGGGATGCAGATGCGTAACGATGTAGTAGTCGACACCGCTCAAAATCTGCCCCATATCCATCGGCAAATTGTAGAACGGCATCGGAAGATGCTCCTTCATTGGATCGGGGACATGGAACGGCATGTCTGGAATATCGACGAACGACAGCTGATGTTTCGGTGCAAGCCACGGGTCAATCAGAAAGACTTTCCCTGCATAGTCCAAACGGTTCGTTGCATTGCGAATCTGTGTGAGTTTCATAAGTGTTCCTCCTGTTCATCATTTGGTTGATCTGTTTCAGCAGTATATCGAACTTCCCAAATGATAACAAGAAAAACAACGGGACTTGCCGCAACAATATTGTTGCAGTAAAATAGATAACGATGAAAAAGCTGGGAGGTATGAAGATGAATCGAAAACAGATGGAGTATTTCATTGAGGTCTATCGCTGCGGCAATATCCAGACGGCGGCGGATCATCTTTATGTTGCAAGACAAGGTCTCAGCAGAGCGATGAGATCATTGGAGGAGGAGCTTGGGCAGCCGCTTTTCACCCGTACCCCACGCGGAATTATTCCGACCGATTATGCAGCAGCGCTACTGCCCCACGTTCAACGTATGCTGGATGAATATCAATCCATCGAAAGCATGAAATCCCTCGCCACTCATTCAAAAAGTGTCGTTACCATTTTTGCACTGGATCACGTCTTTTCTTATCTCGGAGCGCAATTCCTACAGGATTTTCATGCCGCCCATCCGAGCATTATTTTGAGCATTGTCGATACAACAGACGACGATGCAATGGAGGGACTTCTGACAAAGCGATGTCATTTTGCCATCGTCACCGCCCCTTTTGATCAGACCCGCTTTCAAGGGGACGCACTCTTTTTCTCGCGCTACTGTGCACGTCTCTCTGCGCATCATCCCTTGGCAGAAAAAAGCCGTATCACCTATACAGATCTCGACGGGCAAATGATCATCAGTAAAGGACGCGCCTATCACTGTTTCCGTCATAATATCGACAAACACATCCTCCTGCCAGGTCTCAAAATCGAGATTCTAGCCGAAACTGCCGATGAATCCCTCATTGTTGATCTGCTGCGTCATAATCCTGCGATCAATCTCGGCTACGACTACGCAGCCGTCATGAACAGACAGCCGGACATTGTCATGCGAGAACTTGGCGACGGAAAAGATGTGGGGCAGGAGGTATGCCTCATACAGGACAAGACCGTCATCCTCACCGAAGCGGCGCGTACATTCCGTCAATTCCTCTTGGATTGGCTGAAAAAAACGAGAAAGGATCGTATCATATGGTAACTGATGAACAGAAGCATTCTATGCAGTCTACGCAACATGCAGACATACTTCATCCCCCAACCACTATCTCAACCCCACCCTTGAAAACAACAACCACCTGCCCGTCCTCCTTGACCACAATGTGATCAAGCAGTCCGCCCCATAGCTCCTCGTCAAACTCAACTAGCTCCCCGTTGATACCACATACCACTTGAATCATGGTCTCCAAGGTCTTTCTCTTGCTCTCCCTCTCGGCGATTTGCCCATCCAACGTCTCCAAATGCCCCTGCTTTTCCAGATAGCGTGCGCGAATCTCATTTTCCTGTTTCAGATACGCCGTCTGATCCTGTGCCACCCGTGCATTCTCGCGAATCAGCGTTTCAAGGTGTTCTGTCAAACCGCCGAGTTCCTGCTCTACTTTATCCCGTTCCTCCATCAGCTCCTCCGTTTGGAAAACACTGTCAATCAGCTCCGTGAGTTCCGCAATCACGTTCTCTTTGACTTCCACTAAGGAATTCAGAGCCTTGACGAAAATTTGCTTGATCTCATCCTCCGTCAAATGTCTTGTGCTGCAGGGCTTTCCCTTTTGGGCATATTTCTTGTTGCAGCGATAGATCACCCTGCGGTACTTATCCGTCGAATGCCATACCTTCGCCCCATACCAACCGCCGCAGCAGCCACATTTGATTTTGTTCGCGAAGATGCTCACGCCGCTGTGCTTGCCGCCGTTTTCCCGTGCCTTGATTTCTGTCTGCACAAAGTCGAACAAGTCCGGCGGGATAATCGCCTCATGATGCTCTTCCACATAGTACTGCGGAATCTCACCCGTATTCTTCCGTCGCGTCTTATCGAGGAAGTCCGCCGTATACTCTTTCTGGATCAGCGCATCGCCACGATACTTCTCGTTGGTGAGGATGGAGCGCACCGTGGAAATGTACCATCTATCTTTTCCAGACGGAGATTTGATGCCGCGCTTCTCCAGTTCCTTAGTGATGGCGTAGAAGGATCGCCCGCCAAGGAAGAGTTTGTAGATGAGCTTCACCACTTTCGCCTGCTCCTCGTTGATTTT
>ERZ772917.382-NODE-382-length-32107-cov-149.124766_pt1 | contig 32107 bp, 32 predicted proteins | sample MGYA00511187_ERZ772917 | MGnify/ENA primary metagenome ERZ772917 (study PRJEB29015, sample SAMEA2737925) | human oral metagenome | biome: human oral; feature: human-associated habitat; material: dental | place: China | collected 2012 ...
GCATACTCCGATTCTCCTTGCTGAGACTCGGAACAAAACCCAGGACGCTTCAGGGCGAGAAGGTGCGCGAGGCCATGGTGGACCCGGTGCGTGGTGCGTGGACGCACGCCCACCTGTGGATGAAGGCCAAGGACCTGGTGCTGCACACCGGCTACGAGTGGGACACCCGCCCACCCTTCCTGGACCGCATGAGCGCCTCCGAGCAGGCCCACTGGATCACCGACGAGCTCACCCGCTTCCCCCGCACCCCCGAGCACACCCCCGACTGGTTGACTGAGGCCGACAGCGCGTCGTGAGGCCATCGGCTTGAGGGCCGCCCCGGCCACCCCCCCCGGGAGGCGGCGGCTGGACCCGGACGGTGGCCTCCGGTGGCGTCCACGAGCCCCGGATACTGGCACGGCGTGAACAGGCCCGCGCTATCGTCTGCGCCCATGGGGCACGCGTGGTCGGTGGAACGGGTCGAGGAGACCGCCCCGGACCAGGCGTCGGTCAACGCGGCCCGCAAGCTCGCCAGGCCGGGCCCGTGGAACGACACCGGCATCACGGGTGACCTGCTGTGGGGCGCCTGCCAGGGCTCGGGCTCGACGCCGTACCGCACCGTCGTCGACACCGCCTCACCCGCCTTCTCCTGCTCCTGCCCCAGCCGCAAGCGCCCGTGCAAGCACGTGCTCGCGCTGCTGCTCCTGTGGGTCCAGGGGCAGGTCCAGGACACAGGCGAGATCGCACCTTTCGCCGCCGCGTGGGCCGACGCCCGTAAGGCCAGGGCCGCCAAGGCCGCTGCCAAGGCGGCCGCCGCAGCCACGCCCCAGGAACGTGACGAGCAGAAGGCGAGCGCCACCACCCGCGCCGCCCAGCGCGAGGCGCGGGTCAGCGCCGGCATGGCCGAGCTCGACCGCTTCCTCGCCGACCAGGTCCGTGAGGGCCTCGCCACCCGTGCCGCCGACCGTCCCCAGCGCCTGGAGCGCATGGCCGCCCGCATGGTCGACGCGCAGGCCCCCGGCGTCGCGACCCGGCTGCGCGAGCTGGCACTCCTCCCCTCCACCGGAAACTGGCCGACCCGCGTCCTCGACGAGTACGGCTCCCTGCACCTGCTGGCCGCCGCCTGGGCCGGCCGCGACAGGCTCCCTGCGGACCTCGTTGAGACCGTCCGCGCCCACATCGGCTTCACCATCACGTCCGACGATGTGCGCGCCACGCCCGGCGTGCCTGACCGCTGGGCGGTGCTCGGCCGGCGCGACACCTGTGAGGGCAAGATGAGCGTGCGTCGCGTCTGGCTCTGGGGCCGTGAGACCGGGGCCCGCGCCCTCGTCCTGTCCTACGCCCACGGCGACGCCCCGCTCGACACCAGCCTGCTCCCGGGCACCGAGATCGACGCCGACCTCCACTTCTACCCCGGCCGCCTCCGGCTGCGCGCCCTCGTGGGCGACAGGCGCGCCGAGACGACTACCAGCACCGGTTGGGACCCTCTGGGCGGCAGTGTGGACGCCGCCGCAGCCCAGCTGCGTGAGGCCGTCGCCGCCGACCCCTGGTGCGAGACATGGCCGGTCGCCATCCACGGCCACCTCACCTGGCAGGGCCGCGCCTGGCTCGTCGCCGAGCGCGCTGTCCCGCTCCTCGGAAGAACGTACGACGCCAAGCAGCTCCTCGCCCAGGCAGGCACCGGTCCCACGACGGTCTTCGGCGAGCTGAGCGCGGACGGGCTGCTCCCCCTGGCCTTCCTCGACGATGGCACGGTCAGGCCGCTATGAGACCGGACCAGGTCCTCAAGGCGGCACTCGTGGGCGGCCCCGCCCCCGAGCTGCTCGACGACGCCGCCCGCCACGCGGCTGCCCGCCGCGCCACCGTGCGCACCCGCCACCTCGATGCGCCCGCACCGGCTCCCGAGCAGGACCCCCACCAGCCGCCGCAGGCCTTCGTGGACGTCATGGACGAGGTCCTCTCCCACCCGCAGGCCGTGATCGCCCCGCTGGTCGTGGATGCGCTCCTCCTGCTGAGGCAGCGTGCGATGGTGCTGCCCACCCGGCTGCTCGTCCCCGTCATCAGCGTCGCCAGCGCGTGCCCGGAGGTCGCCTCGGCGCTGCCGCCGGTCCTGGGTGCCCGCGGCAGGTGGCTCATCGGCCTCGACCCCACCTGGATGCGGGGTAGGGGCGTCACCACGCCCGCACCCGCCGACTGGGACGAGGGCACCATGGCCGAGCGCGTCGCCTGGCTGCGCCTCCTGCGTCAGACCGATCCCGACGCCGGGCGGGCCCTCGTCGCCAGCGCGGGCAGGGAGAAGGCCGACGACCGCGTCCGCTTCGTCGAGGCGCTGGAGACCGGCCTGGGCCCCGCCGGAGGAGGCCGTGGCGGCCGACCACCACGCCGCCGTCGTCGACGTCTCGCCGGGTCCCGCCGGGCGCCTGGCGGCCGTGGCCGGTGTCATGCCCCCGCACCGCTGGGCCGAGCTCGGCCTGAGCGTCGCCGAGCTGGACTCCAGGCTCCTCCTCGATGACGAGCCCGTCGACGTCACCGACGCCCTCATCAACGCCGTGCTCCGCTGGAAGGACGTCGACGCCGCCCGCGCCCTGCTCGCCCGGCACGCCGACCCGAGGCTCGCGCTGCTCCTGCCGCCCGGTGAGCGTGACGTCGTCATGGAGCAGGTCATCCGCGCCGCCACGGTTGAGAAGTTCGCGTGCCTGTGCGCCCAGCTCGGCGAGCACCCGGACCTGACGCTCACCCCGGGTGCGGCCGAGGCGATCCTCGACGGCGTGGCCGCGTGCATCACGCACAGGCGGCGTATCCCACCCAGCGCACCTCGCCTCCTGGTCCACGGCGTCGCCCCCGGGCAGGCGTCGCGGGTCCTCTCACGCCTCACGGCCCTGTCCCGCAACGTGGACATCCCCCACCTGGGGCAACGCAGCCTCGGCGAGGCCGTCACCGCCCTCACGTTCCGTCAGCGTATCCACGAGTCCATGAAGGAGTCCCGATGACCCAGTCCGTGCTTCGCCCGCACGCTGAGCAGGCCTTCGCCCACGAGCTTCGCGCGCTCGCCGAGGTCGACGACCGGCCGCGCCCAGCGAGCTGGAAGCTGTCGCCCTGGGCGGTCGTGCAGTACCTCATGGGTGCGACGCTGAGCGACGGGACCGTCATCACCCCGAAGTACGTCGGCAACCGGCGGCTCATCGAGGTGGCCGTGGCGACACTGGCCACGGACCGTGCGCTCCTGCTGCTGGGCGTGCCGGGCACCGCCAAGTCGTGGGTCTCGGAGCACCTGGCGGCGGCCATCTCCGGCGACTCGACGCTGCTGGTCCAGGGCACCGCGGGCACCGCCGAGGAGGCCGTGCGCTACGGCTGGAACTACGCCCGCCTGCTCGCCGAAGGACCCTCGCCGGCGGCGCTCGTGCCCTCACCGGTCATGACGGCGATGGAGCGCGGTGCCATCGCCCGCGTCGAGGAGCTGACCCGTATGCCCTCCGACGTGCAGGACGGCATGATCACGGTGCTCAGCGAGAAGACGCTGCCCGTGCCCGAGCTGGGCACCGAGGTCCAGGCCCGTGCCGGGTTCAACCTCATCGCCACCGCCAACGACCGGGACCGCGGCGTCAACGCCCTGTCCAGCGCCCTGCGGCGACGCTTCAACACTGTCGTCCTGCCGCTGCCGTCCAGCGCCGAGGAGGAGCTGCAGATCGTCACCAAGCGTGTCGCCGAGCTGGGACGCTCCCTGGAGCTGCCCGACGTCGGTGACGCCCTGGCCGAGATCCGCCGTGTCGTCACCGTGTTCCGTGAGCTGCGGCAGGGGCACACCGAGGACAGTACGACCTCCCTCAAGTCCCCGTCGGCCACCCTCAGCGCCGCTGAGGCCATTTCCGTGGTCACCAGCGGGCTGGCGCTGTCGGCACACTTCGGCGACGGCGTGCTGCGCGCCGAGGACGTCGCGGCGGGCATCGTCGGGGCCGTCGTCAAGGACCCCGTCGCTGATGAGGTGATCTGGCAGGAGTACCTCCAGACCGTGGTGCGCGAGCGCTCCGACTGGAAGGACTTCTACCGCGCCTGCCGCCAGGTGTAGCCGCATGGGCGAGGTACGCGTCTTCGGCATCCGCCACCACGGGCCGGGCTCGGCCCGGTCACTGGTGCGGGCCCTCGACGAGCTCGATCCGGACGCCGTGCTCATCGAGGGCCCGGCCGACGCCGACCAGGTGCTGGGTCACCTGCCCGGTCTCACGCCGCCTGTCGCGCTGCTCGCCTGGGCGAGCGACGAGCCGTCGCGCGCCGCCTTCTGGCCCTTCGCCGCCTTCTCGCCCGAGTGGCAGGCGCTGACCTGGGCCGCACGGCACGCCCGCCCTGCGTCCTTCATCGACCTGCCCAGCTCTCTGTCCCTGGCCGCCGACCGCGACGAGCGGACCCGACGCGACGACCCCCTCGCCCTGCTCGCCGAGTCCGCGGGCTACGACGACCCCGAGCGCTGGTGGGAGGACCTCGTCGAGCAGCGCGACGAGGACGTCTTCGACGTCGTCGCCGAGGCCATGGCGGCCGTGCGCGAGGAGCTCGAGGACGACGAGGAGACCCTCGTCCGCGAGGCCCACATGCGCAAGGCCCTGCGCGCCGCCAGGCGCGCGCACGAGACGGTCGCCGTCGTGTGCGGGGCGTACCACGTGCCAGCGCTGACGGCGAAGGTGACGGCCACCGCCGACAACGCGCGGCTCAAGGGCCTAACAAAAGTCAGGACCCAGGTGACGTGGGTGCCGTGGACGCACGGGCGCCTGGCCTCGTGGTCCGGTTACGGCGCCGGCGTCCGCTCGCCCGGCTGGTACCACCACCTGTTCACCTACCCCGACCACCCCGTCGAGCGCTGGCTCACGCACGTCGGCTCGGTGCTGCGCGACAACGACCTGCCCACGTCCTCGGCGCACGTCATCGAGGGCGTCCGGCTAGCCGACATGCTCGCCGTCCTGCGCGGCCGGCCCATGCCCGGCCTGACGGAGGTACAGGAGGCGACACTGGCCGTGCTGTGCGAGGGCAGCGACCTGGCGCTCGACCTCGTCACCCGCGAGGCGATCGTCGGCGAGCTGTTGGGCGCGGTCTCCGACGACGTGCCCCGCACCCCCTTCGACGCCGACCTCACCGCCACCGCTCGTCGGCTCCGCCTCAAGCAGGCTCCGACCGGCAAGGAGCTCTCGCTCGACCTGCGCAAGGACACCGACCTGGCAAGGTCGAGGTTCCTGCGTCGCCTGCGACTGCTGGGGATCGACTGGGGCAGCCTCACCGGGACGGCCAGCACCGGCACCTTCCGGGAGACCTGGCGTCTGGAGTGGAAGCCGGAGTACGCCGTCGCCGTCATTGACGCCTCACGCTGGGGCAACACCGTCCAGGCCGCCGCCACCGCCCGCGTCCTGGACGACACCGCGGTCCTGGCCGGGGTGACGCGCGGCATCGAGGCCGCCCTGGTGGCCGACCTGCCCGCCGCCATGCCCGAGCTGTTGCGGCTGCTGGACCAGCGGGCGGCCGCGGAGACCGACGTCGCCCAGCTGCTGGAGGCCCTGCCCGAGCTGGTCAACGCCCACCGCTACGGTGACGTCCGCGGCACCGACACCGGCCGCCTGGGCGACGTCGTCGAGGCGCTGCTGGGGCGCGCCTGCGCCGGGCTGCCGACCGCCGTCGGCGGGCTCGCACCGGAGGAGGGCGCGCGCTACCGCAGGCTCATCGACGCGGCGACCGCCGCCGTCGGGCTGCTGGGCGAGGAGCCCCGGGCGCTGTGGCACTCCACCCTGCGGGGGCTGCTGAAGCGCCACGACCTACCCGGCCTGCTCGCCGGACGCCTCGTGAGGCTGCTGTTCGACGCCGGCGAGCTCACCGTCGAGGACGTGGCCGAGCGGCTGTCACTGGCCCTGTCCAGTGGGCACCCGCCGAAGGAGCAGGCCGCATGGGCTGAGGGCGTGCTCGCGGGCAACGCCCTGCTGCTGCTGCACACCCCGAGCCTGCTGCGGGTGATCGACACGTGGCTGATCGGCCTGCCGGGCGAGCAGTTCACCGACGTGCTGCCCGTCGTACGTCGCGCCTTCGGCGGCTGGGAGCCCCCGGAACGCCAGGCGCTGGCCTCACGGGTGCGCCACCTGGACCGCGACGACGACGCCGTCGAGGAGGATCTGGACATGACAGAGATGGCGGTGGTGCTCGCCGTCGTGGACGAGATCCTGGAGGCGGCGCGATGACCGACGAACGTGAGCGGCGGTGGCGGCTGGCGCTGGGAGCCGCGCCCAGTGGGCGGACGGACGCACTGAGCGCGCAGGACGCGGCGATGGACGCGGCCCTGGCCGTGCTGTACGACAACGACGGCAGCGGGGCCGGGGGCAGGACGCGGCGCGGCGGTGGGCTCGGCCGGTCGGCGCCGCGGGTCGCGCGCTGGCTGGGCGACATCCGCACCTACTTCCCCACGAGCGTCGTCCAGGTCATGCAGGCCGATGCCATCGACCGTCTCGGGCTCAACCAGCTGCTGCTGGAGCCGGAGATGCTGGACAGCGTCGAGTCGGACGTGCACCTCGTGGCGACCCTGGTCAACCTGGGTCGGGTCATGCCCGAGAAGGCGAAGGCCAGCGCCCGTCAGGTGGTCGCCACGGTCGTCGCTCAGGTGGAGGAGAAGCTGGCCGACAAGGTCGTCCAGGCGGTACGGGGGGCCTTGAACCGGGCGGCGCGCACGAACCGGCCCAGGCTCAACGACATCAACTGGTCGCGCACCATCGCGGCGAACCTGGGCAACTACCTGCCCGAGCTGGGCACCGTCGTCCCGGAGCGCCTCATCGGGTACGGCCGCCAGCAGACGGGCGTCCAGCGCGAGATCGTGCTCGTCGTCGACCAGTCCGGCTCGATGGCGACGTCGGTGGTCTACGCCAGCATCTTCGCGGCTGTGCTGGCGTCGATCACAACTATCAAGACGCACCTCGTCGTCTACGACACGGCGGTCGTGGACCTGACCGAGCAGCTGAGCGACCCGGTCGACGTCATCTTCGGCACCCAGCTCGGCGGCGGCACCGACACCAGCAAGGCGCTGGCGTACTGCGAGAACCTGGTGCAGCGCCCGCACGAGACGGTCATGGTGCTCATCAGCGACCTGTACGACTTCGACCGCACGCAGATGCTGCGCCGAATGGCCGAGTTCCAGCAGCAGGGCGTCACGCTGGTCACCCTCCTGGCGCTGGACGACAACGGCACGCCCAGCTTCGACCACGACGTCGCGAGCACCCTGGCGTCGATGGGCGTCCCGGCCTTCGCGTGCACCCCGGACGCCTTCCCGGAGATGATCGCGCTGGCGATCACTAAGGGCGACCTGACGGGCTGGGCGTCAACGGAGAAGGTCGCGGCCGCCGTCGGCTGATCCGCGCCGCGGCCCCGAGTGCGCCCAGGACCGGCTGGTAGCGTCCGAATCGGACCGGCTTGTCCCTCGACGCAGGGAGGTTCAGCCGTCACAGGAGCCGCCACAACAACGAGGAGATGACGTGCAGCCTCCCATGGGATACCCCACCTACCCGAACCCCGGGTACCCGCCGGGGCCCGGATACGCCGCGTACCCGACCCCCGGACACGCCGCGTTCCCGAACTCCACGGCCTATGCAAACGGCGGTATGCCGTGGATTCCCCCGCACCTCGCCGCCGACTACTCTGCAGGCTTCGGCACCGCCGTCAAGCGGACCCTCTCGCGGGCCGTGCGGTTTCGCGGGATGGCCTCCCGCCGCGAGTTCTGGTTCTCGTACCTCGCCTATTGGCTGCTCATCATCCCGTCGGCGGCCAGCCTCGGGCTCCTGCTGTGGGCTTACGAGTCCTACGGCGCCCCGCTCGTTCTCGACATCGTGACCGTGACCGTCCTTGTCGTCATCTTCGTCGTCTACATCATCAGCGGCCTCAGCCTGATGTCGGCGGCGGTCCAGCGCCTCCACGACGGCGGGAGGTCGGGGGCATGGATCCTCATCGCGTTCGTCCCCGTGGCCGGCGGCATCATCCTTCTTGTGCTCCTCGCGCAGGAGACGCGCCCGTGGCTGTGGCGTCCCGAGTGGGTGACGGGCTGAGCGGGTCCCGTGCCGCGAGCTCCGGCTCTCCTGTCTCGCATGGCGGACAAAGGATGGGATAGTTGTATCCCTTGACCTGATGATGCTGAGGAGCTATGCGGCCCTGGAGCGCTCGCTGGTCGGTGACGTCCTTGACGTCGTCATCCTCGTGAGCCGTCGCACCGTCTGTCTCGTATCGGTGGCGGTCCGGCCCCTCCACGACGGCGGGCGGCCGGGGTGGCGGCTGCTCCTCGACCTCGTTCCCAACGCGGGTATCGCCGTCCATGTGCTCGTCTGCATGGAGACTCCTCCTCGGCTGCGGCGCCCGCTGCGGGTGCCCGACTGACCAGTACTCGCCCGTGCCGATATGGTGACTCAGCGTTCCCAGGACGAGTGACGATGAGGAGACGACGTGCAACCGACCGACACCTACCCCGCAGACGCCTACCCCGCCGACCCTGACCCGATGACCTACCCGGCGTACGCTGACTATCCGGAGACGCCGACCTACCCGGCGTACGCTGACTATCCGGGTTCCCCCACCTATATGGCAGCTTCCGGCTATCAGGGGTATCCCGGAGTGGCCTATCCGACAGTCCATGGCTGGGCAGTCGCCGCGCAGTCCGCTGCTGCGGGGATACCCGAGGGGCTTGCCCCCGACTACTCGGCGAGCTTCATCACCGCCATCAGGCGCACGATCCAGCGGCCCCTGCGGTTCCGGGGTATGGCCTCCCGCCGCGAGTTCTGGTTCTCCTACCTCGCGGCGGTCATGTTCAGCTTCGCCACGCTTCTCCCCACGGTGCTCATCGTCTCGTGGGCGGAGGAGGCCATGGATACCCCGCCCATCTCGATGCAGCTCTTCGCGGTGTCCGTCGTCGTTCTCCACTTCCTCGTCTTCATTGTGTTCATACTGCCGGCGGGTGTCCGGCGTCTCCACGACGGTGGGCGGTCAGGATGGTGGCTGCTCCTCTGCCTCATCCCTTACGGTGGTTTCGCCGTCCTCGTGCTCCTTGCCCTGGAGCCCCGCCCCTGGCTGTGGCGGCCGCGGTGGACCGGAGGGGCCGTCCCCGCGGCCCCTCCGATGTCACTCGGCTGAGGGCATGAGGATCCAGGCGGCGACGTAGGCGACCCACATCGGGCCTGGAAGGAGGGCGGCGGCCAGCGTCGCCAGGCGCACCAGGGAAGGAGACGCTCCCCAGTACTCCGCCAGGCCGGCGCACACGCCCCCGATGAGGCGGTCACGGGAACGCCGTGGGAGCTTGGATCGGAAGGACTCGGTGCGCTCGGAGTAGGAACCGGAGGGGTATTGCTGTGTCATGGCTTTAGTCTCCCGCCGCCGGGAAGCGATCGGTATCCGGTGAGCCCCTGAGACGTCCCCGAGACGTCCCTGGGCACGGCGCGCCTGCACGGTACGGGCTCCGGGCAATGCGGGTACGCTCGCGTCACGGCGTCCCGGCACCTTCGCCGCCCGCGTCACCAACGGAGGAGACCTCATGAGCTACGCCCTGCTCGCCGCCTACACGCTCGCTGCCGCCCTGCCCCCGCTCGAGGACACCCGGCGTCGGCTCGTCGGGGAGTCGCAGTACTTCGTCGACCAGGCCGAGGTCACCACACGCGGCTGGTATGACGTCTCCGGGTTCACGTCCGGCACCGACCTGCTCGTGTGGTGGACCGACGCCGACCCCGAGCGCCTCCAGGACGCCGCCCACCGGCTGCGCTCCTCCGCGCTGGGCCACTACCTCAGCCCCGTGTGGTCCACCGTCGTGCGCGGCGACCTGCCGAGCGTCCCCGCCCGCGACTGGCTGACGGTCCTGCCCGACGCCGACGGTACCGTGGCCGCCTCCGAGGTCACGGCCGAGGGCGCCACGGTCACCGAGCTCGACGGGCGCGGCCTCAGCGGCCCCCGGTCCCTCGTGCTCGTCGAGGCCGCCGGGCTTGACGCCGTCGTCGAGGCCGCCCGGACGGCCGGGGACGGTGCCGCCCGGGCCGCCTCCTCCGGCCTCACGGGCGTGCGCGTGAGCCCCGCCGAGTGGGCCGAGCGCCAGCCGCGCTCCTGAAGTCCGGTGCCTGTCAGGACCTGAAGCGGGCCCCTGACGTCGGGTCCGCCAGCCAAGCGAGGGCCGCCTCGATACGTCCGCGCGACGACGCGGCCAGGGGCGAGGGCAGGTCCTCGGGACGGAACCAGCCGACGTCGGTGGACTCGTCGTCGGCCACCCGCACCCGCGCCGCCTGGGCGGCGTCGGCCCGCCCCACGAAGGTGATGTCCATGAACACGCAGGCGTCACTGTTGGGGAAGGTGAAGCGCTCACCCGCCCCCACGTCCACGACCGCCAGGACCCGGGGGCGCACCCCCGTCTCCTCCTCGCACTCGCGCACGACGGCGGCGGCGGGCTGCTCGCCCGGCTCGGGGATCCCCGAGACCACCGCCCACTGGCCGTTGTCGCTGCGGCGCCCCAGCAGGAGACGACCTTGCTCGTCGACGACGACGATGCTCACCCCCGGCAGCCACAGCAGGTCATGGCCGATCTTCTCGCGCAGGTCGAGGATGAAGTCAGGAGTCGCCATGGCGTGAGGCTACGCCCTGGCGACCAGCCGGGTCAGCGCGGGCGGGTGAGCGCGACCGCGCGGGCCCGCTCGGCCCAGGTCTCGATCGTCTCGTCCACAGGTGCCGGGTCCCACTCGCCGCCCGCGCGCTCCACCGCGCGCGCCAGCAGCCAGTCCGCCACCTTCGGGTTCTTCGGCAGCAGGGAGCCGTGCAGGTAGGTCCCGATGACGTTGTGGCAGCGCGCCCCCTCCGTGCCGTCCTCGCCGTTGTTGCCCCCGCCCTGGCGCACGCGCCCGAAGGGGCTGGCCCCCGGACCCAGCCGGGTGAGCCCCGAGTGGTTCTCGTAGCCGACGACGGTGCCGAAGTCCTCCGACTCCAGGGCGATGTTGCCGATGAGCCGCTGCGAGCCGGCGACGGTCTGAGCGTCCAGCACGCCGATTCCCGGCAGCTCGCTGCCCGAGGTGGTGACGAAGTGGTGCCCGAAGAGCTGGTAGAGCCCGCAGATGACGAGCATGGGCGTGCCCGCCTCGGCCATGTCCCGCAGGGCCGCGCCCCGGGAGAGCAGGTCCTCCTTGATGCGCTCCTGCCCCGAGTCCTGACCGCCACCGCCGACGATGAGGTGGACGTCCTGCTCCAGCTCCTGGCCGCGGTCGTAGGAGAGCATCTCGACGTCGTAGCCCTGCCACTGGGCGCGGCGGGCGAGGACGAGGGCGTTGCCCCAGTCCCCGTAGATGTTCATGTCGTGCGGGTAGAGCTGCATGAGGCGGATGCGCCCCCGGGCGGCGCCGTCGGTGGTGTGCTCGTACAGGGTGCTCACTTCATGACCTCCTCGACCTCGGTGAGCTCGGCCAGGCGGGCGCGCAGGGCGAGCATCGCCGTATAGCTGGTGAAGACGCGCATCCGGCGCCCCTCCTCGCGCCCCGGCGCCTCGCGCAGTAGGTCCAGGGCTCGTTCCAGGTCCGGCTCGACGATGCCGACTTCGACGTCGTCGTAGCGCAGGCGCAGTGCCATGTCCCAGGCGCGCACGCCCGTGACGACGGCGACCCCGCTGCCGCGCAGCGCTGAGAAGTCCACGTCCCACAGCCAGGACATGTCGCGCCCGTCGGCGTACTCGTCGTTGATGGCCACCATGACGGTCTCGGGTCCCTGCGTGCGCACCGCCTGCTCGGCGGTGAGCAGGCCCATGCGGAAGCCGGCCGGGTTCTTCACCAGCGACAGCTCGATCTGGCGCTTGTCGAGGGCGAGGACCTCTCCGCGCCCGAAGGCGGCCTCGACACGCGAGAGCGTGCCCAGCAGGGACGCCAGGTCCAGGCGGCGGCCCATGACCTCCACCGCCATGGCGAGGGCAGCGACGGCGTTGAGCTGGTTGTGCACACCCGGGATGGTGAAGGTGATCGGGTGGTCCTCGCCGTCGACGCGGATGACGGCGTCCTGTCCCTCCAGGGACTCCAGGGTCACGCGCGGCCGCGGGCACAGCCCGTCGGCCCGGGGCGTGTGTGCCGCCTCCGGCCGGGGGGCGCTCTCGCCGCCGCGCAGATCGTCGTCGGAGGGGAACAGCGTGCGCAGCGCGGCACCGACGCCGAAGGCGCTGACCCGGGCCTGCAGACCGTCGAGGAAGCTGTCTGCGCCCAGGCGCGGGTCGTCCGCGTTGGTGACGACGACGCCGGTGGTGGCCTGGGCGACCTGGTGCAGCAGGGCGGCCGTGTAGTCGATCTCGCCGAAGCGGTCGAGCTGGTCGCGCATGACGTTGAGCAGCAGGGCGCCGCGCGGGTGCACCTTCTGCACGAAGCGCACCGCGTGGGCCTCGTCCAGCTCAAGGACGGCGACGTCGGCGTCGGTGTGCCCGCTCCAGGAGACCTCAGTGAGCAGGGAGGCGAGCACGCCGCGCACGAAGTTCGAGCCCGTCCGGTTGGTGAGGACCGTGAGGCCCTGCTCCTGGAGGAGCTGAACGAGCATCTTCGTCGTCGTCGTCTTGCCGTTGGTCCCGGAGACGACGACGACCCCCAGGGGGAGCTGGTCGAGGGTCCGGCGCAGGAAGCCGGGGTCCGTCTTCTCCATGACGAGCCCGGGCAGGGCCGTGCCGCCGGTGCCGCCACCGCGCAGCCGGGCCGCGACGCGGGCGGAGCGTCCCAGGGCCACCGTGGCAGTGGAGCGCAGGGAGCCGAAGAGGGTGGGGCGCATGGCCTGCTCCTTGTGGGTGGGCGATCGTGCGGCGCAAGTCTAGGTCGAGATGTCTCTGGGCGGGCCCTGGGGCGGCCCCGGGGAGGTCCCAGGGCGTGGTCGGCGGCGGTGCGCAACCGAGGTCGACACCCCCCTTGTGGTGGCCGCCACGTGGGTGTAATCTCATGTTATACATGTTTTACATGCCATCCCGTCGTCAGAGAGGAAACCACCGTGTCACCTCGTAACCCGTCCTTCATCGGGGCTGACGGCCGCGGGTTCCACGGGACCGTGACCGTCGGAAGCCGCGGGCAGGTCTCACTGCCCGCCCAGGCCCGCCGCAACATCGGCCTGGAGCCCGGTGACCAGCTCATCGTCCTGTCCGACCCCGGCGAGGGCCTCGCCCTCGTCCCGCTGACCAGGCTGCTTGAGCGGGCCCCCGCCGACGACCCCCTGGCGGCGCTCGTGCGCGCCGCGATCGGCCAGGGGTCCCCGCCCTCGCCCCCGCCCGGCGGCCCTCCGGCGGCCGCCTCGGCCCCTCCTCCGCACGGCGAGCCCACCGGGCCCGCATCCACCGACACACCCACGCCACCACCCACGCTCAGGAAGGAATGACCATGGAGCCTGCCGTCTTCGTCAAGAACCTGACAAAGTCCTACGGACAGCTCACCGCCCTCCAGGACGTCTCCTTCGAGGTCGCTACCGGAGAGATCCTCGGGATCATCGGCCCCAACGGAGCGGGCAAGACCACCTGCCTGGAGTGCCTCGAGGGTCTGCGCGAGCCCACCTCGGGCACCCTGCGCGTCCTGGGGGCCGACCCGACCCGCCCGACCCCCGCCTGGCGCGCCCGCATCGGCGTCCAGCTGCAGACCGCCGCCCTGCCGCCGCGGATCAAGGTCGGCGAGGCCATGGAGCTCTTCGCCTCCTTCTACGAGGACCCGGTCGACAGCGACACCCTGCTGACCGAGCTCGGCATCGCCGCCAAGAAGAACGACGAGGTCGAGAAGCTCTCCGGGGGTCAGCGCCAGCGCGTCTTCATCGCCCTGGCACTCATCTCCCGCCCCGAGCTCGTCTTCCTCGACGAGCTCACCACCGCCCTCGACCCGCAGGCCCGCCTGGCGATGTGGGACGTCGTGCGCTCCATCCGCGACGGCGGCACCACCGTCGTCATGACCACCCACGACATGGACGAGGCCGAGGCGCTGTGCGACCGGGTCGGCATCATCGACCACGGACGCCTCATCGCCCTGGACACGATCCCCGCGCTCGTCGCCGGCCTGGGCGACGGCGCCAAGGTCAGCCTGCGCACCTCGCGCCCCGTCGACATCCACGTCCTCGACGGCGTCGAGGGCGTGAGCACCGCCGCCGCACCCGTCGTGCGCGGCAACGAGCTGAGCATCCACGTGCTCGACACCCGCTACCCGCAGCACGTCATCGACGTCATCGAGGCCACGGGCGTCACCGTCAGCGACGTGCGTGTGTCCACGCCGTCGCTGGAGGACGTGTTCCTGTCCCTGACCGGCCGCTCCATGCGAGAGGAGAAGTAGACATGAGGGCCTTCCGTCAGTTGCTCAAGGTCGCCGCTCTGCGGAGCCTGCGCGAACCAGTGTCCGTCGTCTTCACCCTGGCCTTCGCACCCGCTTTCGTCGTGGTCATGGGGATCATCTTCGGCAACGACCCGACGCCGCAGTTCGGCGGACGGGGGTTCCTCGAGACGAACATCGCCGCCTTCCCGGGGATCGCCATCGCCATCACCTCCGTCATCATGGTGCCGGTGGACATGGTCGGCCAGCGCAGTGCGGGGGTGCTGCGGCGCTTCCGTGCCACGCCCCTGTCGCCGGGGGCCTACCTGGCGGCCGACATCATCGTGCGCCTCGTGCTCGCCTTCGCCTCGATCGCCGCCATGTACGCCGTGGTCATCCTCGTCTTCGGGGTGAGGCCGACCTCCGTCCTGGCGCTCGTGTCGACCCTCGCCTCGACCCTGCTCGGGCTGGCGGCCTTCCTCGCCCTGGGCTACCTCCTGGCAGCCCGGGTGCGGGTGGTCGGCGCGGCCCAGGGCATCGGCAACATGCTGCTCTACCCGCTCATCTTCACCTCGGGGGCGGCCGTGCCCATGGCGGTGCTGCCCGAGGGGGTGCGTGCGGTGGCGCGCTTCTCGCCGCTGACGCAGCTGACCTTCCTCGGCCAGGGCCTGTGGAACGGTGAGAGCTGGTCCGCCCACTGGGGCTCGGCGGTAGTCCTGCTCGTCTTCGGGCTCGTGTGCGGCCTGCTCGCCGCGCGCCTCTTCCGCTGGGAGTAGGACCCCGGGCGCGTCAGCGCGGCACGACGACGGTCAACGCCCCCGGCTCGATGACCGCCTCCACACGGCGGGCCGAGCCGAGGGTGTCACCGTCAACCTCGAAGGGCACGGGCTCATCGGTCTCGATGAGAACCCGTGCCCCCGAGGTTGTGCGGAAGCCCTCGGAGTCCCGACCGGTGAGGATCTGCGTGCCCAGGCGGGCCCAGTCGGTGACACGGCCGGGGGAGGCGATCATGACGTCGAGCAGGCCGTCGTCGGGCCTGGCTTCCGGGAAGATCGTCATCCCAGGGGCGATCGTGCCGACGTTGCCCATGAGGACCATGACGGCCGAGTGCTCCTCGGCCTCGCCGTCATCGAGGGTGACGGCGACCGGGAAGGGGTCGGGCACCGCGTTCTGCACGGCGGCGACCGCGTAGGCGCCCGCCCGGATGACCTTCTTGAGGTCGGCGTTCGTGTCCTCCATGATCTGGGCGTCCAGGCCCAGGCCGGCCATGACGACGAAGCGTCCGCTGTGCTCCGAGCCCTCCTCGTCGAGCCAGGTGATGCTCACCGCGTCCACCTGCCGGCTGTGGCCCCGGAACGCCAGCTCAAGGGCGGCGTCGACGTCCAGGGGAACGCCCAGGTTGCGTGCCAGGAGGTTGCCGGTGCCCGAGGGCAGCAGCGCCATGGGCACGCCCGAGCCCGCGAGCTCGGTGCTGACGGCGCGCACCGTGCCGTCACCCCCGGCCACGAGCACAAGGTCCGCGCCGTCGGCCAGCGCGCGCCGGGCGGCCCCGTGCCCCGGGTCGTCGGTGCTCGTCTCCAGCCACGTCGTCGGGTTCCAGCCGCGCCTGAGCACCGTGGCCTCGACCCGGCGCCGCAGCAGGGACAGGTCGTCGAACTTCGTCGGGTTGAGGATGATGGCGGCGTGCGCGTCCACCGACTCGGCCGGCAGCCCCATACGCGCCCAGTCGACGAGGATGGGACGCACCCCGCCCGCCAGCAGGGCGAGGTTGGCGACGGCGACGCCGAAGAGCCCACCACCGACGATGTCGGAGACGTGGGCCAGGCCCGTGCTCCACTGCGCGACGGCCGTCACCAGGGCGACGCCACTGGCCAGCAGGGCCGAGGCGAGCACCGAGGTGCCCGCGCGGCGGTGGGCGCGTGCCAGGGTGACGGCCCCCCAGGCGCCGATCGTCACCGCGGCGACGTGGCTGGAGGGGTAGGCGCCTCCCAGGTTCGACACGGAGTCGGCGAAGATCGTGTGGGGGCGCTCGACGTGGAGCCAGGCGCTCAGCCCCAGCACGACCGGGATGCCGCAGGCGGCGGCGCCCAGCGCGATCGCCAGGCGCCGCATACGCCTGGAGAAGGAGAAGACGGCCACGAGCCCGAGGGCCGCGAGCACGACGAGCGGGTGTGTGAGCAGGGAGAAGGCCTCGGCGAGCTGGCCGCGCACGGAGCGCAGGGCGATCCTCGGGGCCGCCAGGTGGGCGTCGAGCCACGCGGTCCGGCCGGAGACCACGAGCCAGGTCCAGGCGGCGAAAGCCACCAGGGACAGGGCCGCGGCACAGAGCTCGAGGGTGAGTGCGCGCGAGCGGCGCGGGAGGAAGCGGCGGCGACCGTCAGGTGCGGGGGCCATGGGATCTCCTCGGGCTCGAGCCTGTCACGCCAGGACGCCGGGACGTGGCTGAGGGCTGTGTCGGCGCGAGCCTACGACCGCCGGGCGCCCGGTGCGCTGACGGGACACGGGGAAAGCAAAAAAGGACGTCCGCGAGCGTGCTCGCGGACGTCCTTCACGTCGGGGTGGCGGGATTTGAACCCACGGCCTCTTCGTCCCGAACGAAGCGCGCTACCAAGCTGCGCCACACCCCGTGTGTGTGCACAGGGAACTATAACCACTGGTGGGCGGCCGTGGGAAATCTCAGGCCTGAGTCCTGGGTCACGTGGCCGCCCACGGGCCGGCCCTCAGGTGGCCGGCACCAGCGTCAGGAGCGTCGCCTCGGGGCGGCAGGCGAAGCGGACCGGCGCGTAGGGGCTCGTTCCCAGGCCCGCGGACACGTGCAGGAACATGTGGTCGGCCGCCTGCGGCTCACCGATACGACCCGGGTACTGCGACAGCCGTCGGGTGACGCGCTCGCGGTCCAGGTCACAGTTCGTCACCAGCGCCCCCAGGCCCGGCAGGCACAGCTGGCCGCCGTGGGTGTGGCCCGCCAGGGCCAGGTCGACGTCGTCGGCGCTCATTGCGGACAGCACCCGCCGGTAGGGGGCGTGCAGGAGACCCAGCCGCAGCGGACGGCCCTCCCGCCCCCGCAGCCACATGCCGTCAGGCGCGCAGGCCCCGGCCAACGGGTAGAGGTCCCGGTCGGCGTGAGGGTCGTCCACACCCACGAGCTGCACCCGGCGTCCGCGCACGCTCAGCTCGCCGCGCGCGTTCGTCAGGTCGGCCCAGCCGCCGGAGCGCTGGAGGTCACGCACCTCCTGCCACGGCAGGGCCTCGACCCGCTGATCCGGGTCGTCGGCGTCACGCGGGTCGCGACGCAGGTAGCGCGTCGGCGAGCTGCGGATGGTGCTGCGGTAGTCGTGGTCGCCCATGACGAAGGCGCCGGGAAGGTGCAGGAAGGGCTCCAGCGCCCGCCCCAGCGGCTCCAGGCCGGAGGCGAAGGAGAGGTTGTCCCCGGTGTTGACGACGATGTCCGGCTGGAGCTGCGCCAGCGCGCGCACCCAGGCCACCCGGGCCTCGGTGCGGTCTGTGAGGTGGAGGTCAGCCAGGTGCAGGAGCGTCACCGGCTCCTCACCGGCGGCGAGTACCGGCACCTCCAGGCGACGCAGCGCGGGGGTGCGGGCCTCGATCAGCGCGTAGCCCAGTGCCCCGGCCCCGACGGCGGTCGCCGTGGCGATGACGCGGGCGGTGCGGCGGGCGAGCGCTGCCAGGGTCGTGGTGTCCGTGTGGAGCACGGGTCAGTCCTCGCTCTCGTCCTCGTCCGATCGTGCGGGCGTCTGCTGCGCGGAGCCGGCTGCGGGGGAGTCCTGTTGGCTGCTCTGCCCGGTGGAGGCCGCGGGGGTGGCCCCGGTCGCCGGCGTCGGCTGGGCTCCGAGACTCACCTGGGGGAAGGACTCGAAGGGCGTGCCCGACAGGGCGGCGTCCATGTACATCTTCCACAGGGGCGCGGGTGCGTCGGAGCCGTACATCGTCGAGTACCAGCGTCCGCCGATGACCTGGTTGTTCATCGCGGAGTAGCTCTCGGAGTGGCCGAGCCAGACGGCGGCGGACAGGCTCGGGGTGAAGCCCACGAACCAGGCGTTGTCCATCTTCTCCGTCGTGCCCGTCTTGCCGGCGGAGGGACGCCCGCCCGCCAGGGCGGCGGTGTGGCCGGTGCCGGGACTGGTCATGACGGAGGTGAGGGTGAGGGTCGTCTGGTCCGCGGCCGTGGCCTCCATGACCTGCGTGCACTCGGCCGAGGGCACCGCCATCGAGTTGCCGTCGGTGTCAGTGATCGAGTCGATCGCGATGGGCTTGCAGTACACGCCGTGCGCGGCGAAGGTGGCGTAGGCGTTGGCCATCTGCAGCGGGGTGACCTCCTGCGAGCCCAGGGCGATGGAGGGCTTGGCGCTGAGCGGCTGGCCGTCGTTCGTCGTCACCCCCATCTTGGCCGCCAGGTCCGTGATGGAGCAGATGTCCATCGCCGCGGTCATGCGCGCGTAGCCGACGTTGATCGACAGCTGGGTCGAGCGGATGACGTTGTTGTTGCCGCCCTCGGAGGCGTTGGCGTTACCGACCCTCCAGTCGTCGGCGTTCTCCGGGGCGCAGGAGATCCTCCACGTGGAGGCCGGGATGACCGTGGGCGAGGTGTTGAAGGTCGTGTAGCCCGAGCGTCCCTCCTGGTACCACTGGGCCAGGACGAAGGTCTTGAAGGTGGATCCAGGCTGGAAGCCGGAGGTGCCGTCGGAGTTCTCCAGGCCGCCGTGGGCCGCGTCCACGCCCAGGGAGATCTGGGTCGCCGTCGGGTCCTCCTCGCTCGCGTCCCCGTAGTTCGTGTTCTGGGAGATCGCGAGGATCCGGCCGGTGCCCGGCTCCACCGACACCAGGGCCGCCTTGACGTTGGAGGGGTCGCCCGTGGGCACGTACTCCTGCACCGCGGCGTCAGCGGCCGCCTGGCGTCCCAGGTCGAGCGTCGTCCTGATCGTCAGGCCGCCGCGCAGGAGTAGCTGGCGGCGCTCGGCCTCGGTGGCGCCGAAGAGCTCAGAGGTCTCGATCTCGCCGACGACGTACTCGCAGAAGTAGGCGGCGCTCCCTGCGGCCCCGCAGCCGCCGACGGTGTTCGTCACCGAGAGCATGTCGGCGATCTGGGTGTTGATCGCCTCGTCGTACTGCTCCTGGGTGATGAACTCCTCCTCCAGCATCTTCTGCAGCACCCAGTCCATACGGTCCTTGGCCCGCTCCGGGAACGCGATGGGGTCGTAGGCGCCCGGGGCGTTGGTCAGGCCCGCCAGCAGCGCGGCCTCCGCCACCGTCAGCTCGGCCGCGGAGTGGGAGAAGAAGTGCTGGGCGGAGGCCTCGACCCCGTAGGTCGAGGGGCCGAAGGCGGCGATGTTGAGGTAGCCCTCGAGGATCTGCTGCTTGGAGTACATCCGCTCGACCGTGAGCGCGTACTTGATCTCACGCAGCTTGCGGGCGTAGCTCGTCTCGGTCGCCGCCGTGATCCCGGCCTGGTCCCCCCTCTGCAGCGCGGCCTCGACGAGGACGTTGCGCACGTACTGCTGGGTGAGCGTCGAGGCCCCCTGGGAGCCGCCTGACGCGTTGGACAGGAGCGCACGCACCATGCCCAGCGGGTCGACGCCCTTGTGCCTGTAGAAGCGCTGGTCCTCCACCGCGATGATCGCGTTCTGGATGTTGACGGAGATCTGGTCCAGGGAGACCACGATGCGGTTCTCGGCGTAGAACTGGGCGATCTCCGTGCCGTCCGCGGCCTGGATGACCGAGACCTCGCTGGGCTCCAGGATGTTGAAGTCCGTGGGAAGCTCTTCGAAGAACTGGGCGCCCGCATGGGTCACGGCCGAGGCGGCACCGACCGCGGGCATCGCGAATCCCGCTGCGAGGACGCCGCCCGCCCCGGAGAGCAGCACGAAGGCGAGCAGCATCGCGATGACCTTGGTGGGCGAGAGGGACCCGCCGTGCGTTGAGGAGGACATGGGGTCAGACTACGTGCCCCCGGTGCGGGCACACAGTGGGCCAGGACTCCTCCCCGCCTGGGATCGTGCTGGGACACGGGTGTGGGAGGCAGGGACCCGGCGCACCGGCCGGCTCCCCCGGCCTGGCCGCATGTGGTTCCCCGGGCGCCTGCCCGTCCGTCAGCATGAAGGGATTTGTCTGATTCGCTCACCATGACATACGGTCAGATGTGACGGCAGCGACACCGTGGTCGCGGCCCTGCTGACGTGAGCGGGAGCGTGAGATGACCTTCGACCAGACCTGGGCAGTCCGGGCCGCCTGCGCCAACGTGGAACCGGATCAGCTCTTCGGCAAGGGCGCCGAGCAGCGTGACGCCCGTTCCCTGTGCTTCTCCTGCCCCGTGCGCATGGAGTGCCTGGCCGAGGCCCTCGACTCCGAGTCCTCCTTCGGTGTGTGGGGCGGCCTCACCGAGCGCGAGCGTCGCGCCCTGCTGCGCCGATTCCCCGAGGTCGACGACTGGGGGGCCTGGCTGCGCCGCGAGGACGACGAGCTCGTCGCCGAGATCCACGCCCACCGGGCCCCGCGGATCCTCGCCCGGGTGCGCTGAGCGGTCTGCCCGCGTGGCCTGCGGGCGGAGCGGTTCCCGCGGGCGCGCTGACACGCCCGGCCCCTTCGGTGCCGGGTCGCCGTAGGCTGTCCCCATGACTACATGGGAGTACGCCACCATTCCGCTTCTCACCCACGCCACCAAGCAGATCCTCGACCAGTGGGGCGCTGACGGCTGGGAGCTCGTGCAGGTCGTCCCCGGGCCGACCGGCTCGGAGAACCTGGTCGCCTACCTCAAGCGCCCCCGCGCCTAGCGCCTCGACGTCGTGGTCGTGCACCTGCCCGGTGCGCGACCACGAGGGACGGGCACGCCGGCGATGCGACGACGCGGACCTGGGGCGACGGGCTCGCACCCGACGGGGGAGGGGGCGGGCGGTGCGACCACACGTGTTCTCTGTTAGAGAACCTAGGTCCTAGGACCTAATTTCGGGCCGCCCGTCCCTCGACCTGCTTTCTCTGTCAGAGAACGGCTTATGCGGCTCCGGCCCTCCTGCGGGACGTGCCGCCCCTGGTGAGGGACCCCGCACCGGGAGGCCCTCACCAGGGGCGGGCGGGCCAGGCAGGCCGCAGTCGCCGGGACCCGGTACAGGCCGGGACCCGGCTGACGGTGGCTCGCGCTGGCCCGCCCGCCCCTGGTAAGACTGGAGCCCGGAGCCCCTGTCAGCGAGCGCGGCGGCGCAGGCGGTCGACGTCGAGCAGCGTGACGGCGCGGCCCTCCAGGCGGATCCAGCCGCGCGAGACGAACTCCGCCAGCGACTTGTTGACGGTCTCGCGCGAGGCGCCCACCAGCTGGGCCAGCTCCTCCTGGGTGAGGTCGTGCGGGACGTGCACGCCGTCCTCCGTCGTCGAGCCGAAGCGGTCCGCGAGGTCCAGCAGGGCCTTGGCCACGCGCCCGGGCACGTCGGAGAAGACGAGGTCGGCCAGCGCGGTGTTCGTACGGCGCAGGCGCTGGGCCAGCGCGCGCAGCATGTCCTTGGCGAGCTGGGGGTGCGTCTCGATGAAGGTCATGAGCTGGGCGTGCTCGAGGGTGAGCAGGTCCGTGGGGGCCACGGCGGTCGCCGTCGTCGAGCGCGGACCCGGGTCGAAGAGCGTGAGCTCGCCGACGAGCTCGCCGGGGCCCAGCACGGCCAGCAGGTTCTCGCGGCCGTCGGCGGAGGCGTGCCCGAGCTTGATCTTGCCGGACAGAAGCACGTAGAAACGGTCACCCGGGTCACCCTCGTTGAAAAGCGTCTCGCCGCGACGCAGAGTCGTCTGCGACATCATGGCGCGCAGCTCCTCCTGGTCCTCCGGACTCATCCCCTCGAAGAGAGGGATCCTGGAGATGATGCTGTCGTCCACGAGGGTCCTCCTACTTGTCCTCTGACGGTCCTCTGAGCTCGTGCTGAGCTCATACGTCATATCCTGCCACGGGCTGTGACCTAAGGCACGCCGTCGAGCACTCTAACTCTCTTGTGTCACAGATCAAGTCATGCGGGCACGTTCCTGCCCCCGGCGTGTCTGAGGGGGCGCACCCGCGTCCCGGGGCGGCAGGATAGTGACGATGTCACCCGTTCCTGCCCCGGTTCCCGATCCCGCTCTTGTCGAGCGGGCCGCCGACGTCGACGACGCGCTGCGCCTGCTGTACCCCGACGCCCGCTGCGCCCTGGAGCACGAGGGCCCCTTTCAGCTCCTCGTCGCCACCGTCCTGTCGGCGCAGACCACCGACGCCAGGGTCAACACCGTCACCCCCGAGCTCTTCCGGCGTTGGCCCGACGCCGCCTCGCTCAGCCAGGCGGACGTCATCGCCCTCACCGACCTCCTGCGGCCGCTGGGGATGCAGCGCACCCGCGCTGAGAGGCTCGTGTCCCTGGGGCAGGTGCTCGCCGAGCGCCACGACGGCGAGGTCCCCACCGAGCGCGACGCGCTCGTCGCCCTGCCGGGTGTCGGGCGCAAGACCGCCAACGTCGTGCTCGGCAACGCCTTCGGCGTGCCCGCCCTCACGGTCGACACGCACGTGGGGCGGCTGAGCCGACGCCTGGGCTGGACCCGCCACACCGACCCCCTCAAGGCCGAGCGGGACATCGCCGCTCTGTGGGCGCCCGAGCGTTGGACCGACGGCTGTCACCGTCTCATCGAGCACGGACGCGCCGTCTGCCGGGCCCGCGCACCGCGCTGCGCGCAGTGCGCCCTGCTCGACGCGGGGCTGTGCCCGCAGGCGGGCCTGTGAACGTCACCGCCGCCGTGCCCGGCCCACCCGGTTCCCCCGGTCCTAGGCCTGCGCGCCCAGGAAGGGCAGCACGACCTCCAGCAGCCGCTCCGGTGCCTCCCGGTGGGGGAAGTGGCCGACCCCTCGCACCGTCACCTGCTGCAGCGGCCCCGCGACGTGGTGGGTGTCGCGCGCGTAGGCCTGAGCGGGCTGCACCGGGTCCAGCTGACCCTGCACGCTGAGCACCGGCACCCCCACCGTCCGGCCCAGCGCCATGATCTCGCGTCGGCTGAGCAGCGCACTGCGCACCGTCGCCATGGCCGAGCGCGCGGCACCCGGCCGGGCCAGCAGCGCCGCGTAGTACTCCGCCGGCTCCGCCGCCGCCTCGCGCGTGGCGGGGCCGGCCCACGAGCGCAGCAGCCGCTCCATGCCCGCCGTCGTCGACAGGCTCCGCTCGGGCAGCACCGGCGTCTTGAACATGAGGTACTGCAGGGACGCGCCCGACAGCATCCGGCCGCGCAGCGAGCGCACCGCCACCGGGTGCGGTGCCCCCACCGGCACGATCGCGCGTACCGTCATGGGCTCGCGTGCCGCCAGCTGCCACGCCACCTGCCCGCCGAGCCCCGCGCCGACGACGACGGCCGACTCGTGCCCCAGCGAGCGGATGACCCCCAGCACGTCGTCAGCCAGGGTCGACAGCGAGTAGCCCGACGGCGGCCGGTCCGAGCCGCCGAAGCCCCGCAGGTCCAGGGCGGCGACCCGGTGGCCCGCCTCGGAGATCGCCGGCATCACCTCCGACCACGCCCACCAGCACTCGGGGAAGCCGTGCAGCAGCAGCACCAGCGCAGGCATCGGCCGGGCCCCCGGCAGCGGGTCGGGGCCGGCCAGGGCGACGTGGAAGCGCGTACCTCCGGCGGTGAGGCTGCGGTGGGTCCAGGGTCCGGGGCGGTTGACGGAGACAGGCACGTGGGAAGGCTACCGGCGCGGTCCGGAAGATGAGCCGCGGCGTCCCGAAGGACGGCGGATCAGCCCAGCACGAGCGACAGCGCCACGTAGGTGCCGGTCCCTCCGATGAGCGACAGGCCGATCTGGCGCCGCCACAGGTGCAGGGCCGCCGTCGCCACGATGCCCGCCAGCGCCGGAGCCCAGGTCGACGGCGCCGTGCTCACGCCGTCGAGCGTGTAGGCGATGAGAACGACCATGACGCCCAGGGGCATGGTGCGAGACAGGAACTCGACGAGCGCGCTGCGCCGACCGCGCAGCAGCGCGAAGGGGGCGATCCGGCAGGCGTAGGTGATGGCGGCGACCACGAGCACCGCCACGACCAGCTGCGACGTCGACAGCATCAGGACGTCACCGCCTCGGAGGTCGTCCCCTCGTCACGGGGGCTGCCGCCGTCGGAGAGTCCCCGACGGCGACGCCACAGGAACAGGGCAGTGAGACCGAGGGCCAGCACGCCCAGGGCGCTGAGCAGCGCCGCCGTGCCGCCGACCGTGAGCCCGACCGCCCCGGCGACGACGCCCAGCAGCAGCACCGCGGCGTCCGGGTAGGTGCGCCAGTTCTCGATCGCCAGGATGACGAACAGGGACGTGAGTACGAAGCCCAGCAGCTCGATGTCCTCCCCGACGACGTGGGCGAGCCAGGTGCCGGCGAGCGCTCCCGCCGTCGTACCCAGGATCCAGGCGAGATGGCTGCACACCTGAACGCCCAGCAGGTAGGGGCCGCTCATGCGCGTGCGGTCCTTGGCGGCGAGCAGCGCGTACACCTCGTCCGTGATCGCGTGCACGGAGTACAGGCGACGCAGCGTCCCGCGGCGGATCCGTTCCAGGGGGAAGCCCAGCCCGTAGAAGATGTGCCGGCCGGAGACGAAGACCGTGGACGCGGCGATGGTCGCCAGGGGCTCACCGGCCGCCGCCAGCGGCACGAGCAGCATCTGCATCGTGCCCGAGTAGATGAGCACCGACCACAGCGGCGCCCACCACCAGGACAGCCCGGCAGCGGACAGGAGCATCCCGGCGGCCAGGCCCAGGGTGATGTACCCGATGACGATCGGCACCGCGTCGCGCACGGCGTCTCTGAGCGTCTGGGTCGAGGGGGTGGGCACGCCGTCAGCCTACGGGCGTTGGTGACGCAGACCACTCCCTGATCTCATCATGAGACCTGGCGCGCGAGGATCTGGACCGGTGGCGGGCGCGGGCTCAGTCCAGCGCCGTGCGGACCCGGTCGACGACCGCCTGCTCGCGGCGTCCGGCCCGTCGGGCGGAGTGGGAGACGACACCGACCATGATGAGCAGCAGCCCCAGCCAGAGGAAGCGGCCGGTGACGGCGTCGGACCACACGTAGGAGGCCAGGTCCTCGCCCAGGCTCGACTGGCGGGCCAGGCGGTCCAGCGTCGGCGTCAGCAGCTGGTTCATGAGGCTCGGCACGGTGAGCGCGGGCAGGCCCACGAGGAGGGTGAGCACGCCCACGACGATGGTGCCCAGGGAGGAGCGGCGGGCCGCCCACATGGCCAGGGCGAGGGCGCCTGCCCCGACGGCGAGCTCGATGAGGGCCGTGCCGCTCAGGGCGAAGCGGTGGGTGTCCACCGCGGTCAGCGCCTGCGCGGCCGAGTCGTGCAGGAAGAACCAGGCGAGGGGCAGCAGGACGACGGCGAGCAGGACCCCCGCCCAGTGGGAGGCCGTGCGCGGGGCGAGCCTGCCGACGACGCTCGAGCCCTCCAGGAGGATGTCGTCCTCCGTGCGCGGGGAGGGCTCGCGGACGTGGCGCCCGCGTGGGGGAGCGACGCTGACGGCGCCCTCGGCGCCCGTGCCCGTCACCGGTTCGGTGTCCGCACCGGGCGTGGCGGCGGCCGTCTCGACGACGCCGACGGGCGCGGTGCCGGCAGGCTCGGCGGCTTCAGCGGCTGTGTCGGGCTCAAAGGGCGTGGAGCCTGCGTCCGTCGCGATGTCGGCGAAGATCGAGCGGCGGGTCACGGTCTCGGGCTCGTCCCAGTTGATGATGTCGGTCGGCTCGTAGGAGCCGGGCTCCTGCGGGGTGGCGCTCGCGCTCTCCCGAGCGTGCGCGGGGGCCCGGGTGCTGTCGACAGGCGTCGTCCCCTCACCGAGAACCGGCGCCGGGATCCCGGGCTCGTCGTCGGGGAAGATCGGGTCAGATGCGGCGAGGTCGGGGAAGGCGGGCTCAGCCGCCTCGGGGTCGAGGGAACGGGGATCGGCGGTGGCGGGCTCGTCCGCCGCGACCTCGGGGAAGATGGGGTCAGATGCGGCGAGGTCGGGGAAGGCGGGCTCGGCTGCCAGGGCCCTGGCGGCGAGGGCCTCGGCCGTAAGGACCTCGGCGGCGATGGGCTCAGCTGACAGCGGTTCGGCGGGCTCGGGCTCGTCCGCGTCGGGCTCTACGGCGAGGGGCTCGGTGGGCTCGGGCTCGGCGGCGAGGGGCTCGGCGGGCTCGGGCTCTGCTGCGATGGGCTCGGCAGCCTCAGGCTCGGCGGCCTCGGGTACGGCGGCCTCGGAATCGGCTGCGAGTGGCTCAGCGGCGTCAGGCTCGGCGCCGTCGGATTCCGCAGCGATGGGCTCAGCAGGGACGGCCTCAAGGGTGAGCGTCTCGTCAGGGTCGGATGACACGTCGTCGGAACGGGTGGGGTTGTCAGTACTCACATGCCCTCCTTCGGTGCGCACCCACCGTAACGGCCGCGACCCCCGCCGCCGGGGAGGCGTGCCGCCGCCCCGGCGTGCGCCAGCGCCCTCCAAGGGTTCCCGGGCGTGTCCTCAGAGCGTGGCCGCCGCCTCACCCCGGTGCCGCCGGGCCTGGCTCACGCGCCCCTGACGCCGCGCCATGTGCACGCCCCAGCCGATGGTGGTCAGCACGACCCCCGTCGACACGAGGCTGATGCCCGTCGCGTCGGCCGGGACCCAGGCCGCCACCACACCACGGCCCGGCAGCGAGCCCAGCCCCGACAGCAGCAGCGGCAGTCCCGCCAGGGTCAGCAGGGGCCCGACACCGCGCGCCCCGAGCGTCGAGCGACCTGCCCAGGCCGCCCCCACCACGAGCAGCACGAGGGCGCACACGACGATCCCGTAGCCCTGGACGGTCGGCAGGGAGGAGGAACCGGTGACGATGCGGCTGTACTGCCCACGCAGGAGGTAGAACGCGCCGACGACGCCCACGGCCACCGCCGGCAGGGACAGGACGTGGTCCCGACGCCGAGCCGGAGGTGCGGACGGCGTCACCCCGAGCGTGCGGTCCGCCTGAGCCTGGGACTGGGCGTGACGCGCCTGCGCCCGACCCGCCCGGCGTGCCCGGCGCATCGCCCAGGCGCCTCCCAGCATGAGCCCCGCCAGGAGCAGCACCGTGCCCGTGGGAATGAGCGTGCGCGCCCACGCGAAGGGGGCCTGGTCGGCTCCGTCCGGGCTCATGAGGATGACCACCTGAGCCGTCAGGGCCACCAGGCCGGTGACCAGCCCGCCCAGGGAGGAGCGCGTGGCGAACAGCGTCTGCGCGGCGCCCGAGACCACGAGGAGGACGGCGACGGCGCCCAGCGCCTGCGCCCAGCGCCCCTGCAGGGACCAGGAGGCCGCCATCCCGGACAGCGTGAGCAGCGCGGGGGCGAGGACGGCACCGACGACGGCGACCAGCGCGTGGTCGCGTCTGCGTCCGCGTGGGGCGAGGGGGATCCCGCCGGACGGCGTCGGGACCGCGTCCGCACGGGAACCGGGATCAGAGGGATGGGTGGTGCTCACGCTGTCGAGAATAGCGGCGGGCAGTGGGGCCGGGGCGTGGTCGCGGCGCCGCGGGTGCGTAGGGTGGTCCGGTGAGCACCGACCCGGTCGTCGCGGCGTTGCGCGCCGTCGCCGCCGACCCGCGCGTGCGTGACGCCGAGACCGCCGTGCGCGAGGCCTCCACCGCTCTGAGGTGGAACGAGGCGCTGCGTCGGCGCTGGCGCGAGGCCCGGGCCGAGGCGTCGGTGCGTGGTGCCGTCGCCTCCGCCACGGTCGAGGGCGCCGTCGTCCCCGAGGGCCTGCTGCGCGAGGCCGTCGCCGCCCGCAGCCTCACCGAGGCCCTGACCGGTGACCCCTCCCTCGACGCGGCGGCGGGCCTGTGGCGTGCGGGCGTGCGCCTGAGCGGCTGGTGGCCGGACCTGCGCGGCCCCGTCAGGCCCTCCCAGCCCCCACCCCGTGCGCTGCTGGCCGCCCTGCACCGCGACGTCGTCGGACCCCTCGCCGCCGCCGGGCGGATCCGGCTGGCCGAGGTCGCCGCCCCCCGCCCCGCCGGGACCGTGCCGATCGAGGGCGGGCCCGGGCAGGCGCCGGACGGCCCCGGCCTGGACGCGCGCCTTCAGGGCCTGCTGCACCTCATCGACGTCCCCGCCGCCCCCGCCCTCGTGCGGGCCGCCGTCGTCCACGCGGAGACGGCCTGCGCCAGGCCCTTCACCGCGGGCAACGCCGCCGTCGGACGCCTGCTCGCACGCCACCTCGTCACCCGTGACGCGCTCGAGCCCACGGGGGTGGCGGTGGCCGAGCTGTGGGCGGCGCGCGTGCCCGGCGGCTACGCGCAGGCGCTCGCGGCCTACGCCTCGGGCAGCGCCGAGGGCGTCGTCGACTGGGTCCTGTGGCAGGCGGAGGCGCTGCTGGTGGGCATCGAGGAGGGGGCGCGCGTGTGCCGGGCCGTCCAGGCCGGCACTACCGCCGTCGGCTGAGCGGCCCGTTCGTCACCGCCCAGGCGGCGAGGCCTCCGACGGCGAGCAGCCCGACGGCGGCCGCCCCCATCTTCCACATCTCGGGGAGGGACTCGCGCACGCTGCCGAGGGCCTCGGCCCTGGCCTGGCGGGCCACGCGCACCGGCGGCTCGAAGTCACGCACGGGCCAGCCCGCCTCGGTCGCGTGGCGACGCAGGTCGCGGTCAGGGTTGACGGCCACCGGGTGGCCCACGGCCTGAAGCATCGGCACGTCCGACACGGAGTCCGAGTAGGCCCAGGAGGAGGCGAGGTCGATGCCGTGCTCGGCGGCGTCCGCCTCGATGGCGGGCACCTTGGCACCGTGCATGAGGGAGCGCTCCACCCGGCCGGTGAAACGTCCCTCCTCGTCGACCTCCATCCGTGAGGCCACGGCCCGGTCGGCGCCGACGAGCCGGGCGATCGGCAGGACCGTCTCCTCCGTCGAGGCGGAGACGATGACGACGTCGTGGCCGGCCCGGTGGTGCGCCTCGATGAGGTCGAGGGCCTCGGCGTAGAGCGCGGGCTCGATCGCCGTCGCCATGGCCTGGGCGACCACCTGCTCCAGGTCCGCCCGCTCGATCCCCGCGCACATGGCCGCGATCTGGTTCATCAGCCGGGTGCCCTGCTCGCCGTCGGCCCCGAAGAGCAGGTACGGCAGCTGGACGACGATGCCGCGCGCCAGCGTGGGCGCGGAGATGAGACCGGAGCGGCGCATGGGCACCGAGAGGGCGAAGGTGGTCGAGGTCGCCAGGACCGTCTTGTCGAGGTCGAAGTAGGCGGCGGTGCGGGATGCTGGCATCGTTCCTCCTCGGGCCTGGTGCGCGGCGGTGCCGAGACGGGGCGGCACCGGTGGCTCAGCGTTGAGCCGTGCGCGGGCCCCAGTCTAACGAGGTCTCACGAGGCCGGGCTCCACAGGCCGCCACCGCGACAGGCCCGGTCCGAGTTGTCCACAGCGGCGGGGCGACGGGCTGTGCCCGGCACCGGCAGGGGAACAGGCTGGGGGCGTCCCACCCTCGACCACCCGCAGGAGGCCCCGTGAGCGCCACCAGGACCCAGACCCGCAGCGAGGACGAGCAGCCCGACGAGGCGGAGTCCTCCGGGCGCCTCATCGCCCTGACCTCCACCCTCGGAGGGCTGGGCGCCACCACCCTCACCCTCATGCTGGCCCGCGCGCTGTCCGCCCAGGGGGTGCGGGTCGCCGTCGTCGACGCCGACCCGGCCGGAGGGCTGGGCATGCACCTGGGCGACCGCCTCGCCCGGGGCCTCGTGTGGGCGGACGTGCCCCGCGAGGAGACCTCCTTCCGGGCCGCGCACCTGACCCGCGCACTGCCGGTGTGGTGCGGCTGCCGCGTCCTCACCGGGGACGGGCGCGGCGGGCCCGAGAGCCCTGAACGCCTCCCCGCGGTCCTCGACGCCCTCGCGGCCGAGCAGGACGTCGTCCTTGTCGACCTCCCACGCGCCTGGGAGCCGCCGCCCGGGGCCGACACCCTCCTGCTGACCGGGCGAGACCTGCGCTCCGCCGTCGCCGCGCAGGTCCGGGCCAGCCGCCTGGCCCCGCGGCCCGGGACGCTGTCGCTCGTCGTGCGTCAGCTCGGGCAGGACCTGAGTGACACCGAGCTCGCCACCTTCACCGGCTGCGTCGTGCTCGCGCGCTTCCCCGAGGACCGCAGCGTGCGTCAGCGTGCCGCCCGCGGCGACGACGTCACCTGCGGCCGGGGCGCCACCCGCCGTGCCGCCCGGTTCCTCGCCAGCTGCCTGCGAGGCGGGTCGGGTGTGGAGCCCGGGTGGCTCCTGGACGCCGGCCCGGGCTGGGGCGATGAGGACCCGGAGGACTGGGGCCTGCAGTGGGAGCCGCTGGGCGCACCGGGTCTGCGGGACCTGAGATGAGGGGCGTCGCCACCGCCGGTGCGGGCGGTGCGGGCCGGGCAGGCGGTGCGGGCGGCGCCCTCGACACCGGCAGTGCCCTCGACACCGAGCTTGAGCGCGTGCGCCGCGCCCTGGCGCGCGGCGTCGACCTCGGCACCGCCCTGGACACCGAGGCCGCTCCCGCCCGAGGCGCGGACGGGCTGGCCGTCCTGGGTGAGCGGGTCCGCGCCGACGTCGAGGGCGCCGGGCCTCTTCTTCAGCCCCTGCTGGAGACCGAGTCCGTCACCGACGTCCTCGTGGGCGCCGGACGCACCTGGATCGACCGCGGCCACGGCCTTGAGGAGGTGGCCGCAGCCGCCCTGACCGAGGCGCAGGCACGGACCCTGGCCGTGCGCATGGCCGCCTCCGCCGGGCGGCGCCTGGATGACGCCAGCCCCGTCGTTGACGCCACCCTCGCCGACGGCACCCGCCTCAACGCCGTCCTACCGCCCCTGAGCAGCGACGGCACCCTCATCTGCCTGCGCACCCGACGGCGGCGCGCCTTCACCCTCGACGAGCTGGTCGCCGCCGGCACCGTCGCACCGCCCCTGGCCCCCGTGCTCGCCGGGCTCGTCTCCGCGCGCGCCTCCTGCCTCGTCACCGGAGCCACCGGCACCGGAAAGACGACGCTGCTGGCCGCCCTGCTCGGTCTCGTGGCACACACCGAGCGGATCGTGTGCGTCGAGGAGGCCAGTGAGCTGTGCCCCGACCACCCGCACGTCATCCACCTGCAGGAGCGCGGCGAGAACGTGCAGGGCATCGGCGCCGTCCCCATGACCGCTCTCGTGCGCACGGCGCTGCGGATGCGCCCCGACCGCATCGTCCTGGGGGAGTGTCGCGGAGCCGAGGTGCGCGAGGTCCTCACCGCGCTCAACACCGGCCACGAGGGCGGGTGGGCGACCCTGCACGCCAACTCTCCGGCGGACGTGCCCGCCAGGCTCACCGCCCTGGGGGCGCTCGCGGGCCTGGACGAGGCGGCGGTGGCCGCCCAGTCCGTCAGTGCCCTGCACGCCGTCGTGCACCTGCGCCGTCTGCGCACCCGCCGCGGTGCCCTGCGCGTCGTCGATCGCATCGGGGTGCTCGTCCGCGAGCGCGACGGCGCTCTGCGCTGTGACGACGCCCTCGTGCGCGATCCCGACGCCCGCGTGCAGAGCGGACCGGGGGCTGAGCGGCTGGCGGCCCTGCTGCCGCAGGAGACGAGGGGGTGGCGGCCGTGACCGGATCGGCCCTGCTGGCCGGGCTGCTGCTCGCACTGGCCGTCGCGGTGCTGCTCCTGCCCGCCCGCCGGGAGGTCCCGTCCGCCCGGGTGGACACCGCCGCCCGTCCCGGGGGTCGCCAGCGGGCGCCCGACATCGCGCTGCTGCTCACCGAGGTCGCCACTCTCCTGCGTGCGGGCGCCACCACCCAGCGCGCCTGGCAGCGCAGCCTGGAGCGCGCGGGCCTCACACAGGGCACGGTGCCCGCCGACGACGGCGTGCCCCCGGCCCTGGCCGCCCTCGCCGCCGGGCCCCGACGCCGACCCGGCGACCTGCTGCG
>ERZ772917.383-NODE-383-length-32066-cov-4.378870_pt1 | contig 32066 bp, 26 predicted proteins | sample MGYA00511187_ERZ772917 | MGnify/ENA primary metagenome ERZ772917 (study PRJEB29015, sample SAMEA2737925) | human oral metagenome | biome: human oral; feature: human-associated habitat; material: dental | place: China | collected 2012 ...
CAGCGTAGAGGAATTACCTTTGCATTGTAGTTAAAGATTTATTCGAGCTATACTATTTTTCGCTTAGGCAGTGGATTTGTTTTGTCATCTTGTTCATACTTCCTTTGTTTGAAACAACAGAATAGTATATGTCTGATAAATTTCACATAGATTTAATTTTTAGTAATTTTTTTGTTGGAAAAAGTTCCGGTTGTGGAAATCGGAACTTTTGTTTTTTTTAGTAATCGTTATCTCATTTTGCTAATAAGAAATTTTGTATCTTTGTAAGTTTTAAAAAATATCAAAATAATAGAAATATGAAAAGATACATTCTCGCTCTTACCGTCATTGTCATATCTCTGGTAATGAACGCACAAGATAGCGATATATTGATGACGTTGGGAAAAAATAAAGTAACAAAAGACGACTTCGAATACCTTTTCCTGAAAAACAGAACCAACGTAAAAACAAAACCGCAGACTATAGACGAGTATTTACAGACATACAAAAAATTCAGATTAAAGGTAATAGACGCCGAAGCACTCGGCTACGATACACTCGGTTCGTTTCGCAAAGAGTTGGATTCTTACCGCAACCAGATGGCAATAGGCTATCTGACAGATAAAGACAAAGAGAAGGCACTGATAGAGGAGGCATACAGAAATATGCAACAAGACGTCGAGGCAAGCCACATACTACTGCTGCTACCACAAAATGCCACACCCGAAGATACTGCCAAAGTATACCAAAAAGCACTCAACATCATCAAAAGATTGAAAAAAGAGAACTTCCGCACCGTAGCCACAGCCGAATCGGACGATGTAGGCACCAAAGACAATGGAGGGTATCTTGGGTGGATTACAGGTCAGATGATGGTATATCCCGTAGAGAAAGAGTTGTATTCGCTGCCAATAGGAAAAATATCGTCGCCGATACGCACCGGCTATGGCTACCACATAATAAAGGTTACCAATCGTCGCCAAGCAGTGGGCAAGGTGAAGGTAGCACATATCTTGAAACAATTTCCCGAGAATGCAACAAAAGAGCAGAGAGCAAAACTGAAGTCCGAGATATATGCCATATACGACAAGTTGAAAAACGGAGCAGATTTCGCCTCGATGGCAAAGGAGAACTCCGACGACGAAATGTCTGCCAATTCGGGTGGTGTTCTCAACGAATTCGGAGTGGGACGAATGGTAGAAGTATTCGAGAATACGGCATTCGGTCTGAAGAACAAAGGCGATATATCGAGTCCGATAGAGACTCCTTACGGTTGGCACATAATACAACTTATCGACAGAAAGCCCGTCGACAGTTTCGAGAAGATGAAATCCGACATCATAACACACTTCGGCTTCGACGGCAGATACGATGCCTGTAAAAAATCTTTTGTAGACAAACTGAAAAACGAGTACGACTACAAGTTCAACCAAGATGCGTACAAAGAGCTGATAGACTATGCACGCCGCTACAACCGCCCCGACTCAAACTATCTTATTGGAGCAGGCAGTCTTAGCAACGATTGGCTGATAAAAATAAAAGACCTCTCCGTATCACCCCAAAAGTACGTCGACTACGTATACTCTATGTCTAAATACAAAGACAATAGTGCCGTTGCTCAGACACATGGACTTATAAACAGTTTTATCGACGACGAAATCATAAGATTCGAAGACTCTCGGCTCGAACAGAAATATCCCGAATTCAGACACCTGATACAGGAGTATCACGACGGTATTTTGTTATTCAATATATCAAACGACAAGGTATGGGAAAAAGCCATCAAAGACACGGCAGGGCTCAAAACATTTTTCGAACAGAATATAAAACGATATGCTTGGCAAACACCTCATTACAAAGGTAAAATAATATATTGCAAAGACCCTGCCACAGCCAAAACTCTCCAAAAGAAATTCAAGAAAATGACTGCCTCCCAAATAGCAGAACACATAGCCTCGCTCAACAAAGACAGCGTGGTGGTAGAATACAAATCGGGACTGTGGGAAAAAGGCGAAAACCCCGTAATAGACAATCTTGCCTTCGGCAACAAGGCTGCTTCCTACCAAACGCCGAAAGAGTATCCGTATGTCTTCGTGGCAGGCAAAGTGCTGAAGTCTATGCCTGAGGTCTACACCGATGTACGTGCAGCTGTGACAACCGACTATCAAGACTATTTGGAGAAAAGTTGGATCGCCGACTTGGAAAAGCGATATCCCGCAACGGTAGACACCAAAGTACTCGAACGTATAAAAGAGACAATTAATAAATAATCAAAAATAAACCAATATGTTCATATCAACTAAGATAAGTCTGTTTGCTCTGTTGGTGTTGGGTAGTATATCGTGCTGCAGCAGAATGAACCCAATGGAATACAACGAGCAAATCGTGGAAATGCACGAAAATGCGTGGCAATTTCTCGAATATAAGCAAGAAGAACTGTATGCCGACAGAGACTCTACACATCAGAATGCAACATCTATCATAAACAGCCTCTACCAAAAATACGACTCTATCATAAACGTATTGGATAGCGTGCGTTATCCGCGCGAGGCGACGGAATTTCATCAGGTTACGATTGTTTTCTATAAATATATAAAAGACAGCATATTAAACCTCTATGCCGATATACCTAAATATCAGCCGGAGAGCAAACAGTGGTACGAGGCTTGGGGACGAATAGAATATGCTCTCGACACCAAAGCGTCGCAGCTCGAAAACAATATGATAGCAGAGCAGATAAAATTTGCCGAGAAGGTCAGTATAATGTATTAAAAATCAACTGACAATGAAAATAGCAGAACTCAAACGTCTACCCGATACCTGTGGTTTTGTATCGTTTACGCAGGAACTTAACATACAATCTACCGTAGGTAGGCGATTGTTTCTGAACTCAGATTTTCTGACAGACAGACCGAGTGTAATCAGAGAGTTGAGCAATACAGACTCGATGTTGGCTTTTATCGACAAAGAGCATCACAAAAAAGATATTGCCTCCATACTATTGCTTCTGTCTGAGGTCAAGGATATAGAAAAAACTCTCACCAATCTCGACAGCAACAAGATTCTCAACGATATAGAATTATTCGAGATTAAAAATTTCTCGTTCACAGCAAAAAAACTTTTGGAAATAGTCTATCGATATACCTCTAATAATGAGCTATATATCGAAGGACAAAAAGAGGTGGATTTTGTTGTTTTCGATGAGACAATAAGAATACTTGACCCCGAAAACTCGGGAATACCGACATTCTACATATACGATGCGTACAGCGAAGATTTGGCAGCTCTACGCCATAGAGAGCAGAACGAGACAGACTCGGAACAATTAGCCGAAATACAGGCACAAATATTGGATATAGAGCAAGAAATACGTTCCTCGCTTAGCCAACAACTAAAACCGCACTCGAACGATTTACTGACGGCACTCAACAACATAGCCTACATAGATTTGCTGATAGCAAAAGCAGCAATGGCTAATAGTTTCGGACTGTGTCGTCCGGAGGTGTCCGAGAACAAGACGGAATACATCGGTATATTCAATCCTGAGGTAAAAGCCAAGCTACAAGAGCGAGGCAGCAAGTACCAGGAGACCGATATAGATTTCGGCAGATTCCCCACACTGATAACGGGTATCAATATGGGAGGCAAGACACTGATGTTAAAAACATTATACCTATGTCAAATGCTTTTTCAGTATGGTTTTTTCGTACCTGCCGGCAGAGCCAAAATAATGATAATGAGCGGTATTCTGTTTAGCTTTACAGACGAACAGAATCAACTACAAGGTCTTTCGTCGTTTGCCGCCGAAATGAAAAAAATAGACGAAATAATAAAGCAAATATCCGCAGACCACAACTTACTGATACTCATCGACGAGCTGGCTCGTACCACAAATCCGCAGGAGGGGGCAGCAATAGTATCCGCAACACTCGAAATATTGCAGGAAAACAGCGTATGTGCTTTTATAACAACACACTACGACATCACAACATCGTGTAGGCGTCTCAGAGTAAGGGGATTGAAAGAAAATGTATCCGAAACCGCAAGCAACTATAAATCGACCGACTATATCCGAAATCTCCTAAAAAACATTGATTATCAACTAATAAACGACACCTCTGGGAACACTCCCAACGAGGCTATTCGGATAGCCGAACTGCTTGGCACCGACAATCGACTGATAGACAAAGCAAAAAGCAAAATAGCTCATTAACTTAGCCTTGTCTCTACAATATTGCCCAAGCATAACCGACAAAGTAAAGCGATATGGCAATACGATATTGCTCAAAAATCAACCGTTGAGCAAAAATATTTATCGTACATCAACAATTTCGTCATAATTTCTGCCCATAGGTAAGATTTTGATAATTAAATAACAGTGAATATGACATTTTTTTATACCTTTGTAAAAAAATAACAATATTATGACAAACAAGTTATTAAAATCCATTGTATTCCTATTTATAATATCCTGTGGGATTGCCAATATCTACTGGCAGAAAAAGCCTAAGCAACACGCTGCTCCGTCGAGTAGCAAGAGAGCGAGACAGATGTATCGCACTGCTGTCAAAAAGAGTTCCGAGATGTCGTCTGAGGATTTTATCAAAGAGATGCACAAAATAATAAAGACAGACAAACACTTCATAGACCCCTATATCGCCATTGCCAAGCAGCAACGCGAACACCCCAAAGAAGTAATAGAGATACTCAACCTTGCCGTAAAGAACGGAGCCGAAAAGATGGACGAAACCCTATTTAGGCTTGCCGAAACATACAAGTCGATAGGCGATTATACCACGGCACAGGCTACATTAGCCAAAATATCGGACAAAAACCCCTACAAACAACAGCAAGAGGAGTCCTATGCCGATTTGATACGTATGATACAGTCGCCCGTACCGTTCGAGTTGCGTAACCTGTCGTATGCCAACAGCAAACAGGACGAATACTTCCCCTCGGTAACAGCAGACGACGAAATACTGTCGGTAACACGCTCCGAATTCGGCGATTTCTCGTCGAACGAAGACCTGTACGTGAGCCGAAAGACCGGTAATCAATGGGGAGCGTTCACACCTATTGCCGAGCTAAACAATCCGTCGTACAACGAAGGCTCACAGACCATCTCGGCAGATGGAAGATATATGTTTTTCGTAGCCTGCAATCGCCCCGATGGGCTTGGCAGCTGCGATATATACTACACCATCAATACCAATGGCAGGTGGAGCAAACCAATCAATGCGGGTACTCCGCTCAACAGTGCCTATTGGGAGAGTAATCCCGCATTTTCGCCCGCCGGCGACGAGATATTTTTCACCTCGAACCGCCAACCTTCGTTCGGAGGACGCGACTTGTGGCACTGTAAGGTAGAAATACTCGAAAACGGACAGCTACGATTCAGCGAACCCGAGAATATGGGACGAACCATCAATTCGCCGCGAGACGACTATGCTCCGTACATTCACTTAGACAACCAGACGCTCTATTTCCTGTCGAACGGACACAACGGCTTCGGTGGGTCTGACATATTCGTTGCTCGCAAAGAGAACAACCAATGGGGCAAACCGCAAAACATGGGCTATCCCATCAACAACGAAGACAACTGCTACGGCTTCACCCTCACGGGCAAGGGCGACAAAGGGTATATATCCATACGCAACAAAGAAGATGCCTCGCAAGGCTTAGATATATACGAGTTTGGGCTGTACAAAGAGATTCGCCCGCAGGTGATGAGCTATGTCAAGGGGTTTGTCTACGATGCCGAAAGCAAAAAACCGCTAAATGCAATAGTGGAAACATTCGACTACAACAATGCCCGCAACACCATCTCCACGACTCTGTCTGACCGTCGGTCGGGCGAATTTACGACATTTCTGCCCGATACGGGACAATACGGACTCAACGTCCGAAAATCGGGATATATCTTTTATTCCGCAAAAATAATAACATCGAAAAACACGCTCAATGTCTATCTGCAACCGATAAAATCAGGGAATAAGATTACTCTGAACAACATATTCTTTGCCTTCAACTCATACGAATTGGAGCCTAAGTCGGAGCGGGAAATAATGCAACTATACTCTTTCCTACGCAAAAATCCGGACGTGAGTATCGAAATAGTAGGACATACCGACAACATAGGCGGCGAAAATTTCAACCAGACACTTAGCGAAAATCGTGCCTTGGCTGTTATGATGGCTCTCATAGAAAAAGGTATCGACGCAGGCAGGCTCTATTACAGAGGAATGGGGCTATCGCAACCTATTGCCTCCAACAATACCGAAGAGGGCAGAGAAAAAAATCGACGGGTAGAGTTTGTAATCAAATAAAAGCCTAACGCAGACACTCCTCCAATTCAATTATTGCTCTATAAAACAGCGATATACGCTTTCGGTCGGTATCGGCAGACAACCTGCTCGCTAAGATTTGTCTTTTGTATTTCGAAAAAAAGTATTACTTTTGCACTCGGGTAAGTCCTATACGACCAGCTCCCTTTGAATCCCCCAGGGTTTGACCGCAGCAAGGGTAGAAGGTTGTAGCGGTGCGATGTAGTAAGCTTGCCCTTTTTTCATTTTAAACAGAGAAGAACATAATTATCGTTTTTTTACTTCAAAAAAATGTCTCAAAACATAGAGTATCAATCGCAAAGGGAGATAAAACTTTTACAAGAAACAAAATTGAAAGAGGCTCTCGATTACCTGAGCCGAAAGTCGCCCTTCTATCGCCGTATGTTCGACTCGCACAGCATTGATATTCACCGCATAAACACACTGGAAGACCTCCGACAAATCCCTTTCACTACGAAAGTGGATTTACAGCAATACAACGAACAGTTTATGTGTGTGCCCAAGTCGCAGATAATCGACTACATCACCACTTCGGGTACACTTGGCGACCCTGTTACGTTCGCTATGACCGACCGCGACTTAGACCGCCTGGCATACAACGAAAAGATTTCGTTTGCCTGTGCCGGCGTACAACCCGATGATATTGTGCAGATTATGACCACTCTCGACAAACGTTTTATGGCGGGGTTGGCCTATTTCTTGGGTCTCAGGGAGTTGGGGGCAGGTATAGTACGTGTCGGCAACGGTATACCCGAACTACAATGGGACACCATCAACCGCGTACGCCCCAATACCATTATGTGCGTGCCGTCGTTTATACTCAAAATAATCGACTATGCCGAAGAACACGGCATCGACTACCGCAATTCGAGTATAAAAAAAGTAGTCTGTATCGGTGAAAATCTTCGTGAACAGGACTTCTCACTCAACCTACTGGGACACAGGATAAAAGAGAAATGGGATATAGAGCTTTACTCCACATACGCCTCGACCGAGATGGCTACTACCTTTGCCGAGTGTCAATACGGCTGCGGCGGACATCATCACCCCGAACTGATTATATGTGAGGTAGTCGACGATGAGGGCAACGTGGTAGATGATGGTCAAGTAGGCGAACTCGTCGTTACCACGCTCGGCGTGGAGGGAATGCCGCTACTGCGGTTCAAAACAGGCGATTTGGTATGTTTCCACACCGAAGGCTGTCGCTGTGGCAGAAACTCGATGCGGGTATCGCCCGTGGTGGGCAGAGCCAATCATCTCCTCAAATACAAGGGCACAACACTATATCCGCCTGCAATATACGATGTCCTCGACAATTCGCCATACGTCGAAAACTACCTTATAGAAGTATCTACCAACGAGATAGGCAACGACGACATAAAAATAAAGATAGGACTCAACGGTAACACTACGTCCGCTCATACAGACTATTCTCCGATAATAAAGGAACTCAAAGACAGCTTCAGGGCAAAAATACGCGTAGCCCCCGCCATAGAGATATGCGATACGGACGTTCTACGAAAAATAATATTACCCGACATCACTCGTAAACCGGTGAAATTCATCGATAAAAGAGCAAACAGCAATATCAAAAACAAAAAATAAAAAGGACAAGATATAAGATGCAAATATCCGAACTTGGCGAATTTAACCTTATAAAACGCCTGACCGAAAGCGTAAAGCTACACAATGCCTCATCGGCAAAAGGAATAGGCGACGACTGTGCCGTAATGAACTACGGCGAAAAGCAGGTTTTGGCAACCACCGACGTTCTACTGGAAGGCATACACTTCGACCTCACTTATACCCCACTCAAACATCTGGGTTACAAGTCGGCAGTGGTAAACTTCTCCGACATCTATGCAATGAACGGGCAACCCAAGCAGTTACTCGTAACCATCGGCATTTCGAAGCGTTTCGAGGTAGAACAGATAGAAGAACTATACAGCGGTCTTCTGCTTGCGTGCAGCAAATATAAGGTAGACCTGGTAGGAGGCGACACCTCGGCGTCGCTGACAGGGTTGACAATAAGCATCACCTGCTTGGGCGAAGGCGAAAACGGCAAGACCGTATACCGCAACGGAGCCCGACAGACCGACCTTATATGTGTGTCGGGCAATCTGGGAGCCTCGTATATGGGGTTGCAGCTATTGGAACGAGAAAAACGGGTGTTCTGTCAGGTAAAAGACCCCGACTTTCAACCCGACTTTGCCACCAAAGAGTATCTACTCGAACGCCAGCTGAAACCCGAAGCACGACGCGATATTATCGACGAGCTGGCAAAGCATAATATATTGCCCACCGCTATGATAGACGTATCCGACGGGCTTTCGTCGGACGTAATGCATATCTGTACGCAGAGCAACTGCGGCTGCGAGATATACGAAGATAAAATACCGATAGACTACCAGACAGCAGTGGCTGCCGAAGAGTTCAATATGAACCTTACGACCGTAGCTCTAAACGGTGGCGAAGACTACGAATTGCTCTTCACCGCACCGCTAAAAGACTACGACAAACTCAAAGAGATAGAAGACGTACACATAATAGGGCACATAACAAAGCAAGACGACGGTATGAACCTCGTAACACGCGACGGACAGCGGATAGCTTTCAAGGCTCAGGGCTGGAACTCGCTCAAAGAATGACCCCCGCCCTCGCGACACACAAACAAAAAAGAGGTATCTCAAAATACGAGACACCTCTTTTTTATTGTTAGAAACTGAGATTACTTTCTTGTGAGAATAACGTCTTGGTTTTTTACTCGGTAAATCAATTTCTTGGGTCCATCACTCTTAAGAGTTTCAGCAGCACCTGACGAATAATTAAGTATTACTGAGATACCGCTAATTTTATAAGTACCTTCAGAATGAAATGGTAGCGTACTATCAAACGTAAACTTTTGTTCTGATTTATCAAATACTAATGTATATTTAATCTCAGATTTGTCTGCGTTAACTTGTTTTCCTTGAAAAGTATAACCAGCTAAATCGCTAAGAGTAAGTGGTTTTTCATCTTTTGTGCAGGAAGTCATCATTGATACTGTAGCTACTACGATCAAAGTCAATGCAATAATTGATTTTTTCATCTTTTTATGATATTTATTTTGTTAATAAAATTATAATAGCAAATATTTAAATTGCGTCTTTTTTAGCTTTTTCGGCGGCTTCGGCAGCTTCGGCAGGAGTGCGAGCATTTTTGATAGCGTCTTTTTTAGCTTTTTCAGCAGCTTCGGCAGCTTCGGCAGGAGTACGAGGTTTTACAACTTCTTCTTTTTTAGGTTTATTATCCACTACGGTTTCTCCTTTTATAGTTTCTACGGTTCTTCCCGTTGCGGGTCTTTCTGTAGTAGTAGCTACAGGTTTAGTAGCGGGTTTAGTAGTTTTTGGCATCGGTTTGCCTGCTTTCTGAGCCTTTGCAGCAGCGATAGAGTCAGCCGTAGCCTGAGCCTTAGCCATAGAGTCTACCATAGCCTGAGCTTCGGCAGCTTTTTCGATCGAGTCCGTTCTCATAGCTTCTACCTTGGCGATAGAGTCAGCTCTGGCAATAGAATCCAAACGAGCCTGTTCGGCATCTTTGGCTTTGTTTCCGCAAGCAACCATAACGGCTGCCGTCAATACGATTAATCCTAATTTTTTCATACCTTTCAATTGCATTTAAAAACTTTTATTTATAATGTTAATAGTATATCTTAGTTGATTACGCCTGCAAAATTACAATTTATTTTCAATATGAAAAAAAATTTTTACTACACCAATAACCATTAATTATCAATACTCTAATAATTGGCGTTAACTAAAAATATATTTTTTTGTGCATTTTTTTTCGCGATATTTCAAAAAATAAGATAATTTTGCAAAGGTTTTGCTCCGACTTCGACAGGGTTGGACTGCATATTAGTTAATTTAGTTATTATATCCACACAAAAATGGCACAATCCGATAAATTTAACTACGACGAGGCTATAAAAAAGTTGGAGTCCTTTGCCGAAGAGATAGAAAACATATCCGACATAGACCTGCTTGCAGAACGGATAAAAGAGGCTGCCTCGCTCGTAAGCCGGTGCAAAGCAAAGATAGCCGAAATAGAGAAAGACATAAACGATATACTGCCTACGAACGAATAGAAAACAATAAATATATAGACACATACGTTTAACGTAGAATGTTAATGGAATAACTTCGACACACACAAAAAGAGATGAAGAACAACCGTAAGATACTGTATTTGCCTTTGTTTATCGTGTTTTTTGTTGCCTCGTGCTCTACCAAAAACAACACTTGGCTATCACGTGGATATCAAAGCTTTGCCACGAAGTACAATATACGGCACAATGCCGTCGGAGCGTTCGACGAAGGGCAGGCAATGCTTATAGTAGCCACCCAAGACAACTATTCGGAGGTGATAACGCTGTGTCCGCCCGTAAACCAATCTACGGGTAATATGGTTGCATCGCAGATGAATACCACAATAGAGAAATGTCGCAAAGCAATAAAGCTGCACTCGATACGTTCCAAGCCGAAGCATAAACCATTGGGAATGAGCTCAGCCAACTATCGTAAGTTTAAAAACCAAGAGGAATTCAACCCACAGATACCCAAGGCGTGGTTAATGCTGGGCAAGGCGGAGTTTTACAAGGCAGAGTTTATAGAAGCAGTGTCGGCTTTCAACTACGTCATCAACCATTACCCCGAGAAAGAAGATTTGGTGTACGAGGCGAAACTGTGGAAGCTGCGTGCTTACACCGAGATGGGTTGGCTACACGAAGCCGAGAGCCATCTGTCGCAGATAAAAGCCTCGAGCGTCCCGCCCCGTCTAAAAGGCACATACTCGGCTTTGACGGCAAATTTGCTATTGGCTCAGAAACGATACGAAGAGGCTATACCGCATCTAAAACTCGCTATCGACAGCCGACCGAAGAGCCGCTACGAGAAGTCGCGCTTCAACTTCGTATTGGCTCAGCTATACGAACTTACGGGAAAAAAGAACCTCGCCATACAACACTACCGTGCGGCACAACACAACGCTACAAACTACGAAATGATTTTCAACGCCAACCTCAAAGCGATGCAACTCGAAAGCAACAACAAGAAGGCTATCAAGGGTTTGCAGGCAATGGCGCGTTCGGCGAACAACAAGAAATATCTCGACCAGGTATATTTTGCCGTCGGCGAGCGATATCTGGCAAGCAACGACACAGACCGTGCCATACAGAACTACAAGCTCGCTATGACCAAAAGCCTCCGCAACGGCATCGAGAAGTCGCTTGTAGCACTCAGATTAGCCGATATATATTACGATAAGAAAGATTATATCCCATCGGCACAATACTACGACTCGGTATTGGTAGCTATGCCAAACACACACAGCCAATACAAAAAAGCCGAGCAGCGAGCCGAAATACTCGGCGGTTTGGCTCGCAACTACGCCACCATACAACTGCAAGACAGCCTGCTGCGGCTATCGGCAATGTCTGAGGCAGAACAACGAAAAATAGTGGACAAGATAATAGACAAGTTGCTGAAAGCCGAAAAAGAGGCAGCCAAAGACTCCGCCGACAAAGCAGCGGTAGCCGTAGCATCATCGCGTGCGAACGACACCTTCGACCCAACTATGAATCAACAGATTAGAGGCGATGAGTGGTATTTCTACAACGTGGCGGCAGTCAACCAAGGTAAGAACCAATTCAAACGCAAATGGGGCAATCGTCCGCTCGAAGACAACTGGAACCGCGAAGTGAAGTCTATGATGTCCTACATCGGTGCAGAAGGCAATCAACAACAAAGCACCGAAACAACCGACTCGGCAGCTGCTAAAAACCCTCGGAACGACCCGCACCGTCCCGAATATTATCTGTGGCAGATACCCAAGACCGACAAAGACAAACAACAGGCAAACCAACAGATAGCCGACGCTATGTACAATATGGGAGATATTTTTTATACGAAAATAATGGATATACCCAGTGCGGACAAGACGTACAGAGAGTTCCAGAGTCGTTTCCCAAAAGACGAACGCAAGGCAGAGACATACTATATCGAATACCGAATAAACGGTACTCTGAACAAACCCGATGAGCAGGCAGCATTCAGAGACCGACTGATAAGAGAATACCCGACAAGCAGATATGCTATGATGTTGGCAAACCCCAACTACGCCGCCAATCTGCAAAAGATGCAGCAGGTACAGAACGATATGTACAGAGAGACATACGATATGTACATAGACGGCAATTACAATGGGGTAAAACAAAACTACGACAAGATGCTCAGAGATTATCCCCTGTCGGAACACCTGCCGAGGTTCGCTCTCCTCAGTGCATTGTCGTCTGCAAAACTCGGTCAGTATGCCGCCTCGGAGGCAGAACTCGACTCTATCGTAGCCAGATACCCTGAATCGGACATAACCCCGATAAGCAAAGATATACTTGCACTTATCAAGCAAGGACGCAAACAAGTGGCACAAACGGGCACCGACAACATCAACGGTCGCCGTCGACAAGAAGCTCAGACAGAATTAGCCGCAATCCAAGGACAGAGCGACAGTCTTAGCATAAGCACGGGCGAAAGGCACGATATAATATTCGTACCGAAGACAAACGACAAAAAAATATTGAACACAATGCTGTACGACATCGCCGTGTACAACTTCAACAAGTTTATGGTCAAGGACTTCGACTTCGACATACGCAAGGTGGGCAATAAAGAGTTAATAATAGTGTCCGGTATGGAGAGTCTCGAAGAGGCTAAATGGTATAAGAATATAATTCTGACAGACAAGCGATTTGCGGGTAAAAACAACCTCAAAAACTTCAATTTGGTCATAGTACAAGAAGCCGATTTGGCAAAGATAAACGCCGATACACTACATAATTACATTGATAATCAGGACAAATAACTTTTTGTAATGAGATACGGCTTGCTTATAAAAAATAAATTATTACCTTTGCAGTCTGTTTTTCTGCGGCTGTGGTGTAATTGGTAGCCACGCCAGACTTAGGATCTGGTGCTGAGAGGCGTGGGGGTTCGAGTCCCTTCAGCCGCACACAAAGCGAGGCTATTCTACGAAAAGGATAGTCTCGCTCTTTTGTTCGAAGAGAGTTGTATGTTTTTCACAAATAACATTAACACAATATTAATCAATATATTAACACAAAAACAATGACAAAGATTTTCAGTCTGTTTATACTATGTCTCTTGGTGGTTGCCTGCGGCAAAAAGCCCACTCCAAAGCCTTACGAATACTTCCGTATCGACCTGCCCAAACACGAATATCGTACGGTCGACAGTCTGCCCGACATAGCCTTTCAGATATCGAAGTACAGCAAAATAAGCGACTACACGGGCGGCGATGTAAAGGGATACAATATCGACTACCCTGCTCTCAACGGCAGGATACACCTGACATATATGCCACTCGACCTCGACTCGTTCATAGTGGTTACCGAAGACAGCCGCCGTCTTGCATACAAACACACGATAAAGGCTAATTCCATCATCGAAAACTACTACGAAAACGATACGACGAAGGTATACGGCGTGCTATTCAAAATATCGGGCAATGCGGCTTCGCCCGTGCAGTTCTTCATTACAGACAGCGTCAAGAATTTCTTGCGGGGAGCACTCTATTTCAACAACATACCCAACTACGACTCTATAATGCCCGTAGCAGATTATGTACAAGAAGATATAGAACGACTTATAGAAAGTATGCACTGGAAGTGATTTTTTTTGTACCTTTGTGCTTCGTAATTTTGGATAAAAAATACAGATAAGATATGGAAATACTAAAAAGATTTATCGAGACGGCAAAGTCGAATCCGCAACGAATCGTTTTGCCTGAGGGCGACGAGCCCCGCACACTGAAAGCCGCCGACAGAATCATTGGCGACGGCATTGCCAAAATAATCCTGCTCGGACAGAGCGACAAGATACTCGCTCTGGCAAAAGAAAACGGGTTGAAGAACATCGAACGGGCAACTATCATCGACCCGCAGAAGAGCGCGGATGCGGAGAGATACACCGACCTACTCTTCGAACTGAGGAAAAACAAAGGTCTGACACGCGAACAAGCCGTAGAGCTCGTAAAAGACCCGCTATATTTCGGCTGCCTTATGATAAAATCGGGCGATGCCGACGGCGAACTCGCAGGAGCTCGAAACACTACGGGCAATGTGCTTCGTCCCGCTCTGCAGATAATAAAGACACAACCCGGTATAAGCGTAATATCGGGAGCTATGCTGATGTTCTGCAAAGAGAAAGCCTACGGCGAAGACGGTTTCTTGCTCGTGGCAGACGTGGCGGTAATGCCCAACCCGACGGCTCAGGAGCTTGCTCAGATAGCTGTCTGCACAGGCAGGACAATGAAAAATATGATAGGTATCGAACCGAAAGTGGCTATGCTCAGCTTCTCTACCAAAGGCTCGGCACAGCACGAATTTGTAGACAGAGTGGTAGAGGCTACGGGAATGGCTCAACAGATGGCACCCGAACTCAAAATAGACGGAGAGTTGCAGGCAGACGCCGCACTCGTACCTTCGGTAGGTAAGTTCAAAGCACCGGGCAGCCCCGTGGCAGGCGAAGCCAACGTATTGGTATTCCCCGCTTTGGAAATAGGCAATATAGCCTACAAAATGGTCGAAAGACTCGGCGGTGCCGTATCGGTAGGTCCGGTACTGCAAGGTATGGCTGCTCCCATCAACGACCTGTCTCGCGGATGTTCGGTAGACGATATTTACTATATGACGGCTATTACAGCCAATCAGGCTATTACGGCTAAAAAACAGTGATTATCGATTTCGTAGACAAAATGAACGCATTGATAAAAACTTCGTATCGTTTCCCCAACCAGACTGCCGTGTACAACGGTAAAGTACGCGATGTCTATACCATAGGCGGCAAAGAGTTGGTGATGATTACTACCGATAGGATTTCGGCTTTCGACGTGGTGATGCCTCGCGGAATACCTTTCAAAGGGCAGATATTGAACCAAATAGCAGCTAAGTTTTTGGACGAGACCAAAGACATCTGCCCCAACTGGAAGCGTGCCACACCCGACCCGATGGTTACCTGCGGCATAATGTGCAAAGGGTTCCCCATAGAGATGATAGTACGTGGGTACCTGTGCGGCAGTGCGTGGAGAGACTACAAAGCCGGTGCTAAGACTATCTCGGGAGTGCCAATACCCGACGGTATGCGTGAAAACGAGAAGTTCCCCACACCGATAGTTACCCCCACGACCAAGGCAGAGCTCGGACAGCACGACGAAAATATCTCGAAAGAGGAGATAATAGCCCAAGGGCTTGTAAGTGCCGAAGACTACGCCGTTGTGGAGCGTTATGCTCTGGCTCTTTTCGAACGCGGCACGCAGATAGCCGACCGACGCGGGCTGATACTTGTGGATACCAAATATGAGTTTGGTACTGCCGACGGTACGATATATCTTATGGATGAGGTGCATACGCCCGACTCGTCGCGCTACTTCTACAAAAACACCTATCGCGAGCTTTTCGAAGCGGGCAAGCCGCAGCGGCAGCTCTCGAAAGAGTTTGTCAGACAATGGCTTATGGACAACGGCTTCCAAGGCAAAGAGGGACAGAAGATACCCGAAATGACCGACGAGGTAGTTCGTGGCATATCGGAGCGTTACAGAGAGCTGTACGAACAGATTACGGGAGAGAAATTCACGGTATCGGACAACGAAGATATCGAACAACGTATCGAGAAAAACGTCTTGAATTATCTCAGCAAATAAAACAGCGACAATAAAATATCGCTTAAAAAAAGACGACCGTATCGTTTGGTATGGTCGTTTTTTTGTTGGGTATAGCCTTGTGGATTAAAAATTATCCGTAAAATTATTATTGGGAAATATAAAAAACTTTATTTAACTTTGCCACGTAGTTTTATTAGCAATAATATATCGCTATGAATGCCAATAGACTATACAACTTAGAGCACTCCGCTTGTTTTACTCATAGGTGGTGGGGTATTGTTTGGCATATAATAATGTATGTATTTCGTGAAATAGGCTATCTCACCCGCATAAGAGCACAAAACCATACCTTAATACAAAAGATACGCTACTGCTATGTTGGGTTTTCATTAAAAGACTCAACGGACTATTTTATAAAATTCATCAAATACCTTCCCCGCTTCGGCATTGTCTTATGCTTCCGCTCTATATGACAGCGATAGCCGTATAGAGAGCTCGGAGGTATGCCTCTATCACTCTTTTGATAACGTGTATGGCAGGCAATGCTCAAAGCTAATGGAAGCACTCCTCACATATAGCCATACACAAAGAGGGGTTTTTAGCTCTCCCCCCTTTACCAAAAGAGCAAAAACAATCTATTAATTAAAAACTTATAATTTATATTATTATGAAACACGCAAGTATATTAGCCATAGTGTTATGTTTACTCGTATCGTGTAATCGCAACACTATAAAGATAGATGAGACATGTGGCAGAGACCCCGATTTGGTAGGGCAAACCGTTCGGTTCAGCCTGATGAATAAATCTATGACCTCTACTTTCAATATATATGTAAGGAATGAGGACGATGGAACAAAAAAAGAGAGCGTTGCACCCTCAGATATAGACGAAAATATGTTGCAGTTTTTTATAAAATATTGTGCAGACAAAAACATTGTATTAAAAGACCATATAATGGCGTTTGTAATATATACCAATTCTATTGCCAGCGAAAGTACTGTAAATGACGACCAAATAAAAGGAATCACCGTATATACGGTAAAGGGAAACAGAATCACGCATCATCTGTTCCTACGAGACAGCAATAATAATTTTTATGAAGAAGAAAATGTCAGGGTAAGAGTTCCCTTCATTACATCCAATCATATTACTTTCTATTCTCGAAATTATGTCTTCCCCGACAATCAAACTCATTCTACTATTGATATTGTTGGAAATTTGTTCTCAAAAATTTGGAAAAATCTTGACAGATACTGGACTTCGATTATAAAATATGAGGTCAATCCCAGACCAAATCCTAAAGTAAGGACTATCAAGTACAAACACGGAGACTCTGTAAGCGGTTGCAAATTATAATTCGTATAAAAGAATAGACTTACTATTATTCTGTTTTCCCCTCATAAAGGGATACGATAAATAAGGAAAATAATTTATACCTTTGTGGCGTAAAATTGAAGGCAGATAAATATCTTCAATAAATTTTATATCTAACATCATTTTTTATCGATAAATGCTCGAATACGAACAAAATTCTACATTTAGCACACTTGCACAAATACCCGACAGAGAGTTACACGAGGAGTGTGGTGTTTTCGGTGTATTTGGCGTGCAGAATGCTGCCAACCTCACGTACTACGGCTTGCACTCGCTGCAACATCGCGGGCAGGAGGGGTGCGGCATAGTAGCGTGTAACGACGGCGTATTCTCCAACGTCAAAGGTGAAGGGTTGGTAACGGAGATATTCAACGAGAAAAATCTGTCGTCGCTCGAAGGCAGTGCATCTATCGGGCACGTACGCTACTCCACTGCCGGCGGAGGAGGTATCAAGAACGTGCAACCGTTCGTATTCCGCCACCATACGGGCAACTTTGCCTTGGCACACAACGGCAACCTCGTCAATTCGAGGGAACTGTCGAACTACCTCGAAGACAGGGGAAGTATCTTCCAATCGACCTCCGACTCGGAGATACTGGCACATCTTATAAAAAAAGAGAAAGACGAGGCAGCCAAACTCTACAACATCATCGAAGCGTTGAATATGATAGAGGGAGCTTTCGCTTTCCTTATCCTTACAGAAAACAAACTCTATGCCGCCCGCGACAAATATGGGCTGCGTCCGCTCTCGATAGGACGGCTCAACGGCGGATATGTTGTCAGTTCGGAGACCTGTGCCCTCGACATTGTCGGAGCAGAGTTCGTAAGAGACGTCGAGCCGGGTGAGGTAGTCGTCTTCGACCGAAACGGTATGACATCGACAGATTATTCGAAATTCAAACACCATTACCTGTGTGCGATGGAGTTTGTCTACTTCTCACGTCCCGACAGCGATTTGGAGCGTTGCAACGTACACTCGTTCCGCAAAGAGAGCGGCAAACTGTTGTTCGAAGAGGCTCCCGCCGACGCCGATATAGTAATCGGCGTGCCCGACTCATCGCTGAGTGCGGCGATAGGATATGCCGAAGCAAGCGGGATACCATACGAGCAAGGGTTGGTAAAGAATAAATACGTGGGTAGGACGTTTATTCAGCCGTCGCAGGATATGCGTGAGAAGGGCGTGAAGATGAAGCTATCTGCCGTGCGTTCGATAGTGAAAGACAAACGCGTGGTGCTCATAGACGACTCGTTGGTACGAGGCACCACATCGCGACGTATAGTGGCTATGCTACGCGAGACAGGCGCCAAAGAGATACACGTCCGCATTGCTTCTCCACCGATAACACACCCCTGTTTCTACGGCGTAGACACGAGCACATTCGACGAACTGATGTCTGCCCGCAAGAGTGTGGAGCAGGTGCGTCAGGCTATCGGTGCCGATACGCTGGCGTTCTTATCGCAGGAGGCTCTCTACAAGTCGGGCTGCCGCAAGGAGCTTTGCCTTGCCTGCTTCAGCGGCAATTACCCCACGGCTCTCTACCAGAGCATCGACGAGGCAAACAAAGAAGGTAAGTTTTAGGTGTCATGTTTAAGCGTTTAATTGTCGAAAACGATGTGTCGTGCTATATGATTGGTTATTAAGGCATCAGGATCTATTGCTATTCGATAAAAATCAGGGCTGACTTTTTTTTGTAAAACCCAATAGCCCTAAACAACGCATCCAAAACCTAAAATCCAACTTCCCAAAAACCTTCTTAGTACTGCCAATAGTTAATTTCTCCCTCATAATTATATGTTTTTTTGGCTAAATGCAAAAAAAACATATTACCTTTGCACTCGGTATATATATCAACAATTAATTAGATTTATGAAAAAAGTATTTTTTGTAGCCCTCACGGGGCTTCTGCTCAGTACCGCAGCTCAGGCACAAACAGTAAACATGGAACGCTATATTTCCCTTACCGTCAAGAACGGCAAGAAGATAAGTCTCTCTCTCAAAGCTGACTTCGCCAACACACCCGTACGGATAGTAAGCGGAGACAATACGACAAATATCACCGTCGGCACCAAATGGAGTAGTTATAGCTCCTATACAGCAGCAGCCGACACTATGAGAATCTACGGCAACGTAAAAGGCTTCAATTGCAGCTTCAACAAAGCTAATATTACCGCTATCGACGTAAGCCACAATACACAGTTGACGGAGTTAAACTGCCCAAACAATCAGATTGATGCCATTGACGTAACAAAGAATACGCTGCTGACGGGATTAAGTTGTGGAGGGAATCTACTTACCTCCATCGACATAAGCCACAATACACAGTTGACGACGTTAGATTGTCGCTCAAACAATCTTACAGCCATTGACGTCTCGAAGAATACGCAACTGATTAGGGTTAATTGTGAAAAAAATAAACTCACCTCCATAGACGTAAACAAAAATATACTGTTGAAGGAATTATATTGTGGTTTCAATAAACTTACCTCCATTGACGTCTCGAAGAATACGCAGTTGACGGGGTTAGATTGTCGCTCAAATAATCTTATCTCCATTGACGTCTCGAAGAATACATTGTTGTCGACGTTATCTTGTGACAACAATCAGCTTACAGCCATCGACGTAACAAAGAACACGCAATTGACGGGGTTAGATTGTAAAAACAATCAGCTTGCGACCATTGATGTAACAAAGAATACCTTGTTGATAGGGTTATATTGTGGGTCTAATAAGCTTACGGCTATCGATGTCTCGAAGAATACCCAGTTGACGGGGTTAGATTGTGAAAACAATCGACTTACTACCATCGACGTAAGCATATGCACTGAGTTGAATGCGTTAAATTGTTCCCAAAACCAGCTTACCTCCATCAACATAAGTGGATGCAATGCGTTGAGGACATTGCATTGCTACCGCAACAACTTCTCTACCTACACTCTCGACCGTATCTACTGCTCCCTGCCGGATGTAGTAGCGACAATCTTTGAATATGCATCAATATTTCCCTTAGGCGAATCGTCGGATCAAGCCGAAATAGCCATAGTCACAGCCACCAACGCACAGAACGCCATCAACAAACATTGGAATGTACGAAAATATAAAGACGACGGTAACTATACGGATATCAACACCACTGGCAGCTACGACTGTGCCTCTACGGGTATAGACGAAGCCTCATCAGAAGAGGCTATCTCCATCTACCCCAACCCCACAGACAACGAGCTGCACCTCTCGACATCCGTGCAGGAGGTACGCATATATAATATGTACGGCATAGAGGTAACCCGTGCCGCGAATACAGACCGTCTGGCAGTATCACACCTGCCCAAAGGCGTCTATCTCGTCCATGCTGACGGAGCAGTATTGAAGATGATAAAGCAGTAGAGTATATAGCGATGTAATAACAATTAAGGGCAATCCTTGTGATTGCCCTGTGGAAATGCAATATAGAGGCGAACAACATATTTAATTACGAATCAGAAATTAAAGATTTTATTTTCCCCGAAATCATACAGGGGTATTATTCGGTCGTTTCGGTGTCATTACTATTCTTGCTTCTCATATCGCCCATAATACTTTTTGCCTTTTTATAACCTTTTTCTATCGGTTTACCTGCGATAAACCTAAAACAATCTTCGGGTTTGGTGGCATATTCCTTTCTTTTCTCCAACATCTCATCAATATTTTTTCTCCATTTCTCGTATGCCCCCTCTTGCTTTTCGATTAATATTTCACGTATAACTGTGGCAAAAAAGTCTCCTCTTAATTCGTCCCATTTGTTTTTGACAGTTGTGAAAAACATTTCATTGACATTGTCAACGTTAGTCGCTCTTTGAAATTCGTCCAACTCTTTACGGATATTTCTTGACAGAATCTCTGTTATATCAAAAAGCAACCTGTCTGTTTTCAATGACATAGAATCTTCGGCAAGGATACAAGAACAGTTTTTACAAAAGACAGGAACTACATAAGCTTTGTCCATCTTCCCTCTCCATCTTTTGGGTACATCAACAACCCATCTGAAACCTATACTCGAAGACATTTTTAGCCCATATCGTTCGTTGTATTTTATGCAGTTGGTATCCGATTTCGATTGATAGTCGGAGAAATTAATTTTTCTGTCCGATTGCCAGTACAGATTATTTTCATCTTCGGTTTTCTGAGCAAACACACCAATCTGTATTACAGACAGCAACAACAAAAGAAATTCTTTTCTTTTCATATATCTATATTGTTTTATAAGTTAATATGCAAACTTCTATGTCAATCCGACTTACCTGTAGGTTATATCTTACTTCACAGTCAGACATAGGGGTTTTCTCGATGCAAAGATACTCATTTTTCCTATAAATTCGTCACGGGGATTTTGGAAGTTTGCGGAAGATACTCTACGTTTTTACACCCGAAAATACAAGGGAAATACCCATAAAATAGCCGAAGATATTGTGTCTTCTCGGTAAAATGAAAATTTATTGTTAATTTCGCCGAACATTTAAAACATAAAAAAACGGCACTCTATGCACAGAGCAGTGAAGGCAGACCTTTTCAGATACGGCGGGCTGACAGGAATAGGCGGGTTTATTCGCGGACTTCGGTTTCCCGGTTTCAGATATATGTATTGCTTGCGACGTATGGCAAACAGCAAAAGATACTCCCCTGCTTGGATATTATTTGCCGTTATGAAGAGGCGATACTCTTTCAAATACGGATACCAGATACCTGTCGGCACAAAGATAGGGGCAGGTTTCTATATCGGACACCGCGGTGCAGTGGTTATCAACGAACGGGCAATAATAGGCGAAAACTGCAATATAGCCAACGGAGTTACAATAGGACAAGCCAACAGAGGGAAGCTGAAAGGAACTCCGACCATTGGCGATAACGTATGGATAGGTACTGGTGCAGTCATAGTAGGCAATATAAATATAGGGTCTAACGTGCTGATTGCTCCCAATGCGTTTGTCAATGTAGATGTGCCGCCCAACTCGCTGGTACTTGGCAATCCTTGCAAAATAGTAAGCAAAGACAATCCCTGCCAAGACTATATCAAAAACACATACAACGGATAAACATATTTCTACAAAACACCTGAGCAGGACGCTAAAACTCCGAAAAAGACTGCTATACTCTCCATCGTAAGGCAATCTTTGCAGTATTTGTATGCCTCACAGTCGTTCTTTTTCGCTATTGCCCGCACCGGTGCCTTTGTATTTGCTTTTTGTCGTATTGAAGTTGTAACGCAAGGTCAATTCAATCTCTCGGTTGTCGAATATGTTGGTTTGTATCAGCTCCATCTTCTCGTTGTAGAGCAAATTGCTTTCGACGGCTCTAAACAAGTCGTGTGCTTTCAGTTCTACACGAAGCCGTTTATCGAAAAACGACTTGGTAATACCGGTATTTACGATAAACTTATTCTTGGCAAGATATACATTCTGATAGTCTCCTTTGCTCTGGAAAGTCATATCGAGAGTGAATAAAAATCCTTTAGGCAAGGAGATGGAATTTTTCATAGAAAACAAAAATACGGGAGTATTAAGGTTTATCTTTTTATTATTAATATCTATCGTTATCCATTGTTTTTGAAACCCGACGCTTGTCTGCGGAGTCCAGATGCCAAAAGAGGGAGCAGCAGCCAAAAGTGCGGTCATACGCGGTAGTCTGTCGAAGTTCCTGAACGACACAATCGATATTTTCGGAGTGTCTTTGTCCTGCTCAGTCCAATGAAGTATGGCATTTCGCTCCTCTTTGTAACTTATCATCGCTTGCATAAACTTCCACGAACCGATAAGAGTAATATCTTGCATTAGAGTCGGCTTCAACAACGGATTACCTCTCTGCATAGTAAGTCTGTTCATATAAAAAGTATTATTGCTCAGCTCTCTGTATGTCGGGCGTTTCGTTTTTGCGGTATAGCTTAGCTGTAAAGAAATATTCCCGATATTAGTAGCGAAACTTGCGTTGGGGAACCACTGCGAATAACGGCGGCTTTGTTCATCTACCGGTTTGTCGTCGACAAAATAGTCAGACTTTACATTTTCGTACCGCAGCCCGACTCCAAGCTGCCCGAAAGGGAGAGCATACGAGTATTCGGCAAAAATACTTGTATTCCGCTCTTCGATAGTAGTATTGAGCGAAAGGAGAGTATTTTCGCGGTTTACATATTTATCTCTACGATATGTATCGGTGTATTCGCTACCCAACGACAGACTGCCGCCAAAGACGGGATACGACAAGATAAGTTTGGCAGCAACAAGACGATTATCCACATCATTCTCCGAAGTAACGGTTTTATCGCTGTATTTTAGGCTTTTCTCCGTTATCGTAGACCGCGAAGATTGGTTGTCGGTATAAAAATCGGTATTAAAATTAATATTCAACCTATCCACCGTACCGTCGTAATAGGCATTTATCCTGTGAGCAGGCTTACGAGCCGAGAAATCGTCCGTTACACTGGTCAGTTCGTCATAAACATTACCCGTATCGCCTGCATAAATCCGACTGTTTGTATTGGTAATAATCTTACCATTCGGGGAGGCAGACAGAGTATATCGTGCCCCTACATAATGTTTTGGCGAAATCTCGTAATTTATTCCTGCTGTCGCCTCTATCGTTTTTGTATGGTTTTCTGTGATAAAATCATTGTTCTGAAGCCAAAGCGTATCTACATAAGTTTTTTGCAATACATTGCTCTTTTGTAAAAATTCGTTTTGATAATAAGCCATTGTACCGAAAATATCCCAGCCGTTTTTGCGGTAATTGAGGTTCAACTGCTCTACCAAATCGACATTCTCCGACTGATAGTAACTCGACCGCAAATCGAACCCGAAGCCTTCGCCTGCTTTACGGATAGTGTTTATGCGTATGACCGCTTTTACGGAAGCATCGTAACGAGCACCGGGGTTGGTGATTATCTCCACATCGCGTATATCCGCCGAATTGAGTTTGTCAAGCTCCGAGGGGTCTCTTACCTCACGATTGTTGATATATATAATGGCTTTCCCCTTGCCGAATACGGAATAGTCTCCGTCGTTCCCCGACACAGACGGCAGACGTTTGAGTACTTCGTTGGCAGTGCCCGCCTCTTTGAGCACCGAGTTTTCGACGGTAGCCACCAGAGCATCGTTTCGAATCTTTATTTTGGGCACAACGGCACTTATCACCACCTCGCCGAGCAGAGCGGTATCGGGCTGTAAGACTATGGTCTGTCCCTGTCTAAGTCCTACCCTCTGCGTGAGGTAGCCCGCAAACGATACCTCAATGAAGCCATTGCTTACTTTCTCGCTCGTCAGCGAAAAATTACCGTCGGCATCCGTGATAGTCCCTGTAATCTGTGCAGTGTCGGGTAGAGAGTACAGAACCACATTGACAAACTCCAACGGCTGACTACGCTCGTCGGTAACACGCCCTTCGAGTGTCTGTGCCCAAGCCGAACCACATAGACAACAAAGTAACATAGCAATAAAAGCCTTAGTCTTCATAACTCACTCGATTTTTAGTTTTTAGATATTGAATCCAATTAATATATCCGTATTTTTTATCACAATGCTCGGCAAAGGTAAGTTTTTTTCCTCACAAATAAAAAACGAATACTTGGTTAACAGAAATACCCTATTTTTTTTAATAATTTTGGCAGCCCATACCTTTTTTTAAAAACGCCCGACACCGTATCAAGCATTACGGAAGACAAAAGTAATAAGAACATCGATATGCTACTACTTTACTATTCCCCTGTCTGGTGCTACCGTGTCGCTATCGGCAAGAATCTTGGAGTTGCGTACTATACCGCTTGTATTGATTTCGGTCAGCGGTGTGAGGTGCTGCTCTATCCAGAGGTTTTTGTCATCGTCGGCGATATAGTCGGTAAGGAAACGGAGGTTGTGGCGTACTCCTGCTCCTTGCAGTATTATATGCGGTATATCTATCTGATAGAGTTTCTTCTGCTGCTGTGGTAGCGAGGCAGAGTTGGAGATAACGTAGAGGCGTCGGTCATTGGGGTCTCCGCAGGTGGGAGGAGAGCCCATCTTAAGGTGATCGGGGTAGAGGAAAATAGTGGTATTGTCTATCACACGGCGGCGACGGAGGTAGTCGATGAAGTCGCCCACGACATAGTCGAGCACCGATACACAGAAGTCGAAGCCGTTGTTGCGAGGAGCTACGACTCCCTGCATCTTCGGGTCGATGATACCGTCGGGGAAGTGAGAGTCGGTAGTGGAGATGAACATAAAGAAAGGTTTGCCCCTGCCGAGCTGCTCCTCGACTTTTATTTTCGCCAAAGCAAACAAATCTCTATCGTGCAAACCCATTGCAGATACATCGAATGTATCGGGAGCCCAGAAGTAGTCTACTATTTCGTCGAAATGAAAAGTAGTAAGTATACTCCTCGTGCCCGAAAATTCAGCATTGCCGATGAGGAAAATGGTGCGATAATCGTTCTTGCGAAAGACGTCTACTATACTCGATATATTCGAATGTACGGCGGTGTGGAATATCTGATTGCCACCGATACCAAACTCTGCAGGGAAGCCTGTAAGAGAAGTATAGAGCGACCCCGAAGTCCAAGAACTACCATTATTGGGGTATATGTCAATAGAGTGCCATTCGTTCTTTAGCCTATTGAGGTGGGGCGTAAGCGAATCGGGACAGAGGAGGATGTTTTTCTCCATCGACTCCATCGAGATTACGATGACGTTACGTCCATCGGCAATGGCTTCTATATGCTCGGGTGAGACGTAATCGCCCATACTGTATTGCTCGAGGACGGCTCTGAAATCGTCGGAATGTTTCGATGCGAAGAGCGGCAGTAGCGTCTTGGTGTCTCTGACGAAATTTCCTCGCAAGATTACCAGCCCACACATCAGCACCAGAAGCAATGCGCACATTTCCATAGCAGCAAACCTCTCCCAACGACTCGCACGGCTCAGTATCCTTTGTAATACACGATAAGAGAAAAAATATACCACCCACAACACCGCCGCCGTGCTACCGATAACGACTATCTGTTTTAGGAAAACGCCCTGCATACCGTCGACATCTCTGATATTGGCGTGAACATAAAATTGATACCCCACGAATGTATGCGTCGAATAGAGCGAAAACATCTGAGCGGCAATGAAGACCACACCAACGGTAGCCACAACAGCACGCACGATATTGTTTTTGATTAGTGAGCAAATAAATAAAAATATTGCTACAAACATCACCATCACATACACGTATGACTGGTATATCCCGAGCGATTCTAAGAATGGCATAACGATAATCTGTTTTTATATGTTTTATGAACAAAATTTTGCGAAGCAAAAGTAGTAAAAACCTGTGACCCGACAATTCCTTATCATCGCCCCGGTCTCCAATCCCAATGAACAAATAAAACATCATAATACAAGATTCTTACGATATTTATTCATATTCTTTCGTAACTATTTTGTATCTTTGCAGCCATAAAAATCATAGTAATTTAAAAGATTATACTTTTTCGAACCACTACAAAATATGGCAGTAAGTTATCAGCAAGCAGGCGTTAATCTCGAGGCAGGTTACGAGGTAGTAAGCAGAATAAAAAAACACGTATCGTCGACCTCCCGACTCGGAGTTATGGGTAATATCGGAGCTTTTGGCGGTATGTTCGACCTGTCGGTATTGAAACTCAAAGAGCCCGTACTCGTCAGTGGTACCGACGGCGTAGGTACCAAACTCAAGATAGCCTTCGCCCTCGACCGACACGATACTATCGGCATCGACGCCGTGGCTATGTGTGTCAACGACGTGCTGGCACAGGGAGCCGAGCCTCTCTTTTTCCTCGATTATATAGCCATCGGCACCACAGACCCTGCCAAGGTAGAGCAAATCGTAGCAGGCGTATCCGAGGGGTGTAGGCAGGCAGGTTGTGCACTCGTCGGTGGCGAGACAGCCGAAATGCCATCGATGTATCAGCAGGGCGAATACGACATAGCAGGCTTCACCTGCGGTGCTGTGGAGAAGTCGCAACTCATCGACGGCTCGCGTGTAGCAGTAGGCGACGTGCTAATAGGCATCGCCTCCACAGGCGTTCACTCCAACGGCTTCAGTTTGGTACGCAAAATCGTTGCCGACAATAATCTGGATTTGAATAAAATATACCCCGAGTTGTCCGATAGGCAGACTCTTGGCGAGGTGCTGCTCACCCCGACCAAGATATATGTAAAACCCGTTTTAGATGTCATACGTCGCTGCAACGTACACGGTATAAGCCACATCACAGGCGGTGGTTTCTACGAAAATATCCCGCGTATACTTGGCAAAGGACAGGGTATCGAAATAAAAGAGGGCAGCTGGGAGATTTCTCCCGTATTCCGCTTCCTTGAGAGATATGGCAACGTACCGCACGACGAGATGTTCAACATATTCAATATGGGTATAGGAATGGTCGTGGCGATGTCTGCCGACGAAGCCGACGAAGCCATAGCCATACTCGAAAAACACGGCGAGAAAGCAACGGTTATAGGCAAAGTAACCGACAAAGAAGGAGTGAAAATAAGTTGATACGCATACTGTGAGATACTGTTTTTTCTTAATATTTTTATTTGTAACCCTATCGGCGATAAGCCAAGAGGTAATGCTTTACGGCAATATCAGCGATAAAAATACGAGCGAAAGCCTCATAGGAGCCTCGCTGAGCGTCGTCGATTTGAATCAGGGCACCGTAACCGACGACAAAGGCGAATATTCGCTCTCGCTACCCAAAGGCAAACACACGATAATAGTATCCTCTACGGGCTACAAGACCGATACGTTAAACATCAATATCTCACAAGACACCCGCCGCAATATTCGTCTGTCGGCAATATCCACCATACTTAGCAGTGTAGAGATTTCTGCCGAGCAAAACCAAAATATCCGACGTATAGAGCCTTCTGTCAATCGCCTGTCGGCTACTGCCATCAAGGCAATACCTGCGATGATGGGCGAGGTAGACATCGTCAAAGCCTTGCAGCTACTACCCGGAGTGCAAGCGGTAGCCGAAGGTTCATCGAACTTCAGCGTTCGAGGCGGCGGCTACGACCAAAACCTGATACTGCTCGACGACGCCACGATATACGGAGCATCGCACCTGCTTGGCTTCTTCTCGATATTCAACAACGATGCCATAAAAGACGTAAAACTCTATAAGGGCGATATACCCGTTGCCTTCGGTGGTAGGCTCTCGTCGCTGATGGAGGTACGTACAAAAGACAATATAACGAAAAAGCTGCGTGTAAACGGCTCCATCGGCACTATCTCGTCGAAACTAACCATAGAAACTCCCATCGTAGACGAGAAGGTAAGTCTTATGCTGTCGGGTAGGCGTACTTATGCCGATATATTTATACCCCTTGCCAACGACAAATCGATAAAAAACGCCAAACTCTACTTTTACGACCTCAATGGAAGGTTCAACTGGACTATAAGCCGCAACGACCGTGTGTTCCTATCCGTATATTCGGGCAAAGACCACTTCAAAAATCAACTTGCAGGCATATCTTTCAGCAACAACGTAGGGTCGGCCGGCTGGCACCACGTCTTTTCGCCACGATTAGTATCGAATCTATCCGTTTTTACGAGTAAATACGATTACTTCCTGCTCGAGGACATATCCGAGGAGATTAGCTTCGACTGGAAGTCTGTGCTGAACGACATAGGCGGCAAACTCGATTTCACGTGGCTGCCCGACTCCAACAACAGTATACGGTTCGGCTATCAGGCTGTCCACCATCGGATAGACCCCGGCAAAGGCGGCGGTAGCGGGCAGAATACGCTGATAGACAACTCATCGTTTCAGCTCTCGCCTATGTATACGCTCGAACACGCTCTGTATGCTTCTCATCAGACGACACTGTTCGACAAACTCGGTATTCGATACGGTCTACGTCTGTCTATGATGAACAATCTCGGCAACGACTCCATAACGTACAACATACGCAACTATGCGGTGGTAGACTCTTTTTTCACAAAAAAAGGACAGATATACAACACCAACCTAAGACTCGAGCCGCGTATCAGCCTCAACTACTCTCTGGGGCGGCACAACTCGATAAAAGCCTCATTCTCACACTCTGCCCAATACATACAGTTAGCCTCTAACTCTACGGCAGGCTCGCCGCTGTCGATATGGTTTTCGGCGTCGAACAACGTACGCCCGCAGCTCTGCAACCAGCTTGTGCTCGGCTACTTCCACGACTTCTTCGACGGCACTCTCGAAACGTCGGCAGAGGTCTATTACAAGCACTACACCAATGTAATCGACTTCAAAGACCGTGCCCGACTGCTCGGCAATAAAGACCTCGAACGCGAGTTGCGGTTCGGTACGGGCTACTCTTATGGCTTCGAACTGATGATAGCCAAGCCTTCGGGACGTATCAACGGCTGGGTGAGCTATACCTTCGCCCGCAGCTTTCGTCAGATAGACGAAGTCAACGGTGGCGAACGTTATCGTTCGCCTTACGACAAGCCTCACAACATATCCGTCGTGGTAAACTATGAGCTAAACAGGCGTTGGACGCTGTCGGCAACGTGGGTCTATTCCACAGGACAGCCCGTTACCTACCCCGAGGGGCGTTATTGGGTCGGCGACATAGGCTCTACCGACGGCAAATGGGTGATTATCCCGTCGAAGAGGAACGCTTACAGGTTTCCCGACTTCCACCGTCTCGACCTATCGGCGACGTGGAAACTATCGCAGCCGCACAAACGATTTCAGCACGAACTGAACATATCTGTCTACAACGCATACGCCCGCAAAAACCCTTGGACGATATATTTTGTCAAAGACAAAGACAATCCCAACAAACTGCAAGGCAAGATGATGTATCTGTTCTCGATAGTGCCGTCGATAAGCTGGAACTTTCATTTTTAGCACAAAAAAAACGACAGCCATATAAGAGGCTGTCGTTAACACAATCATTTATTCATCAGAACATAGATGTAATCCATTTCAGCAGGTCGTTACCGTTGGCAAATACAAGTAAGCCCAGAACAAGGATCATACCTATATTCAGAGAAATCTCCATAAACTTGTCGCTCGGTTTTTTGCCCGTTATCATTTCGTAGATGATAAAAAGTATATATCCTCCATCGAGAAATGGTATTGGCAATATATTCATAAAGGCAAGTATAACCGATAGCAGAGCCGTCATACTCCAGAATATAGTCCAATTCCACTGCGATGGGAAGAGGTTGCCGATAGCGGCAAATCCGCCTACCGACTTGGCTCCCGCCTTGGTAAACACAAGTCTGAATTGCTTTACGTACGACACGAGAGTCTCCCACCCCATACGTATACCGGCAGGGAAAGCGGCAAAGAAGCCGTAACGAATCTTCTCGGTCTCGAAGATATGTGTCGGGTCGCGTAGTACTACACCTATTTTACCGTTTTCGTCGGGCATAATACTGTCCGAAACGAGGCTGCCACGACGATAGAAGTCTATTGTCGTCATCTTGCCTGCATTATCGGTGATAGCCGCCATAATATCTTCGACGTCGGTAAGCGGCTTGCCACCCACTCCGACGATACTATCGCCGCGTTGCAGACCTCTACTCATCGCCGCCGACTGTGGCATAACACTATCGACGACAAACGGTATAACGGGCGTCATAAACTGTTTTTCTTTGGCTTCTATGAACTGTTCTCCGAAGTTTTCGGGCAGACAGACGGTCGTCGTCTCACCGTTGCGACTGACGGTAACATTGCGTTTGCTCTCTATCACAAGTTTTTCTATGACGTCTTTGCTGCTATTTGCCTCGCCTCCGTCGATAGCAAGTATTATGTCGCCATTACGAAATCCGTTATCGAGAGCCGTACGACAGTATTTGTATCCGAGATATGCGTTGCGGACGGGCAAGACCTCTTCGCCGTTTTTAAACAACAGCATAGCAAAAATCAATATGGCGAGGATAAAGTTGAACAGTACGCCACCGACAATCATAAAAAAACGCTGCCAAGGCTTACGTGAGCGATATTCCCATTGCTGAGGCTCACTCGATAGCGACGACTCTTTTGTCGTTTCGTCGACCATACCTGCGATAGCACAATACCCGCCGAAAGGTACCCAGCCAATACCCCACTCGGTAGACTCAGGATAGCGACGCCAATCGTCGGCAGGCAGTTTGTTGATGTCATCGGGTATCATTACGGGTTTGCCCTTTTTGTCGGTCTTCGGCACGCCGTTTTCGTCGACAGCCTGCACTTCGTGCTCGGGCAGATTGCGTGAGAAAAACTTCGTCTGCCACTTGCCATTTATCTTTTTTGCCCTGAAAATGGAGAATCGGGGGTTGAAAAACAGGTAAAACTTGTTTACCCGCACCTTGAATAGTCGGGCAAACCCGAAGTGTCCGAACTCGTGAACTACCACCAGTATCGACAGAGCCAGTATCAGCTGCAATGCTTTGATAAGAAAAATCATATAGTCGTATATAAAAAATTTTTGCGGGCAAAATTAGATAAAAATTTTGACTCCTGCAATTCTGTACGGAGCCTACACAAATAAACAGCTATGAATCATGCATTTACAACAAAGCATCAACTCCCTTACCCTACAACAAAAAAACAAGTGCCTATCGACTCAGCCGACGGCACTTGCCACATCTTTCTTACATTACGATATTGACTATCTTACGGGGTACGACTATCACCTTTCTGACA
>ERZ772917.384-NODE-384-length-31929-cov-34.729497_pt1 | contig 31929 bp, 23 predicted proteins | sample MGYA00511187_ERZ772917 | MGnify/ENA primary metagenome ERZ772917 (study PRJEB29015, sample SAMEA2737925) | human oral metagenome | biome: human oral; feature: human-associated habitat; material: dental | place: China | collected 2012 ...
GTCATTATGCTATTGTTACTCTAGTTCAATAAAACTATATTGTAAAAGAAAACCCGTCATGATTGTTGTGATCATGACGGGTTTTCTTTGTTATAACTTTAAATAGCCAATCAATATATTTGTATCAAAGCACCAATTCATATGATTTAAACTAACATAGTAATCAAGATGATTGTATATAAGAGACTAATCAATTGATTATATGTAAGCGGCTAATTATATGATTTTTACGCATATATTAAAAGTTAAGATATAAGTAATATTTATGGATACCAAAGAAAAGAGCAATTTGTTTTTATTGCATTTTCATAATATATTATATATATTAAAGGAATAGTTGTTATACCTTTGTGTCAGCCCATGTTTTCATAAATGAGTAAAAAGCTTGTACTGGCTTGGATTCAAGGGCACTATGGCGCGTATACATCCACGTATCCCGAGTCATGATATGACCGTCAAGAGTTTTCAAGGTTTCCTTAAATAGGTTAGGGTAATCATTACCACAGCTTTGGGTGAGGATGGTAAAACCAAGTCCTTGGTTGACGAGCTTCATACATGTATCGATGTCGTTCACCTCAATGGTGCGCATTGGAGGTTGTGAGTAGTGGGAATACCACCAATCATCAATGGTCTGCTGTAAATTCGGATCTGTTTGATAGTGAATATAGGGCAGACGAGGTAAATCCTCTACGTCACAAGGCGTTTTGTTGAAGAAGCAGAATGGTTCAGACCAGATATGTTCTTTCGACTCTGTCCAAGTGTGGGCACCGCGAATGATGGCAGCATGTAAGCGGCCTTCAAGGAAGTCATGGTATAGCTTATAGCTAAGTCCCGTATACATGATGATATCAATGTGCGGATAAGCCTCTTTAAAGGTGGATAAGATATGGGGGATATGATACTTTGCGAATACATTTGAGCATCCTAGGTTTAATGTACCGCGTGGTTCACTACCCATAGCTAATAGCTCTTGGCGCACCGAAGTATAGGAATTGAGCAAATCTTCGGCGTATCGTACAAGGCGTTGACCTTGATAGGTAAACTCTACACCACGAGCTTGTCGGTTGATGATGGGACAGTTAAATTCCTTTTCTAATTTTTTTATTCGTTCACTCAATGCAGGTTGCGTCATAAATAGACGACGCGCTGCATAAGTAATATTATTTTCCTCTGCTAAGGTTTTTAAAATTGTACAATCTTTCGTGTCCATAAACTCTCCTTTATATATGTATTATTGTACTCTATTCCATAGAGTTGGTACAGACGAGGGGACGCTAGGGCTATACAGATTAGATATAACTAAAGACTAGGTACTAGTAAGAGGAATGGAGCTTTTACCAATAAACATGGTGAAAATATAGTGTTTGTAAAGGTTTACACATGCCTGAAAGTAATAAAGGAGCAAGTCATGGTTGAGTTAATTTCAAATGGTGTATTTTTATATCACGGTACGGATATCGTTCCTGCGGATTCTAGTGCAGCCCTTGATCAGCAAGAAGTTTTTAATAAAGAGCGCGCCTATAAGGAAACGATGGCGTACCGTATTTTAATGGACCACCAACAACACGAAGGTGATCAAGATTTACGCATCAAATTCGATGCCTTAACATCTCACGATATTACCTATGTTGGCATTATTCAAACGGCGATTGCCAGTGGTCTTGATAAATTTCCAATTCCTTACATTTTGACAAACTGTCATAATAGCTTGGCAGCAGTAGGGGGCACGATTAACGAAGACGACCATGTATTTGGCTTATCCGCGGTTCAACGCTTCGGCGGCGTGTATGTACCTCCTCATCTTGCAGTTATTCACCAATATATGCGTGAAACAATGGCAGGCTGTGGCAAAATGATTCTCGGTTCCGACAGTCATACTCGTTACGGTGCTCTTGGTACTATGGCGATTGGTGAGGGTGGTCCAGAGCTTGTAAAACAATTGCTTGGCCGTACGTATGATGTACAGCGTCCAGAAGTTATCGCTATTTACCTCGATGGAAAACCTAAACACGGCGTAGGTCCACAAGACGTGGCACTCGCTATTGAAAAAGCTGTATTCGCAAACGGCTTTGTGAAAAATAAGGTAATGGAATTCGTAGGCCCTGGTATTAAACACCTATCCATGGACTTCCGTAACGGCATCGATGTAATGACTACAGAGACTACATGCCTTACAACTATTTGGAGAACAGATAGTACAACGAAAGAATTCTTGACACTTCATGGTCGCGGTGATGCGTACAAAGAGCTTAACCCTGGTGATGTAGCTTATTATGATAGCCTTGTAAAAGTTAATCTTGGGGAAGTGGAAAGTATGATTGCTATGCCATTCCATCCAAGCAATGTATATACAATTAAAGAAATTAACGAAGGTGGTCACGATTTATTAGCAGAAATCGAACGTCAAGCGGTAGAGCAATTAGATAATAAATCCTTGTCTTTACAATTGCCTGAAAAACATTTTGACGGCAAATTGCATTTAGATCAAGGTATCATCGTAGGGTGCTCTGGTGGTTTATATGAAAACATTATGCAAGCGGCTAACATCGTACGCGGTAAGAGCGTAGGTTCCGGTCGTTTCGCATTTAGCGTTTATCCTTCTAGCCAACCAATTTACTTAGAACTCATGAAAAATGGTGCTCTTGTAGATCTTATGAGTGCTGGTGCCATCGTGCGTACAGCTTTCTGCGGACCATGCTTTGGTGCAGGCGATACACCTAACAATACTGGACTCAGTGGTCGTCATGCGACACGGAACTTCCCGAATCGCGAAGGTTCTAAACCTGGTAACGGACAAATTTCCTCCGTTGCACTTCTCGACTCTCGTTCCGTAGCGGCTACTGCTATTAACGGTGGTGCATTAACTGCGGCTACTGATATCGATTATGATGATGTAGTACCAGCTTACCACTATGATGATAAACCTTATGAAAGCAAAGTATATAGCGGCTTCAATGAACCGAATAAAGATACTGAACTTGTGTATGGACCATCCATTAAACCTTGGCCTTCTATCGAAGAATTAACGCCAAATGTATTGCTCAAGGTAGCTGCCTATATCGATGACCCTGTAACGACTACGGATGAGTTGATTCCATCTGGTGAAACATCTTCCTTCCGTTCAGATCCATATGCATTGTCTGAATTTGCCTTGAGCCGTAAGGTTCCTGAATATGTAGGTCGTGCTAAAGCCGTTCGCGATTGGGAAAAATCTCGTCAAGAAGGTGAAAGTACAGTAGAGTTAGTCGCTGCATACGAAGAGGTTAAGCAAGCTCTTGGCTTGTCAGAATCTGTAGAAGATATGGCTAAGTCTACAGCTGTTTCCAGCATGGTATATGCTAATCGTCCGGGTGATGGCTCTGCTCGTGAGCAAGCAGCATCCTGTCAACGTGTATTGGGTGGCGGTGCTAATATCGCTATTGAATATGCTACAAAACGTTATCGTAGTAATGTAATTAACTGGGGCATGTTACCGTTCGTAATTAGCGAAGAAGACTCTAAAACTATGGTCGTAGGCGACTATGTATATGTGCCAAATGTGCGTGACCAATTATTCTCTGACTCCGATGATTACACAGCATATGTTATCAGTGGAGGTGCGAAGAAAGCAGAAATCACATTGCATTTAGGGCACCTCAGCGATGAAGAAAAAGATATTATCGCAGCAGGGTGTCTCATCAACTACTATGCAAATAGCAAAGCATAAGCGATGAACATAAAGGAGTAAGTTATGAACAGGTATAAAGAAATTCCTGTTACCTATATGCGCGGAGGGACTAGTAAAGGGGCGTATCTGTTAAAAGATACGCTTCCAACTGACCCGGCTGCACGAGACCGTATGATTTTAGATTTATATGGTTCTCCCGATGTGCGTCAAATTAATGGCATCGGTGGTGCCGATCCATTGACAAGCAAGGTAGCTATCGTAAATCCTTCTGACCGCGATGATGCAGATATCGACTACACCTTTGGGTATGTAGGTATCGCTGATGCGGTGGTAGATTACGAAGGTAACTGTGGTAATATTTCTGCTGGTGCAGGGGTATTCGCCATTATGGAGGGCTTTGTAAAAGCCGTAGAAACAGAAACAGTAGTTCGCATCTTTAACACGAATACAAATAAAGTTATTGAAGCGCATGTTCCAGTCCGAGATGGTAAGCCTATTATTGATGGTGACTTTTCTATCGATGGTGTTCCTGGTACAGGTGCTCGTATTACATTATATTTCTTGGAACCAGGCGGTTCTAAGACAGGTAAGTTACTACCAACAGGCAATGTACAAGACACAATTACATTGGCTGATGGTCGCACAATCCAAGTCAGTTTAGTAGATGCAGCTAATCCAGCTGTATTTGTAAAGGCTACAGATCTTGGTTATGAAGGCACGGAATTACCGGCTTTCACAGAAACGGATGGCGGTGTATTACTCAATACACTTGAAGATATTCGCACCACTGCGGCGGTAATGATGGGCCTTGCTCCATCTAAAGAGTCCGCAAGTCCTGCAGTTCCAAAGGTATGTATGGTGTCCGCACCACAAACCTACGTGGCAAGCGATGGTCGAACTATCAAGGGGAATAGTATAGACATCGTGGCTCGTACAAAGGCACTAGCTGTAATGCATAAAGCCTATGCCGTTACAGGTGGTATCTGTACTGCTACAGCAGCGCTTATTACGGGTACTGTGGCGAACGAAGTAGTTAGCGAACGTGCTAAAGAAACGAATCAAGTTACTTTAGCACATCCATCAGGGAAGTTTGATTTCGAAATATGCTTGACCCATGATAAGGGTTGGCATGTGGAGAAGGCGGGCGTCGCTAGAACAGCGCGACCGATCATGAAAGGCATAGCTTATGTTAAAGGAGAGTAAGAATGAATAAGCTACTTAAAATTGCAATTATGTTTGCCATTCCTCTGGTAATGTGGTTCATTACACCGCCAGAAGGTTTGAGTGTGGAAGCTTGGCGACTGCTAGGTTTCTATTTAATGGCTATCGTTGGTCTTGTTGTTAAACCTTGGCCAGCACCAATTATTTTGTTGTTATCTATTGCAGGTTCTTCAATTTTCTTAAATGCAACGAAAAACGTATTGTCTGGTTATGCATCCACTACAGTATGGCTAGTATTCTCTGCGTTCTCCCTCAGTGTGGCGTTCGTAAAAACAGGACTTGGCCGTCGTATTGCGTACCTATTGATTAAATCCTTAGGTCACACTACATTGCGTCTTGGCTATGTAACTGCGTTATTAGATCTTATTATTTCTCCGGTAACACCTTCCAACACAGCACGTTGTGGGGGTATCGTGTTCCCAATCATGAACTCTGTAGCAAAAGCATTGGGCTCTGAGCCTGGTGAAAGTTCAAAAAAAGCTGGTTCTTACCTCATGGTTAACACATACATGGTTACAAAAGTAACAAGCTTGATGTTCGCTACGGCTATGGCGCCAAACTTATTGGCAGCTGACTATATGAACAAAATTTTAGGCGTAGATATTAACTGGGGCCTTTGGGCATTAGCACTCGTAGTACCTGGTCTTGTAATGCTTCTCATTACACCAGCTTTGGTATACTATCTAGACAAACCATCTATTCAACACATCGATTCTCATGCGATTGCCGATGAAGGTTTGAAAGAACTTGGACCTATGACTGGTCGTGAGAAATCTCTTATCGCTATCTTTATTCTTGCTTTAGTTGGTTGGGCATTGCCTTCCATTTTGACACAAGGGTTCGGCATTAAATTCTCCATCGATGCAACAGCAGTAGCTATCGTAGCTATGGTAGCAGCTCTTGTATTCGGCGTTATCAAATGGGAAGATATGCTTGAATCTAAAGGCGCTTGGAACACACTGATTTGGTTCGGCGGTATCATCGGTATGTCCAGTGCATTGTCTAAGGTTAAATTCTTTGAATGGCTTGCTACATTCATGGGTACACACTTCAGTTTCGGCGATAATCCTATGATGGCTCTTATTATCATCGGCGCTATCAGTATCGCTGTTCGTTACTTGTTTGCATCTGGTAGTGCGTACGTTGTAGCAATGCTTCCAGTATTCCTTACTGTAGGTAAGGTTGCAGGTGTAAACCCAATGGCGTTGTCCTTGTTATTGGCTGCTACAAACTCCTACGGTGGTGCGTTGACTCACTATGGTGGTGCAGCGGCTCCAATCGTATTCGGTGCAGGTTATAACACAGTTAAGAACTGGTGGATTATCGGCGGTATCTTCGCTATCATGTGCTTCATTGTGAACCTTACAGTGGGCTACGCATGGTGGGAAATCCTTGGTATCCTTTAATACCTAATTAGAGACAATAGTTATTCTATACATATAGAATGATCATCCCCTAGATGGTGAAAGTGTTAGAGCTTTCATAAAATCACATAAGAAAAGAGCTGTAACAGAATCAGTATATGAATTCCTGTGACAGCTCTTTTTAGATGTATTAAATTATATTTCTTAATCTATACCTATACAAATAAAGCTATATAGTTGAATTGCTTTGGCTTGAAGATGACCCATAGAGAGGCACTGATAAAGTTAAAACTTTGCGTGTTGGAGATGACAAACCATTACCTATAAGAGCTTTTACTTGACTAATGCCGAGAGACATTAGTTCTTTTTAACTTCCTCCCAGTCGTTTAAGTCTGGGAGTTTGTCATTTGTAATGGCATCTTGAATCCAGTAGTTGATGGAGGTTAAGTTACTGTAGTCTCGTTCAAAGCCGTATACGGTTCCATCTGCTTCAGTAACATAGAGTCGAATGCGTAAGTCTTTGCCTTTTTTGTTGCGCTCGATGTAGTAGCTAATACCTCGATCATCGAGGTTAGATGGGCGAACCGCAATGATATCATAGGTGCCATTAGATACGCCTTCCAAGGCATCCTTAATCATTTGGCTAGGATTGTCATATTGATTGAGGTAGAAGATATCGTTGTCGATAGCTAATGCATATTCACTTGGCGGGGTAGGGTTTTTGTACTGTTTTTCCCAGCTTTCATCAATAATAGGCAACTTAGCTGTATCATAGAAGTCTTTAATCAAAGCGAGACCTTCCGGAATTGTCATATCTTTAAAGTGTCTAATTTCATACACCGTAGAATCCAACTTATTAGCGCCTTCTGTTGTATCCCGACCATAGCCGTATAGATAGATAGTACAAGAGTTTTTATCTTCATTGTGGAACATAACGATATGGTGCATATCGTCAATGACGTTTTCTATGGATTGTCGATTATCATAGATGCCAAGGCTGAGGTATTTTTGTGTATCCCATTCGCGCTGGATGAAATTCCAGTCGTATTTATTGGTGCGCCAACCTGTAGTAGATTCCTCCATGATTTCTAATATATCTACAGAATTTTGAGGCCAAGTTGTAGGCATAGGATTACATGTCGTAGAAGATTGCTGAACACCTGCTTTGTATTGATAGTGTCCATTGACCTCCTCAAAGGCTTCTAAACGGTCAGATGCTTCGTCAGGTATTACTAATGGTTCCCCAGTACCTAACCAATTATCGTTTCTAGTGTTGATGTTCTTGATACTTTCATGAGCATGCTTGTAAAATGTGACGGCTTGGTCTAAGTCGGGCGTTCCTGTAGTGGCGCCGATTTCGTAGCAATAGCCTGCTGCCAATTGCCATAGATGATCCGCATAGTCATAACTGCCATATTCATCGTAACATTTGCTTGCCTGTTTAATGCATTCCAAGGCTACACTCATTTTAGGAGCATTGCCTTTTATGAAAGCGAATACATAAGCAAGATATGGCCAAATACCATCGTGGTTTTCGATAGCTGGTTGCTGCAATAAGTGAGCGATGCGAGACCAGTCTTGCGATTGACCATCGATGTTGAGGGTGCGAATGATAATGGCTTGTGTAGTGGTGTATGCATGGTCATTAAAGTCTAAATAATCTGGGCTTACAGAAGCACGCTCGTAGTATTTGAGGGCCTTTTGGATATCTTGAGGAATCGTTTTATTCGACAAATGTGGCTTTGCGTAATATTCGGCAGCTTCACGCAAACACAGGCCATTATTCATGGCTACACCACGCTCAAAATATTCGAGTGCTCTTTGATGCTCGGCGCGTGCTTTACATATATCGCCCGCTAAGAATAACATCAGAGGTAAACCTGCTTCGGCACCTTCAAATACGACTTGTTCTTCCATTTTCTTGTCGTCTTGCTCGATATAGGTAATGCGAAGATTACGGTATGCAATAACAAGGCCTGCAGAGGCAGATTTACGCAGCCAGTCTTGAGCAATAGCCGTTATTTTATTTGCCAATCTACGTTGATCTGGTTGTACAAATAAGGCTTTTAAGAAGCGTACAAATGCAGAGGGTTGACCTTCATTAGCCATCTTTTGGGCCGACGGCAAGATACGATAATCCTCCCATTGGAATACATTGGCAATGGCGTAGGCACAGTAAGAACAACCTTTTTGGGCGCCTTCATAGACACGCTGGAATGCTTCGTCCTTTGTCATAGGTAGCTCTTTTTCAATAGTTGGGGTGAGGGCACCAGCGGTACGCATAGCTTGTAAAATAGCGATGGCACTGCCGCGACGAATGGCCGTATGTAAGTAACTATAGGCCTTATTATCATCCTCAGGAAAACCGGCTTCAATCCACGTGAACTGCGGTCCCGAATAAACGCGCGCCAAAATAGCGTACACATCTCCGATACCTGGAATCTCTTGGCCTTCCTCGTCGGCTTTCACAAGGTCGTCAAGCTCGGCCTTGCCCTCCCAAGCGATATCTTTATTACATTGATGGAATATTTTATTGAAAGACTGCTGTATTTGATCGGTAAAATAAAAACTCATGCTCTCTTCTCCGCATAATAATCAGTGATGCTGATAACATATGTAATTTCAGTATACTATTAGTGTTTAGAGGAAAACAATATAAATATTCTGGACTCATAGTGTTGATATTTTAATATACATATATTTATATTAGAATAAAGTAGATTAAAAATTGTTTTGAGCGTATAGAGAGAATTATTTTAATGTGGTTAGATAATGAACTTTCACTATTTAAACAAAATATAGAAATGCTACGAGTGAATCAACGTATAGGCAGACTTTCATATTTGTGGGCTGTGCTTGGTGTAATGGTTAGCAAATTTTTAGCCTATCTTATATTTGGTCTATTGGTAGTGCTTATCCAAGGTAGTTCATTTCAAGATAGCCAGTATTTGTCTTATCTTTATTTTGGATGTCTACAGATTATACATGTAATTGCAACTATTTTTTTGCTTAAACGTAGACTAAATGATTGTGGGGCATCCTTATGGTATATGATTTTGGTTCCTATAGCATACCTAAGTTTATGGATGTATTGGGGGATGAATTTTAGTTGGGAAGCTATATTCGAAACTATTGTAAATGAAAGTTTTTATTGGGATGGTTTCTTTTGGCAGTATTTCGTCTTAGCTTGTTTTGCCCTGCCTCTTAGTGTGCCAGATTCTAATGAGTATGGCTTAGATGAAGGACGGGATAAATATAATAACTATATTATTGCCTACGATAGAAGCTCCACCGTTAGTGAAGAAAAAGATGTTGGTACATTCGACTATGTGTGTGGTTGTATATGGGATGTTTTATTTGCTAAGCTCTTTGATATTAAAGGAAGATCTTCCGTATCAGCCTTTGGGGTTGGTCTTGTAGGAACTCGCATTTTCATGGATGTCATTATGTATATGGCTATTGCCGTAGTTTCATTAATTGTTCAGTTGGGTATACCTTTTTATATACCACATTGGGGTTTTATGGTTATCCAAATATGGCCAGCCATCGCAATGATTACATTAGGTATACGTAGACTTCATGATTCTCTATTAAGCGGGTTATGGATTATTGGCCTTTTTATTCCGTATATTAATATTTTTGTCAGTTATCATCTTTTGTTTAAAAAATCTTGGCATATAGATGACTAAATGAAATGTCTTGGGTTTAAAATACCATTTGATATATATAAATAAGAGATTAAAAAATAACTTATTTTGTCGTATTACTTATTGTAATTCAAGAGATAAATAAATGATGTTGATGGGAGAGGTGTTATGGAGATTAATTTAGTAAATGAAATAAAATTTGCACTTAAACAAAACGATTTATATTTTATTAATAGGACACAAGACTATGTTATCGTTAATGATGATTATAGAGGAGTAATAATTTACACTCCTCAATTAGAGTATGTTGACTCTTATATACTAGATAATACAAAGGTTATAATTGTAAATAGTTTTGTAGATTCTGAAAATAATAGAATTGTACTCCATTTAGAAGCAGGATTATGGTACATTGATTTAAATAGACATTATTCACAGTTTATAAAGTATGATTTTGAGAGTGAATGCATTTATATTTTGTATTTTTCTGTATTTAAATCAGCGTCTATTAGCCTATTTGCCAATTCTCTTATGATACACTGGGACTTTGTTGATAATAATTTAAGTTTTACAGCTATTGATAGACTATCTTCTTCTGATGAACTCACTTTATATAGGAATTGGGAAAGTGAAATTAAAGTTGTAAATAGTATTGGCTTTATAGATAATAAATGGATAGTATATGAGGAGGATATTGAGATATATCAGCATAATAGTCTTATTCATAAATTTCCTATGGAATATAGGGGATGGTATCGATTTGATATAAATGGTGATTATTTTATTGCCATAGATGAATCTATTTTAATTTTAACTAGCTTAAGTAATACCCGAAATAGGCTGAAAAAAATTTATGTTGATAAGAAATCTTGTTTTGGCGCTGTGTTAATACATGATAAGCACTTTTCTTATTTAGTTGTATTGGTTAGTAATGAAGGAACAGGAGTATCATATTTGCGAAGTTATAATATTTCCAATTAGTGCATATATTACAATACTTACCATAAGATGAAGAATGATGAGACAACTATTATATTCTGAGTTAATAAATTTTAAGTTTGAATTATTATCTTTAATTCAATGGTTAAAGATAATCAAATTATTTACAATCAATATACAGACATACCTTTCTATAAACTTATTGGTGTTTATTGGTATAGGAATAAATATATATATATTCTCCACTCTTCCAGAGATAGTATATACTCAAGAAATTTATGACATTATATATTACGTGGGCACAATTATTTATATTCTTTTTGTAGCTTTTACAAATTATGCTAGCTTGAATTATTACAAAAAAGTGCAATTTAATTGGGTAAATATCATAATTACTGTGCTTTTACTATTGTTATTATTGGGTGGAAAGCATTTTGACCTTTCTTACGGAAAAGCTATTTTTGAGTCCAACAATATTATATTATGGGGCGTTGATGTACCAGATTTATTCTATCCATGTCTTTTGGGATCAATGTTGTTGTTTTCTGTAGTACCTAGGAAACTTTGGTTAAGAGATAATAATGTTGAACTTAAGGGAATAATTTTTGATAATAAGGTTATAGATGTACTCTGGGGTAAGCGTAATGATTTAACTACCTCTCAAATTAAAGCTATAAATTCTTTTTATAGTCGCCAAGATAAAAGGCCTCTTTTAACAGAGCTTTATAAAAGCATATTAATTGATAGTCTTTGGCCTAATGGACGAAGTACAGTTCGTCAATGGAATCTGTTTAATGTATATTTAGCGTTTATAATATACAATATGATATTAAATTATAATATCGAAAACTGTGCTCTGCGATATGCTTTATACGTTTATCTTATATATATTATTATCATCATGATCTTTAGACGTTTGAGAGATAGCAATAGTAGTATATTTTGGATTATTGGCTTATTTGTTCCTATTATCAATATATATGTATTGTATCTGCTGTATAATAAAACCTCTGCATTATACGATAAAGAAAGTAATAGTATTTTTTATTATGCATTATGATACATAAAATATGGAGATACGAGATTGTATGTTAAAGATCTTTCTATGGCTGAACAACAATTAGAAATTAAAACTTCTTGACTTTCATTCTATAGAAACATTATAATCAGATTATAATTTTATACTCGCCTGAAATAAACCGATGAGGTGGAGATAAAAATAGGATATGCACTCACAGAGAGCGGGATTAGCTGAGAACCCGTAGTACGCAGCTTATTAAATGGACCACCGAGGGCGCATGGAAAAGAATGAACTTTCACAGTCATTCCTAGTATGGTGCGACGTCACACGAGCGTTAGTCGTGAGGGATATGTTAGTATCCTGCGAAAGGGGAATGCACTGCATTCAAACAAGGTGGTACCGCGATTTATAGCACAATACAAATATTTTTTAATAATTGTATAAGAATAGAACTATAAACTCGTCCTTGACGTTATATTGTCATGGGCGAGTTTTTTTATTGGCAAATGCCAGATGGAGGTTCTCATGATTTTCCCTAGTCTTGACCGTGTGAAAGCTATCGCACCGGGCTACGATATCGTGCCTGTATATATGGAAATTTTATCCGACGTACGCACACCGATTAGCGTGTTGAAAGCGTTAAAACAAGTGAGCAGTCATACGTACTTGCTTGAAAGTGCGGATAATAGTAATCATTGGGGCCGTTACTCCTTCTTGGGCTATGATCCTAAGATTGAGCTATTCTGCAAAAACCATAAAATGACCATCAAAGATGGTACAACTCGTACTTTTGAATGCTCTAATCCTGCGGCAGAGATTCGCAATATTTTGAGTCAATATAAAAGCCCTCGCTTAGAAGAGTTACCAACTTTTACAGGTGGCTTTGTAGGCTACTTCGCATGTGAATACATTCGCTATATTGAGCCAACATTGGATTTTCCAACGCCAGATGATGATTCTGCGATGGTCAACGATGTAGACCTTATGCTCTTTGATAAAGTTATCGCTTTTGACCACTACAAAAATAAAATTTACTTGATTGCCAACATCAGCACAAATGATTTGGAACGCAACTACAACAAGGCGGAGCTCGAATTGAAAGCCTTAGCTGACCTCGTAGTGAACGGTAAAGAGGCTAACATTCCAAAAGGCATCCTTAAAACAGAGTTTACCTCTGAGTTTACAAAGGACGAGTTTGAAGCAGTCGTTAAAAAGACGCAGCATTACATCAAGGAAGGGGATATCTTCCAATGTGTTGTATCTAATCGCCGCGAAGCGGAGTTTGAAGGTAGCTTGTTAAATGCATACCGCGTATTGCGCACCTTGAATCCATCTCCGTACATGTTCTATCTATCTGGTGGCGATGTAGAGCTTACAGGGGCTTCTCCAGAAACATTGGTAAAACTGACTGACGGCAAAATGTATACCTTCCCAATTGCAGGTACGATGCGTCGTGGCAAAAACGAAGCAGAAGACCTCGCTATTGAGGAAAAACTTATTAACGATGAAAAAGAATTGGCTGAACATAACATGCTCGTTGATCTTGGCCGTAACGATTTAGGTAAAATTTCTAAATTCGGTTCCGTAAAAGTTGAAGCGTTACATATGTTGCAACGTTTCTCCCATGTAATTCATATTACATCTACTGTAAGCGGTGACATTCAAGACGGCAAAGATGCTCTGGATGCCATCGGTGCTACACTGCCAGCAGGTACTTTATCTGGAGCTCCTAAAATTCGTGCTATCGAAATCTTACACGAACTAGAAAAAAGCCCACGCGGTGTATACGGCGGTGCCGTAGGTTATATCGATTTCTCCGGTAACATGGATGTATGTATCGGCATCCGCATGGCCATGAATAAAGGCGGTAAGGTCTATGTTCGCGCTGGTGCAGGCATCGTTCGCGATAGTGTTCCTGAAAGTGAATACAATGAGACCTTGATAAAAGGCCAATCCATGATTTCCGCAATTACAAATGCACAGGAGGTAGAATAATGGTACTCCTTATAGATAATTACGATAGCTTTTCCTTCAATTTATATCAATTAGTAGGCTCTATCGATCCAGATATTAAAGTCATCCGCAGTGATGAGTTAACAGTTGAAGAAATCCGCGCTTTAAAACCCGATTACGTGATACTTTCACCAGGACCTGGTAGACCAGCTGATGCGGGCGTATACGAAGACCTATTGCGCGAATGCAAAGGCGAATTCCCGATTCTCGGTGTATGCCTCGGTCACCAAGCCATTGGCGAAGTATTTGGCGGTACCGTGTCCTACGCAAAACAAGTTATGCACGGCAAACAAAGCGTAGCAAAACAAGTACACCCATCCAAAATCCTTAAAGGTGTACCAGAACAATTTGAAGTGGCTCGATACCACTCCCTAGCGATTATCGACGAAACCATGCCAAGCGAACTCATCGTTACATCCATTACAGACGACGGCGAAGTAATGAGCGTGGAACACAAAGACTACCCGATTTATGGAGTGCAATTCCATCCGGAATCCATCATGACACCAAACGGGGAACAAATAATTCGCAATTTCTTAGAAAAATAACCACTGTTTAATTTAGGTATTTGATGGGCTATTTATAGGTCATAGAACGATAGGGCAGAAATAAGGTCTCTCGGAACTCCAAGTGGCCACCGCCCCACTACGTGGGGCCGCCAAGTCGTTCCTTAAGACCTTATTTCTTGCCAACTCAACCTTGGCATTACCTACTTAATAGCTCCTCTACAATACATATATCGAACAGTAACTATATTTTCTAAATAAATATGCGAATCAGAACCCCTAATATAAGAAAAGGTGGTGCAAAGCACCACCATTCCCACTCTCCCTATAAAGGGATGACCTGTGCGTTACTCCATATAATGCGCAGGATCATTTGATAATAGTTTGTATGAGGGATATCTATTAAATTGGTATGATTTTTTAGTAGATAGGTGCGATTGGGTTATGTGTGAAGCCGACTTGGCGCCCCGCATAGCGGGGGGTAGCCACTTGGAGGCTGAGTACATAACCCAATCGGTAGTAGTCAGTTTGATATGGTATCAATTTAATAGATATCCTCAAAAGGAGTTATAAATGATTAAAGACGCATTATATGCAGTAACGCACGGTCAGGATTTATCCTACGACCTTGCTAAAGATACAATGAACAAGATTATGAGCGGCGAGGTAGCCGAGGTTCCTATGGCTGGTTTCTTATGCGCTTTAGCAGCAAAAGGCCCTACTGTAGATGAGGTTACGGCTTTTGCTGAGGTTATGCGCGAGAAGGCTGGTTCTGTTCCTCACGAAGGCACTGTTGTAGAGATCGTAGGTACTGGCGGTGATGAGGCTAATACGTTCAACATTTCTACCACATCTGGTTTCATCATTTCCGCAGCAGGTATTCCTGTAGCAAAGCATGGTAACCGCAGTGTGTCTAGTAAATGTGGTGCTGCCGACTTAATTGAAGCGTTGGGCGCTAAATTAGAGCTTAACGGTGAACAAAACGAGGCAGTGCTTAACAAAGCCAATATGTGCTTCATGTTTGCCCCTGTGTATCATCAATCGATGAAATATGCAGGTCCTGTACGTAAGGCGCTAGGTGTTCGTACGGTGTTCAATATCCTTGGACCGTTGGCAAACCCTGCAGGCGCTACTGTGGAGTTGATGGGCGTGTACGATAAATCTTTAGTAGAACCATTGGCTCGCGTATTGGCTAATCTTGGTGTAAAACGCGGAGCGGTTGTACACGGCTTTGACGGTCTCGATGAGATTACAGCAACCAATAAAACGTACGTATGCGAAATTAATAATGGTACTTTCACAAGCTACGAATTCGATCCAAAGGAATATGGTTTTGAATATGCGGACAAAACAGAGCTTGAAGGTGGAGATGCTACGGTAAATGCTGAGATTACACGTCGCATTCTCGATGGTGAGCAATGCGGTAAACGCACGGCTGTTGTTCTTAACGCGGGCATGGCGATTTACCTTGCGAAAGACGGCATTACATTGGCAGAGGGCATCGAAGAGGCGAAAAGCATGATCGACTCTGGCAAGGCTCTTGCTACAATGGAACAGTTTGTGAAAGCAACCCAAGAGGTATAACCATTGATTTTAGATAAGATTATAGAGGCTACTAAAATTCGGGTAGCCCAAGAAAAACAGATTGAATCGCCTGATTCTGTGAAAGCAGCGGCTTTGGCGTTACCATCTGATACAGGATTTCCCTTTGAAGCAGCCCTTCGTCAGCAAGACTTCAACTTCATTTGCGAAGTAAAGAAGGCTTCTCCGTCTAAGGGAATCATTGCTGAGCACTTCCCCTATTTAGAGATCGCCAAAGAATATGAAGTAGCAGGTGCGGCGGCTATTTCCGTGTTGACTGAGCCAGACTTCTTTAAAGGTGATAAAACATATCTTCAAGAAATCGCGAGCACTGTAAAAATCCCTGTGCTTCGTAAGGACTTCATCATTGATGAATACCAAATTTACCAAGCGAAGGTGTGGGGGGCTAGTGCAATCCTCTTGATTTGTGCCTGCCTTGATGTGCCAACATTGACGAAGTTCCGTGAATTAGCAGACTCGTTAGGATTGTCTTCCCTAGTAGAGGCTCACGACGAAGCAGAAGTGCAAATGGCCATCGATTGCGGTGCTCGTATCATTGGCGTTAATAACCGCAATTTGAAAGACTTTACGGTGGATGTACAAAACAGTGTACGTTTGCGTAATCTCGTTGAAGACGATGTAATCTTCGTATCTGAAAGCGGTCTTGAAACGCCAGAGGATATCCAAGTATTGCGCGATAATAATATCGGTGTTGCCTTGATGGGGGAAACTTTCATGCGTTCTCCCAATAAGGTTGAAAAGTTAGCCTATCTTTATGGGCCAACATATTATACTCCTAAGGTTAAGATGTGTGGTATCTCCAAGGTTGAAACAATCCCAGCCATCGTCGATGCAAAGCCAGACTACATGGGCCTTGTATTTGCACCAAGTAAACGACAAGTCACTGTAGACCAAGCAAAAACCTTAGTTGAAGAACTACATAAACAATACGTAAATCGATATAACAGAGGCACAGAACAATACAGTAATCAGACACTTATACATCAAGAATTTATTAAAACGGTAGGCATTTTTGTCAATGAAACGCTAGATAATCTCGTTACGATTGCCACAGAAGTAAATCTTGATGCGGTGCAATTGCACGGTGATGAAGATGAAGCTTTCATCCAATCCTTAAAAGAACGTACTAATGTAGAGGTTTGGAAGGCTGTTCAAATCCGCAGTGCTGCAGATGCAGAGGCGTGGATTGATAGCAGTGCTGATATGCTATTATTTGATGCGTACCACAAAGATGAGCGGGGCGGCACAGGCGAAGTTTTCGACTGGTCCTCGTTAGATGAGTTTGAACGACCATTTATGCTGGCTGGTGGTATCGATAGCACCAATGTAGCGCGTGCTATTCGCACGGTTCGACCTTATGGCATCGATATTAGTAGCGGCATTGAAACAGAAGGCGTGAAAGACGATGAAAAGATTAAAGCTTTCACCAACATCGTAAGAACAATAGCCATGCCATAATATGGCGTGCTAGCAAGAATGGTATATAGAAAGGTAAGTTATATGAGTGAACAAAGACATGGCTATTTTGGCTCCTTTGGTGGTCAATTTATGCCGGAAACATTGATGAATGCAGTCATCGAATTGGAAGAGGCGTACAACAGGTACAAAGATGATCCTGATTTCGTACGCGAACTTGAGGATTTACATAAAAAATATACAGGCCGTCCATCCCTTTTATACTATGCAGAACGCATGACAAAGGATCTTGGGGGCGCCAAAATCTATTTAAAACGAGAGGACTTGAACCATACTGGTTCTCACAAATTGAATAATGTAATCGGTCAAATGTTATTGGCGAAACGGATGGGTAAAACGCGCGTTATTGCTGAAACTGGTGCGGGCCAGCACGGTGTGGCTACGGCAACTATTGCGGCTTTAATGGACATGGAGTGTGAAGTATACATGGGTGCAGAGGACTGTGAACGCCAAGCGCTCAACGTATATCGCATGCAATTGCTTGGGGCAAAGGTACATGCTGTAACTAGCGGCACTAGCACATTGAAAGATGCCGTATCTGAAGCGATGCGCGAATGGACAAATCGCATGTCCGATACGCACTATGTGTTAGGTTCTGTTATGGGTGCTCATCCATTCCCTGTGATCGTTCGCGATTTCCAATCCATCATCAGCCGTGAAGCGCGTGAGCAAATCCTTGAAGCAGAAGGCAAATTGCCAACAGCTGTTATGGCTTGTGTAGGTGGTGGCTCCAATGCGATGGGCATGTTTTATCACTTCATAGACGATGAAGGTGTTCGCCTCATCGGTTGTGAAGCGGCAGGTCGCGGCATCGATACAGAGGAACATGCAGCGACAATTGCGAAGGGCTCTGTTGGTATCTTCCACGGTATGAAATCTTACTTCTGCCAAGACGAAGACGGCCAAATCGCTCCAGTATACTCTATCTCTGCAGGCCTTGATTATCCTGGTATCGGCCCTGAACATGCGTACTTGCACGATAGTGGTCGCGCAGAATACGTGCCTGTCACAGACGACGAAGCAGTAGATGCTTTCGAATACTTGTCTCGTTTAGAGGGGATTATTCCAGCTATCGAGAGTGCTCACGCGGTGGCGCATGCTCGTAAAATCGCTCCTGCTATGAGCAAGGACGATATCATTATTATTTGTTTATCTGGTCGCGGCGACAAAGACGTGGCGGCTATGGCGAAATACAGAGGGGTGGATCTTCATGAGTAACATTAAAGACGCTTTCACAAAGGGCAAGGCATTCATCCCGTTCATCAGCGCTGGTGATCACGGCATCGAGACGACAGAACGTTATATTCGAGTTATGGTGAAAGCCGGCGCCGACATGGTAGAAATCGGCATTCCTTTCTCCGATCCTACGGCAGAAGGCCCCGTTATCCAAGAAGCGAGCACACGTGCTCTCTCCTCAGGCGTAAAAATCAACGATATTTTCGATATGGTGCGCCGTTTGCGTACAGGTGATGATGCGGTGACGACTCCTCTCGTATTCATGACTTACTTGAATCCAATTTACGTGTTTGGTCGTGAGAAATTCTTTACCCTCTGCGAAGAGGTTGGAATCTCTGGTATTATCGTGCCAGACATGCCCTTTGAAGAAAAAGGCGAGCTTGGTAGTATCGCTCATAAATACGGTGTTGAAATAGTATCTTTGATCGCTCCAACATCTGAAAATCGCATTGAAATGATCGCTAAAGACGCAGAAGGCTTTATCTACTGCGTATCTTCTCTTGGCGTTACGGGGATGCGTAGCGAAATCAAGACGGATATTAAATCTATCGTTGAAACTGTTCGCAAATATACAGATATCCCGGTAGCTGTTGGTTTTGGTATCTCTAAGCCAGGACAAGCGGAAGCTATGGCACGTGTATCCGACGGTGCCATCGTAGGCTCTGCTATCGTTAAAATCGTGGCAGAACACGGTGAAAATGCGGATCAAGCGTTATTCGACTATGTACAATCTATGAAACAAGCTGTCCTAAAGGCTGGCGCATAATAGGGTTGCCTTATATAATAGAGGTGACAAGTAAAAATAGGACCTATCGTCGTGATAGGCCCTATTATTATATACAGAGTATTATGCACGCAATTATGTAGTATTGCAAAGGCGATGATGTAGTACTGCGAGAGCGATAATGCAGTATTACAAACGCGATAATGCAGTATTACGAATGTGATAATACAGTATTACGAAAGTGTTTATAGTAAGTGTTTTTTAGGAGGTCGTATGCAACGCTGTACACGTTGTGGTAAAGAAGGGCCAAACAATCAGTCTATTTGCTTGCGCTGTGGCGGGAATATGGCAAATGTAAATATTCCTGTTCATACGACAGTAAGCCGTCAAACAGGCCTTACTATTGTAGATTTTGAACGCTATAATCAAGGCTATAAAGATAATTTTATCAATACATTTCTTCTCCAGTGGCTCACGATAGAGGGGCGTTCCTCGCGTGGCAATTACTGGCGGTATATGCTAGTGATGACTTTGATTTGGTGTGCCATTCACTGGATATGTGCGGTTATCGGTTGGGCTAATGCTGATGATGGAAATCAATTCATTGCATGGGTAATGCTTAGCATTTTGCTGTTCTTTGTAACTGTTATTCCAGCTATAACCATCACGATTCGTCGTTTACACGATGTGAATCAATCGGGCTGGCTTGCTCTACTAATTTTAGTGCCTGTCATTGGTCCATTATCCTTATTATATTGGACGGTGAAAGCAGGAGACCCTGGAGAAAACTGATTTGGTAAGCCTCTATATACTGAGAATATCGATGAAAATTTGAGCGCTAAGTTACAAATTTCTACGAGTCCAACAAAGACGACAGATCGTAAGATGCTAGTAGTACTCGTTGTGAGTTTAGTCCTTGCGTGGTATGGAAATTATAATATTGCCGAGGGCTTCGCCAATGTTTTTCAAGGTGGCGATTTTAATGCTGCTGCTAGATACTCCAAGAAAACAAACTCTGAAGCGAAGTCGTATGGTCTTGAAGCGCGTATTTCTGTGGAGCGATTCTTTGAAGAGGTTGTGAATGAACAGTTTCGAGAGGCCCATGCTCGGCTTGGTGGAGCAGAACGCGAGAAATATCCTACAAAAGAAAGTCTCGCTAAAGCCTATGAAGGTGTGCGCCGCGTAGACTACGATATACTTGAAGTTATATCTGACTCAAAGGATGAAGTACAAATCGCTTTTGCTATTCGCCTGAGTGGAAAACGAGATGGCACACCATTTACTGAGGCCCGTAGTGGTACTATGATCTTGCGCACTAATCAATATACGCTATTCCAAATCGTACAAATCAAAGAGTAGTAATCATTTAACGTAACTATTTAACGTAATCATAGGTAGACCATAATCTTAAATATAGTCTATGTAATGATCTTTAGATCTTAAGCTAACAATTGAATCAAAAATAACACAAAAGGACGTTATACATTGTATAACGTCCTTTTGTTAGGTTAGTTTTGTGCTTTATATGGCTAGCAATGCTAGTTAAGAAAGGCCTTAGTCATTAGAGGACTCAGAGCGCATATGTTGGTGGCTCCGTTCCGTTTGTTTCTTTTTGTCGTGTTTATCACGTTTAGATGATTTATGCTTTCTGTGTTTTTTCTTTTTCTCACCTTTTTTGAACCATGGATGATCGCTACTATCTACTGTGCCATCAGCATTTTTTTTCATGCGAGGGGAGTCACCGATCGTGTAGCGATAGTCTTTAGCTTGGGCTATATTGGCACCAATACCAACAGTTAAGAAGGCACCTAAACTGGCCAAGGCTACTGCTTTAATTAATTTAGCTTTCATAATTGTCTCCTGTATAATTAATTGTACGAATTTTAGTTGTAAGAAATATATATGTAGTATAGATAAAATTCATGAATGAGAAATGAATAAAAATAAATCAACTGAGTTGATAAATCATAGTATAATAGGAATAACTATATATGTTTATTATCTAAGATTATAGTAGGAGTTTTATGAAACAGAGAGTATATGAAATCCTCTATCGTGAGCTAGTGGAAAACTATGCGAACAGTAAGGGGCGTACCAATACAGCCGATTTTTGGCTCACCATAAGTGCTATATCCTTTGTGTATGGCTTAATTATATGTATTACAGGTCTTGCGACATATATACCGTACGGATTTCTTTATGCTGTCTCTATCGGTGGTGGCGTATTATTTGTATTGTCCATACTGTTATGTTTGCCGAAGATTATGCTCATGGCAAGACGGTTGCGAGACTCTAATAATGATCCAACGCTGATTTTTTTGCTATTGGTTCCTATTTTAGGCTGGCTTGCATTATTATATCTATTATGTAAGCGCACATCGCCTATGCCTAATGTATTAGAGATACAAAATAATGGTGTGTCGCAACCCAATACAAGCGATAATGTAGATAGATCAAATCTCATGACATATGATACACCTGTAGCTGAAGTATCAACTGATGTAATAGAGGAAAAACGTTCCGTATCGGGTATTGTTACTGCTGTTATATTGGTATTAAGTTGGCTTGCCACTAGTGCGGGTAGTACAATGATTAATCATAATTTAAAGGTAGAAGAGACTGCTTATGGCAATTTGGAACCTAGTTCGTTAACGAAACAAGCAACTCATCTTTTACAAAGCGAAACAGCTACAACAGAGGGGCGTACTGTGGTAAGCAATTATTATGAAGCCCTCAATAAAAAGGATTATCATGGTGCGTACCGTTACTTGAGTGCTCGTACTATGGAACGATATGGTACCTTTGAACTATGGGAACAAGCAATGTCTAAGGAAACGGTTCCTAAGGTGAAAACGATTCAGCTTGACTATGTTGCTCAAGATATAGAGGATGATTTAGCTTTTAATTATATAGGCTTTACCCTTACCTTTGAGAATGATGATTTAGAGCCGCTATTAGTTCGCTTGTATAAGGAAGGCAAGGGCTGGAGCATCATTGGTATTGAAGCCGTGGAGGAGGATTAGGTTATGTCAACCATAAATATATATGATTTGAATTATACCGATGCCTTCAAGTTAGGTATTAAAAATTATGCTAATTTTAACGGTCGTGCTAGCCGTAGTGAATATTGGCGATTCGTGGCAGGCATTATGTTGATTCAAGGATTGTTTGGAATTTTTGCTTTTCTTTGTAGTACCTTGGGATTCCCTAATTATGAAGAGATTATAAATAATGTTGCTACAGTGGTATCTATCTTCTTTTTACTTCCCAATATAGCTTTTACAACGCGTCGTATGCATGATATTGGGCGGAGTGGTTGGACTCAGCTGATTTCATTTATTCCCATTATAGGTTTCTTTATATTCCTCGTCTACGAATTGCGTCGTGGTGATCAAGGTGTGAATGCATACGGTGAAAGAACAGCATACATCACCATTACTCCTGAGGTTAGCAAGGCTACCGGCCTAGAAGAAACTCCATCTCGTCGTCAAGACTGGGTGATGGGAATTACCCTCTTTATTATTCATTCTATTATTATTGCCGATATTATTGGTGAGATATTATGGTATGGTATTAATGGAAATGGATACTTCTAATAGACACCTGTATTTATTAACAACTTCATTTTTTTATTTTATAAAAGTTTAACACCTCCTTTATAGACAATATAACACTTTGTAGTAAAATGAATTCTAAATGAATTTAAAAATATAGATATTAATGAATAAAGAATATCTGAGTTACTATATGTGTTAAGTGCAACAGGACTTTCTCAGCTTTAGGAATCCTGTTTGTCGATGGAAGGAGTTTATTATGAAATCTTGTCCCTATTGTGGACATGAAGTATTGAAAACAGATTGTTACTGCCCAGAATGTGGGCATGTTAGCAGACCTCTAATCTCGTTAGATAAATATAATCTAGGCTTGATTGAGAACTTTAAACAATGCGTGATTTATAAATATGCTGATTTTGACGGCCGTGCGAGTCGTAGTGAATATTGGCATTTCTTTTTAGCCTATCAATTGTTGTTTGTTGCCATTCTGTTTACATGTGCTTTTTTGAGTTATATTAGCCCTTTATCTAGCGCAGTAGGCGTAGGTTTTGGTTTAGTTATTCTTGTCCTCTTGTCAGTGGTTATGGTTATTCCTGGTGTGGCCGTTGCGGTGCGACGTTTGCACGATCAAGGTCGATCTGGTGGGTTAGTATTTATTGGATTCATCCCTGTAGTGGGGACGGCTATCCTACTGATTCTTATGGCTCTTCCTGGTGAAAGCGAATCAAATCGCTTTGGAGCCCCTACAGGTCAAGTCGTTGTAACAAAACAAATGGCCCATGAATTAGGCCTTATTGATGCTACACCGTCCATGGGACTAACTGCAGGATTATTCTGTGCTATCTTTGTGCTGTGGTTCTTGGTAGATAAACTGCTCACTACAAGTATGATGTAGCCTATGATGTATCCTAAAATGAAATATTGATGATATAAACTCTCTTTATAGCTCTCCTATAGAGAGAGTTTTTGTATGTGGTGACTATAAGTTGCAGTTTGGTAATAGTATAATCGTAATATATTTTTTCCTATCATATGGGTTTTTTACTTTTTCTCATAGAATATAATTGCATGAATTGTTAATATAATGCATAGGGTATTCTCAAAATGTATAGAAAATAATTTTCAAAAATGTTAGTAATAATTTTATAATATTTTTAGTTTAAATTTATTTGTTATTTTTTGAGGAGAGAATAGAATGACTGATTTATCTATCAAAAATCTTTCGTATGTAGATAATTTTAAACATACGGTTATGGGGAACTTTGCTAATTTCAAAGGCCGTGCAAGCCGTAGTGAATGCTGGCGTTTCTATGGTATCACTGTTGTTATTGCTGGTATCCTTAACGTATTGAGCGCTCTTGTAGCGGATACTGCATTAGCTAGTGTTGTAGGGATTATCTCTTTAGCATATAACGCTGCAATCTTATTACCTTCTATCGGCCTTGGTGTTCGTCGCTTGCATGACATTGGTAAAAGTGGTTGGTTCCTTTTGATCAGCTTAATTCCATTTGGCATCATCTATGTTATTTACTTATTGGTTCAAAAAGGTGATGAAGGTGATAACGAATATGGTTCTCCAATGAGCTATGAAGTAATCACTGCTGAAGAAGCTGCTCGTACAGGTCTTAAAGAAACTCCAACTGAAGACATGGATCGTAAATTCATGTATGCATGTATTGGTATTATTATTCTTGAAGTAATTCTCATGAGTGTATTGTCTTAATTAGAAATAAAATGCCTACTTACGTAGGCTTTTTTCTTTTAACAGCGAAGCAAATATAATTAGGAGAATATATATGATAGAAAATGATCAACAATATGAACAACAAAATGAACAACATCAAGTTGAAATCGGCTCATCTAATGTAGAACCTGTGAGTACAGAGTCCAACATAGTTTCAGATAAACCTTTGACCGGGGCGGAGAAATATGCTCAGAAATTAGCTATAAAGCAACGTATTCAGGAATTAACATGTGAACTGGAGTCATTAAAGTATCCTAATGATAAATATGCTATGGGGATACTGGATTCGGTTCATCGAACTGTTATTAAGAAATATGTCACTATCGGTGGGCGGGCAAGCCGCAGTGAGCTTTGGCAGTACGTATTGTTTTACTATATGGTCTTTGCTGTAATAGGAACTGTAACGGGTTTCTTGAATATATTATTAGGTAATATTATTGCATCATTTCTTATAATCTATATATTTTTATTCATAGGGGCATATGGGCTTCTGTTGCCGACACTTGCAGTGCAAGTTCGACGCCTTCATGATATCGGAAAGTCCGGATGGTATATGCTGGTGAGCATGGTTCCTTTCGTAGGCGGTCTTCTTTTACTGTACTGGTTTGTACAGCCTAGTGAAGAAGGACCTAATGAATACGGAAATAAGACATCTTATATTGAGATTACTCCTGATATGAGCCGGGAATTACGTCTTAGCACGACACCGAGTTCAGGTTATAGATGGCTTATGGTGGGAATATTGATCGGACTCATTATTCTTTCGATTGCATTATGGGCTTATTCTTTATCCCATCAGTCATGGCATTTCCTATAAGTTGTAAATCAATATAAGTTATGTTGATTATGATATATAGCTTTTAATTAAATTTAGTCTATGATATAGTATCAATTAAGATATAATTGATACTATATCTTTTTCATTTATTTTATATATTTATAGTTTTATTCTCATGAGAGGCGGCTTTATATGAGTGATTTAGTAACAAAAAAATTAGGATATAAAGATAATTTCAAATTTGTTGTTATGGAGAATTATACCAATTTTAAAGGTCGTGCCGGTCGTGGTGAATACTGGCGTTTTACGGCTTTATATATTTGCTTATCCACTATTATTCAAGTGTTAAACGCTTTGTTAGCAGATACTTTCTTGGCTATTGTTTTCTCCTTGTTATCAATAGCTGTAAGCTTTGGTTTGTTATTGCCAAGCATTGCTGTATCTGTACGTCGTTTACATGATATCGGCAAATCCGGCTGGATGCTTTTGGTATCTTTAATTCCACTTGTTGGTTGGTTCTATGTAGTGTACCTATTGGCTAAAAGTGGTGATGAAGACGTAAATGAGTACGGTCCTGTTGTGGGTTATGAAACAGTGACTGCGGAAATGGCTTCTGAAACAGGTTTAGAACAGACTCCTACATCTGGTACGGATAAAGCTGTTGCTATTATTACGGTTGTTATATATGTTGTTGGGCTTGCTATTGTTGCAGCAACTACAAAATAGGTTTTAAGTGATTGGTTTTTGATCAAGTTACATTTGATGCTATTGACAATGTATATAAATCTACCCTATAATATCTTGGTATATTAAGAATAAGATTGCGTTGAAAAAGACGGCATAGATCAGAATGGTTTAGTAGAGACCAAACTCATGGGCTGAAAGGTTTGGAAACTTGGATGTATGCGGATCACTTTGGAGCAAGCGGCAACACCGCCGGTGAACACCGTTATATGTCTAAGTGGCTTTCACAATATGAGAGATGAGTTGCGTCTTATGTGTTACAATCATGTGTTGGCATGGTGTGACAATCGCAGAAATGCGGTGGCGTTAGCTTTCACTAGTAACGAGAGTCAGTAGGGTGGTACCACGGATATGAAGTCCGTCCCTTCGGGGACGGGCGATTTTTTTATGTAAAAGGAGCACATCATGGATTACGGTAAGACGTTACATTTGCCTGAAACAGAATTCCCAATGCGCGGCAATTTGCCTAAGCGCGAACCAGAAATCTTAACATTCTGGGAGGACAACAAGATTTATCAAAAACGTTTGGAGTTGCGTAAAGACGCAAAGCCATTCATCTTGCATGATGGCCCTCCATATGCAAATGGTAAATTGCACATCGGTCATGCCCTCAACAAAACGTTGAAGGACATCATCATGAAATATAAAACAATGACTGGTCATTATACTCGTTACATCCCTGGTTGGGATACACATGGTTTGCCAATCGAGCATGCGGTTATTAAAAATACTGGTCTTAACCGTCATGAAATGGCACCATTGGACTTACGTAACAAATGTAAGGAATATGCATTAGAATGCGTAGAAAACCAAAAACAAGACTTCATTCGCTTTGGTGTATTAGGCGAATGGGACCGTCCTTATTTGACATTGCGCCCTGAGTTCGAAGTAAAACAACTTGGTATCTTCGGCGAAATGGCAAAACGGGGACACATCTATAAAGGTCTTAAAACTGTATACTGGTGTACTCACTGCGAAACTGCATTGGCAGAAGCAGAAATTGAATACGCTGAGAAAAAATCTTTCTCCATCTACGTAAAATTCCCTTACGTATCCGAGAAAAAGGTAACATTGCCAGCTGGCGTAGATCCTAAACAAGCATTTGCTGTTATCTGGACAACTACTCCTTGGACAATGCCTGCCAACGTAGCAATCTCCGTTAACCCTGAGCTTGAATACGGCTGGGTAAAAGTAGGTGAAGAGTACTACTTGATGGCTACTGAGCTTGTTGAAGCGGCTATGAAAGATATCGGCATCGAAGCATACGAAATCGTGAATCGTTTCTCCGGTGCAGACTTAGAATTAGCAGATTTCAAACATCCATTCGTAGAACGTAATTCTACAGTATTACTTGGCGATCACGTAACACTTGATGCTGGTACTGGTTGCGTTCATACAGCGCCTGCACACGGTGAAGACGACTTTAATATCGTTATGCGTTATAACAAGGAAGGTAAAACAGAGCTTCCTATCGTATCCCTTGTTAACGAAACTGGTAACTATACAAAACAAGTGGACGACAACCGTTATGGCGATACTGAATTCCCATTGGCTGGCGTAGAAATTCACGATGCAGAGGTGCCTGTAATCAAAATCTTGGCGCACAACAATGCATTGCTTCATAAATCTAGCTTGCGTCACCAATACGCTCACTGCTGGCGTTGTAAAAATCCTGTAATCTACCGTGCTACAGAACAATGGTTCTCCTCTGTAGATGGGTACCGTCAACAAGCTCTTGATGCAATCGACAATCAAGTGCAATGGATTCCTAAATGGGGTCATGACCGTATCTTCAACATGGTTCGCGATCGTGGTGACTGGGTAATTTCCCGTCAACGTATTTGGGGCGTGCCAATTCCTATTTACTATTGTGAAAGCTGCGGCGAGCACATCATCAACGATGATACTATCAAAGCATTACAAGAAAAAGTAGCAGTAGAAGGCTCCGATGCTTGGTGGGCACACAGTGCAAAAGAATTGTTGCCAGAAGGTTTCAAATGTCCTCATTGCGGTCATGATGAGTTCAAAAAAGAAACTGACATCATGGACGTATGGTTTGATTCTGGTTCCTCTTGGGCTGGTGTACTTGAAGTTAACGATCTTGACGTACCATGCGCTATGTACCTTGAAGGTTCCGACCAACATCGCGGCTGGTTCAACTCTTCCTTGTTAACTGCAGTAGCAACAACAGGTAAGGCACCTTACAACTCCGTATTGACTCATGGCTTCGTTGTGGATGGCGAAGGTCGCAAAATGTCCAAATCTGTAGGTAATACAGTAGCACCTAGCGACATCATCGACGTATACGGCGCTGACGTTATGCGCTTGTGGGTATCCTCCGCAGATTACCAAGCAGACGTACGTTTGTCTAAAGACATCGTAAAACAATTATCCGAAGTATATCGTAAGATTCGTAATACATTCCGCTTCTTGCTCGGTAACTTGGATGACTTCAATCCAAATACTGATAAAGTGGCTTACGCAGATATGTCTGAATTCGATAAATGGGCATTGTTGCGCTTAGAAGAAGTACGTCAAAAAGTTTCTGATGCATACGAAAACTATGAATTCCACATGTTGTATCATGCAATTCATAACTTCTGTACAGTAGACTTGAGCTCCATCTATCTTGATGTAATGAAAGATACTATGTACGCTGAAGGCAAAAACAACGTAGCTCGTCGTTCTGCTCAAACAGCGATGTACGAAATCTTGAAAACATTGGTAGCTATGGTATCTCCAGTGCTTTCCTTCACAGCGGAAGAAGTTTGGAAATACATGCCTAAAGAAGAGGGTATGCGCGAATCCGTTATGCTTCAAGATTGGCCACAAGGTCATCCTGAACACTTCAACCAAGAATTGGCTGATAAATGGAACCAATTGTTAGACTTGCGTACATCCGTACAAAAAGCATTGGAACTTGCTCGTCAAGATAAAACAATCGGTCACCCATTGGATGCATCCGTTACAGTATACGCTGAAGGCGCTGCATTCGACGCATTGCATGCACTTGGTGAAGAAGGCTTGGCTAAACTCGTTATCGTATCTGAAGCTCACATCGTAAACGGTTCTGCACCAGCAGAGGCTGTAAAAGACGAAGAAACTGGTGTTGCAACAGTTGTTGTTGCCTCTGGTCTCGAAAAATGTGAACGCTGCTGGATCCACCGCGATACAGTAGGTCAAGATAGTGAACATCCTACACTTTGTGAACGTTGTGCCAGCGTTGTAAAAACACTATAATAAAAAAAGACCATCCTGTTGAACTTCACTTCCCAAAATTGTGTCCAATTTTGGGGGAGCAGCTCACTGGGGATGGTCTTTTTATGTTTGTAAATCCTTTGGCACTGTTAATTGTTTCCAATTATCTAGTTCAGGAATTTCCAGGGTATTTATTGTTTTTTGAATCCAATAATTTAAGGACACTTCGTTCCCCACATATTGTTCAAATAAGTAGGTTTTGCCAGGCGTGTCTTGTTGGTTCCCATCTTCATCGATGGTGTGACGGGCGGATTCTTTCAGATAGAGCTGCACTCTAAATGGGGTCGACTGATTGCCTTTAAATATAAAATAGGATGGGCCCACAAAGTCATGGGTGCGAATATTAATTTGTTCGTACTTTCTCTCTTTCAACCCTTGCAAGGCAGTCTGAATCATAGCGTTCGCATCGTCGTATTCCTCTAGCAAGAATGGCTGTTGATCTACATCGAGCACGTAGTGCCAGGTCGGCTTTTCTTCGTTTTTTTCGATGGACCAGTTCTCTTCGAGACTAGGTAATTGACGATTATGGTAAAGCTCTTTTAATAAACTTAAGGTATTGTCTTTGTTGTATACGGCCTTATAAACGATTTCATGTCCTTCTGTTGGATCATAACCGTGCAGTCTTACTTGATAATGATTTCGTAGCATCCGCGTTACATCGAGCTTGAAGATATTGCGCAATGCATCTGGAACGGATAGAAAATGATTGTAAAAGCTGAGCTTCATTTCTTCTTGCAACTCTAAGGCTGTTTCGATGGTTTGCCAGTCATACAACGTCGTATCCCATAGGAAGTCGTCCATAATCACAGATAAACGTGCCGCATCTTGAGGCCAGGTGGCAGGAGCAGGGCGTGCCGTAGAAGTAGATTCGGTAATGTCTTCTTTGTATTGCCAGTGACCATCAACCTCTTCAAAGGCCGCTAATCGTTCTTCTGCTTCGTCATCGATAGGAATATCTTTTAGCTCTGGATCCAAATTGGCTTTGTGAGACAAGATATATTGATGGGATTGCTCGTAATAGGATACGGCTTGATCTAAATCTGGTTTGCTTGTTACATAGCCTTTTTCGTAGGCATAGCCCAAGGCAACACGTGTTAAGGCGCGCGTAATATCGTAGAAAAGAATGCGATCTTCCTCTTCGAAGGCGCGTTGTTCCTCATCTAAGACACGCAATAACGATTGTACACCGAAGCGAATGTTTTTCGTCACTCCCAAACCGTGGATTCGCATGTAACCGATATAGGGCAAGGCGAACATAAAGCGATCTTTTGTAGCCGCCATATGCGTTAAGTCTGCAATGAGCCCCCAGTCGAGAGGAAGGTGGCCTATGTGAAAGATATATCCAAAAGCTGCCTGCAAGGCGGTGTACCCCGCATCACTAAACTCTTTTGTTGCCGCACGGCGGTAGAGCCCTATGGCTTTTACCGGGTCGTAGGGGATAGTACAACGTAAATGTTTAGCATCATAGAAATGATAGTAATAATCCGCTAACTCTGCGATGCTTTCAGATTGACCTAAGGCGGCACCTTTTGTGAACCACGTGAACGCATCTTCGAATTTACCGTTTTCATGGCAGTCGAGGCCTGTATATAGCATCATGGCAGGGTTGCCAAGCTCGGCCGCAGTCTTGGCGACGCGGCGCGCATTGGCAAAGTCGGCTTCGTCGATATAGATATTGCGCAAGTTCCCTTGGAACATGGCAAGACCGTTGTCGAGAGCCTTATTAAACCATTCTTTGGCAAGGCTGGACGCTTTTTCTTGTAATTTATCGTCTGGCACGGTGCCTTGTAAGGCGGCGATGCGATCCTGTACAGAGCCAGTTGTAAGGCTTTTTAGAATGCGTTTAGACCAACTCATAGGAGGAGGTGTTAACATAGCTTCAGCGGAGTCGATGCGATTATCGTCGCGCCAGAAAAAGACGTTCCCTATAACATATTGGCAATACGCATCCCCTCGGTCTGCATAGTCATGAACAATACGAAATGCATCATCGAAAGAGATTTGCATATTATTTTCAACGGTAGGCGTGATAGATCCTTTGATACGCAAGGCTTGTAATGTACCGATAGGACTACAACGGCGAATACTATCGTGTAAACACTGATAGGTACGCATATTGTCCTCTGGGAAGTTAGATTCTTCCCAGGTAAAGCGAGGTCCTGCATAGACCCGTGCCAAGAGTGCATATGCATCACCTAGCTCTCGGGTCTCTGGATCGTTGGCTATTTTGAGAGCATCTTCTTTAGTATCTATATCACTTTCAAGAAGGGTGGTCATATCGTTTCTCAAGGCGCAATGATCAGTTTGTACTGCACCTTGCTGATTGTTGACGATGAGTTCTAATTGACGCAACCCTTCTTGAGCCTTTTTTTGATTATACGATGTAAAAATCATGTGGAAGACCTTTTGCAGGCGTTCCGTAAAATACTGTGCCA
>ERZ772917.385-NODE-385-length-31928-cov-7.136542_pt1 | contig 31928 bp, 24 predicted proteins | sample MGYA00511187_ERZ772917 | MGnify/ENA primary metagenome ERZ772917 (study PRJEB29015, sample SAMEA2737925) | human oral metagenome | biome: human oral; feature: human-associated habitat; material: dental | place: China | collected 2012 ...
TCAACGCTGAAATCGACTACCACGAGTGAATCTCGCGAACCCTGGTTATGAGGCGAGCGGAATGCTCTAGCCTCTAAGTTTAAGAACGGCAGCGATCCAGGTGCGCAGATTCCGTTCCGATGATAGACCAGGTCGCTCATGGATAACGACCATCATGGTGCCTACCATTCCGCTGACGCCTGTACTTGGGGGTGGGGCAAGTACGGGGCGTCGCCTGTAGCGGAGGCTTAGGTGCGGCTGGAGGAATGGGGGTTCCTCCAGCCGCGTGAGTATCTTCGCCGTTGAAGACACTCAGCGGACACGGCGGGATTCGGACCCACGACCGCGAGCATAAAAGCTCAAGCGATCTCACCAGGACGCGTCCTGTGATTCTTTTCCGGATTACCGGCTGGCTGAATCAAGCCAGGGGCGGACGGACACCCTTTGCCGACCGTGAGGTTAGCGGGTTCGGGGTCGCACAAACCCCGACCGCCAACGAAAACTGCCCTAAAGACGATCAGCGCTTACCGAAGCTCTTCTCGTCCTTAGCGACCGCCTTTTTGGCGGCAGTCCCCCAGGAGCCGGTTTGGCGACCAGCCTCCTGGAGCTTTCGGACTTCAAAGTCCGAAAGCCTTTCCCCACGATCCGCCTTATCAATGGCGGACTGTCTGTCGGCGAGGTTCCAGGTTGCCAAGAGGTTTCACCCCCTTCCCGCCGCAGTTGCGGCGTAAAAAAGAGCTAATTCCCTTTCAGGTCATGCTTTTGTGCGAAGCATGACCTAGGTTTGATGTCATTCGCGACACCAAAGCCTAGAATTAGCTCCACGGACAAAAGCTAAAAATTTATCATAACACGAAATGTAAAAAATAGCAACAATATACTAGAATATTTTTTTATATTTCCCCTGTTAGGAGGTCGTTTTCGAATTGTACCATCCCCTTATAATCCGCCGAATAGCCAGAAATATCTGGCAGTTCCAGGGCGGTGATTTTCCGCCAGACGACATTAATCAGCTGAGTAAACTCAGTTAATTCTTCTCTGGAAAAGTTGTCTTCCAGGCTGAGAATGTCGCCAGTTTTCATGTCTGGCTCGACGAACTGTAGGCAGGCACCAGTGAAGGTAAAGTCGCCATAATCGTGGGAAGATTCGACCAGGAGCTGGTAAAACATCAGCTGCTGACGATATTTGTGAAGTTTGATTTTTTCGGTATCATTATGGCCTTTCCAAGAGTCGGCGGGCTTGCCAGTCTTATAATCAGTAACGAAAATAGTTTTTTGCTGGCTATCGATGTCGACCAAATCCAGCTTACCAGTCAGACTAGCATCGCCCAGCACTACCTCCTGAGAGGAAAAATTAAGTTCAGGTAGTTGCGTGGCGGTAAAAGTGTGTTGCTTTGCGTCCAGAAACGCAGTCAATGCGGTGCGACCCTTGTCGTTAAAGGTGGCGAAATCTTCAGGTGATAAATGATATCCGCCCAACTGTTTGGTGAAATAGTCAAGCAGTTGCTCCTGTGGTGGCAGTGAGTTGTCAGCCCGAAACATCATGTGTGCGTATTGCAGAGTGGTGTGAATGGCGGTGCCGTAATTGGCGTTTGGTGCTTTGGCTGACGGGAAATGGAGTAAATTGTTAAATAAGAATGTTTGCGGGCCGCCACGAGAAACGTCAAGGAAGGCGTTAAGGTGCGTGGCGGCGAGTTTGTATCTTTCAAGTTTCGGTGCGAGTATGGCACGGAGGTCCGTGGTCATCGGTGTGGCGAGGCGGTTACGCCAGTCGGCTGCGAGAGCGTTTTGGCTTTCGGCGACGTTGCTGGCTGGAATATTGTCTGGAGAGTGATGGCTGAGGAAGCTGGCGATTAGGCTGTCTTTGCCATTATGGTCGGTCTTGGCATAGCTAATGGACAAGGTGGTTTTGGCACGAGTCATGGCGACGAAAAAGAGCCGTAAACGTTCGTCGTAATTATTACCAGCGGGAGCGAGCTGGAGGTTGGCTGGATAGCGAATTAACCTTGACCGAGAACGAGCTTTCTCGCCCCAGGCTCCGTCAGTCGCACCAATGATGTAAACATGAGGAAACTCAAGCCCTTTTGCCTTATGGGCGGACATGAGCGTAATCGCACCAGTGAGGTGGCTGGCTTGGGCTCGATTTGTGGTAATGCGAGCACCAAGTGAGCGGTGAAGATCGATAAATTGAATAAGATTTTCAAGAGTCGGAGTTTGCTCGACGTAATGGTCACGCAGTTTGTCGCGTAGGGTGCGTAGAGACTCGAGCGTCGTCAGATAAGCGTCTGGCGTGATACTGAGGATTTCTGGACTGAGGTAATAAGCAGCAAGCGAGGGCTGATTCTCGGTGGTTTGGCCTCCTGGAGAAGTTATCATCTCAAGCCCTAGCAGTTGATCAATTTGCTCTTCGAGCGGCAGATTGCTGATATTTTTCGCCTGCTCCATTAACCAATCGGCGAATGGCATAAATACTGAGTTTGTCAGCATGCTTTCCAGCCACAGAGAATTATTTTTGTATGCATGCAGACTGAGTTTCCAGATGTCAGTCGCGGTAAAATTGAAGGCCGAATGAGCGACCAATTCTGGCAGCAGACTATTGGCGGTGTCTAGTTGATTATTATGTAGTGCCACGACCGTACGAGCCACTAATTCCAGGCTGCGGATCAACGGCTGCTCCAGTACGTCGTCTTGCCGTTCGTAATTCACAGCGATCCCCTGCTCCGCCAGGTGCGGCAATAGTTCGATCAATTCTTGGTGGCGGCGTGCCAACACCGCGATATTCTCTGGTGCTGTTCCATGCTGGATCATCTCGGCAATTTGTTTTGCCACGCCCGACCGCTCTTCCAAAGGTGAAGAAAACTCACGAACATTAACTTCGGCTTTCTCGGGCGACGCGTGGGCGGTAAGTTGTTTTGACAATTCTGGAATACTGCGTTCCAGTCGGTCAGCTCCCTGGGTGATCACGGCTCGTGATGCCGTCAGAATATCGGCGTGCGAGCGGTAATTGTCGGTCAAGACGATGATTTTCGAGTCGCGATATTGCTCGCGGAATCGCTTGATATTGCTTATGTCGGCACCTTGAAAGCTAAAAATCGCCTGATCGTCATCGCCGACAGCCATAACATTCGGTGCTTCGTCCGCCCCTGTCAGATTAAACAGTAAGCGTAATTGAGCCAGGTTGGTATCTTGAAATTCGTCAATCATGATGTATTGATATCGCTCTTGTAAATTGGCGAGTAGGTCGGGGTGATTTTTCATCGCCGCCAGGACTTCCAAAATCATGTCGTCATAGTCGAAGAGGACTCGCTCGCGTAAAATATTTGTGTAGGACTCGTATATGTCAACACAGGCCCGCAGCTTTTCAACGGCACGGGAGTCTTTGAGTATCATATTGCTCTGCTCGTCTTTTTCACACCAGCTATTTTTCCAGGCGGTGATCGGCTTGGTGGAGTTGGTGTCTAATGCTTCGGTAACTGCCCTGGCGATACTCGGTGCGAGAACGCTAGCGTACGAGGCGACTCCAGGCGGCAGAGTGCTGTCGGTTAATGTCGCCGCTATCTCCGCTAACGGTGCCAGTTTTTCCGCGGTCGACTTGGAGGTTTTTTGAGAAAATACTTCGGTGATTTGGCTGTTGAGCTTATCGAAAATGCGTTGGTTGCTGTCAAGAATGTGCCTTAATTCGTCTGGAGTTAGGCCGCTGCGTTTGCACTCAGAAATGACGGACAGAGTGTCTTTTAAATACACAAAATTGTCGCCATTTTTTACGCTGAGCGGATGTCGCCAATCGAGAGCAGAAAATAGCTCGGTCATAATTTGGTGTTGTGTCAATTCATCGACTGGCTGAGCTTCGCTGCCGCGGAAAAAATAGTCCCGATTTGTCGCGATAATCTCGGTGCCGAAGCTGTGAAAGGTGTGAATTGCGACCTTGTAGGCATCCTCGCCGATAATTTGTCGCAGACGCTCTCGCATATTGACTGCCCCAGAATCGGTAAATGTTAGACATAAGATGTTCGACGGCAAAGTGTCGGTTTGGCGTAAAATCTGAGCAGCTCGCATGCTGAGCAGCTCGGTTTTGCCGGTGCCAGGACCTGCGATAACGAGAAGCGGACCGTGAATTTGGTCGACGGCAGTGCGTTGATTGGCATTGAGATTGGCGTAGCGTGTAGAGAAATCCATACGTCTATTTTAACAAAACTGAGCTGGTTTGTGAGCATAAGCGGGTTGATGTAGCAGGTATTGTTTGTACTGTAAATTAGATATAGACTAATAGTAGTATTAAGCAAAAAGGAATTTTACATGGCAAAACAGCAGTCGCTATTTCATAACAATCACTATTTCAAGATAATCGCAGTGACGGTTGTGCTGGTAATTGCGTTTACGGTGGCAATCATGTGGCTTACGTTCGCCGTTAAGAATCGCTTTTATGACGAAGCCGTTTCGCAGCAGACTTCGTTAGCTGAGCAGAAACAAGAGACTAGTATGCTGAAATTTTGTCTCCAGCGTGATATAAAACAGTGTGACGCGGAGTCTGTAAAAAAATGGAATGAGACGCACCCCGGTGATACATTTACTTTTCACAGTGTACAGGAGTTGACTGAACAGGCGATTCGGGATGTTGAGCTATATTCCTCTCAGCGTCCGTTTGGTCTCTAGACAGTCCTCGCCTGTCGATGGTAAAATATATTCGTGTACGATGAACTTGCACTTGAGCGAATCGCCAGAGATAAGTTTGGCTTCCCTGCTGATATTCAGTCGGTTATTTTAGCCAATGCTGATGTTAGCCGTACGGCACAGGCGTCGGTTTTTTTGACTAGTAAAAAGCAACTGATGGTTTATATTGAAGCGTCATCGACTTTGTTGCTGTCTGATGTGAAAAAAATAATCTTACGTATGGGCTTGAAGGCGGAGTTGTTTGTGCCGCCAAAGGGCCAGCCGCAATATTTTGAGGAGATTGGTCGGATGAAGTTTCGTGAAGTTTTTCCAGGGCGGACGCATATTTCTGATGAAGATATTCAATTTTATAAGACGTTGGCACCATATAATCCAGCTTTAATTTTGATTTCTGAGGTGAAAAATGGTGAGATTTATCAATTTGACGCTGACGCACGAACTGGTTGGCGAGTCGGTGCGAGGTTTCATTATCGGCGGATTCGGACGAGCTGATGCGGGATTATCTTGACATTATTCGTCGCAATGTTTTTTCGCCGATTGTTATCGCAATTTTTTTGTTGGCGGCGGCTCTTTTGTGTGTACATGAATATCGTGATGCATGGTTTATATCCGTGGTGATTGTCGTCAATTCTCTAATTGGTATCGTGCAGGAGATGCGTGCCAAGCGAATGCTTAAAAAGCTAGAACTAATGAGTCAGCCGCGGGCTCGCGTGCGGCGTGGCGATGAGACCGTCGAGGTGGCGTATAAGGATGTTACTGTTGGCGATGAAGTGGTGCTGCAAGCTGGCGATGAAGTGCCAGCTGATGGCGTGGTGCTGGATTCTCGAGGGCTGGAACTTAATGAGAGTATGCTGACTGGCGAATCGGCGGCCGTAGAAAAAGCTGTGAATGATACCGTTTTGGCGGCGACGACGGTGCTGGCTGGTGGGGCAGTGATGCGAGTTACGGCGGTTGGCGATGACACGAAAGCTGGTGCGATCAGTCAAGTGCTAAAGCGATATAGTCCAGAGCCGACTCCCCTGCAGCGAGCGATCACTCGAGCGATTAGCCTGTTGACGTACGGAGCGATTTTGGCGGCTGGTATTATTTTTGTCGTCTATATGTGGTCGGAGCGTGATGCGGTGGTAATTCTAAAAACGATCACCTCGGCGGCAGTAACGGTGGTGCCTGAGGGTTTGCTTTTGGCTAGTTCTCTGCTGCTTGCCTTTGGCTCGGTGCGACTGGCACAGGCGAAAGTTTTGCCGCAGAAATTGGCGGCGATTGAGGCGATGGCCTTGCTAAATCTACTCGCGGTGGACAAGACTGGCACTCTGACTAGCGATGAAGTGGTGCTGGAAAAAATTGTGCCATTAAATCTTATGTCTGAGCAGTCTGTTGCTGATCTGGCGGCACTTATCGCTGAGCAAACGAGCGGCGGAAATATGACTGGTCGGGCGATCTTGGACAAGGTTCAGCCGCCCAAAAATGCTGAAATTATCGACGTTATGGCTTTTTCTTCGGCACGAAAAATGGCTGGAGTAAGGGCGAAGATTGATGGCGACATCCAGACTGTGCTGATGGGTGCACCAGAGTTTGTGGCGGAATTGGCTCCTGTTGACGAAATGACGAAACGACAGCTTGATGAGTGGGCTGACAGCGGTTTGAGGGTGCTTTTGTTGGCGGCGTTTGATGGTAATCGCCCATTGAAAGAATTGAGCGAGAATAATACTGGTCGAGCGATCGGTGCGGTGCTATTGCGTAACTCTCTGCGTGATGGAGTTGTTGAGACGGTGCAATTTTTACAGGATCAAGGCGTGGTGATTCGGGTGATTTCTGGTGATAATCCTCGGACGGTGCAGTATATCGCTCGGGCGGCTGGAATTGATAATGCTGACAAGGCGATTTTAGGCTCGGCGTTGGCGGGTCTTGATAATAAAGCCTTCAAAAAAGCTGCCGATGAACACACCATATTTGCCCGAGTACTGCCAGAGCAGAAAGAGCGACTGATTGCCCATTTTAAAGATTCTGGCAATTTTACTGGCATGGTTGGCGACGGCGTTAATGATGCCTTGGCTCTCAAAAAGTCTGATCTTGGTGTGGCGATGTACGCTGGAGCACCTGCCAGTCGTCGAGTGGCCGACATAATTTTGCTTAACAATTCGTTCACTTCCCTGCCGCTCGGTATGAAGCTTGGCAATCAAATCATGCAAGCTATCGAGGTGATCGCCACGTTATTTTTCCACAAAATCCTTTACGGCGTAGTGCTGCTGGTCGGGACTTTATTGGTCGGTATGCAATATCCGTATGCACCTCGGCACATTACGTTTATGAATATGTTTTTGGTGACGATGCCGACGATTATGTGGACTTTGTTTCCGCCTCAGCCGCGTCATCGGATTAATCCAAATTACTTTTGGCGTGATACATTGCGGGCGGTTTTACCAATCGCAGCGTTAACTGGATTAGGAGTGTTGTTCACGTACTGGAATCTGTCGATGACATTTCCTCAGCAGATGTCCGAAGTGGCAACGATAACGGTTTTGATCGCGACCTTCTTTGGGGTTTATTTGGTGTTTTTGGTCGGTCCGATGTTGGGTGTTGTGCTGGACCAGCGTGCAGCTAAAGCTCGATTATTATACCTTATTGTTGTCTTAATGGTGGCTTTTGGCAGTTTCAAGCTCGATTGGCTACGTTCTTTCTTTGACTTTACTTCTCTAAATCTTGCCATGCTGTGTCCAGTGTTGCTGATCAGTCTGCCGATTGCTGTTGTTCAGTTATATCTCGCCCATCGTGCTGGTCGTAAGTTTACGTTAGTGAAAAAATAGTTTTATTGGCTGAGCGTCAGTAGACAAGCCGTTTCGATGTGCGGTGTTCTCGGGAAGAAGTTATAGCCGCGAGTTTCGGTAAGAGAGTATGATTGTGTTAGTAGGGCGATGTCTCGTGCTTGGGTAACGGGATTGCAGCTGAGATAGATAATTTTTTCAGGTTTAGTCTGCAGGAGTTTTTCGACCACATCGGCGTGCAGTCCTGCTCGCGGTGGATCGATAATAACGATATCTTTTCCGTCCAGATGCGACAGTGCTTTTTCGCTCGGTGCAAGGACGGCCTGTGCATTTTGACGACCGAGAGACGTGATATTGCGTTTCATTTCGGCGACGGCATATTCGTTAATCTCAACCAGCGTAACCGCGTCGCCACCAATTGTTAGTCCAATCGTACCAACTCCAGAATACAGGTCGATTACGTTCTTATTTGAACTATCTTCAATCCATTTTGCCATATCTTTTAGAGCTGTCTGGTAAACTGGTATGTTGACCTGAAAAAACCCTTCGCAGGTGTAATGGAATGGCACGTCAAGAATGGTGTCGGTCAGCATGGTGTTGCCGAATGCTTGCAGGCGTTCAGTGATGCGGCTGGCGGGGCTTTTGGGGTCGGAATAGATGACTTCTCCGCCCTGTGCTGGCAGAGTGTTTACTTCTTCTTCGCTGAAGAGGTTATTGAGATGATCCTTGGTGTATAATTGCCAAACACAGTTTCCCTGCTGGTCGCTGCGAATAAGGAGCGTTTTTAATTGACGAGCAGAAATGTTCTTAATTCGTAACAAATCCCGAATGGCGACTGCTAGTTTGTTGATTTCTTCTCTTGCGAGCGATGTCCCTTCGACGACCACCTTTCCTCGAGAGCCGCGTCGGAAAAATGCCAAGTCCAGCGTGTCAGCTCCCGACTCTTCATCGACATCGCTATACCAGCTGAACTCAACTTTATTACGATAACCGTATTCAATACCGTCTGTATAAATCTCGACATTGTCTGGTAGCGAGACATTGTGCAGCATGAAGGCTTCCTTGATGAGAGAGGTTTTATTTTTCTGTTCGCTGGCGAATGACATTATTTGCCAGGGGCTGGTGCTCATATAGCTTGCTTCGTCAAGCGGCGTGATGCGTTCGTCTGCCGCCTCGATAACCTCTCTTACCACCCCTTCAATAAGCTTCGATTTCTTTTTTGTTATTTGTATTTCCACTAGTTCGCCTGGCAGTCCACCCCAGACAAAAGCTTTTCGCCCATCAGCAAGCGTGCCGATCGCTTGACCGCCACCAACAATTTTATCTAGCCGTACTGTCTCTAGTATCTGCTTGCTCATAAGATGTATTATACCAGATCAGAATTTGCATTCTGGTGCATTGCCGAACCAGCCAGCAATCATGTTCTTTCCAGATTTGCACTCCCCGCCCTCTGCCTTTTCTGCGGCTAGGCCATAGCCTGGCGTTGGGTCGCTGGCACTTTTCTTCACGATAACCGCATAGGGATAATCCCTATTTTTGTGGTTTTTTGGCATTTTTTCGAGATATCGCGGAACGAGGAGGCTTGTCAATTCGCCGTTGTTGCATATAGCGAGTATGCCGACAGCACCGCTGCAGCCTGATGGAAATGGATATTCGCCGTTATCTTTGGCGTAACGCTCGATGGCGTTCTTGATTATCCTGAGATCAGTGGAGGTCTGTGAATTGATGGCGTTGTTATTGGCGGTTCGCCAGCCAATGCCTCCAAGTGTTACAAGGATCGCGATCACGATGACCACTACGAGAAGCTCGACGATTGTAAAACCTTTATGCTTATGCATATGTAAATTGTACAGCGAATGATGAATCGTTGCAACCAAGATGTGGAGTTTTGTCTGCGGCTGTGGTACAATAAGTAGCGAATTAAACGTAATGGGCCGTCGCCAAGCGGTAAGGCACCAGGTTTTGGTCCTGGCATTCGGGGGTTCGAATCCCTCCGGCCCAGCCACAAGAGCCTTTTGACAAGTTTACGAGCTTATCAAAGGGCTCTTTTAGTTTTTTAAATAGAGACTTACTATATAATTGTAGCTTCGAAGGTGACAGGCTAGTATTTTGGTGTATGTAAATCCTAAATAGTTTAGTGCATGCTGTAGATATTCTAGTTGACATCGGGTGTCACTCTGTTATCGTATAGACTTTAATCCCTCATGAATATGCTATGTTTTTTATGAAGATTCCGCACTGAATAATACTCTGCCATTATTCTTTCTTGTATTTTTATGGTAAAATTGTTTAGTCAAACTATCACTGTAAGAAACTTTTAACTGTGAAACAAAGTATAGGATGGGCGACCGCTCACTAGAGACTTTGTTTCACGGTGATAGTTTGACGACGATGCGGTCGTCCATTTTTATTATGACGACCCTAGTGAAAGGAGTCGTCAAACTATATGGCACATGATACGCTTAAGCGGGCTAATAAACAAAAGCGAGATGAGTTTTATACTAGGCTAAAAGACATAGAAAATGAATTAAAGCACTATAAAAATCAACTGAAAGATAAGGTGATTTTTTGCAATTGCGATGACCCTTTTGAAAGCAATTTTTTTAAATATTTTGCGATGAACTTTAAGGCTTTGGGGCTGAAGAAGCTGATTACTACTTGCTATGACCCGAGTCCAATCGCAAACAAAGAAATTCAACTGTCTTTTTTGGGCGAAGAAAAAGAAGAGCGGTACGGCAATAAATCACGTCAAAAGATTATCTCAAAAGCCTATAAAATTGAACTTGACGACGTTGCTGATATAGACGGCAGTGGCAATATTAATATTTTAGATACTAAAGAGATTTTGCTCCGAGAAAAAGCCAAATTAGATAGTGGCGAAAAATCTAAAATCCTGTCATATCTTGATGGCGATGGTGATTTTAGAAGTGTGGAATGTATAGAGTTGCTAAAAAGAGCCGATATAGTAGTAACAAATCCACCATTTTCGCTCTTTCGTGAATATGTAGCACAACTAGTAAAGTATGATAAAAAATTTCTGATTTTGGGCAATATGAACGCTTTGACATATAAAGAGATCTTTAAACTTATAAAAGAAAATAAAATATGGTCTGGATATGGTTTTAATATGTCTATGGTGTATAAATCGCCATATAAGAATAATCTTGAATCTAATCGTAAGTTTGTGATTGGGAAAGGCTTAGACCCTGATAAATATATTAAAGTTCCCGCTATAAACTGGTTTACCAACCTAGAAACTAGAAAGCGACATGAAGAGATAGTCTTATATAAAAAATATTCACCCAAAGATTATCCAGGATATGGAAATTATAAGGCTATAAATATAGATAAAGTAGCTGAAATTCCGTATGATTACTATGAAGAAATGGGTGTTCCTATTACCTTTATCGATAGATACAGCCCTGAACAATTTAATATTGTAGCCCTCGGAATAGTCGGTAGCGTAGAATTTACAGAAAATCGCAAAATGGAAATTATGAAAAATGGTAGACCAACTGGAAAATTCACGATGAATGCCAAAGGAACACTGTATCGAAAATATAACCCAGAGAAAGATAAAAATCCCGCCTTTAAAGACTGTGAGACGGGCGAGCTATACTCAAGCATCTATGCAAGAATTCTAATCAAAAGAAAGGTAAATCAATGAAGATCGAACTCAAACAAATCACTATCGACGAAGTCGTCAAAGGTTATCAAGATAATCTAGAAGCTGGCGTAGTTGGAAATGATGGTAAGCTAGACATTCGCCCACCATATCAGCGAGAGTTCGTATATAATGGCGAACAGCGAGATGAGGTAATTCGCACAATCCGCAAGGGCTTTCCACTTAATGTGATGTATTGGGTAGTGCGAGATGATGGCACTTTTGAGGTGATGGACGGACAGCAACGCACCATTTCTTTTTGCCAGTATGTGAATGGCGATTTTTCGGTTCAGTTCGAAGAGACTCCTTTTTATTTTCATAATTTAACAGCGGACGAACAAAAGCAGATTCTGGACTATAAATTACAAGTTTACTTTTGTACTGGCACCGATAAGGAAAAACTCGAATGGTTTAAGATTATCAATATTGCGGGCGAAAAATTGACCGCTCAAGAACTGCGTAATGCAGTTTATACAGGTTCTTGGCTAGCGGATGCAAAACTAAAATTTTCTAAATCAACTGCCCCTGCGAAAGGCTTAGCTGATAAATACATAAATGGTAGTCCGATTCGCCAAGAATACCTTGAAACAGCCCTAAAGTGGCTTTCAGGCGGTGATATTGAAGACTATATGAGCAAACATCAGCATGACCAAAACGCTAACGAGTTATGGCTTTATTTCCGTGCGGTTATTGAATGGGTCGAAAATACTTTTGTCAAATACCGTAAAGAAATGAAAGGAGTTGATTGGGGTAAATTGTATAACCTCCATGGCAAAGATAGTCTAAATACCGAAGAGCTCGAAACAAGAATTTCTAAATTGATGCAAGACGAAGATGTGACGAATAAAAAAGGTATTTACGATTATGTCTTGGCTGGTAATGAACGAAGCCTTTCTATTCGCACTTTCAATGACCGAGAAAAACGTGAAGCCTACGAACGCCAAAAAGGCATTTGTCCTGCTTGTGGGCAACATTTTGAAATTGAAGACATGGAAGCCGACCACATCACGCCATGGAGCAAAGGTGGCAAAACCATTGCCGAAAACTGCCAAATGCTTTGCAAAGATTGCAATCGGCGAAAAAGTGGCGTGTAATTATTTACCGATTATCTTTAAGATAGCTTCTAGATTATCATCACCGCCAGCACCCTCTTTTCGGGTAATAAATCCGCTCTCTGGCCCACAAATAGGGCAGCTCATCAGCTCCACCCACTCAAATTTATTGTAATCGCACGAATTGAATTTTGAGCATGAAGCTTTCTAATTGCCGGGCAGTGGCTGACGTCAACTCACCAGGTTTAGTTTTTTGAACGTGCGGCGTTTTGCTATACCAGCCTCGTTTATCTTGAAGCTGCGTCTACTAGATGATATTTATTCAAATTCAATCTCTGCATTCGCTGTTTCAAATACTTCGATTATGTTCTCTGGCTTTATCTCATTCACAATCCAACCATTAACTGAACACATTTTAATGAAGTCGTCATACCTATTATTTCCATTTATTTCTTTCAAAGTAACAACCACTCCAAATTTTATATTACTCGATGCTGTAGTTAGCCTGTTTTTAGATTTGATGCTTAAACCCCACAATTTATTATTGTATGAACGCAAAGCGATTGATCTGCTCTTAATCTCTTGTTTGATATGTTTAGTGTTGTCCCATTTGCGGTAATATTCTCTGGCCCCTTCTTCATTGATGTAGCCATCATTGCCATTAGATTGATTGTTATTATTTATTGAACTAATCTTTTCATTATTTTGTATCCTACCAAAGTAGATGTCTAATTCCGTATTGGTATAGTCTACGCCTTGATTTCTAGTACATTCGGGGAAATAACAAAGTGTCGCCCTAGAATGGAATGGATATCTATTGTCTGCAAGCGGGATCGGTATTCTATGTGAGTATGTTTCATAAGAGCTTGAAATTCCCTCTACATAAAAACGTATTTCGTCGTTATCTGTGCTAATTATATCTTCGATTCTCTGTGGAACTACGCCAAACCCTAAGTAGTCTACACGACTTTCATCTACCATTTGCCATTTAATCGCAGAATCTACTAGAAGAGCTTTAGCTATTTCTCTTGTCAGCCCCATTTTTCCTATGAGATAGGCCATTTTTCTTGTTATCCATGGTGTAGCAAATGACGTACCAGTACCTCTAAATAGTCCAGTAGTAGTGCATGCTGATATTGAGGATTCTTTGTCTCCGCCAAAGTATGATAGATCTGGCTTATTGAAGAATGACAAAACCTTCCCTCGTCTTGCATACGATGCTATATCTGATTTTTCGTCTACTGCGTTTACTACTAGGGCATTGATGGAATCAGCTGGAGATCCTATTTTATAATCTTTCGATTTACCATCAGGCTTGTTGGTCCCCGCTACTATAAATACAACATCATTTTTGTATTGTATTTCGTCAAGTAATGCAGCCTCTGGGGAAATAAAGTTTGGATTAATTTCCGCCTGGGCACCGAGCGAAATATTCCAAACTTTTATATCCTTGTTTGATTCAACGATACTCTTTATGCTTCTAATAATACTAGAAGAGCTGTTTTTGCCTTTTACAGCTACTCCAAAGTGCTTAACGCGGAATCTGCCACACCCATCGTCGAGCTCTGGATTAATGGCTGGACCGTCTACGATTATCGATGTTATTGCCGTGCCATGCGTATATGATTCAGCGTCTCTTGGGATTTCTTTATCTACCCAATCCTCATAGGTGACCCAATCTGAGAAATATACATCTTTACTAAATAAAGTGTCAATTACACCAACGACTGGTTCATTTTTTGGTGTTGGTATAGAAATACCACAGCTTGGCTCTTTTTCATTTTTAAAATTTATATATTCATAGTCTGCTATATCGCTAACTGACATCGCTATGAGATACGGGGCTTTGGTCTTTAGCTTTAAAACGTCTTCCGAATTGAGTAGGATAGTGTTTTTTCCTAAATGGGATGAATTAGAAATGTTTATGTCAAGTTTATTGAGTATAGTGTCTATATCGCTTTTCGTGTCATATATGGTTATGATGCTGTCGTCCGTAATTGAGCTGCTATTATCTAAAACCCCAAATCTCTCAATATTGCTAAGATCTACTACGTATGAGCAAAAAGTCGACATTGCTAGCCCAGCTTTTTCTATTCGTTTCCTGTAGCTTTTTGCCCGTTTGAGTTTTTCGTCATCTATCTTACCGCCAAATATTCTATCTACTATCACTCTACATTTCTCCATGCGATCAAGAATAATATCAATTTGACTATAACTAAGATAGTGGGTAATAATGTGCTTCTTTTTACTATCATTACCAAATTTTGCTCCAACTATACTCTCATTTGAGGGCTCACTGTTCACGGATAGTAATTTAGAGACTCTTCTGCTTTTTGGAACAATTCTTTCGTAGTATACACTAATCAGTACACCGCCGCCCAATATCTCTTCTCTAGACCAAAAAGTTTTCACGTTTTTCATGTCGTTCTTAAGCTTATCGATTTTCGACGTGGAAACGATTTGATTTTTTGACAGAGAAGCACCACCGCCCTTTGATGGATTCCCTCTGGGGAGCATCTGTCCCTTTAGCTGTACTAAATTATTAGACATTTAGTCCTCGTGCAACTTTACTTTTAGAAATCTGTGTCAGCTTTTCTATTTCTCTTACAGTAAATCCTTGAGACTGAAGCAATTTTATGTTACCGTTAATTTTTTCCCCAAGTAAAGTCTCGTATAATCTAATAAAATAGTCATTTTCATTATCTGGATTACTGAAAGCCAATGAAGTTTTGATAATGTTTTTTAAGTCTCCTGGGTACGGCAAGGCATTTGAGATTGAGAGTATTTTACGAAAGAGTCTAATATCTCGAGAGACGTTATTGAATTTATCTAAATATTCATTTAAGATTGTCTCAGATATATCTATCAAATCTTCTTTTGTGTATCTGTTAAAATTGACTACTGAGTCAAAGCGTCTAGATAACGCTTTATCAAAGTGCTTGAATAGATTTGTGGTGGCAATTAATACGATATTATTATCCATATTGTCTAGCTCTTCCAACAGTGTCGAAGTAACTCTGCCCATTTCTCGTAAGTCATTGCTGTTTAACCTGTCTAATGCTAATGCATCAATTTCATCTATTAATATTATTACTTTGCCGGGATACTTTAGCTCTGAGATTTCCCTAAAAGCAGAAGTTAAATTCTTAGATGTTTGCCCCAGTTTACTGTCTATTATGGAATTAAATTGCATCTGGTATAGCTCTCTATCTAAAATTCTTGCAATATGCTTTACTGTTTCCGTTTTTCCTGTTCCAGGAGCTCCCTCGAACAAGAATTTATTAACTCCAATCTTGTGGCCAATTGCGTTAATTAGACCGATGATGTCGTCTTTGATAGCGGATGGCAATGGTAGAGATTTTCTTTCAAGTGGTAAATGTCTAAAATACGACATGCCATTTTCGCTAATTTGTGGAACGAACACATTAGAATCGGAAAGGAGTGCTACGATATATTCCGATAATCGATAGTCTCCACTTTTGTCAAAATCTTTTGCGATTTGATAAGCTTCCGTTCTAAAGCCGGAGTCGTTTTTTTCCGTATAGTATTTTATTAAATTTATTACATTCCTCTTTTTCATAACGGTTATGTAAGATATTATATCAATTATGGGACAAAAGTAAAGATTTTAGGACAATTTTCTAAATTTTAATATTTTTATCTCCATTGGCATTGTATTTCTTTTATTTTCTTTATTGTCGTTGTTGTAAGCCTCTGCAGCTCCAATCGAGCCACATATCCTAAAGAATCTATTTGCTCGTATACACCTCAGAACTCGCAAGACATCAGCACTGGGTAGTCTTTCTTGAATACGATCTTGATTTTTTGCCGTGTGTCCAGGATGCTTTAGATATCAGTCCATCATCATGTAAGCAGAGCAATAGTATCATCTAGCCCCTATGAAAGCACAGCAGTTGCTCCGACTGTAATGATTTTATCTTTTTCTTCTTGATTATTTATTGTCTTATAAACGGCATGCAAAGCTTTTAGAACATTTCGACGACGAATCGATGATTGCTCTAGGTGCTTTTCTGCGAAGTAGTTTTTCTGATAAATAGTGGAATTTGAATATAAGCCATAATGATAGACCTCTTGATGACAAGCACTATGGCATTTAGCATTCCTGTACTTTTTATGTCATTCGCCGGCCACTCTTTAATGATAAGAAAATTAGAAATTTGAATAAATAGAAGTAAACCAACAATGACAATCAGTCCAGCAATAGAGGCTATTAAAAATTTTAGCCAATTTTTAGCCTTTAGCTCGTGTTGTTTTGATTGTTTATCAAAATCATTAGCATAAGCTTCTAAGATTTCAGCACCAGACAGAATGCTTGCAACTCTGTTGATTTCAGATATTCTCTTTTCGCTTTCTTGAAGCTTGTCTTCGAGCTTCCTAACTTTTGTGAAAACCTGCCAATATTTCGTTTTTTGTCTGCCCTGTAGGCTGTATAGCCAGCGTGAACTAGATTTAGTGCGTCATTGTAGTTATTTTGACTAGATATACTATACTCAAAGTTGTCCCTAAGATACCCTAATCGATTTAAAGTCTCTGTGTTCAATAAAGTCTGAAGAAATTCTTCATCGTCCAAAGCATCTGCAATATCTCTATAATATCGCTTCATGAAATCAGTAGATTGGTTTTTTGCGTGATTTCTAATTTTATCTGCTAGGTCGCTAAACATATTAAAATTATATCAAAAAGTCTATTATTATGAAATTATAATTACCATAAATCAAGTTATTTATATCGGCATTTTGTTGGGCGATAAAATACTCTTCTAATCTATTGCTTTCTGTTGGGTAAAGATATTGATTTTTATATCCACGAAAATTTAGCTGGGTTGTGCGTTTACATTAATTTACTTAAACGATTGCTAAGATATAGGTGAGCTAGACTGTTCTCAGTTTTTGCAATAAATTATGTTTTTCGAGTATTAGCTCTGCTAGTTCAAAATTAAAATTACTAAATAAGTAGTCACAATCATTTGGGTTGGGAATTAGGTCAGCCAAACTGCGTATAAAAAAGAGCGATCCAGGATCGCTCTTTCGTTTGTCGCTAGTTGGTTAAATCTGGCAGTGTCTTTGCACTGTTTTGGCTGGTTGGTGCGGCTGGGATTCGGTTCTTATTCCATATTTTGTAGATATTATGTTTCTTGGTTCGTCTCCCGATTTTATATTCAATACTCACCTTTTTGACGAAATCGTCAGATTGTAGGAAGAACTGATGTTTATCTGTAAGGTTAAAGTTCTGTGCCAGGTTTAGATCATGGTAAATGTCGACATGGTGCCAATTGCCATTAATTTTTACCAAGTTCCAACTGTGGTTAAAGAAGCTCGCATTGTAAGTGGTGGTGTCTGGATTGTTCAATTTTTCCTGATACTTGGCAACTCGTTCGGCACTGGCCTTGTCGTTTTCTCCGCCAGAAATAGAAGCTCCTTGAATGACGCGTACGTCCAGCCCAAATCGCTCAGCCAACCTAGCGAATGTCATGGCGTAAGTCAAGCAGACACCTTCACCGTCAAGCATGGCTGATGCTGGGAAGTGAATGCGTCGCTGACCCTTGCTGTTATTGACCCAAGGAAAGTTGGGTTCTTTGTCTGACGGCATTCGGCTTTTTACGTTTTTGAGGATCCAATCTTGGATTAGTTTTGCCTTTTCGGCATCAGTCTTGACTCGGTCTTTATATTTCTCGTAAAACTTGGTGATCGCTGCTTCGCCTTCTTCAATATTCTCTGGCCACTCTTTGTAGGTAAACTCGATATTCAGTTCGTATAAACCATTTTTAGTTGGCTTTGGTGGCATTGGCTTGATGTCGGTGGCGTAGCGGAAGTAGGCGCCTTGGTATGATGAGTTGAGCATGGTTCTGCGAATTTGCTCAGCTTGGTCTTCGGTGCCATAGAAAACGCCAGTTTCGGTTTCATGCTGGTAAACTTTTTTGACGACAAAATCTTCTAATTCTTTCTGTCGATTAGCGAAGTTTAGGTTTCGATACTTAAGTGGATATTTATAATTAACTTCATATTTCAAGAACTCTTCCAGTGGCATTTGCTCTCGAGATTTGCCGACCTGAAATACAATTTCATTTGTTTTGGCTGCCAGAGTGAGGGATTTTACGTCTTGATCTAGCAGTTCATAGCCCTTGTCAAACAAGTCTTCTGCTTCAATAGTAACCTTCTCGTTTAATTTGCCGTGCAGCGTTTTGGCGGCTACGACTTGTTTGTCAGCGGTAATGTATTTGATGGTGTAGGTTGCATTATCATCAGGAATTGTTTTGCTGGTTGCTAACTTATTAGATGATGCAGATTCTGAGATTTGAGGTTTTGCAATAATCTTTGCGAGGTTGTTGATGATGGTGCGTACTGGCAATTGAGTGTTGGTTGGTTTTTGCCCAGAGACTACTTTCTGGTCGTCTGTTTGTGTGGTTTGTTGATCCTCTGCTGTCTTGGTCTCAGATTTGCTATCAGCTGGCTGCGAGCCGTCGTCTGAGGTCTTTTTATAACCGTCAGTATCTTGCGAAACCTGAGGTTTTTCGGTGTTGGTGTTGGCTGGTTTTTGTGAAAAATAAGCGAATGCGGCGATACTAAAAATAAAGCCGATAGCTATAATCACCAAGATTTTGCGAAATAATGACTTGTTTCCTCGCATAAATTGCTCCTTATAATTGTAACGAAACGATATTATACAGGAACATGGACACAAAGTCTAGTGTATGGTATTCCTAGTAAAATGCTTATGGCATTCAGAGGTGAGAATTGGAATGATGAATGATATTAAGCTTATGATAACCATGTCACTGGCGGCAACGTGCGTGATGTGTAGGATTTCGCCGAGAGGTCCGAAGAATACCAGAGCTTGCAAAATAACCGATAAGCTGATGCCAGCGTAGAAGCTTTTGTTCATCACTTTCAGGCGTTTTATCAACGACTCGCTGTCAGATCTGGCGTTGAAGGCGTTCGCCCATTGGCTGACTATGAGCGTGATAAATGCCATGGTTTGAGCGTAGGCGTGTCCTTGGCGTTGCTCGAAAAAGATATAGACAGCCAGAGCGATGGTCGACATGGTGCCAGCAACGATGACCATTCGCCAGATCATCGTTCGGTTCAGAATCGGTGAGTTCGGTTTTTCTGGCGGACGGTTCATAATGCCCTTCTCTGTTGGCTCTAGTCCAATTGGGATTACCATCGATGTGTCGGTAACCAGATTTACCCACAGGATTTGCACTGGCTCGAGTGGTGTTTTAATGCCGATTAGCAACGCACCGACCATGGTTATTAATTCGCCAGTGTTGGTTGATAAGAGGTAAAACAGCATTCGCCGCACGTTGGCGATGATCGTTCGGCCTTCTTTCATGGCATCGATGATGGTTTTGAAGTTGTCGTCTAGTAAAATAATCGCCCCAGCGTCTTTGGCGATTGAAGACCCAGAGCCCATCGCGATTCCGACATCCGCCCCAGAGAGTGCTGGTACATCATTCACGCCATCGCCCGTCATGGCTGTGATATTATGCTTTTTCAATATTTTCAAGATGCGGAACTTCTGCTCGGGGATTACTCGTGAGAAAACTTTAGTTTTTTCGATTATTTCATCAAGTTCTTCGTCCGTCATGTCAGACATTTTTCGGCAATCAAACACTTCTTCTCTGCTTTCGACCATGCCGAGTTTTTTGCCGATTTGGTAAGCAGTCTCGAAATGGTCGCCAGTGATCATTCGCACTGAAACGCCCGCTGATAATGCTGATTTAATGGCACGTGAGGCTTCGGGACGCAGTACGTCAGCCACCGCTATTAGCCCAACGAAGTGCATTTTTGTCCGCGGATCGAGAGACGAGAGGTCGGTTGGTGTTTCGGTGCTGGTGCTTGATGCTAGCCCGACCACGCGATATCCATGAGATGTCAATTCTTCTAACGCCTGAGCTATTTTCTTTGCCTCTACTTTTGGCACGCGGCAAGCGTTCATAATGCTTTCAGGTGCACCCTTGTAATAGGTGTGATAGTTCTTCCCGTAATGCCAGACTGTTGCCGACATGGCAGCGTCTTGATTGAATGGCAGCTCCATGGTCGGCAGTCCACGCATGCTGGCGTTGTGTCGCTTGGCGTAGGTGTTAATCGCCATGTCGAGTGGATCATGGCTTTTGCCGTCGCCGTGATTTGCAAAATAGGCGATAACTTTTTTAATATCATTTTTAGGATTGAGCGTCCATACTTCTTGTACGGTCAAGATGTTTTTGGTCAGGGTGCCAGTTTTGTCGGTGGCGATGGTGGTGATGACTCCGACCGTCTCGATCGCCCGCATTTGATGCACCAGAGCTTTTTTTGCTGCCATTCGCTGCATGCCGAGTACTAGCACCACCGAAATAGCGATCGGCAAGCTTTCTGGCACCGCACTGACAGCCAGAGCCATGACGAACCTTATGCTGTCGAATAGGTCCATTCCTCGCAGCAAACTCAGTCCAAACGCCACGACTGCCACGGCAGCCACTGTCGCAATAATTTTAGTGATTAATATGTCAATTTTTCGCTGAACTGGACTTTTGGCGGTTTCTTTCTTTGAAAGTGCCGCGATGTTGCCAAACTCAGTGGCGTTGCCCGTCGCGGTGATGACACCCGTGCCAGTTCCCGACACGACGAATGAGCCTTGAAAAAGCATGTTCGCTTGCTCGTAGATTTCTTTTTTGTCGTCTAGTGGTTTTATGTGCTTGCTGATCGGTATTGATTCGCCAGTCAGTTGTGCTTCATCGACGCGTAGATTGGCAGCTTTAATTAGTCGAATGTCAGCTGGAACTTTTTCACCTTCAGTTAGGTTGACGATATCGCCAGGCACTAGTTGGGTTGCATCAAGATTGACAATTTTTCCACCACGCATCACGTCCACTTTTTGGGTGTCGTGGCGTGATAAACTGCGTAGTACTCGGTCTGTCGAGAAGCGTTGAATGTAAAAAATGGTAGCTGAGACGGCGATGATGACTAGTATGATAGCAGCGTCGATGGTCGCACCGTGCCATAGGCTGATGGCCGCTGCTGTAACCAGGACTAACGTAAATACATCGATAAACGGTTCAATGATTTTTTTCCAGAGCGGCTCAGACTCGACTTTGATGACGTTGGGGCCGTATTTCTTTTCACGCTGTTTGGCGACTGAACTTGACAAGCCGCTTGGTTGCGATGAAAGTTTTTTGAGTGCCTCCTCGGCGGACATGGCATAGAAAAGCATAAGAATATTATATCAGAAATGACATCTTGTTTTCGGATCGCGGCGAAATAAATATAGCCTCACGCGGAGGCTATATCGGTGGACAATTCAGGAAGTTTATGGGATAGTGCAGTTAATAGATTTGCACGATCTGTAGTTTTCTCGTTTGTGTGGCACTCTTCCAGAATACTGTCTCAGATTTTTTGTGGTTGAGCAATTTCTGTCCTAGTGGACTGTCGATGGAGATCCTCCCGTCGAGCGGGTTTGCCTCGAGGTTATGGACTAATGTATAGCGGAATAATTGTCCGTGCTGATCCATTAAATCCACCACCGAACCAAGAGCAACTTTTAGACGATCACGCTTTCGTGGCAGAGGCTTGGCGGTTGCCAAAGTTTCTCGCTTTGTCAGTAGTCGCGACTGGACGTTCTCTAGTTTTGTAATGACATCGCTGCGATGAAGTCTGTCGTCGCGTGATTTTGCCCGACCGATTTCCCGCAGTTCGGCGGTTAATGCTTTCTCTTCGTTCTCTAGTCGAGATATTTCCTTACGCAGTTCTTTCAGCCCTTTTTTGCTTAAAAATGCTACCATAATAGCTCTCCTTTCAGACCGATAATTGTCGATCGACGCTACTATTACATCATGTCTTTCTGAAAAATAGCTGAAAAACTTATGCTTTTGGCAGAGAAAGGCAAAAAGTCGTTTGTTTTTTGGCGGACGACACCGAAATCGTGCCGCCCAGAGCTTTTGACAATTGCTCCGCTAAAGGTAGTCCAAGTCCATAGCCTTTTGTCTGCTGGCTGCCGCGGAAGAATTGTTCAAAAATGTGCGGCAATGTTTGCTTGGCGATTTCTCCGTCATTGGTGATGCGGATGATGACTGACGACTTTGTGGCGACGGCTGAAATATTGACGACTGAGCTTTCTGGGCTGTGTTTTAACGCGTTGTCTAGTAAAATCGCACACAATTCTCTGGTAGCTGTGTGGTGCAGAGTTACAGTTATGATGTCGGGTCCAGTGAATTGAACTTGCTCGGCGGCTTTCCGGTCGCTGATTAGCTCTTGGATAATTTCGACGAGGTTAAAGCTTTTGCCTTTTGACGCTAGCATGCTTTCTGCTCGCGATAACTCCAGTAGCATGGTCGAGAGCTCGTTCAATTTATTAATTTCCTCCAGGTTGCTTGATAATATTTCTCGCAGTTCTTTTTTGGTGGTCGCCTTGTGTTTTAGTGCCAATTCGGTCTCGGCTTTCATGATGGCTAGCGGAGTGCGTAGTTGATGGCTGGCGTTTGAAACGAAGCGTGATTGAGCATTGTGGGCTAGTTCGATCGGTCGAAGTGTTATGCGAGCCAACAGATACGAGCAGGCACCACCAGCTAACAATACGACTAGATTAATGTAGCCCAGGCTAACCAGTAGATTGTTGGTTGACGTGCTTATGTGATCAGCGATGTACTGCTGCGGCTCTGGTTGGCCGTCTTGCTTTACAATAAGTTTATGTAGCTGCGTGTCGACTTCTGAGCGGGCTACTTGAAAAATAATACTACTAAATAACAAGCTGACGATTATTAAGATCAATAGGTACCATCCTGCCAATTTTACCGTCGCTGAGGTAAATAATTTCACGCCTCCACCTCCAATTTATAGCCAAAACCCCGCACGGTTTGGATCAGCGGCTTTTTGAACGGCTTGTCAATTTTGCGGCGGAGATTTTTAATGTAAGCCTCGACATTGTTCGGTAAAATATTGGCATCAAAATCCCATACGTGGTCAATCAGCGTCTCCTTGCTGAGGACATGATTTGGGTGGCGTGCCAGATATTCCAATAGAGCATACTCTTTGGCGGTTAATTCGATCAGCGTGCCGTTGCGTCTTACTAATTGCTGAGTTGTGTCAATTGTTAAATCGCTAACTTTTAAGATGTCTGGCTGCTGGATCGGCGGTCTTCTGAGGAGTGCTCGTACTCGTGCCAGTAGCTCGTCAACAGCGAATGGCTTCACTAGGTAATCGTCTGCCCCGCTGTCAAGCCCATAAGCTTTATCTTCCGTCGTTCCTAAAGCGGTTAAGAGTAAAATTGGCATTAGTCTATTATTTTTTCGGATTTCTTTGACGATTTCGGTACCCTCAATGTTCGGTAGCATGCGGTCGATCACTAGTAAATCATACGGCTGACTGAGTGCCATTTGTAAACCCGCCTCGCCGTCATGCTCGATGTCGACGGCGTGCCGCTCGCGTTTAAGTGCCGTCGCGATTACTTTGGCGATCTTTACTTCATCTTCAATGACCAGTAGACGCATATGGTTATTATATCGTGTATAATTGATACTAGAAAGGTTTTTATGCAGAAAAAAGTTCAACAACCGATCGTCGAAGTTCGAGATTTTGTCATGAAGTTCGGCGACAAAACAGTCATCAATAAACTTAATTTTGAAGTGTATCCGGGCGAAATATTTGGCTTTCTGGGCAGCAATGGTTCTGGAAAAACGACCACCCTTCGGAGTTTGCTCGGTCTTTATGAACCGACCGCTGGAGAGCTGCTTTTTAACGGCCGACCGTATAGCGTGGAGAATAGTACTCGTCTTGGCTATTTGCCTGAAGAGCGTGGGCTTTACAAGAAAGAGAAAGTGCTGGACGTGATGGTCTATTTCGGCCAACTCAAGGGCTTGAGTAAAGATGAAGCCAAGCAATTTTCGGTCGATTTCTTGAAGCGAGTTGACCTCCTTGATAAGGCGAATGTGCGTCTCGACAAACTTTCTGGTGGCCAGCAGCAAAAGGTCCAGTTGGGCGTAACGATTATGGGCGACCCAGAATTGTTGATTATGGACGAGCCGACCAAGGGTTTTGACCCAGTGAACCGTCGGTTGTTGATGAATATCATTGAAGAGCGACATAAGGCTGGTGCGACAATTATTTACGTAACTCACCAGATGGAAGAGGTCGAGCAGTTGTGCGATCGATTGATTTTATTGAAGAACGGTCGAGCGGCAGCGTACGGCACATTGGCTGAGGTGAAAAAGCAATTTGGCGGTGCGTCGATGGAAGATATTTTTGTGCAAGTGTATGGCGGCGAGACGAAGGAGATGAGTGATGAGTAAAATGCATAATTTAGGCACAGTCTTTAAGTTTGAAACGGTACGAGTGCTGAAGAAGCCAACGTTCTGGGCGATGGCACTCGGATTCCCGCTGATGTTCGCGGCTTTATATGGCATTATGTTTTGGTCGCAGAGTGCAACGACTAAGGCTGCGAAAGAATTGGAAAAGCAGGAGTTTTCACTGGCTATCACTGACGACTCCAAGTTGATTAAGCCAGAGTTGCTGTCGGCGATGAATGCAAAGACGGTTGAAAATAAAGAAGATGGCATTAATCAGGTGAAGAGTAATACAGTTGATGCCTATATTTATGTGCCGCGTGAGCTTGATAAGCAAAAAGTTGAGACTTATGGCAAAGATGTTGGCTTGTTTCAAAATAGTAAGTACGGTGCAGTAGCGACAAGCCTGCTGTCTCAATCCGTAGCGGCCAGTGTTGATCCAGCGAAAATTGCTATTTTAACAGGTAAAGTGCAGACTTCAACGGTAACTTACCTTGATGGCAAGGAGCATGGTGGTATTAATGAGATGATCGTGCCGGGGCTATTTTTGGTTTTGTTCTTCTTGATGACTTCCTTCTTTGGCGGACAGATGTTGTCCAGTACTGTCGAGGAAAAGGAAAATCGTACCGTGGAAATGTTACTTACTACTGTTAAGGCGGATACATTGATTACTGGTAAAATACTGTCGTTAATTGTATTGGCGTTGATCCAGATGGCGGTGATTATTGTGCCGGTCGTGGCGGGTTATTTGGCATTTGGTTCAAACTTGCAATTGCCATCACTTGACTTGAGTACATTGGTGGTTGATCCGGTGCGAGTTAGTCTGGCTGTCGTTATTTTCCTATTCAGCTTTACTCTGTTCACTGGCCTGCTGGTGATGCTCGGTGCGATGATGCCGACGGCGAAGGAAGCGAACTCTTGGTTTGGTATCGTGGCTATTTTGATAATGGGTCCGCTGTACGGCATTACAGCCTTCGTTTCTTTCCCTGAATCTTTCTTTGTTAAGTTCTTGTCGCTCTTCCCTTTCACCGCTCCAATTCCGTTGTTGCTGCGAAATGCGGTCGGTAATTTGCCGATCGGTGAAGCGTTGCTCGGCACAGCAATTATGTTGGTTACGGCGGTTATTGTTACCTGGCTGGCGGTAAAGATTTTCCGCTACGGCGCAATGTCTTACGACAGCAAGCTCTCTCTGTCAGCGTTGCGTACGCGGCGAAAAGCTGGTAAAGTTTAAGTATGAAAGTACAGATTGAGATAGATACGCGAACTTTTGTTCGATTTTGGCTAGTGGTTATCGGTTTTGTTCTGGCGGGTTGGATGATTTATTCAGCTCGTCAGGCATTGATAATTATCGGCACGGCGGTATTCTTGGCGTTGGCGTTGAATATGCCAGTGAAGAAGATCGCGTCGTGGCTACCGAGCAAAAGTCGTTTGGCGGGGACTTTTTTGTCTTTCGCAGTGTTGGTGTTGATCATAGGTGGTGTAGTTTGGTTCGTCGTGCCTCCTTTGGTGCAACAGTCTGCGAAGTTTGCTGAGACGGTTCCATCGCTGGTGGATCAGGCGAATAACCAGTGGCATGGATTGCGAGATTTTATTGATAAGAACAATTTGCAGCCGCAGATTGATGCTGTAATGAATAATATTAAGAACCAAGCGTCGGACTGGGCGGCAAACTTTGGTACGGGACTTCTGAATAGTCTGAGTTCGTTTGCCTCATTTATTTTCTCGGCGTTCCTGGTGATCGTACTTACTTTCTTGATGTTACTCGAGGGTCCGACGTGGATGGGTCGGCTGTGGGGCTTGTATAATGATAAGGAAAAAATGGATCACCATAAATCATTGGTGGATAAGATATATAATGTCATTACTGGCTATATTACTGGGCAGATAACCGTGTCTGGCATTGGGTCGTTATGTGCTGGTGTTTTTGTGTTTGGAATGAGCTTCTTTATACCAGAAGCTCCAGCCAGTCTGGCTATGCCGACGATTCTCTTGGTCTTCATTCTGAGTTTAATCCCGATGTTTGGTGCAACGATCGCTGGGGCGGTTGTCGGCTTAATGTTGATGCTAAATAGCATACCAGCGGCGATTACTTATATTATTTACTTCATTATTTACCAGCAAGTTGAGAATAATTTTATCGCTCCAGTTATCCAGTCTAAGAAGGTGGAGTTGTCGGCTTTGGCGATTTTAGTGGCGGTAACGGTCGGTATTTATGTCGGTGGTCTTATCGGCGGTGTTATTGCGATTCCGATTGCTGGTACGATGAAGGTGTTTATGGACGATTATTTGGTTCGAGCAAAACGTCAGCGTGCTGAAAGCAGTAAGCCCGTCAATAAGCTGTTGAAGAAGCTAAAAGGCGAAGATTAAAATCTAGCAATAATACCAAATCTGACCTGAAGGCGTGTCGCGGACACCGATGCCGCTGTCTGCCAGCTCATCTCGCAGCTGGTCAGCCGTTTGCCAGTCTTTACTTTGTCGTGCCTGCCAGCGTGCCAAGATTAAGCGTTTTTGCTCGTCGGTGATGTCTGGCGTAGCGGCAGCCAACTCGAGTCCAGTCAGTTCATCAATCATTTCGATGAATTGCAGCAGCGACTGACGATGGATACGTTCCAGCGGAGCTCGGTCAAGCTGTGAAAACGCCTCGTCGATCAACGCCATAGCACCTGGTGTGTCGAGGTTGTCGTTCAGTTTTTCGATCAATGCCTGTTTTGCTGCCAGTAGCGACACGGCATCATTGTTATCTTTATTGTCATCATCGTCTAGTGTGTCGTGCGTCTGGTGTCGCAGTGCTGCGTAGCCACGCCAATGATCCAGACGTGCCTGTGCCGCCTCCATGATGTCCCAGGTAAAATTGCCCTCGGTTTGATAATGCTTGCTGAGAATTGCCAGTTTAAAAGCCATTGCATCAAAGCCTTTATTCAGCACGTCTTTCAGAGTTACAATATTTCCTAATGATTTACTCATCTTGCGACCATCGACCTTGATGTGATTGTTGTGCAGCCATATTTGAGCAAACTGTTGCCCAGTTACGCTCTCAGTTTGGGCGATTTCATTGGTGTGATGAACTGGAATATGGTCAATGCCGCCAGTGTGAATGTCGATTTGATCGCCTAGCGTTTCCCGAGCGATTGTTGAGCACTCCAAGTGCCAGCCTGGGAATCCTTTGCCCCACGGGCTATCCCACTCCATATCACGCTGTCGGTCGGTTGGCGAAAGTTTCCAGACGGCAAAATCGGTGATATTTCGCTTGCCTTCAACCTTGACTCTTGCCCCAGCCTCAAGCCCATCAATGTCCAGGCGTGCCAGCTTGCCGTAGTCTGCCAGCTTTGCGGTGTCAAAATATAAGCCATCGCCAGGAATGGTGTAAGTAAGACCCTTCTCTTCTAGCTCTTTTGCGAAGTTAATTTGCTCAGCGATGTAGTCGGTTGCTCGCACCAAGTGGTCAGGGCGAGTCATCTTTAAAATATCATAAGCCTCATTTTCAGCGATTTGACTATATTCTTCTGCGATATTCCAGGCTGTTTTGTGTTCTCGCCTGGCCCCCTGCTCCATTTTGTCTTCGCCAGCATCGTCATCGCTCGTTAAGTGTCCAACGTCGGTTATATTTTGTGTGTGGACCACCGACAACCCTTGATGACGCAGTAGACGCACTAGTACGTCCCAATAGATATAGCCGACCCAGTTGCCGATGTGTGGCTGGCTATAAACGGTCAGTCCGCATGTATAGATTTTTACCGTGTCATCTGCAAGAGGGGTTAAAGTGTCTTTTTGGCGTGTTAGAGTATTGTAGAGCTTCATCTCTCTTATTTTACCATGAATATCCCACCCTGCTATTTTGTGTGGCGAGGGTGACTGGGATTTGGCTGTTTTTCTGCTTCTTTGGCTTGTTTGTAGGCTTTGGTGACCGGTGCCAGACCGCGGGCGACGCGTTCGCGGTTGGCTTTCAGTTGCTTTTCGTCGCGGAAAGATAGTTTGATTGGCGTTCCTGCAAAATTGAAGGCTTCGCGTAAAGTTCGCTCCAGGTAGCGTTTGTAGCTCCAGTGGACGAATTTCAAGTTGCTGCCATAGATGACGAACCACGGTGGGGTTATGTCGGTCTGGACGATGTAGCGGAGTTTCGGATGCGAGTTTTTCAGGCCGGCTGGCGGATGAGCGGCGACGGCTTTTTGTAAGAGGTCGTTGAGGACGCGGGTTTTGCATTCTTGGCGACGGCGTTTATGTGTGTCGAGTGCTAGGTCGAACAATTTGGCGACGTTTTGACCAGTGACTGATGAAGTGAAAATCAGCGGTGCGTAGGGGGTGAATTTGAAATGATAACTAATTTGCGGTGCCAGCTCGTCATGAGTGTAGGCGTCTTTACCTTCGACGGAGTCCCATTTACTGACGACCAGCACTAGCCCCTTGCCTGCCTCGTCGATGATGCCGGCTAAGCGTTGGTCTAGTCCGACGTTTAATTCATTGGCGTCCATCAGCAGAAAACAGATGTCGGCTTCGTTGATGGCCTGCATGGTGCGCAGGACCGAGAACTTTTCGATGCCAGTTTCTTGCTTGCCTTGGCGGCGGATGCCGGCGGTGTCCAGTAGCTCGATGGTTTGGCCGTGGTAGCGGACTTGGACGCGGTTAACATCGCGGGTGGTGCCGGCGACGTTGGCGACGATGGCTTGCTGTTTGCCCGCCAAGGTGTTAAACAGATTACTTTTGCCGACGTTTGGCCGGCCAATCAAGGCGACGCGGATGATGTCGTCAGGTGTGGTTTGAGTGGCTGGCGGAATGAGATCGGCGATGTTGTCGAGCAGCTCGGAGATACCGATGTTGTGCTCGGCGGAGGTTTTGATGATGGTTTTGATGCCGAGGCGTTTGAACTCGTCGGCGTGGAGCGAACCTTTGAGGTCAGCTTTATTGGCGATGAGGAGGACGGGTTTGCCGCTTTTTAAGGCTTTTTTGGCCAGTTGACGGTCGGCGTCTGATGGGTAGACGGTGGAATCGACCATGACGAGAATGACGTCGGCAGCGGCGGAGGCGTCGGCGATTTGGTCTTGGATGGTGGCTTCGAATTCGTCTTCGGCGGGTTTGAGGCCGGCGGTGTCGATGAGCCAGAATTCGGCGTGCGTGTCTGCTGCAGCGCGCCCGCCAGCCGTCTCCTCCACGTCGAATGCATCCGGCAACGCCGTCCGCAGAGCTATCGACTTGTCGGAGAGGCTGGCGGTTGTGTTCGCGCCAGGCTCCAGCGCAGGAGGTGTGGCGCTTATCGCAGTCTTCTCAGGAGATGAGGCGCGGCGCTTATACGAAACTTTGCCAACGACGTTGTCACGGGTGGTGCCGGCTTCGCGGGCAACGATGGCGGTGCGAGCGCGCGTTAGGCGGTTGAACAGCGAACTTTTGCCAACGTTAGCTTGACCGATGATGGCGACGGTAGGTAATGTATGAGACATAATTACGCCTATTATACCAGAGGCGTGAGGATTTGGCGAGGATGAGCGTTATGAGGCTTAATTGCTATTTGTTGGGGTGGGTGTCGCTTCAATGCTTGGTGCAGGACTAGTTGGTGTTGGCGGGGTGTAACCGCATTCGGGACTGTTAGGGATGGCGGTGATGCTGCCTGTTCTTGAATTAGCGTTGTAATATCGATACAACAACGTAGGTCCATTGCAGGCTTTTGCTATATGTGAGTAAGCACTCAATTCCCCTTCCTCGCAGTCGTCGCCACCAGCACAGCCTTTATCAACAATCTTCCAATCAAGATCGGGGTTGCCTCTTGAATCTGTCTTCGTGTCAGCCGCAGGGCTTCCCTGCTCTTGTGCTGTACTGGTTACTTCCGTCTTTTCTTTTGGTGCGCAGCATCCTGACATAAATAGTGCAGTGGTGGCCACAGCACCAAGTACTGCTCCCGCTTTTTGCCATAATGATTCGTTGCCACTATTTGGAAATTCTGATGTATTGCTCACGATTACTCCTTTGTACGCTCTGTATTTATGATATTAGATTATACAATTTGTGTGGGGCTATGGCAAACTAATCCGTTAGAATTCCCTGTGTTTACTGGTGGCCGTGGATAATCTGCAGACGTGCGTAATAGGGGCGTGGGGTTTTTGGTGGGAGGCAATGAAAATAGCCCACCGAATGAGCTCAAACCAGAACTGGATATGTCTCAACCCAGGAAATGCAAATGATGCATCTCAACCAGTTTGAGGTCAGTTCGGTGAGCTATTTTCGGTGGGCGTTAGCCCTATCTCTTTGAAGCCTCCTTTCTCTTGATGTCGAAGAGACTCAGCATCGTGATCACCCCCGCAGGGGCGATCACGATGACGATGTAGATCGTCATCGCAATGATGAATCCCCATCCTCTTGCCCAGGTGGCGAGGAGTAGCGGGAATAGTGTGGCCGCGAACCAAAAGAGGATCCCCGCTCCCCGGAATCTCAATTCGTCGGTGACGGTGCAGACCGCGGCCGTTGCCGCGATGGTCGCCCCCACAAGGAGGATCGCGATCATAATGATCATCGGCGCAAACTGATTCACAATCTTTCCTTTCGGTAGAAGAAAAAGCTCAAAGCTAAAGGGCGACTTCCCGCTCTTTATCGAAAACTTTGAGCTGAAAGCTGATATATATATCACTAATAGAATAAAATGTCAATGGATTTTGTCAAAAATGTGGTATAATATGTCTTTTCGGCGTTTTTGGCCTGGGTTAATCGGTGAACGGTTGCTTAACGAATTCCCCGCGTTTGATGTCGCCGAGGCTGTAATTACCAAAATCTGTCCGGTGGAGTTTGGTGACGGTGTAGCCGAGGGCGGCGAAGGTGCGGCGGATTTGGCGGTTACGGCCTTCGCTCATCTGGACGATCCAGCGGCGGTCATCGCCGTCGTGCTGGCGCTCAAGCGTCAAGCGGCTCGGCCCGTCAGGTAGCTGCACGCCAAAGTCGTTGATCATTTGCCGATGGAGCGGTTGGAGCGGTTGGTCGAGCGTCACCAGATAACGCTTGATTTTATAAAACGACGGGTGTGTCATCTGGTGTGCGAAGTCGCCGTCGTTGGTGAGAAGAATCAGTCCCGAACTGTCTTTGTCTAGGCGACCGACAGGCTTCAAGTGATGGAGACTGGTCGGTAATAATTCGTAAATGGTCGGTACGCCGCCCTGAGAGGCGCGCGAGCAAAGATAGCCGACGGGTTTGTGGAGGAGGATGAGTTTTTTTGGCTGGATGTGCAACTCTCGGGAGTTGCACAGGACCGTGTCGGATTGGCTTATTTGCCGGCCTAAAACCGCGCGGTCGCCGTTAACTAATATTTTCCCTTGCTCTATCAGCTCGTCAGCTTTCCGGCGCGACACGCCGAGGCTTAAAGCTATAAATTTGTTTAGCCTCATCAGATTTACTATGGGTTGTTGTCCGGTCATTGTTGCGGCGCTGTCGGCATGGAAGTCGGTGCTGGGGCTGGTTGCTGCTGAGCTGAGTCATCTGTTTGAGTTTGGGCAGATTGCTGCATGGCAGCCTGAATCGGACTCTGCGGGCTAATCTGCGGAACTGGCT
>ERZ772917.386-NODE-386-length-31877-cov-146.630601_pt1 | contig 31877 bp, 29 predicted proteins | sample MGYA00511187_ERZ772917 | MGnify/ENA primary metagenome ERZ772917 (study PRJEB29015, sample SAMEA2737925) | human oral metagenome | biome: human oral; feature: human-associated habitat; material: dental | place: China | collected 2012 ...
GAAGCTCTCCCACTACTCCAAGCGCACCGTCGACCTGGAGTACCGCTTCGGCTTCCAGGGCTCGGAGTGGGGCGAGCTCGAGGGCATCGCCAACCGCACGGACTTCGACCTGTCCACCCACGCCGAGCACTCCGGCAAGGACCTGTCCTACTTCGACCAGACGAGGAACGAGCGCTGGACCCCGTACGTCATCGAGCCCTCCGCGGGCCTGACCCGCTCCCTCATGGCCTTCCTCGTCGAGGCCTACACCGAGGACGAGGCCCCCAACACCAAGGGCGGCGTCGACACCCGCGTGCTGCTGCGCCTGGACCCGCGCCTGGCCCCCGTCAAGGTCGCCGTGCTACCGCTGAGCCGCAAGGAGGAGCTGACCGGTCCCGCCCGCGAGCTCGCCATGCGCCTGCGCCAGCTGTGGAACGTCGAGTACGACGACGCCGGCGCCGTCGGCCGCCGCTACCGCCGCCAGGACGAGATCGGCACGCCCTTCTGCGTGACCTACGACTTCGACTCCCCCGAGGACGGTGCCGTCACCGTGCGTGAGCGCGACACGATGGCCCAGGAGCGCGTGCCCCTCGAGGGCATCGAGCGCTACCTCGCCGAGCGCCTCGTCGGCTGCTGACCCCGGCGCGGCGGCCGCGCCGCCCCCGCCCGGGGCACGGCCGCGCCGCCCCCCGCCCGGGGCGTGGCCGCCACGCCCCACGCCGCCCCACCGCCCTCGCGGGTGGTGGGGCGGCGTCGTGCATGATGACCGGGTGACACACGCAGCAGGCCCCAGCACCCCCTCCGCGCAGCACGCCGACGACGAGCAGGCCCTGCCCGGCCACGGCACGAGCACCGCCGGGGCCGACGCCCCTGCGCACGGCCACTCGCACTCGGGCCCCCTGCCCCTGAGCAAGGACGAGCACCGCCGTGTCGTGCTCGTCCTGGTGGCCCTGGTCGTGCCGCTCGTGCTCGCCACGCTCGCCGGCCTGGCCCTGCTGTGGCCCTCCAGCTCCGAGCTCGTCGGCTCCCAGTCCTTCACCGCCCCGGGCACGCGCACCGAGTCCGCGACCGTCACCGACCTCGACGTCACCGCCTGCACCCAGGCCGCCGGCGCGCTGGGCACCATGAGCGACGGCTCCCTGCTGAGGTCCGCCGTCTGCGCCGAGATCACCACCGGCGACTCCGCCGGCGTCGTCATGCCCGTGCACGTGCCCGCCGAGTCGCTGCCCGCCGCCGACGTCGGCGACCGCCTCACCGTCCTGTACGCGCCGGACGCCATCGCAGGAGGCACCCCCTTCGTCCTGGTCGACTACGACCGGCAGGTGCCCGTGGGCGCCCTGACGATCGTCTACCTCGTCGTCGTGCTCGCCGTCGCCGGACGCAAGGGCGCCCTGAGCGTCATCGGCCTGCTGCTGTCCTCGGCCGTGCTCCTGCTGTTCATGATCCCGGCCCTGCTCGAGGGCGGCTCTCCCATGCCCGTGACGCTCACCGGCTCGGTCGCCATGATGCTGGTCGCCGTCTACGTCGCCCACGGGATCAGCGTGCGCACCACCACCGCGCTGCTGGGGACACTGGCCGGGGTCGTCATCACCGTGCTGCTGGCCATGTGGGGTGTGGGGGAGGCGAACCTCACCGGCGCGGTTGGCGAGGAGGCGATGACCCTCACGGCCCTCGTGCCCGGCCTGGAGCTGCGCTCCCTGCTCACCTGCGGGATGGTCATCGCCGGACTGGGCGTGCTCAACGACGTCACCATCACCCAGGCCTCCGCCGTGTGGGAGCTGCACGCCGCCAACCCGTCCCTGGGGCGCGGGCGGCTGTTCACCTCGGGCATGCGCATCGGACGCGACCACATCGCCTCGACCGTGTACACGCTGGCCTTCGCCTACGCCGGTACGGCGCTGCCGCTCATCCTGTCGGCCTCCCTCATCGACCGGGCGGTCATCGACACGATGCTCTCGGGCGAGATCGCCGAGGAGCTTGTGCGCACGCTCGTGTCCTCCATCGGCCTGGTCCTGGCGATCCCGGCGACGACGCTCATCGCCGCCCTGCTGTGCCGCACGGAGCGGGTCGGGGACTGATCCCGGGCCCCCGGTCCCCGGGGCTCCAGGCCCCGGGCGGGCCTAGCCGCCCGAGACGTCGGACTCGGCCTCCAGCAGCAGGACCTTCTGCTCCTCGCTCAGGTACGGCGAGTCGAGCCAGCCCTCGGGCAGGTGCGGGCGCTTGGGCGTGCCGGCACGCCCGCGCGGGCCCTCGACCGTCTCACCCGGGTAGGGCACCTGCTCGGGCAGGCGCGAGCGCATCGCCGCCAGCGCCTCGTGCAGCTGCTCAAGGGAGTCGACGTGCATGAGGGCGTCGCGCGCCGCCCCGCCCACGGGGTAGCCCTTGAGGTACCAGCCCACGTGCTTGCGCAGGTCGCGCACGCCGCGCTGCTCGCCCATCTCCTGGGCCAGCAGGCGCCCGTGCTCCTCAATGACCTCGATGACGCGGTCCAGGTCCGGGCGGGTGCGCTCGGGGCACCCGTGCATGGCGCTGACGATGTCCGCGAAGAGCCACGGCCGCCCCTGGCAGCCGCGCCCCACGACGACGCCGTCGCATCCGGTCTCACGCATCATCCGCACGGCGTCGTCACCGGTCCACAGGTCCCCGTTGCCCAGCACCGGCAGGCTCGTGGCCTCCTTGAGGCGCGCGATGAGCTCCCAGTGGGCCTTGCCCGCGTAGTGCTGGCGCGCCGTGCGCCCGTGCAGCGCGATCGCAGCGACGCCCGCGCTCTCGGCCGCCCGCGCCACGTCCAGGTACGTCTCGTGCTCCTCGTCGATGCCCACGCGCGTCTTGACCGTCACCGGCACCGGGTGCTCACGCCCCACCGCCGCCGAGGCGGCCTGCGCGCAGCGCACCGTCTCACGCAGGATCGCCGACAGCAGGTCCCGCTTCCACGGCAGGGCCGCGCCACCGCCCTTGCGGGTGACCTTGGGCACCGGGCAGCCGAAGTTGAGATCGATGTGGTCGGCGAGGTCCTCCTCCACGAGGATGCGCACCGCCCTGCCCGCGATCGTGGGGTCCACCCCGTAGAGCTGGATCGAGCGCACCCGCTCGCCCGGGTCGGTGCGCACCATCGCCAGGGTCTTTTCGTTGCGCTCCACGAGGGCGCGCGTCGTCACCATCTCGGTGACGTACAGGCCCGCCGGGGCCCTCAGCCGCCCGCCGGGCAGCCCCAGCGGGCCCTGGCCGTCGGGGCGCAGCGCCTGGGGCAGGGCGCTCTCGCCGTACAGGCGGCACAGGCGCCGGAAGGACGCGTTCGTCACCCCCGCCATCGGCGCGAGCTCGACCGGGGTCGACACCTCGATCGGTCCGATGCGCAGCGGAGGCAGGGCGGCGACGGGAGCATCACTCGGAGTGGGGGCCTGGGTCACCCGGACACTCTCGCACACCCCCGTGCGCCCGGGCCCGCCGCCGTGGGCCTGCGACGGCGAGGCCCTCGCCACGTAGCCTGAGCCGCCCCGTACCCTGAGACCATGACCGCTCACACCACCGTGCACCGAGGTGAGCACAAGGCCGCGGTGCACGACGGCGGCGCCGCGGCACCCGCCGGCCCGCGCACCGTCCTCGTCACCGGTGCCTCACGCGGCATCGGCGCGGCCGTCGCCTCCGCCTTCGCCCACGGCGGGGATCGGGTCGTCGGCCTGTCACGTACCGGGACCGCCCCGCGAGGCGTGCTGGGCCTGGGAGCCGACGTCACCGACCGTCACGCCGTCGACCGCGCCCTCGCCACCGCCCTGGACGAGCTCGGGGCCGAGGCCGTGGACGTGCTCGTGACCGCCGCGGGCACGCACGTCGACGCCCTGGCGGCGCGCACGACGGACGCCGCCTGGGACGAGGTGCTGCGCACGAACCTCACCGGCTCCTTCCACGCCGCCCGCGCCGTCCTGCCGGGGATGATGCGCGCGCGCCACGGGCGCATCGTCCTCGTCTCCTCGGTCATCGCCGCCCGTGGCGGGACCGGGCTGGCGGCCTACGGCGCCTCCAAGGCCGGGGTCGAGGGCCTGACCCGCTCACTGGCGCGTGAGGTCGCCCCCCGCGGCATCACCGTCAACGCCGTCGCCCCGGGCTTCGTGGACACGGACATGACCGCCTCACTGAGCGAGCGTGCCCGAGACAGCTACCTGGCGGCCATCCCTGCCGGGCGCATGGCCAGGATCGAGGAGGTTGTCGCCCCCGTGCTGTTCCTCGCCTCACCCGGGGCCTCCTACGTCACGGGTACGGTCCTCGCCGTCGACGGCGGCATGGGGATGGGCCGGTGAGCGCGCGCACCCGCGGCCCGGAGCGGCCCAGCGTCCCGCAGCCGGCCGCTCCCCGGCCCGGTGCGCGTCACTGCGCCGCCCCGCAGACGGGGGAGCCCGGTGCCGCCGGCCTGCTCGCGCACCGCACGGTCCTCGTCACCGGCGTGCTGCGCCCCAGCTCGATCGCCACGGCCGTCGCCCGGGCGGCCCGCGAGCAGGGCGCCCGCGTCCTGCTCACCGCGCCCCCGCGCACCCTGCCCCTGACGCAGCGTCTGGCCCCCGGGCTCGGCGTGAGCGACCCGGTGCTCTCCCTCGACGTCGCCGACGCCGCGTCCCTGACGGCCCTGCCCGGCAGGCTGAGGCAGGTGGGCGTGGACCGCCTTGACGGCCTGGTCCACGCCGTCGCCCACGCCGGGCGCGAGCTGCTCGGCGACAGGCTCACCGGCCCGGTCGGTGGCGCCGCACCGGCCGACGGCGGGGGAGCGGACGGCGCGTCGGCGCTCGCCGAGCGTCTTGACGCGCTCAGCACCGCCCACGTCGTGAGCGCCGCCTCGCTCGCCACGCTCACCGGGGTCCTGCGTCCCCTGCTCGGGGCGGGCTCCAGCATCGTCACCCTCACCTTCACCTCCGAGCAGGTCATGCCCGGCTACGGCTGGATGGGGCCGTTCAAGGCCGCCCTGGAGGCGAGCGTGCGCGCCCTCGCCGTCGAGCTGGGACCCGGTGGGGTGCGTGTCAACGCGGTCGCAGCAGGCCCCCTGCGCACGCCGGCCGCCGGGGCCGTGCCCCGCCTCGACGCCCTCGCCGCCACCTGGCAGCGGCGCGCCCCCCTGGGCTGGGACCCCGAGGACGCCGCCCCGGTCGCCCGCACGGTCCTCGCCCTCCTGTCCGACTGGCTGCCCGCCACCACCGGCCAGGTCCTGCGCGCCGACGGCGGCATGAGCGTCGTCGGCGCCTGAGACCCCGGGGTGGTGGGGTGCGCAGGCATCGCCCGCGAGCCGGACGGGAGCAGGCCCTGACCCGGGTACCCGCGTGCCGTATCGTGTCGGATGTGACGACACCCACCGGCCCCGCCGTGCGCACCCTCGTGCTCGTCAGGCACGCGAAGGCCTCCAACGACGCGCCCTCCGACCTTGAGCGTCCCCTGACCCAACGCGGCTGGTCGATGTCTGAGGAGCTCGCCGACGAGCTGCGGCTGGTCATCGGCGGGGCCGACCTGCTGCTCGTCTCTCCCGCGACCCGCGCCCAGCACACCTCCCGTCCCCTCGAGCGGCGTCTGCTCCCGCAGTCCACGCGCACGGAGGAGGCGATCTACCGCAGGGGCCCCACCGGGATCCTCTCGCTCGTCTGCGAGCTCGACGACGCCGTGCGCACCGTCGTCGTCGTCGGCCACGAGCCGACCATGTCGATCCTGGCGCACATGCTCCACGACACCGACGACGCCCTCGCCTCCCAGGTGTCCTTTGGGGTGCCCACGGCCACGGCCCTCATCCTCCAGGTGCCCACGTCGTGGGCACAGCTCGGCCCGCGCGGCGCCCACCTGAGCCAGGTGATCACCGCCGCCCGCTGACGGTCGGCCCCCGACGGCCGGTCCTCGTCTCAGCCCAGCAGCTCCAGCACCGCCCGCAGGTCCCGCACGTGCACGGCGGCGGGGGCCTGCGCCACCACCACCGGCTTGGCGCAGAAGGCCACGCCGAGCCCCGCCACCGCGATCATCCCCAGGTCGTTGGCGCCGTCGCCCACCGCCACCGTGCGCTCCAGCGGCACGCCGTCGGCCTCGGCCCACGCGCGCAGGCAGCGCACCTTCTCCTCACGGTCCACCACCCGCCCCAGCACCCGGCCGGTGAGCACCCCGTCGACCGTCTCCAGGCGGTTGGCGGCCACGTGGTCGATCCCCAGCCGTGCCGCCAGCGGCACCACGACCTCCTCGAAGCCCCCCGAGACGACGCCCACCCGGCAGCCGCGCGCGTGCAACGCCTCCACCAGCTCACGCGCGCCGCAGGTCGGCCGCACCTCGGCGAGGACCTCGGCGAAGACCGACTGCGGCACGCCCGCCAGCGTCGCCACCCGCTCACGCAGCGACTGGGTGAAGTCCAGCTCGCCGCGCATGGCGCGCTCGGTGACCGCGGCGACCTGCTCACGGGTGCCGGCGCGCTCGGCGATGAGCTCGATGACCTCCTGCTCGATAAGCGTGGAGTCCACGTCCATCACCAGCAGACCCGGGCCCAGGGCCGCCAGGGCACCTGAGGCGCGGGATCCGGTGACCCGGGGGCAGGGGGCGGCGGGGCCGAGGTCGTCGCTCATGGGACGGATCGTATCGGCAGGGCACGGTGCCCAGCGGACGTGAAGGACCCCGGGGCCGCGCGCCGTTGCACGGTCCCGGGGTCCCTGTCCGTGGGGCCTCGCCCGCCCCGTCAGCGGGTGACGACCTGGCCCTTGGCCACGACCGTGATGCCCGACTCGGTCACGGTGAAGCCGCGCTCGCGGTCGTGCTCGTGGTCGAGACCGACCATCGCCCCCTCCTCGACGACGACGTACTTGTCGAGGATGGCGCGCGAGACCACCGTGTTGCGTCCGACGACGACCCCGTCCATGAGGACCGACTCGCGCACGCTCGACCAGGAGTTGACACGTACACCGGGGGAGAGCACCGAGGAGATGACCTCACCGCCGGAGACGATGACACCCGGGGAGACGATGGAGTCGACGGCGTGGCCCAGGCGCTCGTGGTAGCCGTAGACGAACTTCGCCGGGGGCATGGCGTTGGCGTACCCGGCGAACAGCGGCCAGCGGTCGTTGTACAGGTTGAACACGGGGCTGACGCTGATGAGGTCCTGGTGGGCGTCGTAGAAGGCGTCGACCGTACCCACGTCACGCCAGTAGTCGCGGTCGCGCTCGGTGGCGCCCGGCACGTCGTTGTCCTTGAAGTCGTAGACGCCCGCCGCGCCCTTGTTGACGAACCAGGGGACGATGTTGCCGCCCATGTCGTGCTTGGAGGTCTCGTCCGCGGCGTCGACCGTCACGGCCTCCAGGAGCGCGTCCGCGTTCATGATGTAGTTGCCCATCGAGGCCAGGACCTCGTCAGGGGAGTCCGGCAGGCCGGGGGTGCTCGTCGGCTTCTCGACGAAGGCCTTGATGCGGCCGGGGTCGGTCGGGTCGGTCTCGATGACGCCGAACTGGTCCGCCAGCGAGCGGGGCTGGCGGATGCCGGCGACCGTCAGCGGCAGGCCGGAGGCGATGTGGTGCTCCAGCATCTGCGAGAAGTCCATGCGGTAGATGTTGTCCGCCCCCGTGATGACCACGTAGTCGGGACGCTCGTCGTCCAGCAGGTTGAGGGACTGGTAGATGGCGTCCGCAGAGCCCAGGAACCAGTGCTTGCCCACGCGCTGCTGGGCGGGGACCGGGGCGATGTAGTTGCCCAGCATGTCGGACATGCGCCAGGTCTTGGAGATGTGGCGGTCCAGCGAGTGGGACTTGTACTGGGTGAGCACGACCACCTTGAGGAATCCCGAGTTGATCATGTTCGACAGCGAGAAGTCGATGAGCCGGTAGATGCCCCCGAAGGGGACGGCGGGCTTGGCACGGTCAACCGTCAGGGGCATGAGGCGCTTGCCTTCGCCGCCGGCGAGGATGATTGCGAGGACACGAGGGGAAGCCATGGACCCAGGTTAGGTGAGCCGCACCCGCCGCGTGCCCAAACCGAGGGAGCAGATCATGGCGAGACGCAGAGATTCCGGTGGGTGGACACCAGCGGGCGCAGGAGCGCCCCGACGGGCGCACCCGGGTGCCCGGGCGCGCCCGCGCTCACCGCTGAAGGCGGCCAAGGGGCCGCAAACAGCCCCGCTGCGGGCGTCGAACCGATAGCGTCGGTACAGGTCGCGGGACACCGCCCGAGCGGCCGCCCCGGGACCGGACCCCGCCGGTGCCGGAACCTGCAAGCGAGGAGCACCTGACCATGAGGGTCGACCTACTGACCAAGGAGTACCCGCCCTTCATCTACGGCGGCGCCGGAGTTCACGTCAACGAGCTCGCGAAGGTCCTCAGGGCGCACGCAGACGTGCGCGTCCATGCCTTCGGGGGGCCGCGCGAGGACGCCGAGGAGGGCGTCACCGGCTACGCGGACCTGCCTGAGCTCGCCGGAGCCAACGCCGCCCTGCAGACGCTGGGCGTCGACCTCCAGATGGTCCCCGGCGTCGCCGGCGCCGACATCGTCCACTCCCACACCTGGTACGCCAACATGGCCGGGCACCTGGCCGGCCTGCTGCACGGCGTTCCGCACGTCGTCTCCGCCCACTCCCTGGAGCCCATGCGCCCCTGGAAGGCCGAGCAGCTCGGTGGCGGCTACGCCCTGTCCTCCTGGGCCGAGAAGCAGGCCTACGAGGGCGCCTCCGCCGTCATCGCCGTGTCCAACGGCATGCGTGAGGACATCCTGCGCTCCTACCCGGCTGTCGACCCCGAGCGCGTCAAGGTGGTCCACAACGGCATCGACCTTGAGGACTGGGCCCGTCCCGAGGACACCGAGTTCGAGGCCCTGACCGCTGCCGTGCAGGAGCGCTTCGGCATCGACCCGCAGCGCCCCACCGTCGTCTTCGTCGGCCGCGTCACCCGGCAGAAGGGCCTGCCGCACCTGCTGCGCGCCGTGGAGATGCTGCCCCCGCAGGTGCAGGTCATCCTCTGCGCCGGCGCCCCGGACACCAAGGAGATCAAGGAGGAGGTCGACACAGCCGTCGCCGCTCTCCAGGCACAGCGCACCGGGGTCGTCCTCATCGAGGAGATGCTGCCGCACCGTGAGCTCCAGGCGGTCCTGGCCTCCTCGGACGTCTTCGTGTGCCCCTCGGTCTACGAGCCGCTGGGCATCGTCAACCTCGAGGCCATGGCCATGGGCCTGCCCGTCGTCGGCTCCGCCACCGGCGGCATCCCCGACGTCATCGTCGACGGCGAGACCGGATACCTCGTGCCTCTTGAGCAGCTCCAGGACGGCACCGGCACCCCCATCCACCCCGAGCGCTTCGCCGCCGACCTCGCCGAGCGCCTGACCGACCTCGTCACCGACCGGAACAAGGCCCGGCGCATGGGCGTGGCCGCGCGCACCCGCGTCGAGGAGCACTTCTCCTGGTCCGCGATCGCCGAGCGGACCATGGAGGTCTACCGGTGGGCCCTGGACAACCCGCGCTGACCCCCACCTGACGCGGCGCCGCCCTCCTACCGGGAGGGCGGCGCCGTCGCGTGCGCGGGGCGTGCACGGGGCGTGCACGCGGAGAGCAGTGACGCCGACCGCTGGGCGAGCGCCTGCGCGGCCCCCACCTACGTGCGTGCGCACGGCCCCCAGGTCTGCGTCGCGGCGGACACGCCCCGGCGCGCCGTCACCAGCAGCCGACGCAGCACCTCGTGACGCCGTCCCGCCGCACGCGCCGTCGCCGCCGCCCCGTCGTCCTCCAGCGCCAGCTCGCAGATCGCCGCCAGGCGCAGCGACCGCTCCAGCAGGTCGCGGCGCCGCCCGTCCAGCGAGGGCGGCAGGAGCCTGGGATCCGCAACCGCGGTGACGAGGTCGGTGAGCACCTCGGCCAGCTCGGGGCGCTCACGGGCCAGGTCGAGCGACACGAGCGTCTCGATGGCCTCCTCGGTCGCCGCGTGCACGTCACGTCGCGACTGCGTGGCGTCGAAGGAGCCCGGACGGCAGGCCAGCGGGTGCGCCCGCCAGGTCACGCTCGTGCCCGAGCCACCGGGCACGAGCAGGACGTTGCGTCCCTCGATGGCCGAGCCCGGGCCGCCCTCCAGCAGCACCGCCTCACCCACCTCCAGCGCGAGCGCCAGCCCGGGCAGCGGGTCCGCCGGGCAGGGCAGGACGGCTGCGCAGCGGTACAGGGGGCGCGCCGCCTCCAGCCACCTGCTCAGCGGCACAGCACCGGCCGGCGCGCTCTCGTGCGAAGGCGATCCCGCCCGGCCGTCACCACCGTCGACGACGTCGTGAGCGCCGTCGGGCCCCTCGACGACGCGCCAGCCGAAGGAGGACGGCAACGGTGCCCACAGCGCGAGGAGGACACTCACCGGCAGGTCGAGGGCGTGCATGGGCCGGACCCTACCGGCCGCGGCGTCCGGTGGGCAGTACTGCCCGCCGTCGGCGGTGCGGGTGCCGAGAGGAGGAGGGACCGCTATGACGAGGGCACGCTAGGGTTGGGGCCATGACCAGCGTGCTGCGCCTCGACGACGTCTCCCTCCACCGTGGGACGACGCAGATCCTCACGCACGTGAGTTGGAGCGTCGACGAGGGCCAGCACTGGGTCGTCCTGGGCCCCAACGGTGCCGGCAAGACGACCGTCTCGCGCCTGGCCGCCGCCCGCCTCTTCCCCTCCTCCGGCACCGTCGACGTCCTGGGCGAGCGCCTCGGACGCGTCGACGTCTCCGAGCTGCACCCGCGCATCGGGTTGTGCTCCTTCGCCCTGGCTCAGAACGTGTCGGCCTCCGAGACCGTCCTGAGCATCGTCCTGTCCTCCGCCTACGGGCGCATCGGCGTCTGGCGCGAGGAGTACGACGACTTCGACATCGAGCGCTCGCGGGCCCTGCTCGGTGCCCTGGGCGCCAGTGCCCTCGTGGAGCGCAGCTGGGGCAGCCTGTCCTCCGGTGAGCGCAAGCGGGTCGAGATCGCCCGCGCCCTCATGCCGGACCCCGAGCTGCTCATCCTCGACGAGCCCGCCTCCGGCCTCGACGTCGCCGGGCGCGAGCTGCTGCTGGCGGCCCTGAGCGAGATCATCGCCGCCCCCGGCTCACCCTCGATGCTGCTCGTCACCCACCACCTGGAGGAGATCCCCGTGGGCTTCACCCACGCCCTCGCCCTGCGCGACGGGCGAATCCAGGGCTCGGGCCCTCTCACCGAGGTCCTCACCGCAGCGACGATGTCCGCCACCTTCGGCCTCCCGCTGGAGATCTCCCTCGACCGCGGCCGCTACGCCGCCAGGGGGGCCCAGCCCTCCGCCGACGCCTCCCTCTGACCCGACCCGTACAACAGGAGAACACTCATGGCATGGCTCTGGTGGCTCGGAGGAGCCCTCGTCCTCGCCGTCGTCGAGACACTCAGCGCGGACCTCACCTTCATCATGATCGCCGGTGGAGCCCTGGGCGGCGCGGCCGCCGCAGGCATGGGCGCGAGCCTCACCGTCCAGGTCATCGTCTTCTGCGCCGTGTCCACCCTGCTGTTCTTCCTCGTGCGCCCCTGGGCCAAGGCCCAGCTGGCCAAGCGCACCCCGCACATGCTCACCAACGTCGAGGCCAAGCTCGGTCGTGAGGCCACCGCCCTGACCGCCGTCGACGTGCGCGGGGGCCGCGTGCTGCTCGCAGGCGAGGAGTGGAGCGCCCGCCTCGCCCCGCCGCCGCCCGGCCACCCCGCACCGACGGTCGTCCAGACAGGGGCGCACGTGCGTGTCGTCGCGGTCGACGGCGCCGTCGCCGTCGTCGTGCCCGTCTGAGCGAGCGCACCCGCCTACCTGACCACCAAACCCACCACCTGAAAGGAGCCCGATGGATACCGCAACGGGATTCGGAATGGTTACCCTTATCGTCCTCTTCCTCATCGCGCTGTTCTTCATCGTCGCGATCTTCAAGGCTGTGCGCATCGTCCCGCAGTCCTACGCGATCATCGTCGAGCGCCTGGGCAAGTTCCAGGCCGAGTACGGCGCCGGCATGCACTTCCTCGTGCCCTTCATCGACCGGGTGCGCACCACCGTCGACCTGCGTGAGCAGGTCGTCTCCTTCCCGCCCCAGCCGGTCATCACCTCCGACAACCTCGTGGTGTCCATCGACTCGGTCATCTACTACCAGGTGACCGACCCCAAGCGGGCCACCTACGAGATCGCCAACTACCTTCAGGCCATCGAGCAGCTGACCGTCACCACGCTGCGTAACGTCATCGGTGCCATGGACCTGGAGCAGACGCTCACCAGCCGCGACCAGATCAACGGTCAGCTGCGCGGTGTCCTGGACCAGGCGACGGGCCGCTGGGGCATCCGCGTGAGCAACGTCGAGCTCAAGTCCATCGACCCGCCGGCCTCCATCCAGGGCGCCATGGAGCAGCAGATGCGCGCCGAGCGCGACCGCCGCGCCGCGATCCTCACCGCCGAGGGTGTCAAGCAGTCCCAGATCCTCACCGCCGAGGGTGACAAGCAGTCCGCGATCCTGCGTGCCGAGGGCCAGGCCCAGTCGGCGATCCTCAAGGCACAGGGTGAGTCCCGCGCCATCCTCCAGGTCTTCGACGCCATCCACCGCGGCAACGCCGACCCGAAGCTGCTGGCCTACCAGTACCTGCAGACCCTGCCGAAGATCGCCAACGGCAGCTCCTCGAAGATGTGGATCGTGCCCACCGAGTTCACCGCGGCCCTGGACGGCATCGCGGGGGCGCTCGGCGGCAAGGGCTCCTCCGGCCCCGGCTCCGGCGCCTTCTCCGGTGAGAGCGACGAGCCGGTGCGCGTGGACCTGTCGGGCCTGGGGGACCTGTCCCTCGCCTCCGAGCTGGCCTCCACCAACCTCGCCGCCCCGGAGGAGGCCCTCGCAGAGGCCAAGGGGGAGGCGCAGTCCGCCTCGGACGTCGCCGAGCAGAACGTCTCGGGGGCGACGACGACGCTGCCCACCCGTGCCGCGCACTCCGCGGCACCCGAGGCGTCCTCCCCGTCGGAGGGACTGCCCCCTACGGTGCCCCCGACCGGCTACTGATGACCGGGCAGGCCTGCGGGCCACGGGGCGCGTGAGGCGCGCCCCAGAACCCTTGCACGACGGGGAGACACTGGCATCGTTCAACGAACGGTCCTAGTCTCCCCGTCGTGCTGTTCATGACCCTGCGTCACTACCTGCGTCCCTACCGGGCCTCGCTGCTGGCGGTCCTCCTCCTCAAGGTCGCCGAGACGACCGCGGTCCTCACCCTGCCGACCCTCAACGCCTCCATCATCAACGACGGCGTCGTCGCCGGGGACACGCAGCGGATCTGGAGCCTGGGCGGGCTCATGCTCGCCGTCACCGTCGCCCAGGGCGCCGTCGCGGTCCTCGCCACCTACCTGGCCTCCAAGGCCGCCATGGGCCTCGGCCGCCAGATGCGCCGCGACATCTTCACCCACGTCCAGCGCTTCAACCTCGAGGAGGTCTCGCGCTTCGGCGCTCCCTCGCTCATCACCCGCTCCACCAACGACGTCCAGCAGATCCAGATGCTCGTGTTCATGGTCTGCGCCATGATGCTCATGGCGCCGATCATGCTCGTGGGCGGCACCGTCATGGCGTTGCGTGTGGACGTGCCCCTGTCGGGGCTGCTGCTCGTGCTCATCCCGCTGCTGCTCGGCGTCGTCGGCCTGCTCATCATGCGGCTGCTGCCGCACTTCAAGGTCATGCAGGAGCGCATCGACCGCGTCAACCTCGTCATGCGCGAGCAGATCCAGGGCGTGCGCGTCATCCGTGCCTTCGTGCGCCGGGGTGAGCGCCGTCGCGTCTTCGACGAGGCCAACGACTCCCTCACGTCCACCTCGCTGTCCATCGGGCGCCTCTTCGCCCTGCTCATGCCCGCGGTCCAGGTCATCATGAACCTGTCGGTCATCGGCGTGTACTGGTTCGGCAGCCAGCGGGTGACCGGCGGGGGCATGGAGGTGGGTGACCTCACCGCCTTCGTCAACTACATCATGCAGATCCTCTTCTCCGTCATGATCGCCATCATGCTCGTCATGCTGCTGCCCCGCGCCCAGGTGGCCGCCGAGCGCTACCAGGAGGTCATGGCGGTCGATCCCGCCATCACCGCCCCCGCCTCGCCCACGCACCTGCCGACGGCGACAGGCTCCCTCGCCGGGCCCCGCGGCCGCCAGGTGAGCTTCGAGCACGTCACCTTCCGCTACCCGGGGGCGGAGGAGGCCGTCCTGAGCGACATCGACGTCGTCATACGCCCCGGACAGACCACCGCCTTCATCGGCTCCACCGGCTCGGGAAAGACAACCCTGGTCAACCTCATCCCGCGTCTGCTCGACGTCACCGAGGGGAGGGTGAGTATCGACGGCGTCGACGTGCGCGAGCTCGACCCCCAGGAGCTGCGCCAGGCGGTCGCCACCGTCCCCCAGAAGGCCTTCCTCTTCTCCGGCACGCTGCGCACCACCCTCAGGCACGGCAAGCGCGAGGCCACCGACGCCGAGATCTGGGACGCGCTTGAGACGGCCCAGGCCTCCGGCTTCGTCCAGGCCCTGGACGACGGCCTCGACCACGAGGTCGACCAGGGCGGCGTCAACTTCTCCGGCGGTCAGCGCCAGCGCCTGGCCATCGCCCGCGCCCTCGTGCGCGACGCCGGCGTGTACATCTTCGACGACTCCTTCTCCGCCCTCGACTACGCCACCGACGCGCGACTGCGTGCGGGTCTTCCGGCTGCCACCGAGGGGGCCACGCTCATCGTCGTCGCCCAGCGCGTCGCCTCCATCCGTGACGCCGAGCAGATCGTCGTCCTCGACGAAGGTCGCGTCGTGGGCACCGGGACCCACAAGGAGCTCATGAGCACCTGCCCGACCTACGCGGAGATCGTCCTGTCCCAGATCAGCGAGCAGGAGGCGGCATGAGCTTCGGACCCCACCCGCGCGGGCCGCAGCAGAAGGCCTCGGACCTGCGCGGCACCTGGAAGCGCCTGCTGGGTGAGCTGCGCCCCGAACGCGCCCGCATCGGCCTCGTCGTCGTCCTGACGACCATCGCCGTCGTCCTCAACGTCGCCGCCCCCAGGATCCTGGCCCACGCCATGAACATCCTCTTCGAGGGCATCATCGGCACCGTCCTGGCCCGTGCCGGCCTGCCTGCCGGCATGCGCGGGGAGGATCTCACCCAGGCGCTGCGCGCCGCCGGGATGAGCGACTACACGGACATGGTCTCCGCCTACGACGTCGTCGTCGGCCAGGGCACCGACACCCGCGCCCTGCTGCTGGTCCTGGCCCAGGTGCTCGCCCTCTACCTGCTCTCCGCCGCCTTCATGTGGACGCAGGGCCATGTGCTCGCCGGCGTCGTGCAGCGCACCGGCAGACGCATGCGCGCCGAGGTCGAGGCCAAGCTCAACCGTGTGCCCCTGTCCTTCCTCGACTCCGGCTCGCGCGGCGACATCCTCTCGCGCGTGACCAACGACGTCGACAACATCACCCAGACGCTGCAGCAGACCCTGTCGCAGGCGCTGAGCGCGATCTTCTCGGTCGTCGGCGTGCTGGCCATGATGCTGACGATCTCCGTGCGGCTGTCGCTGGTCACCCTGGCCATGGTGCCGCTGTCGGTGCTTGTCACCGTCGTCATCGCCCGCCGTTCCCAGCCCCACTTCACCCAGCAGTGGGACGCCACCGGTGACGTCACCGGCGTGGTCGAGGAGGCCTTCACCGGGCACGAGGCCGTCATGCTGTTCAGCTCGGAGAAGGAGTTCGCCCGCCTGTTCGAGCGCGACAACGAGCGTCTGTACGAGGGCTCCTACAAGGCCCAGTGGATCTCCGGCACGATCCAGCCCGCCATGCGCGTGCTCGCCAACCTCAGCTTCGTCGTCGTGGCGGTCCTCGGCGGGGTGCGCGTGGCCAGCGGCACCATGACCCTCGGTGACGTCCAGGCCTTCGTCCAGTACACGCAGCAGCTCACCCAGCCCCTGACCCAGCTCGCCTCCATGTCCAACCTCGTGCAGTCCGGTGCGGCCAGCGCCGAGCGGCTCTTCGAGATCATGGACGCGCCCGAGGAGGACGGGGCGCAGGCCCAGGACCGGCTGCCCGAGCGGGTGTCCGGCAGGGTCGTCTTCGACCACGTGCGCTTCTCCTACAGCCCCGACACCGAGCTCATCACTGACCTCAGCCTCACCGTCGAGCCCGGCCAGAGCGTCGCCATCGTCGGCCCCACCGGTGCCGGCAAGACGACGATGGTCAACCTCCTGCTGCGCTTCTACGACCCGCAGGACGGAACGATCACCCTCGACGGCGTCGACACGCGCCGCCTGAGCCGCGACCAGCTGCGCGAGCAGATCGGGATGGTCCTGCAGGACACGTGGCTCTTCGAGGGCACGATCCGCGACAACATCGCCTTCGGCGCCGACGGCGCCACCGACGAGCAGGTGGTGGCGGCGGCCCGTGCCGCCAGCGTCGACCACATCGTCCAGGCCCTGCCCAAGGGCTACGACACGGTGATCGACGACTCCGGATCGGGCGTGTCCGCGGGGGAGAAGCAGCTCATCACCATCGCCCGCGCGTTCCTCGCCGACCGCCAGATCCTCGTCCTGGACGAGGCCACGAGCTCGGTGGACACCCGCACCGAGCTGCTCGTCCAGAAGGCCATGGTGGGCCTGCGTGAGGGACGCACCTCCTTCGTCATCGCCCACCGCCTGTCGACGATCCGCGACGCGGACATCATCCTCGTGATGGAGCACGGCGACATCGTCGAGCAGGGCAGCCACGACGAGCTCATCGCCGCCCAGGGCGCCTACTACCGGCTCTACCAGAGCCAGTTCAGCGGTCCCGTGGGCGAGGAGGAGCCCGCCGTCGACCGCGACGACCTGCTCAAGGCCGTGGGCCGGGCGGGCAGGCGGCACACGTGATCATCCGCCTTCACAGCATGACGGAGCCGGGCGACGCCGCCCTGGAGTCGCTCCTGGCCGACTACACGAGCCTGACGGACGTCGCCCTGCGGCGGCGCCTGGAGACCGAGCGTGGCCTGTACATGGCCGAGTCCTCCAAGGTCATCGAGCGGGCCATCAGGGCCGGTCACGCCCCGCGCTCCTTCCTCATGGCCGAGCGCTGGTACGAGCAGGCCCGCCCCCTCATCGCCGCCGCCCACGGCACCGCGGGCCGCGACGACGGCGGGGACGTGCCCGTCATCCTCGTGCCCGAGCAGGTGCTGGAGTCCATCACCGGCTTCCACCTGCACCGCGGTGCCATGGCCGCCATGAACCGGCCGGTGCTGGCGGGTGTCGTCGAGCTGCTCGCCGGGGCGCGGGGCGGAGCGGGGGCCAGGCGCGTCGCCGTCCTGGAGGACCTGGTCGACCACACGAACGTGGGCGCCGCCTTCCGCAGCGCCGCCGCCCTGGGCGTGGACGCCGTCCTCGTCACCCCGCAGTGCGCCGACCCGCTCTACCGGCGCAGCGTGCGCGTGTCCATGGGCACGGTCTTCCAGGTGCCGTGGACACGCATCGAGCGCTGGCCCGCGCTGGACGAGCTGCACGAGAACGGGTGGACGGTCGCGGCGCTGGCGCTGAGCGAGGGCTCGGTGAGCCTGGAGAAGTTCTCCTCCTCACCGGCCTGCACCTCGCCGGGCTCGAAGGTCGCCGTCGTTCTGGGCACGGAGGGCGACGGGCTCAAGGCGAGGACCATCACCGCGGCCGACGCGGTGGTGCGCATCCCCATGGCTGGGGGAGTGGACTCCCTCAACGTGGCGGCGGCCGCCGCGGTCGTCTTCTGGGAGCTGCGGGTGCGCGAGTGAGACCGCGCCCGGGCGAAGTCGCGTAGGTGTCGCGCGGGCGCGGAATCTGTGTCATTCTCGGGTATGGCCAAGAAGCATCCCAAGATGGACCGTTCCCTGTACGAGGCTGAGCTGCTGCGGCTGCAGGCCGAGCTGGTTGAGATGCAGGAGTGGGTGAAGTCCACCGGCGCCCGGGTCGTCGTCGTCTTCGAGGGCCGCGACGCCGCCGGAAAGGGCGGGGCGATCAAGCGGATCACCGAGTACCTCAACCCGCGTGTCGCACGCGTGGTGGCGCTTCCCGCACCCACGGAGCGTGAGCGCACCCAGTGGTACTTCCAGCGCTACATCGAGCACCTGCCCTCCGCCGGGGAGATCCGTCTCTTCGACCGCTCCTGGTACAACCGGGCGGGCGTCGAGCACGTCATGGGCTACTGCACCCCTGAGGAGCACCGGCGCTTCCTCCAGCAGTGCCCGGTCTTTGAGCGGATGCTCGTCGACGACGGCATCCTGCTGCGCAAGTACTGGTTTTCCGTGTCCGAGAAGGAGCAGTACAAGCGTTTCAGGTCACGCCAGACCGACCCCATGCGGCGCTGGAAGCTCTCGCCGACGGACCTGGAGTCCATCCCGCGGTGGGAGGACTACTCGCGCGCCAAGGACGAGATGTTCGTGCACACGGATATCGACGTGGCGCGCTGGTACGTCGTGGAGTCGGAGGACAAGCGCAAGGCTCGTATCAACATGATCCACCACCTGCTGGGGTCCATCCCCTACGAGCACGTCGATCGGCCTGAGATGACGTTCCCCAAGCGGCCCTCGTCCTCGGGCTACCGGCGCACCGACCGCACCCTCCAGCACGAGGTGCCCGACTACGCGGCCACGCTCGAGGCCGCCAAGGCGCCCGAGCGCTACGTCGACGTCGAGGACGAGGGCGTGGACGGCGACTGACAGGGTGCCCGGCACCCGGGCGGTGGTCCCCGACGGCGTCGTCGGGGACCACCGCCCCGTGCTCAGGCCGTGATCCGAAGGAGCACGTCGCCGACGGCGACCTCGCCGTCGCCGACCTTCTCCACGGAGGCGAAGGTGGCGGTGTTCGTCACCAGCACCGGGGTGGTCAGCGCGTAGCCGGCCGCCTCAACGGTGGCGCGGTCGACGTGGACGAGCTCCTGCCCGGCCTCGACGCGGTCGCCCTGGGCGACCTTGACCTCGAAGCCGGAGCCACCGAGGTTGACGGTGTCGATACCCACGTGGATAAGGATCTCGACCCCGTTGTCCAGGGTCAGTCCGTAGGCGTGGCCGGAGGCAGGGGCCACGACCACCGTGCCGGCGGCCGGCGCCGTGACGACGATGGTGTCACCCACCGGCTCGATGGCCGCGCCCTGACCCAGGGCACCGGAGGAGAAGACCGGGTCGTCGACGTCCTCGATCGCCAGGGTACGGCCGGCCAGCGGGGCGGCGAGCTCGGTGGTCTCGCCCTTGGCGAGCCCGGTCGCGGGGGCGGCGTCGGCGCCGTCGGTGGCGGAGGCGGCGGCCTCAGCGGCCAGGTCGGCGGCGGTCTCAGCCGGGTCGGCCTCGACGGCACCACCGGTCAGACCGGCCTCAGCGCGCTCCTCCTTCGTGCGGTAGTTGAAGGTGACGATGAGGAAGAACGAGGTGAAGAAGGATGCAGCGATCGCGACGGCGTACAGCGCCATCGGGTCGAAGATCGGGATGGTGAGCAGCGAGGTGAAGGCGAAGGTACCGGTCTCGATACCACCGCCGATGCCGGTGATGAGACCGCCGACGAGGCAGCCCACGAGCATGAGCGGATAGATCCGCTTGAAGCGCAGGTGGATACCGTAGAGTGAGGGCTCGGAGATACCACCGAGAAGACCGGCGGCCAGGGCGCCGGAGGCGGTCTGACGCATCTCGCGGTCGCGGTCACGGATGGACCACACGAGCACGCCGGCGGTGGCGCCGAAGCAGGCGAAGTTCCACGAGCCCATGGGGCCCTGGATGAAGTCCATGTGACCGGTGGCGGGGCTGGCGATGTTGGCCAGCATGAGCGCGTTGAGCGGCCAGTGCAGGCCCAGCGGCACGAGGAAGGGGTAGATGAGCGGGATGAGGATCGCGAAGACGATGGGAGCGTTGCCGTTGAGCCAGGCCAGAACACTGCCCAGGCCGGTGCCGAGCCAGATGGACATGGGGCCGATGAGGAAGGCGGTGACCGGCATCATGATGACGAAGGAGAAGAACGGCACGAAGACCATCTGCACGTTGGCCGGGAAGATCTTGGCCAGACCCTTGTAGACGAGGGCCAGGACGGCCACCATGATGAGTGGGACGAAGACCTGGCCGCCGTAGTCATTGAGCTGCATCGGCAGGCCGAAGACCTGCGCGACGCAGGACTGGGTGCCAAGCGTCTCGTTGGTGCTGCAGGTGACCTGGTCGGAGAAGGTCAGCGCCGCCTGGAACAGGCCGGAGCCCGGCTGGGTCTCGGTGTAGGAGGTGCCGCCCAGGCTGATGAAGTTGGGCGTCAGCAGCGAGGCCATGATGGCGGTCCCGACCCACGGGTCGATGTTGAGCTTCTTCGAGGCGTTGTACGCCACCATGATGGGCAGGAAGTAGAAGACCGCGCGCCACATCGTGTCGACGTAGACCCAGGTGACGCCCTTGGCGGCGTCGTCACGGAAGTCGACGACGCCCAGCGCGTCGAGCACCGCCTCGAAGGCGATGATGAGGGAGGCGCCCAGGAGCACCGGCAGCAGAGGACGGAAGGAGTCCGAGAGGTACTCGAAGAAGGCGTCGACCAACGCGTTCTTCCCCCGGGCCTTGGCGCGGGCGGCCGCCTTGACGTCCGCGTCGGAGCGAGCGGCTCCCGACTTCATCGCCGGAAGGTTCATGATCTGGGTGTAGACACCCTGGACCGCGCCGCCGATGACGATCTGGTAGCGGTCGCCGGCCTGGGGGACGGCACCCATGACGCCGGGGATGGCCTCGACGGTCGCCTTGTCGACGACGGAGGCGTCGTGGAGCTCGAAGCGTAGCCGGGTGGCGCAGTGGGTGAGGCTGGAGATGTTCCCGGGGCCGCCGACGGCCGCGAGGATCGCCTCCGGTGTGGACGTGGTTGTCGCCATGTTTTACCTTTCTCCGGCCTGCGGGCAGGAGCAACGACGTCGGACATGGTCGGTGTGACGTCGAGGGCGCGCAGGACAAGGAAGTACCGCCTATGGGGTGACGGCTACTTGAGAGTAGCGCAGGCCCGGGCTCCACAGGAGTGCCCGGCGGCAGGTTTCCTCAACTGCCTGGGGACGTCGCCCGGGGCGGGCGCGAGGGTGGTGGCGTCGGACGGCAGCAGAGCCGCCCGCCACTACCTGAGGAGGAGCTATGAGCACGATGACGACGCCGCCCACCGCCCGTGTCCGCCAGGACGAGGAAAGGGGACTGTACGGACCCCGGGGATGGTCGGTGAGGGCGGGTGTGTGGGACGTCCTCGCCCAGTGCCGTGACGAGCTGCGCTCCATCGACGTGCCCACGTCCCATGGCCTGGCCCCCAGCGGCCTCATCGAGGACGGCGAGCCGCTGGACGACTACACGCCCTTCCACGACCTGGGACCCGCCGAGGCCCGGCGCCTGCTGGAGATCCTGCCCGACGAGCAGCTGGAGGACCGTCAGAACCTGTCACCGAGCCTGGGGTCCCTGCTGCGCGCCTGCGTGCGCGCCCAGGGCCGGGTACGGCTGTCGGGCTACGGGATCGGGCCGCGGCGCTCGGACGAGCGAGTGACGGTCGAGGCCCTGTGGGTCCAGGACCCGGACCTGCTGGAGATGGAGGTCCACGAGCAGCACGACGAGGGCTGCTGCTGCCGACAGCTGTGGGACACGGTCCGCAGGCGCTACGACCTGGATGCCCAGGCCGTGCCCGACGAGATGCGGGCGTGCCGGCGCCTGCGCACCACCGGGGCGCTGGGCACCTGGCTCTGGTGGGACTGACCCCCGGGCGGGGCGCGCCGTCCCTCCCGGCGGGACGCACCGTGCCCCGGCGGGACCGTGCCGTCGGCCTGACGGGAGTGGGATGTGACCGACCTCCGTCGCGCCGGGGTCGGGCCGCGGGCCGAGGCGGGCGAGCGGGCCCGTAGCATGACGGGCGTGATCAACGTCCAGGACCTCACGATGCGCATCGGAGCCCGCCAGCTCGTCCAAGGCGCCAGCTACCGGGTCGACAAGGGCATGCGCATCGGCCTGGTCGGACGCAACGGCGCCGGCAAGACGACGATGACCAAGCTGCTCGCCGCCCAGTCCGTCGCCCAGGGCACGAGCCAGGCGGTCGCCGACGCGGACGAGTCCCACGGCCTGGAGGCCGTCGAGTACGAGGGCACCATCAGCTGCAACGGCTCCGTCGGCTACCTTCCCCAGGACACGAAGGTCGGCGACCTGGAGGAGCGGGCACGTGACCGCATCCTGTCCGCGCGCGGCATCGACGCGCTGCTCGCCCGCATCCGCAAGGCGGAGGAGCGCATCGCCACCACCGAGGGCGACGCCATGGCCAAGGCCCTGGACCGCTACACCCGCCTGGACCACGAGTTCACCATGGCCGGGGGCTACGCGGCCGCCAGCGAGGCCGCGCGCATCGCCGCGGCCCTCGGGCTGCCCGACCGCGTCCTCGACCAGCCCATCGGCACGCTCTCGGGCGGGCAGCGTCGTCGTGTCGAGCTCGCGCGCGTGCTGTTCCAGCAGCCCGACACGCTCCTGCTCGACGAGCCCACCAACCACCTCGACCACGACTCGGTGCTGTGGCTGCGCGACCACCTGCGCACCTACTCCGGCGGCTTCGTCGTCATCTCCCACGACGTCGAGCTCCTGCGCGACACCGTCAACCAGGTGCTGTACCTCGACGCCAACCGGGGCGTCCTGGACCTGTACCACATGGGCTGGGACGCCTACCTGCGCCAGCGCGCCGAGGACGAGGCCCGCAGGCGCAAGGAGCGCGCCAACGCCGAGAAGAAGGCGGCCGCCCTGCGCGCCCAGGGGGAGAAGATGCGCGCCAAGGCCACCAAGGCCGTCGCCGCCCAGCAGATGCTGCGCCGGGCCGAGCGCCTGCTGGAGGGCCTGGATGAGCAGCGCGCCGTCGAGAAGGTCGCCCACCTGCGCTTCCCTGACCCGGCGCCCTGCGGCAAGACTCCTCTGCGCGCCACCCGGCTGAGCAAGGCCTACGGCTCTCTCGAGGTCTTCTCCGGCGTGGACCTGGCCATCGACCGTGGCAGCCGCGTCGTCATCCTCGGACTCAACGGCGCAGGCAAGACGACGATGCTGCGCCTGCTCGCCGGCGTCGAGGTACCCGACTCCGGTGAGGTCGTGCCCGGCCACGGCCTGAAGATCGGCTACTACGCCCAGGAGCACGAGACCATCGACACCGAGCGCACGGTGGTGGAGAACCTGCGCAGCGCCGCTCCCCAGATGGACGACACCCAGGTGCGCAGCGTGCTGGGATCCTTCCTGTTCTCCGGGGCCGACGCAGACAAGCCCGCCCGCGTGCTCTCGGGAGGGGAGAAGACCCGCCTGGCACTGGCGATCCTCGTGGTCTCCAGCGCCAACGTCCTGCTGCTCGACGAGCCGACGAACAACCTCGACCCGGCCAGCCGTGAGGAGATCCTGCGGGCCCTGGGCACCTTCGAGGGCGCCGTCGTGCTCGTCACCCACGACGAGGGGGCCGTCGAGGCGCTCGCACCCGACCGGGTCCTGCTCCTGCCCGACGGCGACGAGGACCTGTGGGGCGAGGAGTACCTCGAGCTCGTCACCCTCGCCTGAGCGCAGCGCACCGCCCCGCGCTCCCGAGACCCCCGCTGGTGTGCGCCTGACGCCGCGGTGAGTGCCGCCACAACGGAACGCCGCGGGGTTGGACGTAGGCTGTGGCGGGCAAGAACCTGCCCGACCCGGGCGCAGGAGATCGCGGTACCGTCTGCGGGCCCGCCCCGCCGGACCACGAACGAGGAGACTCACATGGCTCAGACCTCCATGACCGACCAGACGACGGCCGTCCCCGAGCACGAGGTGCTTCTCACCGAGGCCGCCGCCGCCAAGGTCGCCGCCCTGCTCGCCCAGGAGGGCCGCGACGACCTGCGCCTGCGCGTGGCCGTCCAGCCCGGCGGCTGCTCCGGCCTGGTCTACCAGCTCTACTTCGACGAGCGTCTGCTCGACGGCGACGCCGTGCGGTCCTTCGAGACCGGCACCGAGACGATCGCCTCGGTCGAGGTCGTCGTCGACCGCATGAGCGTGCCCTACCTGTCGGGCGCCACCATCGACTTCGCGGACACCATCGAGAAGCAGGGCTTCACGATCGACAACCCGAACGCCGCGGGCTCCTGCGCCTGCGGAGAGTCCTTCAACTGACAGTGGTGCGGCCCGCACCCGGGCCGCACAGCATGGCCGTCGTGCCCGGGCGCGACGGCCGTCGCACGCCTCACCCTCCCGAAACCGACAACGCCCGCAAGGAGACCATGTTGCGCCGTCACACCCTCGCCCTGAGCGCGCTCGCGCTCACCTCCAGCCTCGCCCTCGCCGCCTGTGGCTCTTCGGAGCCGGACGGTGGTGCGGCGAGCGCGACGGCGAGCTCTACCGCAGCGGCCTCGTCCGCGGCCTCCGAGGTCGTCTGCTCCGACCTGACGATCGACACCTCCTCCTCGGCCCTGCCGACGCTCTCGGGTGAGGAGGGCGCCGCCCCGACCCCCACGTGGACCGGTGAGGCCGCGCCCGCCAACCTCACGGTGTCCACCCTGACCGAGGGCGACGGTGCCACCGTCGGCGAGTCGGACTTCGTCACCGTCAGCTACGCGGGCTGGCAGTGGGACAGCACGACGACCTTCGACTCCTCCTACGACCGCGGCACGCCTGCGACCTTCAGTCTCCAGGGCGTCATCCCCGGCTGGCGCTGCGGCCTGGCCGGCCACAAGGTCGGCGACAAGCTCCTCCTGAGCATCCCCGCCCAGTACGCCTACGGTGACACCTCCACCAACGGCAGCCCCACCGGTCCGCTCGTGTTCGTCGTGACCATCGAGGGCCTCGGCTCGACCGCCGGCGCCGTCATGGAGGGCGAGCAGGCGCTGGCCGAGCGCGGGATCACGGTCTCCGGCGAGCTCGGTGGCGCGGCGACGATCAGCGTGAACGAGGGCGCGCCGGAGCCGACCGAGACGGAGATCATCGTCCTGGCCCGCGGTGCGGGGGCCGCCATCACCGCCGAGGACACCATCGGTCTCAACATGGCCTTCACCTCCTGGGACGGCTCCATCGCCCAGTCCTCCTGGGAGCAGGGCAGCCCCCAGTACGTCCAGATGCCCCAGGCGCCGGGCCTGAGTGGGCTCGTCGGCGTGCCTGTGGGCTCGCGGGTCGTCGTGCTCATGCCTGCGGGCACGGATTCCACCGGTGTGGCGGTGCCCGCCTACGCCTACGTCCTGGACTTGGCCGCCGTCGTGTGACGCCTGCGCCCACGCCAACGCGCCCCGGCCACCCGCATCGGGTGGTCGGGGCGCGTCACGTGCGTCGTGCGTGCTCGTCGGCCCGCGCTCCCGTCGGCCGGGGCGGGCCGGGCAGGGTCAGCGGACGATGAGACCCGGGGCCTGGGCGGTGGCGGCGGCCAGGCGCTCGGCGACGTCCTGCCAGTTGGCAATGTTCCACACGGCCTTGACGTAGTCGGCCTTGACGTTGAGGTAGTCGAGGTAGAAGGCGTGCTCCCACATGTCGACCTGGAACAGCGGGATGGTACCGACGGGCACGTTGCCCTGCTGGTCGAAGAGCTGGAAGGTCACGAGCCGGTGGGACACGGAGTCCCAGGCGAGCACGGACCAGCCGGAGCCCTGGATGCCCAGCGCGTTGGCGGTGAACTGGGCCTGGAACTTCTCGAAGGAGCCGAAGGAGTCCTTGATGGCCTCGGCGAGGTCGCCCTCGGGCTGGCCGCCGCCGTCGGGGGAGAGGTTCTTCCAGAAGATCGAGTGGTTGATGTGGCCGCCGAGGTTGAAGGCGAGGTTCTTCTCCAGGAGGTTGATGGCGGCGTGGTCGCCGGACTCACGGGCCGCCTCCATCGCGTCGAGGGCGGCGTTGGCGCCCGCGACGTAGGCGGCGTGGTGCTTGTCGTGGTGGAGCTCCATGATCTTGGCGGAGATGTGGGGCTCGAGAGCGGCGTAGTCGTAGGGCAGCTCGGGGAGCGTGTACACGGCCATGTGCGTGTGCCTTTCGTGCTGGCCGGGCTGGCCCGGCGCGTAGACGACGGTTCATAGTTCGGACCGAGATCCTTGAACGCCATTGATCGTATCCGCTGATCTAAGGATTCGCCAGTGGCGGGCCTGTGACTACACTGACGGCACCGCGCCAGCCGTACCTCTACGCCGACGGCGACCAACCCAGCCCGACACGTCCGATCGCACGGAGGACCCATGACCGACCAGGCCGTCAGCCCCCGCCTCGACCTCCTTGTCTTCTCCGACGACGCCAACGTGCGCCAGGAGGTCATCACCGGCGTCGGACGCCGCCCCGCCAAGGGCCTGCCCTTCGTGCGCTGGACCGAGTGCGCCACCGCCGAGGGCGTGCGCCTGGCCGTCAAGGACCGTGCCGCTGAGGGACGCGCCCCCTTCGACGTCCTCGTCCTCGACGCCGAGGCCAAGCGCCTGGGCGGCATGGGCCTGGCCCACGAGCTCCTCGTCGAGCTCGACCAGCGCCCCCCGGTCGTCCTGCTCACCGCCCGCCCCCAGGACGCGTGGCTGTCCGCGTGGGCCAAGGCCCAGGCCGTCGTCCCCAGACCCCTGGACCCCATGACCCTCCAGGAGGCCGTCGCCTCCGCGCTGCGCGCCCGCCCCGGCACCGTCGTCGCTGCCGGCTGAGCCTTCAGCAGACTGAGCCCCCGGCTCACTGAGCTGTCCGCCGACTCATCCCCTGGTCGGCCGAGCCCCGGGCCGTCCGGCGGGACGGGCGCAGCCCCGGGGTCTCAGGCCTCGGCCTGAAGGACCCGGCGGTGTCGTGCGGCCGCCCCCACCGGCCAGGCCAGGCACACGCCGCCCTCCTCGTCGAGCGCCTCGACCTCCACGATCCGGGCCCCCGCGTCAAGCGCCCACTCCGCCAGCAGCAGCGTCTCCTCGACACTCGTGGCCTCCCCGACCCGGGTGGGCCGCTCCACCACCTGCGCCGTCGCCCGCAGCGCCGCCACCGTGGGCCGGGGGTCCGCTCCCGGCGGCGTCACCGCGCTCGCCGCCAGACGCCCCCACCGCACGACGACGAGCTCCCAGCCACCGCCCGGCCGGTGCCGGGCCGCCACCAGGTGCGGGCAGGCCAGCAGCGGGCGCACGGCCTCCGCGCGCCGGCAGGCCTGAAGGAAGGAGCGCAGCCGGGCCGTCCACGTGCCTGCCTCCTCGAAGCGCTCGGCGCGCGCCAGTGCCGCCACCCGCTCCAGCACGGGACCGGCGACGACGTCGCACTCACCGGACAGGGCCCGGCGGGCGAGCGCCACCCGCTGGGAGGGCTCGCCCTCCTGCGTCAGGCCGTCGGCGCCGTGCCCGTCCCAGGAGCGCAGCCGCAGCACCGACTCCGCCGCCCGCTGGGCCTCGGTGAGCGCGGTGCGTGAGGGGAAGGGCCCCACCGCGCAGCCCACGTCCTCGGTTGCCAGCGCCGTCGTCGACGACAGGCGGGGCTGGGCACCCGTGCTCAGACGCAGCCATGGACGTCGTTCGGGGTGGCGGGAGCGCCGGTTGGCCGACGGGTCGAGCTCGGCGATGAGACGCAGCTCGCGCACCCGGGCCTCGATCTCGGTCGGTGTGGGTACCACGCGCACGTCTACGGTGGTGTCGAGCATCTGCGCGACCCGTGAGCGCTTCTCCGCCGCCGTGAAGTAGGAGCGCACCCGGCGGCGCAGGTCCACGGCCGATCCCACGTACAGCACCTCGCCGGTGGGGGAGAGGAACTCGTAGACGCCCGGGCTGGAGGGCAGGCCGTCCGCCAGGCGGCTCTTGGCCCGGCGCGCGGCCGGAACCGGGTCGGTCGCCGTCGCCAGGTCCTCCAGGTGGGTGACGCCCAGGGGTGCCAGGGCCTCAAGGGCGGCGTGCAGCACGTCGACGGTGGCGCGCGCGTCGTCCAGCGCCCGGTGGGTGGGGCGCGTGGCGGCGCCGACGAAGGAGGCGAGGGTGGCGAGCTTGTAGTTGGGCACCTCCGAGCGGTTCCAGGCGCGGCGGGCCAGGGCCAGCGTGTCCAGGACGACGGGCTGGGGCCAGGTCACGCCCAGCTCGCGGGCGGCGGCGCGCAGGTGCCCGACGTCGAAGCGGGCGTGGTGGGCGACGAGCACCGTGCCCTCTTCGTCCAGGCGCGCCCACCCCAGCAGGCGCTCCAGCGCCTCGGCCACGCCGGGGGCGCCCGCGACCATGGCGTTGGTGATGCCCGTGAGCATGGTGATCCGGGCGGGGATGACGGCGCCGGGGTTGACGAGCGTGCTGAGCTCGGACTCGACCGCCCCGCCGCGTACCCGCACCGCCCCGATCTCAGTGATGGCGCGGGCCCCGGGGGCCCCGCCGGTGGTCTCCAGGTCGACAACGACGAAGGTGACCTCGCCCAGCGACAGGCCCATCTGCTCGAAGGCGGCCTGTACCCCCGGTCGGCACGTTGGCGCCGCGGGACGGTGCGGGGCGTGGGCGGGCATGTGTTGAGGCTAGACTCCGGTGAACGGCCGCGTGCACCCGCGCGCCGACTCCAGACGAGCTCAACCCAGGCGCAGGAGGTTCCCGTGGGATACCGAGGCATCAAGACGGCCGTCGGCCCCGCTCTCGAGGTGCTCTACCAGCCCTGGATCCGCGGGGAGGAGAACATCCCCGCCGAGGGCGCCGCCATCCTCGCCTCCAACCACCTGGCCGTCATCGACTCCTTCTTCCTGCCTCTGCTCATCGAGCGTGAGGTCGCCTTCATCGGCAAGTCCGACTACTTCACCGGCAAGGGTGTCAAGGGGTGGGCCGTCAAGCGCTTCATGACCGCCGTCGGCACGATCCCCGTGGACCGCTCCGGCGGCCGGGCCTCCCAGGCGGCCCTGCAGGCCGGTATCGACCGCCTGCGCGCCGGTGAGCTCTTCGGCATCTACCCGGAGGGCACGCGCAGCCCCGACGGGCGCCTGTACCGCGGCAAGACGGGCGTGGCCCGCATTGCCCTGGCCACCGGCGCCCCCGTCATCCCGGTGGCGATGATCGGCTCTGACCTCGCCCAGCCCATCGGGCAGGTGGTGCCCTCGACCCGCCACCGCGTGGGCATCGTCGTGGGTGAGCCCCTCGACTTCTCGCGCTACCAGGGCCTGGAGAACGACCGCTTCGTCCTGCGTTCCATCACCGACGAGATCATGTACGCCCTCATGGCCCTGTCCGGCCAGGAGTACGTCGACCTCTACGCCGCGGACGTCAAGAAGGCCATGGACGCGGAGAAGAAGACCGCCGACGAAGTCGTGGCCGAGATGCTCCAGGCCCGGGCCGTGCGCCGGCCCGCCGCCGCCCCCGTCGAGGCGCCTGGAGGCCGCCCCGCCCCCGAGACGAGCGTGCCCGAGCCGCCGCAGGACCCGGTCGAGCCGGAGAACCAGGACACGCCCGAGGAGCCCGGGGCGGGGGAGTCCTCCCTGCCCGAGTAGGGCTGAGTGACGCCTCAGCGCCGCTGGCCAGCGCTGCACGCAGACGCAGCCGGTCAGGACCGCTGATAGGTCGCCAGCTTCGTGCTGTTCGGGCTGCTCAGCGTCCTGTGTGTCTACGGCCGGCGCAGCCTCACCCCGCCGCTCATCGCGCACGCCATGACCCACTTGCTGGGCGACTCCACCCTCATGCTGGGCATCCTCTACGGCGTCGGCGTCGGTGCCGGGTAGGGCGGCAGACCGAGCCTGGCGAGCAGCGCCGGCACACGCACCGCCAGGGCCGAGAGCATGAGGTCGTCGTTCACCTTGTCATAGTGGTGGGCGACAAGGTTGCGCATCCTCATGATCCCCACCCAGTCGACGTCGGGATACTGTGCCTTGTAGTCATCGGGGAGCTTCTCGACGACAGTCGCCACCTTGATAAGCACTCGCTCCCCCGCGTTGCGCAGCAGGGCTCCCTCGGGGGAGTCCTGCCGGTACGCTTCGGCGCCGCGGGCCACGATGAACGCCGCCTCGTCGCCAAAGCGCGACAGGTCCGCCAGGCGGCGGGAAACGCGCTCATCCGGCGGTCGGTCGCTCACAGCGGCACCGCCTCGTCCAGGGCCGACGACACGAGTGCCTGCGAGCCGCTGCCGACCGACACGACGTCGACGGGAACTGTCAGCAGGTCGGAGAGCTCCTCCTCAAGTGCCAGCAGGGTGAGGATGTCTGCCTCCGGCGGGAAGCGGACCAGCAGGTCGATGTCGGAGGACGAGTCGTCAGTGCCCCGAGCGGCCGAGCCGAAGACGCCCACAACCTCACAGCCGCGGGCCTCGGCCAGTGCCAGGACCTCCTCGCGGGCGCAACGCAGAAGCGCCAGAGGGCGCGGCTGTAGCGACTCCTCCAGCCGCTGGCGGGCCTGCGCCGACAGGCAGCGGGTGCCACTCTCTGCCGCGGCGATGAGAGGCTGCTTGACTCCGGAGCGCCGTGCGAGCTCACGCTGGCTCAGCCCCGCCGCCCGACGGCGGAAACGGAGACGGTCATGCTCACTGCGCGGTGCCACACCTCGATGATAACGCCTGTGCTATCTGATGTGTGAGGGGTGCGCCGGGGGAGGCCTGCGGCCGCGACGAGATGACGGCCCTGTCCGAGGAGCACCGACCCGCGCCACGCTAGTGGCCATGCTTCTCAACAACGTGCTCTACGCCGCCACCATCGTCTACACCTCGGTGCTCGCTGGCTTCATGATCTCCTACGTGGTGACCTTCGGGGCCTTCTTCGACCACACGCTGAGCCACGGAAAGCGGCGCGAGCTTCAGGTTCTGCTGCTGCCCTTCAACCGCGATGAGCGCGTGAGCCTCAGGTACGCGGCCTGGGTCCTCGGGCAGGTGCTGGTGGCGCTCGCGTCCCTTGTCGCCAACGCCGGACGGCTTCCCCTTGCCGCCCAGGTCCTCGCCGTCGCCGTCATGCCCCTGTGGTACCTGGTTCACGTCGCCAGCGGCTTCGCACGCGATGAGCACCTGGCTGAGGGCGGCCCCGACGACGTGCCCGAGCGGGTGATCGACCGCTTCGTGCGCCGTAACCGTCCGTTCCACTCCGGCTACGCCGTCGCCTACCTGGTCACTGCGGGCTGGCTGCTGGCAGGTGTGCTGTGAGCACCGGTCAGGCACCGAAGCGCTCGTGCCACGGCAGGTAGACTTCGCCTCAAGGCACAGCACGTGCCGCTCCTCGTCTCGGTCGCCGGCGGGCTCGCTCCCGACGGCGTCGAGCCGCAAGCACCCAACCCGAAAGGTTCTCGATGTCGATCCGTCGCGTCGCCCTGCTCACCGCGGGCGGTTTCGCCCCCTGCCTGTCCGCCGCCGTCGGCGACCTCATCGAGCGCTACACCGAGGTCGCTCCCGAGGTCGAGATCATCGCCTACCAGTACGGCTACCACGGCCTGCTCACCGGCAACTACATCGTCGTCGACGAGGAGGGTCGCAAGAACGCCGGCATCCTGCGCGAGTTCGGCGGCTCGCCGATCGGCAACTCGCGCGTCAAGCTCACCAACGCCAAGAACCTCGTCGAGCGCGGCCTCGTCGCCGAGGGCGTCAACCCCCTGGAGTTCGCTGCCGAGCAGCTGCGCAAGGACGGCGTCGACGTCCTGCACACCATCGGCGGCGACGACACCAACACCACCGCCGCCGACCTGGCCGCCTACCTCAAGGAGCACGACTACGACCTCACCGTCGTCGGCCTGCCCAAGACCATCGACAACGACATCGTGCCCATCCGCCAGTCCCTGGGCGCCTGGTCCGCCGCCGAGGAGGGCGCCGGCTTCGCCTTCAACGTCATCGGTGAGCACCGCTCCAACCCGCGCATGCTCATCATCCACGAGTGCATGGGCCGCAACTGCGGCTACCTCACCGCCGAGACCGCCAAGCGCTACCACGAGCTGCTGCAGACCAAGAGCTGGGCGCCGTCCCTGGGCCTGGCGCGCGAGCGCTGGGACGTGCACGCCGTCTTCCTGCCGGAGATGAAGCTCGACCTCGAGGCCGAGGCCAAGCGCCTCAAGGACCTCATGGACTCCCAGGGCAACGTCAACATCTTCCTGTCCGAGGGCGCGGGCGTCCCCGAGATCATCG
>ERZ772917.387-NODE-387-length-31821-cov-18.453189_pt1 | contig 31821 bp, 23 predicted proteins | sample MGYA00511187_ERZ772917 | MGnify/ENA primary metagenome ERZ772917 (study PRJEB29015, sample SAMEA2737925) | human oral metagenome | biome: human oral; feature: human-associated habitat; material: dental | place: China | collected 2012 ...
GGCGGCGCAGGTCGAGGATGTGGTCGATGTGCTCGATGTCGACGGGGCACTGCTCGACGCAGGCGCCGCAGTTCGTGCAGTCCCACAGGACTTCTTCGGAGACAACCTCGGGGACGAGGGGAGCGGTCACTGCGGAGACGCCCTCCGGGCCGGTCGCGCCCGACAGGGACAGGGCGGAGAACAGGTCGAAGGAGTGCGGCGAGGCCGGCACGCCCTTGTCGAGGAGGACCTCGCCGTCGCCCAGTTTCTGGTGGCCCTCCTCCTGCTCGACGATCTGCACGTTGGAGGCGGACTCCATGTGGTCGCGCAGGCCCATGATGAGCAGCTTGGGGGAGAGGGGCTTCTGCGTGTTCCACGCGGGGCACAGCTCCTGGCAGCGGCCGCACTCGGTACACGAGTACAGGTCCAGGCGGGCCTTCCATGAGAAGTCGTCGATCGTGCCCACGCCGAGGACTGTGTCCTCGGGGAGGTCGTCGAAGTCGTCCTCACTGGTGACGGGCTTGCCGTCGATGAGCATGTGGTCGGCCGGGCCCAGGGACTTGGTGCCGTCCGCGTGTCGGCGCGTGTACAGGTTGAGGATCGCGACGAAGCGGTGCCAGGCGACGCCCATGCCGGTCTGGATGCCGACGACCGTCAGCCAGGTCATGGAGGTGAGGACCTTGAGGGCGCTGACCAGCACGATCGCGTTCGCCAGCGAGGTGGCCGAGGAGGAGGAGGCGCCCGCGAAGAGCGCGCCGAGCCAGGCGGTCAGCGGGAAATGCAGGGCGGTCGCGTGGGCCTCCACGCCCGGCGTGATGCTGAACAGCGCGTATTCGAGGCCGCGCAGGGCCACGACGCACGCGCACACGATGAGGATGACCCACTCGACGAAGAGCGCCTGCCAGCGGGTCGAACCCAGGAAACGGGAGGCCAGGCCGCGCGGGGAGGAGTCACGCGGGTGGGGCTTGGTCAGGGACGAGGGCGGGGTGCCGGTCGGGTCCGCCGCGGCGGCAGCGCCGTCCGGATCGTCGTTCGACAGGGCCGCCTCGGCGGCCGTGCCGTGCCCGGCGCGCTGGCGCACGACCATCAGGAGGACGATGCCGACCAGGCCGCCCCACGCGAAGGCCTCGGTCAGCCACTCCCACGGCGCGAAATGGCCGAGGAGAGGCAGCGTGAAGGTCTGCACGCGCAGCTGCGCGTAGCCCGTGATCAGCGTGAGGAACAGGATCGGGAAGGAGACCATGACGAGCCAGTGGGCCGCCTTGATCCACGGGTGCCCCTTGAACTCGCGGTGGGTGAGGGCCGCCGAGATGACGCCCCACGCTCGCTTGCCGACGGGGCTCAGGCGCCCGGGGTCGGGCGTGCCCGCCGAGACCGTGCGCCACATGTGTGCCAGGCCTCGCGCGAACGACAGGACGGCCAGGGCGCTCACCAGCAGGGCGAGTCCCCACATGATGGCGCTCAGCGTTGGATTGGCCACGTTTCCTCCTCAAGATTGCTGCATTCCATTGTGTCATCTCGACCCAGGAGAGACCGATTCTGCCCCGCAAAGCGTGCGCAATTACGCGCTGCGTGCGGGCTTCGTCGCGCTCTCGTGTGCTCGCCACAACGTGGATACATGCCACGGTCGGGCAAAAAGTGTGGGAGAGTGAGAGCGTGCTTCCCGTCTCGCAGCCAGACATGACACTGTCCGACCAGGAACTCTTCGGAGACGATCACCCGCACGATCATTGCGGCGTCTTCGGAGTGTGGGCCCCGGGCGAGGACGTTTCCCGCCTGACCTACTTCTCCCTCTATGCTTTGCAACACCGCGGCCAACAGAGCGCCGGTATTGCGACGTCGAATGGCAAGCAGATCCTCGTGTATAAGGATCAGGGCCTCGTGTCGCAGGTGTTCTCCGAGCAGTCCCTGCAGGGCCTGCGCGGCCACATTGCGCTGGGTCACGTCCGCTACGCGACGACCGGCGCGGACGTATGGCGCAACGCCCAGCCGACGCTGGGTCCCACCCCCACCGGCACGCTCGCCCTGGCCCACAACGGCAACCTCACCAACACGGTCGAGCTGCGCGAGCTGGCCTCCGAGATCGCCGATGAGGGCGAGGACTTCGAACGTGGCGCCTCCACCGACACCTCCCTCGTGACCGCGCTGCTGGGCATGGCTGACCGCATCCCCGGACCGACACCCTTCATCGCGTCTCCGTCCGTGACGCCCGGGCACACGGGTGCGGACGAGGCCGCCCCGGCCTCGTCGGTGGACGACCTTGAGCCCGCGCCCCTCGTCGGCGCCGCCCTGAAGGTGCTGCCGCGTATCAAGGGCGCGTTCTCCCTGGCCTTCATGGACGAGCACACGCTGTACGCAGCGCGCGACCCGCACGGCTACCGCCCGCTCGTGCTGGGCCGCCTGGCCTCCGGCTGGGTCGTCGCCTCCGAGACCGCCGCCCTGGACCTGTGCGGCGCGACCTTCGTGCGCGAGGTCGAGCCCGGTGAGCTCATCTCCATCGACGCCTCGGGCGTGCACTCGCGACGCTTCGCCGTGCGCCGCTCCAACACCTGCGTCTTCGAGTACGTGTACCTGGCCCGCCCCGACACGACGATCGGCGGGCGCAGGATCGTGGCCGCGCGCCACGAGATGGGCGCCGCCCTGGCACGCGAGAACGCCATCGACGCGGACCTGGTGATCCCCACGCCCGACTCGGGTACGCCCGCCGCGATCGGCTACGCGCAGGAGTCCGGCATCCCCTTCGCCCAGGGCCTCGTCAAGAACGCGTACGTGGGCCGCACCTTCATCCAGCCCACGCAGTCGCTGCGCCAGCTGGGCATCCGCCTGAAGCTCAACCCGCTGCGCGAGGTCATCGAAGGCAAGCGCCTGGTCGTCATCGACGACTCGATCGTGCGCGGCAACACGCAGCGCGCGCTCGTCAAGATGCTGCGCGAGGCCGGGGCCGCCGAGGTGCACATCCGCATCTCGTCCCCGCCGGTCGCGTGGCCGTGCTTCTTCGGTATCGATTTCCCGACGCGCGCCGAGCTCATCGCCTCGTCCATGAGCGTCGAACAGGTGCGCGAATCCATCGGCGCCGACTCCCTGGCCTACCTGTCGATCGACGGCATGGTCGCGGCCACCGGACAGGGCACGTCCCTGTGCATCGGCTGCTTCACCGGCGAATACCCCGAGACGATCCCCGCCGGGACGCCCGTGCCCGGAACCCCCGACGCCACCCCCTGTTAACCTCTACGCCCGCGACGCAACCCTTGCGCCGCGGGCGTCGTTCTCAACCCGACCACCCAGACACGGCCTCGTCGAGCGCCATCCGCGAAAGGCACCACCCATGACCGACACCCCCCTGGACTACGCGACCGCTGGCGTCGACACCGCTGCGGGCGACCGCGCCGTCGAACTGATGAAGAGCGCGGTGGCCGCCACCCACGACTCCACCGTCCTGGGTGCGACCGGCGGATTCGCTGGCATGGTCGACGCGTCGGCGCTCCTGGGCATGGAGAAGCCGCTGCTCGCGACCTCCACGGACGGTGTGGGCACGAAGATCGCGATCGCGCAGGCCATGGACGTGCACGACACGATCGGCCAGGACCTGGTGGGCATGGTCGTCGACGACATCGTCGTGATCGGCGCGCGCCCCGTCCTCATGACCGATTACATCGCCTGCGGGCACGTGGTCCCCGAGCGCATCGCCGCGATCGTCACCGGCATCGCGCGCGCCTGCGAGGCCACGGGCACGCCCCTCATCGGCGGCGAGACCGCCGAACATCCCGGCGTCATGGAGCCCGACGACTACGACATCGCGGGCGCGGCGACCGGCGTCGTGGACGCCTCCAAGCTGCTGGGTCCCGAACGCGTGACGGGCGGCGACGTCGTCATCGCCATGGCGTCTTCTGGCCTGCACTCCAACGGCTACTCGCTGGTGCGCTCCGTCGTCTCCCGCGTCGGCGCCTCGCTGGAGTCCCACGTGGCCGAGTTCGGGCGCACCCTCGGCGAGGAGCTCCTCGAGCCCACCCGCCTGTACACGCGACTGTGCCTCGACCTGGTCGAGCGCTTCGGCGTCGCCGGCATCCACGCCTACTCGCACGTGACCGGCGGCGGCCTGGCCGCGAACCTGTCGCGCGTCCTGCCCGTCGGCGCGGTGGCCACCGTCGACCGCTCCACGTGGACCGTTCCCGCCGTGTTCGACTGGGTGCGCCGCGGCGGCGACGTCACCTGGGTCGGCATGGAGGACTCCCTGAACCTGGGCGTCGGCATGGTCGCCGTCGTCTCGGCCTCCGTGGCCTCCGAGGTCCTGTCCGCGATCAACGAGGCCGGGGTGGCCGCGTGGGTCCTGGGCTCCGTCACGTCGGCCGGCGCCGACGGAACCGTGCCCGGCTTCGGGTCGGTTGCTGATTTCGGTGCGGACTCCTCCGGCGTGCGCCTCATCTCCGGCACGAAGGGCGTCCAGGCGGGCGCCGTGCTGCTGCACGGCGAGTACCGCGTGGGCTGAGCGGCGCTGAGCGGACCTGAGCGGTGCGCCTGCTCTGAGTACGTGAGAGGGGTCGAGGCCTGCGGGCCTCGACCCCTCGCCGCATGCGTGTGCTTTTGTACGAGTGCGCGCGGGCGCGTCAGGAAGAGTGGATTGGGCACGCCAAAGCGGCGGACCGGTCCTCGGTCCGCCGTGTGGCTGAGCCGTTACTTAGTGGAGGATCCACCCGTCCAGAAGGACTCATCGAGCTGCTCCGGATCGATGTCGTCTTCTTCCGCGGGCATCTCGGCGAAGTCGGCGTATTTCGAGTAGAGGTCGTCGTCGATCGCATCGTCCTCTTCGGGCTCGTCCGCCGGCACGTGTGCCAGGTACGAGTCCTCATCCGCCAGCTCGCGCTGAAGTGCGTTTAGGTCGGTGTCGGGGCTGAAATACTTCAGCTTCCGAGCGACTTTCATCTGCTTAGCCTTTTGACGGCCGCGCCCCATGGCGTCGACCCCCTCCGCGTCGTTCGGGTCCGCGTGAAGCGGTTCCCTGGGTGTTCAAAATGTTTCGTAAGACCATCATAGCTAATGACGGGCCTTGACCTCACCTTGGATTGGGTTTTGCGCGCTCAGCGGAGTGGTGCGAAGGGTGCGTATGCCCACGAAAATGGGGAAACAGAACCGGCGTAACCCTCGGCCAGTGTGGCCGGAGTTACGCCGGATTGCGTCAGTTGATGCCTACAGTGCCTCGGTGACGTCGGGCTTGAGGGCCTCGAGCGTGTGCGCGGCGGCCTCGCGGGCGGCGCGGCGGGCCTCGCGACGGGAGCGACGCGACGAGCGGGTCGCCAGCAGGACGATCACGCCGATGGTGCCGACGACGGACAGGGCGACGACGCCGATCTTCTTGAGGGCCTCGGCGTTACCGCCGGCGGCGTCCTGCAGGGTCAGCGACGCGGACTCCTTAAAGGATGCGAAACGGGCGCGGGCCTCGTCCTTCGCCTCCTGGGCGAGGGCCGCGGGCTGCACGCGCGCGTACAGCTGGTCGATCGTGGCGGCCAGCTCGGCGCGCTGACGCTCGAGGTCGGCGGTGATCTGGGCTTCCGTGCGCGGTTCGGTGGACGTGGGGGCGGACTCGCCGACGGTCACGTTACGCGGATCGAGGTTGGTGCTCACTTGCCCAGTCCCTTCTCGATGGCTTCCTTGGTGGCGGCGACCGATGCGGCCGGGTCGGGGCGGTGGGCCTGCGCGCTCTTCAGGGAGCTGGCGCCCACGAGCGCCAGGATCAGCACGATCAGGAGGAGGATGCCGACGACGATCAGCGACGCCGCCCACGCGGGGACGACGAGTTCGAGGGCGACCTCGATCGTGTGGAAGACCCACCCCAGCAGGTAGAGCGCGAAGACTGCGGCGACCACGAGGAGGCCGATACCCTTGCCGCTCTTGGACGCGAAGGCGCGCAGCTTCGCCTTGTTGAGCTCGACCTCGTCGCGGATGATGCTGGAGAGCTGTCCGGTGACAGACGCGAAGAGGGCGCCGATGCTGGGGCGCGCCTCGCTGGCGGCGGGTGCGGGGGCAGCGGGCGGGTACTTCCCGGGCTGGGGGGTGGGCTGAGTCATGGATGCTCCTGCGCGTACGGGTGAACGAGGCGATGCCTCGCCGGATACGCCTAGTGTCTCACGAAGAATGGAGGCCTGCAGTGACCGTTACGTTACTCCTGCGGGGCGATCGAGCCGGGCAGGTCGGAGAGGATCTTGCGGGCGCGCACAACCAGGTCGGAGACCTCGGGCTCGGCCAGGGCCGGGTCCTCGGCTTCGACGACGGGGATGCCGCGCATCGCGGTCTCGGTGCGGGGCTCGGGCGAGGCCTGGGGGACTGAAACGGGGGCTACCTCCACGCGGGTGGTCGCCGCGTCGAGGGCGGCCTCGGCCGGGTCGGTTTCCTCGGGTTCAGAGGCCTGCTGCGCGTCCGCGGTCTGCGCCCCGGCCTCGTCGGTGGTGCCGAGCGGGTGCCACGCGGGGGCCGAGGAGGCCTCGGTGGGGGCGATGATCTCGTCGAAGGCGGCGGGCAGGGCCGAGGGGATTGGGCCGAGGAGGGCCTTGGGGTCCTCGGGGTTGGCCTCCAGGGAGGCGGCGATGATCGCGGCGGATGGACTGGGCGCGTCGAGGGCGACCCGGCCGTTCGTCAGGAGGATCGCGCGGTCGGAGGCGGCCGCGACCTCGGCGTTCGGGGTCGCGATGACGACCGCGCAGCCCGCGTCCGCGAGGGAACGCAGGAGGGGGCCGAGCTCCTCGCGCGCGGCGGCGGGCAGGGACACCGGGTCCTCGATGAGGAAGACCTCGGCGCCGGACACGATCGCGCGGGCGATGAGGGCCTTGAAGCGCTCCCACTCGGAGAGCTCGGAGGGGCGCAGGTCGACGCGCTGGGCGAGGCCCGTGATCTGCAGGGCACCCACGAGGTTGTCCCAGTCGGCGACGGAACCCGTGGCCGAGAGGGGAGCGAGGATGTTCTGGCGGATCGTCAGGGACTCGTCGAGCGGGGAGTCCGCGCGGATCAGCGCGACCGAGCCGATGCGGCCCGCGAAGCGCGCGGCCAGCGAGCGCAAGGGCGCGGCGACGACGCGGCCGGCCTGCGGCTCCTCGAGGCCCGCGAGGATCAGGAAGAGGGTTCGGGCGCGGCGTCCCGTCGGGTCCAGGATCGCGCTCAGCGAGCGGGCGCGGAAGCCCAGGTCGATGTCCGCGAGGAGGACCGCGCCGGTCACGTGGTCCGTGTAGGTGATGCCCAGGCCGGCGACCTGGACACGGCCGCCGCGGCCCTTCGCGGAGAAGGAGCGGCGCGAGCGGTACCAGGGGCGAGGCTCGGCGGGCGGCAGGTGCACCGGGGCGGCGACGACGCGGTCGCTGCGGGCGGCTCTGTTAGCCGTGTCGTTAGCGTTCGTTGCTGCGCTGTTGGCGGGCGTGAGCTCCTGGGCGGGCTGCTCGGCCTGCTGGGCGGGCGCGGCGGTCTGTGTGGCGATGTCGCTGGCGGTCTCCGGGGTCGTGGCTGCGGCTGCGGCAGGGTCGGTCGCGAGCGCTGCGGGGGTGGCCTCGGCTGCGTTGGTGGCGACCAGGGGAGCGTCGGACACGAGGGTTTCCTGCAGGTCCTGCGCGCCGTCGTCGGCGGTGGGGGCGTCGGCCTCGTGGGTGGCGCCGCTGAGGATCTCCTCGAACGACGAGAGGGCGCTGCGCTGGGCGGGCGCCTCGTCGGAGGTGTGGGCGGGGGTCGAGGCGGCTCGCGCGGCGTCGGCCGTCACGTCGGCCAGCTCCCGGCTGTCCGAGCCATGCAGGTTTTCACGCGGGTCATTCGACATGCCCCCATTGTTTCAGGATCGCGCCCCTCGTGTCGCAGTGGCGCGCGGAAGTGGGTGGGGTGATACGTTTGTGAGGTCCTGCGAGCGCTCGACGCGACCACGGTCGCGGTGTTCCCCAGCAGGGGATGATCCCGTGTAGTGCATCAGGAGGACGTATTCCCCGCGAAAGCGGGGATTTTTCTCTCTGAGGGCGGGTGAATGAAATCTATTCTGCAATATTGGGAACGTGTATTGCATAAGCAAAATTCTTCTGTTATGGTTACTGCATCACCTCTGAGGGGGTGATGACAGCGCCGCTGGTGCTGTCGGGCTCAACATTTTCAGAGTAACCGCATGAGCTCATGCTAGCGCGCATGCCGTGCTCAGAGGATGATTTCGACTCAAGGAAGAGGAAATGGCCCGAAAAGACAAGCAGAGAGTTTCGCTGACGACGCCAGCAACTGCGGAACCCCCAGTTTTCCCTGCCGCCCAGCCCGGCCTCAGCGCTGCTGATCTCTCCGCATTGGCCAGGAGCTTCTGGGCGAAGAGTGGAGACTCTGGCAGCTGGCTGTCCGTCGTCCAGCACCTGATGGATGCCGCTGACGTTGCGGGGCTCCTCTTCGACGACTACCTGAGCGAGCATCATCGCAGGCTCATGGCCTCGGTCTGGGGAGGAGATCGCGCCAAGGCACGGGCCTCGTTTGTGTTCCTTGCAGGGGTGCACGACGCGGGCAAAGTGAGCCCTCAGTTCGCGTGTCAGCGTCAAGATCTGGCTCAGCTGCTCCGCAGCACGGGGCTGGTCGTCATGCGCAAAGCCGATTACGCTGAACGTTCCTTCCTTCCCCATGGCCTCGTCAGTCAGTTCGCGCTTCAGGAGGAAATAGCTGCGGGTGGCGGTGATGGATCGCGGGCCCTCCAATGGGCGATTCTCATCGGTGTCCACCATGGTCGATACCCGGACGCGGGTGCCGTGTACGTCGCACGACAGCAGTACAGGACACAAGAGGGATCGCGCGAGGATGATCCCTGTTGGGGTCAGGCGCGCTCGGAAATTCTGCGATGGATGGCGGCGCGTAGCGGTTTCCCGCTCATCGCACCTGGCACCGCCTTGCCCGAGCTGCCCATTGCGGTGGCCTCCGCCTATGCCTCGGCCCTCGTGATCGCGGACTGGCTCGCTTCCAACGAGGATTACTTCCCGCTTCGGCCCCGACCGGTCGATGAAGCTGGAAAGCTGTCGATTGAGGGATCCTCCGAGCTCACCGCGGACCAGCAGCGTGATCGCGTCGGGCGCGCATGGAAGCGAGCGGCCTTTCCGTCCCCTCTGCGTATTCCTGCAACTCACACCGGTGAGGCCGCAGACTTCTACCGTCACCGTTTTGGGTGGCCGACCTCGTACCGTCCGACCGAGGCCCAGCGCGCCGCCGTCGAGATTGCGACGCGCGAAGATCCGGACCTCATGATTGTCGAGGCGCCGCCGGGGTCTGGGAAGACCGAGCTGGCCTTCGCGGCCGCTGAGGTTCTGATGCGCGCTCGGGGGCTACAGGGAGTGTTTGTCGCGCTGCCCACTCAGGCCACAACGAACGCGATGTTCGAGCGCGTCACCGCCTGGCTGACAAGTATTCTGGGCGATGAGCCGCAGAAGCTCGGCATCCAGCTCGCGCACGGGAAAAATAGCCTCAACGAGTCCTTCGCGAAGCTCCTCGAGCGCGGCAAAAGTCCCCTCGAAGTGCATGACGACGAGGAGGACCTCGGCCTCCACGCGAGCCGGTGGATGGGCCAGCGCTGGCGCTCGACGCTGTCGCCCGTCGTGGTCGGTACAATCGACCAGGTGCTACTCGCAGCCCTGAAGTCGCGCCACGTGCTGGTGCGTCACCTCGGGCTGATGGGCAAGGTCGTCGTCATCGACGAGGTGCACGCCGCCGACGAATACATGGAAACGTACCTGGAGGCCGCGCTCACGTGGCTTGGTATGTACGGGATCCCCGTTGTTCTGCTGTCGGCGACCCTGCCGCCCGCGCGCCGTCTCGCTCTCCTCAACGCCTATCGTCGAGGCCGTGGTTCGTCGGGCGTGAGCGCTGAGTCGGTCGATGGCATGATCGGCTATCCGGCAATTTCGACGGTGTCCGCTACAGGCGTGCGCGTTCATGAAATTGCCGGCGAGGCTGAGGTCCCCAAGCGGATCATCCCGACCTCGATCGGCTCGCCGCAGGAGCTCGCGGAGCTTCTGGACCGCGAGCTCGCCGACGGTGGATGCGCAGTCGTCATCCGCAATACGGTCCGCGAGGCTCAGGAAACATACGAGGCCGTGAGATCCGTTTTTGGCCGTGAGCAGTCGACGCTGCTGCACTCGCGTTTCCTGGCCTCCGAACGTGCCGCCCGCGATCGCCGGATGCTCGAACTTTTCGGGAAAGATAGTCAGCAGCGTCCCGTCAGGCACGTCGTCGTGGCAACCCAGGTGATCGAGCAAAGCCTCGACGTCGACTTCGATCTCATGCTCACAGACCCCGCGCCCATGGACCTCGTGCTCCAGCGTATCGGGCGGCTCCATCGGCACGACAGAGCCGAACGCCCACGCGGCCTGCGCGACGCCAGGTGCCTCCTGATCGTCGAAGATGCAACTCCCTCTCCCTGGGCGTACTCACGCGGAACCGACTACGTGTACGCGCGCTACTCCGTCCTGCGGACCCTGGGGATTGTCGCTGATCGCGGCGAAATACTCGTCCGTGAACCGCTGGACTACGCGGAATTGACGACTCTGGCGTATGCCGATGATGTGCCGGTCGGTCCCGCGCAGTGGCACGAAGCCCTCGATGCCGCGTTGGAAGAGCGCAACAAAGCACGCGCCCAAGCACAAGCGAAAGCGGCAACCTGGTGCCTCGGCGAAGCAAATACGCCCTCGTGGCAGGCCCTCGAACTCGAAGAGAAATTCCTCGGCAATGCCGCGACCGGTGACGAATCAAAGGGGCCGGGAGTCGCAGTGGCCCGCGCTGCCGTGCGCGATGGAGAAGACCAGATCCCCGTCCTCATCGTCGCCCTCGATCCCGAGCTGGGCAATGTGCCAGTGGCTCCTCCAATCACTGGGGTGCTAGACGACGACACGCCTCTCGCAGTCGGCGAATACAACGCTCGAGGGCGTATCGCCGACATCTGCTCGTGGAGCGTCTCCCTGCCACCGTGGGCGTTGCGCACTCGCGGGCAGAGCATCGACGAGGCGGTGGACGCAGTTGCAGGTGCCATCTGGGATGATCCCATCACGACGGAATGGGTGTGTCGCGAGCACCCGTTCCTGGCGGGAGAACTGATCCTCGCGATGTACAAAACTCCCGACGGGGAGCGCCTCACGCGCGACCTGTGCGGACACACATTCACATACTCCACAGAAAGAGGAATGGAGGTGCAGGGTCAATGAAGAACCCTGAGTACAACCTACTCGACGAGCCGTGGATACCCGTACGGCTCGTCGATGGGACCATCGCTGATGTCGGCCTGCTGGAGCTACTCCGGCGCACGACCGACATCGCGGACCTAGCGTGCGAGCTACCCACGCAGAGCATCGCAATTCAGCGATTGCTCCTGGCAATCGCGTATCGAGTGGCCACACCGCACGATACGCGCGACTGGGTCAGGCAGTGGGAGGACGGAGCTCCAACAGAGCAGATGATCGAGTACCTCGAACGGTGGCGGGATCGTTTCTACCTGTTCGGGGGTCACTTCCCGTTCATGCAGGTGGCGGATCTGCGCACGGAGAAAGATGAGGAAAAAACGCTAGATGCAGTTGTAGCTTGTGTGCCGAAAGAGGAGAAACGACTTTTCTCGACGCGACAAGGTTCTGGGGTAGCACAGCTTTCTCCATCAGACGCTGCACGCTGGCTCGTTCACGCACAGGCCTATGACCCCTCGGGCATCCGTTCGGGAGCAGTTGGTGATTCTCAGGTCAAGGGAGGGAAAGGCTATCCCATTGGCCCAGCGTGGTGTGGGCACCTCGGACTTGTGTGGCTCAAAGGCCAGGACCTCGACGAGACGCTCGTCCTGAACCTGATTCCCGCGTCCACGGCCGCGTTGCGCGGCGTTGATAGTTCGACCGAGTGGGGAGCGTGCAGCTGGGAAGTCTCAGAACCGGAAACCTCGGTTCGTGGGGATTACTCCCTCCTCGACCCCGCAGGTATTCCCAGGGAGCTGAGCATTCCTCGTCTTCTCACCTGGCATTCCCGCCGCATCAGGCTGGTTGGCGACTCGTCGGGTGTGACGGGCGTCGTCTTGGCACAGGGAGACAAGCTTGCTCCGCAGGAGATGCGGCTCTATGAACCGCAGAGCCTGTGGAGGTACTCAACCCCGCAATCCAAGAAGTTTAAGACCGACGTCTACATGCCTCGTAAATTCGAAGCGGGTCGCGCTCTCTGGCGTAACCTGCCCGGCACCCTTCCCACGGTGACAACCGTGCAGGGCGTGGACAAGCAGCCCAAGCGGGAGTTCCTCCCCTCCGCGACGCTGTCTTTCCATTACCAGCTCGACAATGCCTCGATTGAAACTGCTTATCCCAGGGTTATGCGGATTCAGGCTGTTGGCGTCATCTACGGTCCGCAGGAATCGACGTTCGAGGATATTTACTCGGACGAGCTGACGTTGTCGGTTGCTGTCATGCGCGTTGAGCGTGAGGATCTGTCTGCCGAGATCGACCGGCAGGTTCGCCTGACAGAAGATGTCGCCAGGGATGTGGGAACTCTTGCGGCGAACCTCGCGCGCGCCGCCGGCGAGAGCGGAGACGGTGCCGGTGATGGTGCTCGAGACCGCGCTAGGGAGCTCTTCTTCTCCGCTGTCGACAACGATTTCAGGGCCTGGCTGACCCAGGTCGATGGGCTCGAAAGCGCACGGGATGTCGGGCGTCGGTGGGAGTGCGCTCTGCGGCAGCACGCTACGGACATCCAGGCCGAACTCGTCAGGGGCGCCTCGTCGTCGGCAATCATCGGCCGGGATACCGGCAGGGGATTCATGAACATCGGTATCGCCGAAAATATTTTCCGGGCGGCGCTTAACAAACGTCTCCCGGTGCACAACACCAACCAGGAAGGAACGAAATGACCAGCAATGATGCTGCTCCGGAGACCCCTCCGGATGGCGGAGCGAAAGGTTTGTCCACGCGGCGCGCAGTGTACGGCCGCGTCGGTGGGTTGATCGTGAATCGGCTCTGGAAGGAGACTCCTTCGGCTCGTGCCCTCCGTGCACAGCTGCGGGGATCGCTTTCTCGGGAGGCAGGCTCGGTGCCCGAGCTGTGGGACTTGACGCTCGATGACCGCCCGGGCTATCTGGGCGATGAGCCGACCAGAGGCGAGAAAGCCGTTCACGGTGCTCTCACTCTCTGGGCTCTTCATCAGGGCTCCAACACGAGACCCATGCACGACACGTCGGACCGTCCGCGCAGCTTCGCTTCGGCGATCCGAGTCGTAGCCGAGGGGCAAAGAGGAGACAAGCGTGCCGAGGAAACTCCAATCTATCGGCGTTTTTCCGCGGCCGTTCAAGCACCCACGTTCGAGGGGCTTCTCGTGCATCTGCGTTCGCTGATTTCTCAGCTTGAAGCCTCCGAGATCCCCTGTGATTACGCACAGCTGGGGGCCGACCTCTTCACGTGGCAGGACCCGTGTCACCGCACGTCCGTCATGCGCAACTGGGGGCGGCAGTTCGCTCGTTCCGTTGAAACCATCCACACCGATCCCGCCTCCGACGAGTGATGTCGGGGCATTCCAATCAATCGCTTCATTTGTGAAAGGAAAGACAATGTCCGTCTTCGTTGATATCCACGTCCTGCAGACCCTCCCTCCCTCGAACCCGAACAGGGACGACACCGGCGCACCCAAGAGTGCGACCTTCGGTGGAGTCCAGCGCATGCGCATTTCGTCGCAGTCCATCAAGCGTGCGACGCGTCAGGACTTCGAGGGCAAGATTGCCGACGGAAATTACGGTGTACGTACGAAGAAGATCGTTGAGCTGGTCGCACGCACGATCACCGAGAAGCGTCCCGACCTGGAGGCCGAATCGATCGAGCTCGCTGAGATGGGTCTGAAGGCCATCGGTTTCAAGCTTGCTGAGCCGCGTGGAAATAAGAGTGACAAGGAGTTGAAGGAATCTGGATTCCTCGTGTTCCTGTCGGCCAAGCAGATTGAGCATGTCGCAGATGCGTTGATCTCAGTCGCTCGAGAGGATGATCCCGCGGCAGCATTCAAGGAACTGAAGCCGCGCAGCCTCGTGGATACGGATCACTCGATCGATATTGCTCTGTTCGGTCGCATGGTGGCCGAGCCGAATGCGCTGAACGTCGATGCCGCATGCCAGGTTGCCCACGCGATTGGAGTCGGCGCGGTCGAGCACGAGTACGACTACTACACGGCCGTTGATGACGAGAAGAAGCGCAACGACGAGGCCGACGAGGGTGCGGGAATGATCGGCACGATCGAGTTCGCGTCCGCGACGGTGTACCGCTACGCGACGATCAACGTCGACCTGCTGCGTGAAAACCTAGGCGACGATGCGGTTGCGGATCGCGCCGTCGAGCTCTTCGTGGATAGCTTCGTCCGCTCGATGCCGACCGGAAAGGTGACGACTTTCGCGAACCGCACGCTGCCGGATGCTGTTCTGGTTCAGGTTCGTGATGACCAGCCGATCAATATGAGTGGCGCTTTCGAGGAGCCGATCGTCGCGGGGCAGCGCGGCTTCGCAGAACCCGCCATTAAACGCTTCGTGGAGTTCGAGGCACGACTCCGCGAGCTGACTGGTCTGGAGGCGGTCGAGTCTCTCGTGTCGTGGACGACGCCTCGTGGTGAGCGCTTCTCGGAGCTCGGCAAGCAGGTGCGCCTGGCATCCCTCGGTGAAACCGCAGCGGAAGCGGTGCGAGGCACGCGATGAGTGCGGTGCTCGTCTTGAGGCTGGCGGGTCCCATGCAATCGTGGGGCGTGGACAGCCGATTCACGCGCAGGTCGACGGAGGCTTTTCCCACGAAAAGTGCGCTGGTCGGTCTGCTCGGTGCGGCGCAGGGGCGCAGGCGCAGTGATCCCATCGAGGACCTGGCTGAGCTGAGCGTCGCCGTCCGAGTTGATCAACCGGGGCAGTTGCTCCACGACTTCCACACGGCGCATAGGGGTGATACGTCGATGCCTCTATCGCACCGTTTCTACCGGGCGGATGCTGCGTTCGGAGCTTTCATCGAGGGACCCGACGACATGATTGATGCACTCGCGCAGGCAATTGTTCGCCCGGTGTTTCCGCTCTACCTCGGCCGCCGCTCGTGCCCTCCGACCCTGCCGCTGCGCCTCGCTGTTCGCGAGGGCAGCGCGTGGGACGCTGTGCGCGAAACTCCGTGGATGGCCTCGGCCTACTACCAGAAGAAGCAGCGTCACGATCATGTCGTTCGGACGCGAGTCGTCGCGGATCTGGGGATTATTCCGCCTGAAGTGGAGAAAACCTCCCAGCAGACGCTTCAGGATATGCCGATCAGTTTCGACTCGGAGAATCGCAAGTACACCCTGCGTACCGTCGAGGAGACATATATCGACCTGGAGAATCCGCAGTACGTGGAGACGAAGCCACAGGTCCACCCCGGCCTCGTGCATGATCCGATGGAGGTGCTCTGATGTATCTGACACGCATCTACCTCAACCCGCACCGTCGTGGGGCGAAGCAGCTCATGCGCAGTCGACAGATGCTGCACGCGGCTGTGCTGAATTGCTTCCCTCCGGGCGTGCTGGATGTTTCCGGCGCTCCGCGGGTTCTCTGGCGCTTGGACCGTCCGCCGGCCGTTCGAGGAGCTGCTCCTCGTCAGGGGAGCCCCTCGTGCACGCTCTACATCTCGAGCCCGGTTGCTCCGGATCCCTCGCATATCGTCGAGGAGGCTGGCTACGCGACCGAGGGAGGGGTGGTCATCCGCGACATGAGCACCTTCCTTGAGGGGCTGTCGGCTGGGCAGCGCTGGGGTTTCCGCCTGTGCGTCAATCCGACGTTCCGGGAGGGCAACCAGGTCAATGCGCGGGGACGCAAGAAGGTTCTCGCTCACGTCACGCAGGATCAGCAGACGCGGTGGGTCCTCGAACGGGCTGAGAAATGCGGGTTCAGGGTGCTCACCTCCGCTGAGCTTGGTGGTGACCTGCCGGTTCTCGAGGACAGCGACGGGCAACGTGTCGACGGTGCGAATCTGCTGATCAACGGTGTTGAACGCAGTATCGCTGAGTTTAAGCGTGGGGAGCGTCGCGTGACCCTCGGGGTCGCTACCTTCGAGGGTGTCCTTGAGGTGACGGACACTGAGGCTCTACGCCGAGCCCTCACTCACGGAGTCGGCCGCGGGAAGGCCTACGGCTGCGGCTTGATGACCTTGGCTCGACCATGAGACCGATCCCCGGGGCGAAGCCGCCAGACCCGAAAGACCTGGTGCGTGTTCGGGACCGGTTGACGTTCCTCTACGTCGAGCGGTGCACGATCAATCGCGACTCGAACGCGATCACTGTGGCTGACGGTCACGGAATCGCCCACGTCCCAGCGGCGGCGCTGTCGGTGCTGCTGCTGGGACCCGGGGTTCGGATCACTCACTCGGCGGTGTCTGTCCTCTCGGAGAGCGGGTCGACCATCGTGTGGGTTGGTGAGAATGGGGTGAGGTACTACGCTCACGGCTCGCCGCCCTCGCGTTCCTCGAGGCTGCTGGAGGCGCAGGCTCGCGCGGTGAGTGATCCATCGATGCGGTTGACTGTCGCGCGCAACATGTACTTGATGCGCTTCGCCGGCGAGGACGTGTCGAAGTTGAGTCTTCAGCAGTTGAGGGGGCGCGAGGGTGCTCGGGTCCGTCGCTTGTATCGTGAGCACTCGCAGCGCACGGGGGTGCCCTGGGACCGACGCGAGTACGATCCCGAGAACTATGAGGATGGTTCGGTTGTGAACCAGGCGCTGTCGGCTGCGAATTCGGCGATCTACGGGATCGTCCACGCGGTCATCGTCGCGCTGGGATGCAGCCCCGGGCTGGGGTTTGTGCACAACGGGAACTATCGGTCATTTGTGTACGACATTGCGGACCTGTACAAGGCCGACCTCACGATTCCGATCGCTTTTGATGTCGCGGCTTCTCCGACTGACGAGGCCGTGGGCAGTGCCGCTCGCAAGGCCGTCCGCGATGCCGTACGGGAATTTCATTTGCTCGAGCGGTGTGTTGCAGACATCAAGGGGTTGCTGTCGGTGTCAGGTGCCTTGGACGTTGAGGATGAGGACCTGATCGTCGACGACTTGCGACTGTGGGATGACCGCGAGGGCACTGTTGCTGCGGGCGTGGCGTACGAGGAGAGTGGATCCTGGTGATCGTCCTCGTGCTGTCTGCCGTCCCTGAGGGTTTGCGAGGGCACGTGACTCGGTGGTTGATGGAAATCTCCCCGGGAGTATTCGTAGGGACACTGTCCGCACGGGTTCGTGAACGCCTGTGGGATATCGTCACCGAGAACATGAAGACAGGGCGTGCCGTCATGGTCTATCGGGCGCGCAACGAACAGGGCCTCGAGTTTCTGACGTGGGGTGATCCCTGGAAGCCCGTCGACTTCGATGGGCTCACGCTCATGATGCGCCCCTACTACTCCGAGGGACGAGGCCAATACTCCGAACCTGATCCTGCGGCGCGTCAGTTGCGTAAGCGTCCATCAATGAGTAACTTTCAGAAGAGGCGCAAAGCTCAAGGCTTTCCAAGATCTGATCGATCTGCGCGATAAAAGCGCAGGTCAGGAAGTGTTTTCCCCGCGTGAGCGGGGATGAGCCCACGCCAGCCCCTCCGGTGCTGACCGGGTGGGTGTTTTCCCCGCGTGAGCGGGGATGAGCCCGGCGCGACGTCGCCCGACACGGACCGGTGGGAGTTTTCCCCGCGTGAGCGGGGATGAGCCCAGGCGGTACATGAAAAAACACCGCGACGAGGTGTTTTCCCCGCGTGAGCGGGGATGAGCCCCCTCATTGTCACGCTCACGTCACGCGTGACATGTTTTCCCCGCGTGAGCGGGGATGAGCCGCTGCCCTCGAGTGGCTTTCGAGCCACTACGATGTTTTCCCCGCGTGAGCGGGGATGAGCCGTAAGCGGCCTTCATCTGCCCGGCGGCGAGGGCGTTTTCCCCGCGTGAGCGGGGATGAGCCTTCCCGCCAACCCCAGACCGTGCGACGTTCTCAGTTTTCCCCGCGTGAGCGGGGATGAGCCTCGTGTTAGCCGGGTTTTCGGCGGCGCGCATGAGTTTTCCCCGCGTGAGCGGGGATGAGCCGCCCAGTTCGGCGGCCTTGGCGTCAATCGAGGCGTTTTCCCCGCGTGAGCGGGGATGAGCCATATACCGCCCCACCCCGACAAACCGCGCCGCCGTTTTCCCCGCGTGAGCGGGGATGAGCCCGGAAAGCTCGTCACCTACGCGCTACGCCGCCAGTTTTCCCCGCGTGAGCGGGGATGAGCCGTGGCTCCATTTGGCGCAACCGTTTGACAATGAGTTTTCCCCGCGTGAGCGGGGATGAGCCGTCGAGCGGCGCGTCGATCCCGCGCCGAAACCGGTTTTCCCCGCGTGAGCGGGGATGAGCCCTGACTCGACGTCGCGGCGAACGTTTGTTGGTTGTTTTCCCCGCGTGAGCGGGGATGAGCCCCCCTGAAGGGTCCACTGACCGACGCGCTCAGCGTTTTCCCCGCGTGAGCGGGGATGAGCCCGCTATTCACTAGGTGTATGCTGGGGTTATCCCGTTTTCCCCGCGTGAGCGGGGATGAGCCCTCGAAGCCGCGCTCGCGGCTATACGCGAATCCGTTTTCCCCGCGTGAGCGGGGATGAGCCCCACCCGGTCAACAAGTGGTTCACGGTCGGAGGGTTTTCCCCGCGTGAGCGGGGATGAGCCGGAATGGGGAAAGGCTTATATCCATGATTCCTCGTTTTCCCCGCGTGAGCGGGGATGAGCCCTGGGTACTCAGGATCGACCGCCTGACGCGCACGTTTTCCCCGCGTGAGCGGGGATGAGCCGGAGCGCCCGACCTACCCGGCGATTGACGCGGCGTTTTCCCCGCGTGAGCGGGGATGAGCCCCTACACAACCAAAAACGGCCAGCCCGGCCAAAGTTTTCCCCGCGTGAGCGGGGATGAGCCCTCTCATGGATATTCGCCGATAGGAAACCGGCGGTTTTCCCCGCGTGAGCGGGGATGAGCCGGGCAGGGGACAGACCGAAAGGACCGAAACCGTGTTTTCCCCGCGTGAGCGGGGATGAGCCCCCCGCCGGGCGCGTCCTCATCGAAATGTTGACGTTTTCCCCGCGTGAGCGGGGATGAGCCCAGATCAGGCAGCTCCTGCGGATCGCCTCCGACGTTTTCCCCGCGTGAGCGGGGATGAGCCGTCGCCCGTGTAAGCGCCCGCGTCGAGCAGGGCGTTTTCCCCGCGTGAGCGGGGATGAGCCCGTGTATTTCACGCGTAGCTCGGTGCGGAGCGGGTTTTCCCCGCGTGAGCGGGGATGAGCCCGCGGGCCGTGAGGTCTGCGCCGGGCGCTTCGAGTTTTCCCCGCGTGAGCGGGGATGAGCCGCTGCCATCGAGTGGCTTTCGAGCCACTACGATGTTTTCCCCGCGTGAGCGGGGATGAGCCCCGGCTCGCCGGAGCTGTGTACCTTGTGGGTGGGTTTTCCCCGCGTGAGCGGGGATGAGCCCGGGCGCAACAACGCTCCAAAGCGCCGCCGAACGTTTTCCCCGCGTGAGTGGGGATGAGCCCACCATGCCCCTCGGCGCGCTCATCGTTGACCGGTTTTCCCCGCGTGAGCGGGGATGAGCCCCGTCGCAGCACTCCAAACCCGCCTCAACGAAGGTTTTCCCCGCGTGAGCGGGGATGAGCCTCCTCCGTGAGCTTTCCGCGCGCCTTCCAGAAGGTTTTCCCCGCGTGAGCGGGGATGAGCCCATCCTCGGCAGCCTTGCCTTCTGACCTATCCCGTTTTCCCCGCGTGAGCGGGGATGAGCCCCTCATGGTCAGCGAAGACGTGCTCGCGGCAGCGTTTTCCCCGCGTGAGCGGGGATGAGCCCTGTACCTGGGTGGCAACCAACTGATTGAGACCGTTTTCCCCGCGTGAGCGGGGATGAGCCCCATGCCCGTTCCAGGCAGGCCGGACATCATGGGTTTTCCCCGCGTGAGCGGGGATGAGCCCATCGTGCAACTCCTTGCGCGGCCGAACGCCCCGTTTTCCCCGCGTGAGCGGGGATGAGCCCACGGTGTACACCTCGGGCATCAAGAAGACGGCGTTTTCCCCGCGTGAGCGGGGATGAGCCCGTTTCTCAGACGTGCGAGAACTTCGCTCAGCTGTTTTCCCCGCGTGAGCGGGGATGAGCCGCCGCGGCGTGGAGCTGCGGTGCCCCAGATGTGGTTTTCCCCGCGTGAGCGGGGATGAGCCTACGTGAGCGGCGAGGCTGAGGTAGGCGCCGCCGTTTTCCCCGCGTGAGCGGGGATGAGCCCGATTCCTGCGCCACCAGATTCGTCCACCGCGTGTTTTCCCCGCGTGAGCGGGGATGAGCCCAGCCCCGAGAGCGTGACCGCGACGCTCATCCGGTTTTCCCCGCGTGAGCGGGGATGAGCCCTGCGCCGCACCCCCGTCGCGCGCGGGGCCACCGTTTTCCCCGCGTGAGCGGGGATGAGCCGCCCCCAAAGGCACCCATACGGTGACCCTCATAGTTTTCCCCGCGTGAGCGGGGATGAGCCCGCGGAAGACATGCTCACTACTGGGGGCGCGTAGTTTTCCCCGCGTGAGCGGGGATGAGCCGCTGAGTACGTCGAGGCCGCGCATGACGCGCAGGTTTTCCCCGCGTGAGCGGGGATGAGCCCCGGTCTGGATTGCGAGGGCGTGGGCCTCGTACGTTTTCCCCGCGTGAGCGGGGATGAGCCCAGGATCGAGGTCGAAATGCCGGCCTCTGCGCGGTTTTCCCCGCGTGAGCGGGGATGAGCCGGTCGGCAAGCAGGTCAATGAGGGCGACGAGCTGTTTTCCCCGCGTGAGCGGGGATGAGCCTGACGGCAGTGGTCGGCCTGTTTTGGCGGTACAGTTTTCCCCGCGTGAGCGGGGATGAGCCCGCGCCGAAGCCGACGACGGCACGCACACCACCGTTTTCCCCGCGTGAGCGGGGATGAGCCCGCTTTCATCTGGTCGGCGGATGACTTGAACACGTTTTCCCCGCGTGAGCGGGGATGAGCCCCTTGAATGAGCGACTTACCGGCGCTCCAGAGGGTTTTCCCCGCGTGAGCGGGGATGAGCCCGGGGCCCTGAACATCGTCAAGGGATACATCACGTTTTCCCCGCGTGAGCGGGGATGAGCCCCAGATCAAGACGATCATCGGAGCCGCCAAGACGTTTTCCCCGCGTGAGCGGGGATGAGCCCAGCGTCGACAAGATGACGAGGAGCATGCAGGCGTTTTCCCCGCGTGAGCGGGGATGAGCCCCACATCCTTATCGCTCGTTTCGGGCGAGAGGTGTTTTCCCCGCGTGAGCGGGGATGAGCCCGGCGCGGGCGTGCAGGTGGTGATTCCCAATGCGTTTTCCCCGCGTGAGCGGGGATGAGCCCAACGCTAGTGCCGGGCGGGGCGCCGTGGGGGGGGTTTTCCCCGCGTGAGCGGGGATGAGCCCCGCCGTCGCGTTCACTTTTCACGCCACCGGCTGTTTTCCCCGCGTGAGCGGGGATGAGCCCTCGTCTCGCTGTACGAGAACAACCTCGTCGCCGTTTTCCCCGCGTGAGCGGGGATGAGCCCGCCGTTGCCGCCGAGTGCGAGTCGCAGGCCCTGTTTTCCCCGCGTGAGCGGGGATGAGCCCCACCAACAAAGACTCGCGCGCGCTCGCTGACGGTTTTCCCCGCGTGAGCGGGGATGAGCCCTGGCCCTCCTCTGGGTAGCCCCGCATCGACTGGTTTTCCCCGCGTGAGCGGGGATGAGCCGCTGGTGAACGGCCTCACGAAAGGCCAGGGGGAGTTTTCCCCGCGTGAGCGGGGATGAGCCCGCGGCGACTCGCACCCGTATCCAGCTGTACCGGTTTTCCCCGCGTGAGCGGGGATGAGCCCCGGCCATCGTCCGAGACGACCACTTCGTAATCGTTTTCCCCGCGTGAGCGGGGATGAGCCCGCGGGCATGTCGTTCACCTCGATCCTGGCCGCGTTTTCCCCGCGTGAGCGGGGATGAGCCCGTCGCGACGGCGGCGATCACGCTTGAGAATCCGTTTTCCCCGCGTGAGCGGGGATGAGCCAAAGTCGAGCTGGACCAGACGGACGCTGCTATCGTTTTCCCCGCGTGAGCGGGGATGAGCCCGCTCCACTCGTTAGAGCTCCTCTCACGTTTTCGTTTTCCCCGCGTGAGCGGGGATGAGCCCACGCACGGTTCCGTCACGGTACGGCTCTCGATGTTTTCCCCGCGTGAGCGGGGATGAGCCCAACCTGCAGACCCTCCTTGTGGCGCGCCGTACGTTTTCCCCGCGTGAGCGGGGATGAGCCGCTCTCGGCGCTCATCGACGGATCGGGACAGAAGTTTTCCCCGCGTGAGCGGGGATGAGCCCAGGTCTAGGCGAGATCCTTGACCGCAACAACCGTTTTCCCCGCGTGAGCGGGGATGAGCCTTCTCCTCCTGTGGGTTGGCCCCCGCGCCGTCGGTTTTCCCCGCGTGAGCGGGGATGAGCCCGTCGGCAAGGACGTTCCGTTTACGTTCGCGCCGTTTTCCCCGCGTGAGCGGGGATGAGCCCGTGTAAGCGCCACGGTCGATCGTGAGTTTGTAGTTTTCCCCGCGTGAGCGGGGATGAGCCCTGACCCTGCCACTCGAAACCCGATCCATCGACGTTTTCCCCGCGTGAGCGGGGATGAGCCCGTGACCGTGATCGTTGGCGCCCAGGGACCGGTGTTTTCCCCGCGTGAGCGGGGATGAGCCCTGCCCATCCGACGGCCTCGAGCCCGGCGCGCAGTTTTCCCCGCGTGAGCGGGGATGAGCCGCGCGCAGGCATGGCCACGGGCACCCGCTCGGGGTTTTCCCCGCGTGAGCGGGGATGAGCCCCTTGGGACGTGCGGGGGCCCGCAACACCCCGAGTTTTCCCCGCGTGAGCGGGGATGAGCCTACACTGCGGGCGGTGTATAGTATAGCTATCGGGTTTTCCCCGCGTGAGCGGGGATGAGCCCCCACTGCCCAGACTGCGGACAACCCCTCGCCTGTTTTCCCCGCGTGAGCGGGGATGAGCCCCCGGCCCGCCCGTCGATTGTCTCCCAGTCGGAGTTTTCCCCGCGTGAGCGGGGATGAGCCCCGTGTCCCGTGCAAGCCGGGTGACGCCGTTGTGTTTTCCCCGCGTGAGCGGGGATGAGCCGACGCGCTGACCGCAATCGTCCCGCGCGGCACGGTTTTCCCCGCGTGAGCGGGGATGAGCCCGGGCGTCTCGTAGCTTCGCACTGCCTCGCGGTGTTTTCCCCGCGTGAGCGGGGATGAGCCCCGAAGTACGCGACACAGCGCAACCCCGCCAACGTTTTCCCCGCGTGAGCGGGGATGAGCCCGCATAACGGGCGATAGTCCAGAGCTTGCCTTCGTTTTCCCCGCGTGAGCGGGGATGAGCCCGCCTGCTGGTGTTCATTCCGTGACCCGCCTGCGTTTTCCCCGCGTGAGCGGGGATGAGCCGGCCCGCAAAACGCCACACAGCGAATCGACCAGGTTTTCCCCGCGTGAGCGGGGATGAGCCCTGCCATGCTGACAATGTCCGCGCCTTCGGGGAGTTTTCCCCGCGTGAGCGGGGATGAGCCGCCTTCCAAAAGGCCGTCGCCGACATCGTAGGAGTTTTCCCCGCGTGAGCGGGGATGAGCCCGGCATCGAAGTTGTGTAGAAGATGTCAACGCGGTTTTCCCCGCGTGAGCGGGGATGAGCCGTCGCCGCTCGCGGCGGCGGTTGCGCTCGCGGAGTTTTCCCCGCGTGAGCGGGGATGAGCCCTCGAACGTGCTGCCCTTTTCGTCGCCAGCCTCGTTTTCCCCGCGTGAGCGGGGATGAGCCCGCTACGCCGATCGCCTGTTTACCAGGGGCGGCGTTTTCCCCGCGTGAGCGGGGATGAGCCGCTCGTAGGCTTGCGTCCTCCCTATGTAGAGGCGTTTTCCCCGCGTGAGCGGGGATGAGCCCGATTTGACGCCGTTCGGTGCGCTGCGCCGGTGGTTTTCCCCGCGTGAGCGGGGATGAGCCCCCGGGCTCGTCTTCGTTCACGATCACCTGCGAGTTTTCCCCGCGTGAGCGGGGATGAGCCCTGCTTGCTCAGGTTGATGATGTTCTCGTCCTGGTTTTCCCCGCGTGAGCGGGGATGAGCCCGGACGAGCCGTCGAATCCATCTGCGAACGATTGTTTTCCCCGCGTGAGCGGGGATGAGCCCGTCGAGCCCTTTTCGTCGCCCGCCTCGGAGCTGTTTTCCCCGCGTGAGCGGGGATGAGCCCCTCACGCCCGGAAACGCCTCCCTCGACGCCATGTTTTCCCCGCGTGAGCGGGGATGAGCCCACCTCGCCGACGCGGGTGTCCCCATCCGCCTCGTTTTCCCCGCGTGAGCGGGGATGAGCCCCCGCGTAGTCGCATTTTCGTCGCACCCTTACAGTTTTCCCCGCGTGAGCGGGGATGAGCCCACCATCGGGGGTTTACTGAATCGCTTGGGGAAGTTTTCCCCGCGTGAGCGGGGATGAGCCCTATCGCATCGACTGGATTCAGTTCCTGGCAGCGTTTTCCCCGCGTGAGCGGGGATGAGCCCCGATGGACAGACTGCCCGCGTCGGTGGTGGTGGTTTTCCCCGCGTGAGCGGGGATGAGCCCTTGGGTAGGGGTGTCTCGTCGATGATGTCGAGGTTTTCCCCGCGTGAGCGGGGATGAGCCCGACTCCTTGCCTTCACCTGCCTGGTTCGGCCCGTTTTCCCCGCGTGAGCGGGGATGAGCCCGCCGTAATGAGCGCCGTCACAGTGTGGACCGAGTTTTCCCCGCGTGAGCGGGGATGAGCCCGGCCTCCTCGACTTGTGGGCGCAGATCTACCTGTTTTCCCCGCGTGAGCGGGGATGAGCCCCCACTCCGACCTGCGACAGCACCTGCGGCAGCGTTTTCCCCGCGTGAGCGGGGATGAGCCCATGGCCGAATACGCATTTAGGGTCGATGGACTGTTTTCCCCGCGTGAGCGGGGATGAGCCCCGGCTCCTCCACACGTACACCGGGAGCCGGTTGTTTTCCCCGCGTGAGCGGGGATGAGCCCGTAGATTACTTTCTACGGGGTAGCGCTTTTGTGTTTTCCCCGCGTGAGCGGGGATGAGCCGGTCGTCAGGTTCCTGAACCAGCTCATGCCTGAGTTTTCCCCGCGTGAGCGGGGATGAGCCCCAACCAACATACAGACTCAGATAGGCGACGAGGTTTTCCCCGCGTGAGCGGGGATGAGCCCCTCGTGCACTGAGGTGGGGGACGGGCCTTCTAGTTTTCCCCGCGTGAGCGGGGATGAGCCCTGATATGAAGCCCGACGATCTGACCCCCGTCCGTTTTCCCCGCGTGAGCGGGGATGAGCCCCGCCGGTATCCCGGCGTGTATGCGGACATGGCGTTTTCCCCGCGTGAGCGGGGATGAGCCCCAGACGTGAGCCGCCTCACGCTGGAGTCCGCTGTTTTCCCCGCGTGAGCGGGGATGAGCCGCACCTCATCATCCGCTCGGGTAGGGGCACCGGGTTTTCCCCGCGTGAGCGGGGATGAGCCCTCCGCTGCCTGACTCTCGCGCCGTCGTCGCCGGTTTTCCCCGCGTGAGCGGGGATGAGCCCGCGATCTCCGCTGAGTGCGAGTCGCAGGGCCTGTTTTCCCCGCGTGAGCGGGGATGAGCCCAGCTCGGTCTTGGCTGGCCTCGCCTCACCGCTGTTTTCCCCGCGTGAGCGGGGATGAGCCTCGCAGCGGAAAGTACGCGCGCCGCTTCGTGTGGTTTTCCCCGCGTGAGCGGGGATGAGCCCCAGCACACCGACCAGGCAGCCGATGGTCAGCAGTTTTCCCCGCGTGAGCGGGGATGAGCCCACCATCGGCACCGTCAACGCTAAGGGCCTGACGTTTTCCCCGCGTGAGCGGGGATGAGCCCGTAGGGCGCGGCGCGCGTGATTGTGCCCTGGGTGTTTTCCCCGCGTGAGCGGGGATGAGCCCCGCTTGAGCCTTGTTCCTCGAGGTGATCCCGTGTTTTCCCCGCGTGAGCGGGGATGAGCCGTCGTATTGGAGAATCTCGGCGGTCTCGTCACTGTTTTCCCCGCGTGAGCGGGGATGAGCCGCCGGTTGAGGCGGAAGAGGTTGGAGAAGAGACGTTTTCCCCGCGTGAGCGGGGATGAGCCCCCACCAACACTCAACCCCGGCCCCACGGAGCTGTTTTCCCCGCGTGAGCGGGGATGAGCCCCTCGAGGATCTCACCGGCGAGGCGAGCATCGTGTTTTCCCCGCGTGAGCGGGGATGAGCCCATAGGTGACCAACATGGCAATTGCTGCCAGGAGTTTTCCCCGCGTGAGCGGGGATGAGCCCACGTGGTCCCCCGATCGCTCGGCGGTGGGGATGTTTTCCCCGCGTGAGCGGGGATGAGCCCGCGGTGCCCTTGACCGCCGCGAGGGCGTCCTTGTTTTCCCCGCGTGAGCGGGGATGAGCCGCTCACGCCGTAACCGTCTACAGCTGTTCTAAGGTTTTCCCCGCGTGAGCGGGGATGAGCCCCTCGGCGCAACGATTCAGGCAGTCAGTCAGACGTTTTCCCCGCGTGAGCGGGGATGAGCCCGGCAAGTGGGACGGCGGAGGCTCCTACGGGACGTTTTCCCCGCGTGAGCGGGGATGAGCCCTCGGCGGCTGGCCTGATCGACGCCGGCGTCGCGTTTTCCCCGCGTGAGCGGGGATGAGCCTCTCAGCGGCTTCGCGCGTACCTATGAGTGCAGGTTTTCCCCGCGTGAGCGGGGATGAGCCCGTGCGCACGACAGCGGGGTCCATCTCCACGGCGTTTTCCCCGCGTGAGCGGGGATGAGCCACCGGCCTGACGAATCTCGCGAACGCGGGCAAAGTTTTCCCCGCGTGAGCGGGGATGAGCCCCAGTCATGGAAGATAAACGACCCCGGCGGCGGGTTTTCCCCGCGTGAGCGGGGATGAGCCCGCGTACTCGCTGGTCGTCCAGCCGGTGCGCGTGTTTTCCCCGCGTGAGCGGGGATGAGCCGCAGCCGCACTTCAAGATCAAGGCCAAGATCGGGTTTTCCCCGCGTGAGCGGGGATGAGCCCGCCGGTGAGGGTGCGGGCGTTGGTGGTGCCGAGTTTTCCCCGCGTGAGCGGGGATGAGCCCACCGTCTACGAGTACATCAAGAAGGCGGCGTGGTTTTCCCCGCGTGAGCGGGGATGAGCCCGATCCGATACCAGGACCCCGGTCCATCCCCGGGTTTTCCCCGCGTGAGCGGGGATGAGCCCCCGATGCTCATGGACTTGAGGACGCCGTCGCGGTTTTCCCCGCGTGAGCGGGGATGAGCCCGCGATCGCCGACCCTCTGGGCAAGTCAACGGCGTTTTCCCCGCGTGAGCGGGGATGAGCCGTCATGGTCAGGGTCGGCTCGAAATCACGCCTCGTTTTCCCCGCGTGAGCGGGGATGAGCCCGCTCCTACCTGAACCTCGAGGATCTCACCGGCGTTTTCCCCGCGTGAGCGGGGATGAGCCCACCTCAATGGGCGGCTCGCAGGACAACGGCAAGTTTTCCCCGCGTGAGCGGGGATGAGCCCACGAAGGGAAGGCCGGGGTTGACGGGCGGGTCGTTTTCCCCGCGTGAGCGGGGATGAGCCCAGGACGGGCGGAAACTGGCGCCCCAAGGAGGGGTTTCCCCGCGTGAGCGGGGATGAGCCCGTCCGCATCACAATCGACGCAGAAAACGAAGCGTTTTCCCCGCGTGAGCGGGGATGAGCCCCAGCCACGCCGTGGTCTTACCTGACCTCGGGCGTTTTCCCCGCGTGAGCGGGGATGAGCCCAGCATCAGCGGCAGCGCGAACCTCCTCGACAGGTTTTCCCCGCGTGAGCGGGGATGAGCCCGACCCCAAGGGCGAACTTTTGGTGAAGAATTAGTTTTCCCCGCGTGAGCGGGGATGAGCCGTACTGGCCGACCGGTGGGCAGGATTATGCGACGTTTTCCCCGCGTGAGCGGGGATGAGCCCATGGTTCAGGAGCAAAGGGAAGCGAGAGGACTTCTTGGTACATGGGGTCTTTACAGCCTGAAGCCGAAAGCAGTCCCGCACCCGAAGCCGCAGAAGCGGCTTCCTTTGAACGTCTGTTACCAGACGTCCTACGCATCCTCTCGCTAGGTCGATATTAGCCTGAAAGCAGAGTTTTGGTCAAGGAAGACATGAACAACGCTCTCTTGCTGACACCGATTGATCAGAGTTTTCCATCTGAGTGGAGATGACTCGTTCTCGAAATAGTGATAGGCTGCGCATGAGGGTGGCAGCCAGCCCACCTGGGAGTAATCCCCGGGCAGGTGAGCCACCCTCGTTGTTTTCTCCACGCGAGTGGGCTTGAGGCCATGCACTACATCGCTGTAGTGCCACCTTCGCATTTCCTGTTTGCGCTGATTGAAAATGTGTTATGCTAACCGTAGGTAGGGGTCAAGAAGGCAGTCCACCCTATACGCTTCGCGTCAGACAGCAGGATCGCCCTACTCACGGCGGTATCGAATCCGCCCGAGGGTGATCGCCTCCCCGCACAAGCGGGGACGATCCTCCACAAGGTGCAGTCCGTTCCTGCGGCTGCACCTTTTCTCGTATCGGTAGCGACAAACACCATCAGCGACGATCAGAAACGTTCTGTCGCCTCCTCGAGTGCGTGGGCTCGGGATAAATCGAAGAAGAACGCACGCAAAAATGAGGAGCGAGACCCATTGCCCGAACGTTCTGACGGTCTATTATTTCAAGACTAGTTCAGGGGGGATTCCCGCTCCTTCTGGCAGTATACCTTGCCGACGCTCAGTTACAAGTGTCGATGGTCGACTGAGATGTAAACCCAACTTCTGTGGTGTGCATTCGTTGCGCCTGTATGGGGACATTGGTTGGCAGTTGGCACCCAGAGGGGCGAAGAAACGCGGTGGTTGTGTCGGCTACTGGCCGACCGCGGTGGACGGTGGAGGTGGTCGGCCAAAGGACCCGCGCTCGTCCTTGCGCTTCTTAGCATTCCTGCCGTATCCTGCTCGGCTACCCACAATCGGATGAAAGAGAAGGCAAGGACATGCGCGCGGTAAAGGTGACGCAGTCGGGCGCTGGTGAGGAGACAAAGACATAGAAGGAAGCAATCAAGGTAATGGTGACGCGGCAGGGCGCGCGCGGAGCGGCAAAGACGCAGATTCACGCGCGCATCACGCGCGTGGGCAACGAGTGCCGCAAGGACGTCACCTCGGGCACCTGCAAGCTCTGCATCACCGACTGGGTCGCGCCCTCATCGCCCTCGGGATCCTCGAGGCCGTCGAAGTCTGCACCCGCGCCTCCGAAATGGTCGAGCGCTTCGACGGTTCCTACATTCACGACGACGACTGGGACGAGGAGAAGTTCGTCCTCCAGCCCTGGCACATCGCGGGTGACTCAGACGAAGGATGAAAACCCCTCGTTGGTGACCGGAACGCCCGAAAGGGCCGGTCGTTTCTGTCGAAAAAAGCGCGAAGAACGAAGTGCAAATACGCCGAAAATCGATCACCCAAACGCGCACGCGACAACCCGACGCCTGTTACGCTAGTCACTGTTTCTTCCGAGTATTGCTCTCTGTTGGAACGTTCTGTGTAAACGGACGCGCCCACGCGACCGCTCGCCGCCGGTTTCTCTCACACTTTCCCGGCGATCACGAGCCCGCGTGGGCGCGTTCGCGCAAGACTGGGCCCCGACCTCGTTCGATACGAGGCCGGGGCTCGGCGCGTCAGATGCCTCCCTCACGCGGGGGCGAGGCGGTCGGGCTCCGCGTCGGCGAGCCGCCACCGCCAGCGCGCCCAGCAGACCCAGCACGCCGGTGCCAGCGAGGACGCCAGCCATGTCGGTGCCCGTGTGAGCCAGCTGCTTCGGCGCGGGAGTCGACGGAGTGGGTGGCGTGGCCGGGAGAGTGGAGGGGCTCGGCGTCGAGGGCGTCGACGGGGTCGGCGTCGGATTCGCGTCGCTGTTCGCATCGCCCGAGCCGTCCGAGTGGATGTCCACGCCGCCCGTGTACAGCTTCGCGTTGATGAGCGCGTCATTGTGGAAGGTGACGCCACCCCGCACGGTGGCCAAGTTGTTGATCGTGGCCTCGTACTGCAGGACGTAGGTGCCGTTGCTCGTTAGGCGCGGGAACGTCGCGGTGAACCCGGTGCCGTCGGCGCTGGCCTCCATCGTGAAGGTGCCGTCGCCGATTGACGCGCCGGCCTTGAGGGCGGGTGCCTGCTCGGCCTGGTACTCGGCGTCGTTGTTGTAGTAGTCGAGCTTCTCCGACCCCGGCACCAGCGAGTATCCGCCGGAGCTCATGTCGAAGGTGTCAACGATCTCGACCTCGGACGCGCCCTCGGGTAGCTGGGATCCCTTGATGTCGATCTCCCAGATGATCCGCGAGGAGTCGCCTTCCTTGGGCTGGCCCCACTTCTGGGTGTTGCGCAGGATGCGCTCGTACGTGCCGGAGATCGAGCCGCCGGGCAGGTCCACGATGATCGCGGTGCCGTTCACCGGGAAGGACACGGTCGACGAGGTCGTGGCGTGCACCGCCTTCGTGCGCACAGCGCCGTGGCCGATGATGCTGTGGGGGTCCTTTGTGTACTCGCCGAAGGTGCAGGTCATGGACACGCCCTCACCCGCGGGGACGGAGCAGTCGACGACGGGGACCTTCTCGTCGTTAAGCATGCTGAAGTTCAGCGTCGAGCTGCCCGAGTCCGATACAATCTCGAGCTCCGCCGGAATCTGAATGGTGAACGTGTCGCCGGGCGCGACGTCCTTGCCGGTCGTGTCGATGTCGAAAGACATGGTCATGACGTGGATGCCGACGGTGGGCGCGGTGGTTTCCTTGTCCTCGCGAGCCAGCGAAATGTTGCTGACGACGCCGACGGAGGAGGCGTATGAGGGGGCGATCGCGATGAACGCGGCCAGCAGGGTGGCGACGATCAGCCCGACAACGAGCGGGAAAAGGCGCCCGATACTGCGTGGGTGCACGTGAGTCTCCATTCGTTATGGGTGGGGGACGAGGCCGTGGCATGCGTGTCGGGGTGTCCGCCTATCCGCTATGGTTAGTAAGTAATGATACTAGTGAGAAGGGTGAGCCTGCCTGTAATAGTCTGCATGTTTAATTTCGCTTATCTGCCCATGTTGTGGAGGGTGCGTTTTGGTCGTCCAGCGTTTCGTCGAGTATTTAGCTGCTTGAAATTTTGGGTAGGCATGCGGCGTTCTGGTTGTTCGGTAATTAATTAGCTGGAGTTGTCGTTTCTTGTGGCTCAGCTGTGTGTGTGGTGAAGCTCATATGACCCGCGTCGTTCTGCGGAGATGGGGCGGAGTGTTGATGTATGGCTGGTGGGGGTTTGACAGCATTAGGAGCTGGCTGTCGGCGTGTCAGCGGCGTGTCGTGCCCCTAATGGTGCGATTCCCCCGGTTGGCGGCAGTGAGGCCGCAATGTGAGGCGGTCTGCTGTCCAAACTGCAGACCACCTCGGCGGAAAACGCTCAAAATGGGCCGTTGTGGCTGAATGGGTCTGCACTTTGGCGGAATTGGCGGGCGCAAGTGAGTTGGTTGGTTGATACTGCGCTGCAGAGTCGTATGCTCGCCGCGGTCCTGGCAGCTGGACCCTTCTACTGGCAGTGTTAACCTTTCAATGCGCAGCTAAACCCTATTGGTGGCATGGTGGGCAGCCCGCCCAGGCCACCACCTATCGGGTTAACGTGCGCATCAAAGGGCCCAGGCCACCATCTATCGGGTTAACGTGTGGGTGAGAGGGCCCAGGTGCGGGTCCAAGGGCTGCGCGCGCGGAGCTATGAGCGGCATCGTTGAACACGCCCCCGCCGCAGGCAAACAAAGTCCCCGAAGCGTAAGCTTCGGGGACTTGCTGGTGGCTCCGACCGGCGTCGATCCGGTGACCTTTCGATTTTCAGTCGAA
>ERZ772917.389-NODE-389-length-31759-cov-12.435119_pt1 | contig 31759 bp, 33 predicted proteins | sample MGYA00511187_ERZ772917 | MGnify/ENA primary metagenome ERZ772917 (study PRJEB29015, sample SAMEA2737925) | human oral metagenome | biome: human oral; feature: human-associated habitat; material: dental | place: China | collected 2012 ...
TGACCTGCACTTAGATTCTCACCACCCCAAGGATCTGGATTTCAACATTCTGTTCGATCTCCGCATGGGAGAGCACAATCAGCCCCGAAATGGAGCGTTCTACAAGATTACGGAAGTAGGGACGCACGGTCGGACTCGTCAGCACAATGGGCTGATAGCCCTGATCGGTCAGCTTCTTGAGCTCCTCCTGCAATGCCATCAGCAGTTTCTGCATGGAGTCGGGATCTAGGCTGACATATGAACCGTGCTCCGTGCGCTGGACGCTGCCCGCAATCTTGTTCTCAATCGCAGGGTCAAGCGTAATGCATGGCAGCACACCATTCTGGACGTTCTGCTGTGTGATATGCCGCGCCATCGCATGGCGGACATATTCTGTCAGGATGTCCGTATCCTTCGTTGCTGCACCGTAGTCGGCGAGCACCTCGAGGATCGTACTCATATCGCGGATCGAAATGCGTTCGCTCAGGAGATTTGCCAGTACCTTCTGCACCTCGCCCACGCTGAGCAGGTTCGGGACGACCTCGTCCACGAGCGCCGCGTTGGTCTTCTGGAGATTGTCGAGGAGGTTCTGCGTCTCCTGACGTCCAAGGATCTCAGCCGCATGCTGCTTGATGATCTCCGTGAGATGGGTCGCAAGCACGGAGACCGCGTCGACCACGGTATAGCCGTTTAGCTCCGCCTGCTCGCGCTCGTTCTCCGAGATCCAGAGGGCGGGCAGACCAAATGCCGGCTCCGTCGTCTCAATGCCCGGCACCTCCTCGAACACCGTGCCGGAGTTCATCGCGAGGTAGTGGTCGAGCATGAGCTCGCCGCGTGCAATCTCAATGCCCTTGAGCTTGATGATGTACGCGTTCGGCTTGATCTGTATATTGTCGCGGATGCGGATGGTCGGCACAACGAGGCCGAGCTCAAGCGCACACTGCCGACGGATCATGACAATGCGGTCGAGCAGATCGCCCCCCTGCCCTGTATCGACGAGTGGGATGAGGCTGTAGCCAATCTCGAGCTCCATCGGGTCGACCTGCAGCAGGGATACGATGTTCTCGGGGGTCGTTGCCTCCTTCTTCGCCTTTGCCTTTTGCTCGACCTGCTGCACCTCCTGCTCCACTGCCTGCCCCCGATGAAGATTCCACGCAATCAAGCCGCAGATTGCAGCAAGCACCGTAAATGGCACGCCCGGCAGCCCCGGCATGATGGCAAGGAAGAGCAGAACGCCCGTGAGGATCATAAAGATACGCGCGTTGCGGAAGAGTTGCTTCACGAGATCGCCGCCGAGGTTGCCCTCAGCCGCCGAACGCGTGACAATAATACCGGTTGCCGTCGAGATGAGGAGCGCCGGAATCTGTGCGACCAGGCCTTCGCCGACGGTCAGCAGCGTATAGGTCTGCAGTGCCTGCGCCGCGTCCATATCGCGCTGCAGCATGCCGATGACAAAGCCGCCACCGATGTTGATAATCATGATGACGATTGCGGCGATTGCGTCGCCCTTGACAAACTTCGAGGCACCATCCATTGCGCCGAAGAAATCGGACTCGCGCTGCACCTTTTCACGCCGGCGCTTCGCCTCCGCATCCGTGATCGCGCCCTGGTTGAGATCGGCGTCGATCGCCATCTGCTTACCAGGCATCGCGTCGAGGGTGAATCGTGCCGAGACCTCAGCCACGCGCTCCGAGCCCTTCGTGATGACGATGAAGTTGACAATGACGAGGATGACGAACACGATGAAGCCGACCACCGCATTACCACCGACAACGAAGTTACCAAACGCAGTAATAACCTCCCCGGCATAGCCATTGAGGAGGATGAGACGGGTCGAGGAGATATTCAATGCCAGACGAAACAGTGTCGTAATCAGCAATAAAGATGGAAAGACCGATAGATCGAGTGCCTCCACATTATAGATCGCTGACATCACAACGAGAAGTGCAATCGTAATATTCAGGCAGATAAGAACGTCCAACAAAATCGTCGGCAACGGAATAATCATCATGATGACGATTGTTACGATGGCAACGGCGATCAGGACGTCACTGTATCGTTGTATGAGATTGCCGGATGCAAGAGGATTTACACTGCCGGTCTGCGGTGCCGCCATACTCTCACTCACTCCCTCATTCCCTACGAGGACAAATATTTATTCGTCCCCTAAATATTATACCAAATATCGCAAGTACGTCAAATATTTAATAAGACTTTTGTCATGGATTAGAGAAATTGCCCGTTTTCTCATGCTCCCCGCCGTGCATGTCTCAGTCGGTAGACGTACGCAAGCACCTCGGCAACCGCCTGATAGAGTTCCTGCGGCACACTGTCCCCCACCTGTACGGCGGCATAGAGCGTGCGTGCAAGCGGCTTATTCTCGATGATCGGCACACGCGCCTCCCGCCCGATCTCCTTGATGCGCTGCGCGACGAGATCCTGCCCTTTGGCAATGACTGTCGGCGCAACCATCCCCTGTTCATAGGAGAGTGCTACGGCGTAATGCGTCGGGTTCGTGATGATGACATCTGCCTTTGGGACTTCCTTCATCATGCGCGCCATCGCCATCTGCCGCTGCTTCTGGCGAATCTTCCCCTTGATCTGCGGGTCGCCTTCCGTCTGCTTCATCTCGTCCTTGACTTCCTGCTTCGACATCTTGAGATCCTGCGTCGTCTGCCATTTCTGGTAGCCGTAATCCATGAACGCCATAATCATGATGACGCCGATGACGATGAACGCCATCTGAAAGATGATCTCCGCAACGAGCGCAAGGCTCGTCGTCAGGTCAAAGAACATGAACTGCGGCATCGCAAGGATCTGTTCGTGGATGAAGCGATAGAGGAAGAAGCCGATGACGATGATCTTGAAGATGGACTTTACCAGCTCCACGAGGGAGCGCTTCGAGAAGATGCGGCCGAAGCCGTTGATGGGGTTGAGCTTGTCCAGCTTGAACTCGATGGACTCCGTGTTGAAGTTCAGCCCCACCTGGAAGAAGTTGATCGCAAGTCCAATAATCATGATGAAGACCATGATGGGAAACGCTGTTTTTGCAAGAACGAGGACAATGCCGATAAAGATGCGGAGAATGTTCTCCGTATCCACCGTCTGGTTCAGATTGCTGAACACATAGGTTGTATAGGTCGCAATCGATACGTAAATCGAATCCCACAGCAGCTTGAGTCCAAAGAAGCCAATGAGCAGCACGAACGCGCTGTTAACTTCCTGACTACGTCCGACCTGCCCCTTCTTGCGCGCATCAGCGCGCTTCTTCGCCGTTGGTTCCTCTGTCTTTTCCCCCGCAAAGCGCTGGAGATCAAAGATAAACGGCGGACTATTGGAGGGCTCGCACTGCAAGTGATATATTTCCATACATTTCATTGAACAGCACATCCAGGAATAAGACATAGAACGGAATAATCATCGAGAGGACGGTGATGCCAATCATCAGCTGCATCGGAATCCCCACAACGAAGATGTTCATCTGCGGCATCGTGCGTGCGAGGATGCCCAGACCCACATTCGTGAGCAGGATCGCAAAGGTGATCGGCATTGCAATCTTCATCCCCGTGAGGAAAATACCGTTTGTGAAATTCGCAATGAGGAGCGCCATAGAGATATTCGGCTCGATGCCGGCGAGCGGTACAACGCGAAAACTCTCCGTGAGCGCAGCTAGTATCATATGATGCCCATTCGTCACGAGCAGGATGATGATCGCCAAATTATAAAGAAAACTTCCGATGAGCGGTATCTGCTGACCGGAAGTCGGATCCACAACATTGACAATGGCAAAACCCACCTGCATATCCATAACCTTGCCTGCCATTGTAATAGCGGCGAAGGAGATGTATGCCACAAAGCCGATCAGCCATCCAATGAAAAGTTCTCCGATCGCGGCGACGGCAAACATGATGATGCTCTCGGGCGCCGCGGGCGTCCCCAATCCGTCGATCATGGGAAAGAGCACAACCGTTATTGCAAGCGCCAAGCCGACGCGGAAATATGCCGAGATATTCATACTGCCGAAGAACGGCGATATGAGAAAGATACCGCTGATCCGCGTGAGCGAGAGCAAAAATGCTGCAATATGCCCCTGCAGCAGTTCATACAAATCCATGCACTGCCGCCCCCTTCAGCGCAGATAGATCGGCAGGTTGACAAACACATTTGTCACATACTCGACCATGATGCGCAGCATCCACGGACCAAAGATCAGGATCGCGACAAAGACAGCAATGATCTTGGGGATGAATGCAAGTGTCTGCTCCTGAATCGAGGTGGTCGCCTGAAAAACCGCCACCAAAAGACCAACAATGAGTCCAAGTCCCAGCATGGGAGCAGAGACCAGAAGGACGATGAAGAGCGCCTCCTGGGCAAGCTGGATGACCAAATCTCCGGACATCGCACGCCTCCCCCGCTAACGGAAACTCATGATGAGCGACTGGATCAGGAGATGCCACCCGTCGACCATGACAAACAAGAGGATCTTGAACGGCAGGGAAATCATCACCGGCGGCAGCATCATCATACCCATCGACATCAGGGTACTCGCGACAATCATATCAATGACAATGAAAGGGATGTAGATCATGAAGCCGATCTGAAACGCCGTCTTCAGCTCGCTGATGATGAATGCCGGAATGAGCGTAAATGTTGATACATCCTCGGGACCCTCTGGGCGGGGAGCCTCCGAAAGATTGACAAAGAGCGCGAGATCGGATTCCCGCGTCTGGCGGAACATGAACTCACGCATCGGTTCAACGATATTGTCAAGCGCCTGCTCCTGCGAGATCTGCCCGGCGAGATAGGGCTGTATCCCGTTTTCATTGGCCTGCCCCCAATAGGGAGCCATGATGTAGAACGACAGGAAGAGCGAGAGCGCGATGACGACCTGATTCGGTGGTACGTTCTGCGTTGAGAGCGCGTTGCGCAGGAAGCCGATAACGACCACAATACGAACGAAGGAGGTCGTCATGACGAGAATCGCAGGTGCCAGTGAAATAATGGTCAGAACCGCAAGCAGCTGCATCGTCGTTGCAACATCCTGCGGATTCTCCGACGTCCCCACACCAACACTAAGCGTCGGAATCAAGGGTGCTGCGCTCGCATGTCCCGCGCCCATCAGGAGGAGCGCCGCGCCTCCCAAAACAAGCAATTTGCGCCCCAATCCTGTCCCCCCATTTCTCTCCCCCGCCTTCACTTTCGGAAAAGCGGTGGTATTTTTTGAACAAAATCCGACAGAGAGCCGAACTGCTCCTGAAAGACGCCGCCCCCTGCGGGTGCCGAACTGCGAATCTCGTCCACCGTCTCCGGATCGTCAATCTCTGTGATCAGATGGATATTCGCATCGGTGACGCCCAGTACAAAGACGCGTCCAAAGAGCTCTACGACACAGACCGAGCGGTTCGGCCCGAGCGGCAGCTGCAGATAGATCTGTCCCCCGCGTGCCGCAAGCCTCTGCATGGAGTTCTTGCCAAAGGCACGCGCTGCGAAGTAGGCGAGGATGACCACGAACGCAAAGACAGCAAAAAGGCTGACCACATAGGCGACCGTCGACCACCATGATACGGCCGACGGGCGCGGGTCAGCCTCTTCATATCCGGCTAAATATCCACCGCCCGTCTCACCTGCGGCAGACACGTCTCCCATGCACAAGAAAAGTAGGAGCCATCCGATCAGCAGGGACAGTGAAAATATCCGTTTGTTCATCAGCCGACGGCTTTGCGAATGGCCTCCAGCACGCGATCCGCCTGGAACGGCTTCACGATGAAGTCGCGCGCGCCTGCCTGAATGGCCTCGATAACCATTGCCTGCTGTCCCATCGCGCTGCACATAACAACCTTTGCAGCGGGATCGACCTTCTTGATCTCCTTGACAGCCGTGATGCCATCCATCTCCGGCATCGTAATGTCCATCGTCACGAGATCCGGCTTCAGCTCCTGATACTTCTCGAGAGCCTTCATGCCATTCTCAGCTTCACCAACGATTTCATAGCCGTTCTTCGAGAGGATGTCCTTCACCATCATTCGCATAAAAGCTGCATCATCAACGATCAGAACGCGAGTTGCCATTTTCTCATCTCTCCTTAATTCGACAGAACATCCCTATTCCAAAGGGCACAAAACACATAGAAATCATGTGCATTTTTATCGTTACTCATTATAACGAAATCTGCCCTCTGTGACAAGGATTTTCTACACCAGTCCCAAAAGAACCATATTCCTTCCGCTACTGGAGGCGTGCAGCGCGCTCCAGCGGGCTGACAATCTCCGTAATGCGAACGCCGAAGTTCTCGTCGATGACGACAACCTCCCCCTTCGCGAGGTACTTGCCGTTGACCATGATGTCCACGGGCTCGCCGGCAAGTTTATCCAGCTCCACAATGGAGCCCTTCGTCAGGTCGAGAATGTCCTTGATGGACTTCTTCGTCCGCCCAAGCTCGACATTGACCTGAAGCGGAACGTCGAGGATCAGACCGATATTGGCGTCGTTGACCTGTACCGGCGTAGAGCTGAGCGGTGTGAACTGCGCCGACTGTACCGGCACATTGGATGCTACATGTGACTGCATAGGCGGTGCTCCATATCCATAGTTTGCAGGTGCAGCTGCTGCCGGCGCCGCTGCTGCCGGAGCTGCAGCGGGGGCTGCAGGTGGAGGCGGTGCAGCCGCTGCCACAACGGCTTCTTCCTCGTTGTCGACATCCGGCTGCTGATTCATCAACGCGTCGACCATATCCTTTGCGACGTCAAGCGGCAGGAGCTGCATGATCTCACTGTCGATGAGACCGTCCACCTCCATACGGAAGGACGCCTGGATGATCGGGTCGACCTTGTCCAGCAGCTTGGACACCACTTCCTCCGTCCCAAGGTCGACCAATGTGACCACGGGCGGGGTAATGTCCACCTTTTTATTAAACATCGACGAGAGCGAGGTTGCAACGCTGCCCATCATCTGGTTCATGCATTCGCTGACCGCGCTCATGTGGAGCTCGCTCAGCTCCTGATCGGGATTTGTGCCGTCATTGCCCATCATGAGATCGGCGATGATCGCGGCATCCTTCGCCTGAATGCAGAGGACGTTGTTGCCCTCAATGCCGATGCTGTAGCCCACCTCGACGACGAGGAAGGGCACGGGATACTTTTCCTTCAGCTTGCGCAGATTGGATACGGAGACTGTCGGGGTCGTGATCGATACCTTGCGTCCAAGCAGGACGGAGAGGGTCGTTGCAGCGCCCCCCATCGAGATATTGCCGATCTCCCCGAGCGCATCGCGTTCCAGATCTGTAATGCCGGCATCATCCTCTTCAGAAGACGAGTCGGCAGCAGGCGCAGCGTCATCGGCAGGCGCATCATCGCCGCCGCCCGCTCCACCGCTCAGGAGGGCGTCAATCTCCTCCTGCGAGATCATTTCATCACTCATTCGCGTCGTCATCTCCTTCTATAATGCCGGATATTTGCACAGCCATTCGCTTTCCGGCGGTACCCGGATGCGCGCGGAACTTCGCATTCGACCCAACGTAGCAGACGAGCTCATCCTGTGCCAGCGTGTCGAGCTGCAGCACATCGCCGAAGCCGAGCGTCAGGAACTCGTGGATCGTAATGTCGACCGTGCCGAGTTCCACTGAGAACGGCACCCATGTCCGCTCAATCTTGCGTTGGAGCTTCGCCACCTGCTCGGGCGAGCTCTCCTTGTCCACAGAGGACGCCACCCAGAACGACGTGGTGAGCTTCGACATGACCGGCTCGAGCACCAGATAGGGAATGCAGATGTTCATCATGCCGTCGACATCGCCCATCTTGATGTGAATCGTGACAAGCACGACCATATCGCTGGGCGGAACGATCTGCGCAAACTGCGGATTCGTTTCCATCGTCTCGAAGTTCGGACGGAACTCCACCACGTTGCTCCACGCTTCCCTAAAGTAATTGGTGACCGTGTCGATGAAGCGACGCATGACCGCCGTCTCAATATCCGTCAGGGCGCGGGACTTGAGGCCGCTTTTTCCCTCGCCGCCAAAAACGCGGTCGATGTAGGCAAACGCCAGATCCGTACCGACCTCGATGATGATGTTTCCCTTCAGCGGCGGCAGTGCAAGAATTCCGATCACCGACGGATTCGCCATCGACTGAACAAACTCCTGATAGGTGAGCTGCTCGACCGACACGACCTCGATATCGACCATCGTACGCAGACTTGCCGACAGATAGGTGTTCAAGAGACGCGAAAAGGTCTCATGCAACATGAAGAGCGTTCGAATCTGATCCTTGGAGAACCTATCCGGCCGCTTGAAGTCATATACCTTGACCTTACGTTCCTCTTCTTCCGCCTTGACTTCCTCGGCGGAAACCGAGCCGTCCGAAAGCGCTGAGAGCAGCTTATCTATTTCGGATTGAGACAGTACGTCCTCAGCCAAGACTCTTCCCCCTTCCCTTTGTGCAGTGGTTCATGTTACTTACTGCAGCAGGAAGCTCGTGATGTAAACATCATAAACAGAGCCTTGTCCCAGACGCTCGTTGAGCGCATCCTTCAGCTGCTTCTTGAGCGCATCCTGCTTGGATGCGTCAAACTCCTCCAGCGGTGCAGCACGCAGGAACTGCATCGTCGTATCGAGGATCTTCGTCTCCGCGACCGAACCGACCTTGCCGTCCACAACATTATCCGACTTGCCGGGGTTGAGCTCCAGAACGATGCCCGCCTTGAGGAACTTGCCGGAGCGTCCGCCGCCGACATTGACGAGAATGCCTTCCTTCGGGTCGCCAAGTTTGTAGAATACCCCGGGATCGTGATTCGACTTGCCCCCGCTGCCATCCTCCGAATGCGACGGTGACTCCGCCTGTGAGAAGATGTAGTACGAGATGCCCCCGGCTGCCGCCACTGCGACAAGCACGGCCACGATAACCACCACGATCATCATGAGCATGGGTGATTTCTGCTTTGGCTGCTCAGCCGCCTGTTCTTCCTTTTCCTCCGCCATGAGTTACTCCCTCCCTAAAAATGACCACGAAGCCACAGGGGCTCCACACCCGGGCACTCCCTTGCCACGTAGAGGAACACTGTTCCCCCCATTATACCAAAGGAATGGAAATTCGCCAACTAATTTTGATGAAGTGCACGACGATACTTGATCGTGCGCCGCACAATCTCCTCCATCGGCTCCTCGACGATCAGCTTTTTCCCGTTGGTAAGCGTTATTACGGTATCCGGCGTTTCCTCGATGCTCTCGATGATCTCTGCATTGAGGACAAACTCACCTTTTTTATTCGTCTTGGAGTTGAACTTCGTCAGCATGATCATGACAGGCTTTCCCCTCCGTTCCCTCTCTCATTTTTTGCGCACAGTAAAAACTATACACAAATGATTACCTGATATATTTTCGCCATCATCTTTACTTTTCCTTTTTTTTTAGGGCTATTTTTTCATCATGCCTTAAATTTTTCAAAAAAATTATCCGAGCTGGGCTAAAAAAGACAGCGAACGCAGAGGGTGACCGACAAGTTCCTGCACGTGCGCAAGCACGAGAGACTCTGCAGCCATCAGGGTTCCGCCGCGCAGCTGCAGGCTCGGAGGATGCTGCCAGTCGAGCTGCTCAAGCGTGACAAGGAGAACGCGCAGCTCCGCCGAAAAATCTGCACTGTCCTCCGTACGGCAGTCCGCGCAGAGGGCGCCGCCCTCGCGCGCGAGGAAGAACGCATCGCCGTCGATCTCCGTGCCGCAGTGCAGGCAGCGCTCATAGCTCTGCTGCAGCCCCGCCGCTGCAAGCGTCTGCAGTACGGCAGCAAGTGCTGTCACGCGCGGATTGCGCGTCTCGAATGCCGTCAGGATCGCAGAGAGGCGATCAAAGAATGCCTCATCCGCAATGCCCTCGGGCATAAATTCGCGGATGACCTCGGCGACAAAGGTCGCATAGGCGAGCGCCGTGAGATCAAGCGAGAGCTTCGCGTGATGAGCGCGCACGCTCGCGGTCTTCACCGTCTCCAGACGCCCTCCCTCGGCAAATTGCAGATCGGCGTGCACGAACATCTGCATCGCGCCCGCAAGGGGGCTGCGCGGGCGTCGGCAACCGAATGCGGCGGCACGCACGAGACCGCGCTCGCGCGTGAAGATCGTCATGACCTTGTCTGCCTCGCCCCAGCTGCGCGCACCGAGCACGACGCCCTCTGTTCCGTAGAGTGCCATCTACCCTTCCGCCTTCTGCCCATCGTCAGCGAGGCGGTTCTCCGGATTTTTCGATGCGCCCTTCTTTTTCCCTTCGGCAAGCGGCATGACGGCGCCCGCCGTCAGCATATACTGCAGAGCCTCCTCCTTCGGGATGTCGATCGTTACCGCGTCCTCCTCCTTGACGAGCAGCGTCGTCCCCGAGGTCATATTGAGGCTCCATGGAACGAAGACGCAGACGTAGCCGCCGCCCATCGCCTGCTGGAAACGCGGCGGCAGATCCGCCATGACGAAGCCGAGCGCACGCGCGCCCTGATAGGGCACGTGGACGACGCGCTTGAAGTTGCTGCTCGAGTCGAGCACGGCTTCCGAGAGGCGCTTCACGCTCGTGTAGATGAACTTCACAAACGGAATCGTGCCCATCATATTCTCTCCAAATGAGATCAGCTTTGCGATCGCCCAGTTTGTTGATGCCCAGCCGACGGCGTAGATGACGAGGACGAGCGTGATGATGCCCATTCCGGGGAAGTAGAAGGGCAGATACTGCCCGAGCACGCCCTCGGTGAAGCGCAGCGTCCACTCGATGACGAGCAGCGTGATGATGACGGGCACGAGCACGAGCAAACCGTTCACAAAACTCCGCGAGACCTGCTTCATCGTGCGCCGATAGAGCTTGTTCAGCCGCAGCGTCATGACCCGTCACCTCCTTCAATCAATCATCCTCGTGAAATCCGAACTCGCGCAGAGCATTCGCCCGATTGCGCCAGTCCTTGCGCGTCTTGACCCAGAGGTCAAGATAGACCTTCGACCCAAGCAGCGTCTCCACATCCGCGCGCGCACGCTGTCCGATCGTCCTAAGGAGTGCTCCGCGCGCACCGATGACAATGCCCTTCTGCGATTCGCGCTCGACGTAGATCACAGCGCGGATGTAGACATCGCCCTTCGCGCGCGTCGTCATCTCCTCGATATCAACGGCGACCGCGTGCGGGATCTCGTCACGCGTCAGCTCGAGCACCTTCTCGCGCACGAGCTCAGCGATGATGAGGCGCTCGGGCTGATCCGTCACCATATCGGCGGGATAGTACTGCGGTCCCTCGGGCAGATGTTTTTTGATCTCCACGAGCAGCCCGTCCAGGTTCTCCCCCTCGCGCGCCGAGATCGGCACAATGCCCGCGAAGTCGTACGCCTTTGCATAGTTTGCAATGACGGGCAGACTCTCCTCGCGTGGGATGCAGTCCACCTTGTTCACGGCGAGTAGGACGGGCACGCGCACATTTGCTAGCTGCTTTAGGATATACTGCTCGCCCGCGCCCATCTTCTCCGTCACGTCCACGACAAAGACGACGACATCGACGCCGTGCAGAGCCCCCTCCGTCGCCTTTGCCATATAGTCGCCAAGCTTGTGCTTCGGCTTGTGTACGCCCGGCGTGTCGAGGAAGATGATCTGCGCGTCCTCCTCCGTCAAGATGCAGAGGATGCGGCTGCGCGTTGTCTGCGGCTTGTCGCTCATGATGGCGATTTTCTGCCCGATGAGCGCGTTGATCAGCGTGGATTTGCCGACATTCGGCCGCCCGATCACGGCGGCGAAGCCCGATTTATGTGCATTCATCGTGTGATCCCCAGTTCCTCCATGACCACGCGCTGCTCCTCCTCCATCTCGAGCCGCTCCTCCGCCTCCATGTGGTCGTAGCCGAGGAGGTGCAGCATCCCGTGCACCGTGAGAAAGGACAGCTCGCGCAGCTCCGTATGCCCGTACTCCACCGCCTGTGCCCGCATGCGCTCGAGCGATATGATGAGATCGCCGAGCACTTCATGTTCCCCACCGCCGATGATCTCGGGCTCCTCGCTCTCCGTGAGGGCAAAGGAGATAACATCCGTCGGACGATCGACATTGCGATATTCCCTGTTGATGACATGGATGTGCGCGTCGTCCGTGAGTGTTACGCTCACCTCGGCGCCCTCCGCCCCGTAGAGGCGTCCGACCGTCTCAATCGCGCGGCGCACCGCCGCCCGCTCCTCCTCGGAGACGGGCAGTTCCTCCGGCTCCGTCCGAATCTCAATCTCCATGCTTTTGTCCCCGCTTCTTCTCCCACGCGCCGTACGCCTCGACAATGCGTGTCACGACCTCGTGACGGATGATGTCCACGGGCTCGAGCCGCACAATGCCGACGCCCCGCACACCCTTTAGAATCTGGCACGCCTGCTTCAGCCCCGACACCGTGCCGCGCGGCAGATCGACCTGCTCGAGGTCGCCCGTCACCACCATGCGCGAGCCGAAGCCGAGGCGCGTGAGGAACATCTTCATCTGCGCGCCCGTCGTATTCTGCGCCTCGTCGAGGATGATGAAGGCATCCTCGAGCGTGCGCCCGCGAATGTAGGCAAGCGGCGCAACCTCGATCAGCTGGCGGCTCATCATCTTCTGATACGCCTCCGCGCCGAGGATGTCCTGCAGGGCGTCGTAGAGCGGCCGCAGGTAGGGATTGATCTTCTCCGTCAGATCGCCGGGCAGGAAGCCGAGATGCTCGCCCGCCTCCACGGCGGGACGCGTCAGGATGATGCGGCTCACCTCGCGATTGCGCAGAGCCGCGACTGCCATCACGACCGCGAGGTAGGTCTTGCCCGTACCCGCAGGGCCGACGCCGAGGGTCACGGCATTGCGTCGGATCTTCGCAAGGTAGTCGCGCTGTCCGAGCGTCTTTGCACGCACCTCCTTGCCCTTTGCCGTCACGAGCAAGACCTCGGCAAAGAGTGCGTGCAACTCCTCCACGCGCCCCGCACGCACGAGCTGTGCGCCATAGTTCACCTCATGCGTTGTCAGCTTCGCGCCCTGCTTGTGATAGAAGAGCAGTTCCTGCACGAGCGTGCGTGCCGCAGCGACATCCTCCTCCGCCCCCGTCACGGCGAGCGCCGTGCCGCGGCTCACGATGCGGCAAGCAAAGACCTCCTGCATACACTGCAGCAACGTGTCGCGCTCCCCGAGAAGTGCCGCCGCCTCGTGCATATCCCTGAACTCAATCGTCTCCGTCGTCTCCTGCAAGAACAAACCTCCCGTCTGATTTTAGATAAAATACTCGATCGTATCGTCCGCCGTCCGCCGCGTCCGCTCGTCAAAGAGCAGCACCGCCTCACGGCTGTCCACCGCACCAAACGCATAGAGCTCCTGCGTCTCGCGGTTGAACACATCAAAGGGCACGATGCGGTTGTAGCTATGCGGATGCGTAAGCGTCACCGCAATGCCCGCCTGCATAAACTCCGGCTCCGCCTCCGCGAGATAGTAGGGATCGAAAAGATAGATGTGCCCCTCGGACGCACCCGTGAGCAGCGCATAGTGCTCGACCTCGTAGAAGAGGCGCACGACCGCAGCGCCACCGCGCACAAGTGCGTCGTTGATATAGCTGTGCGCGCCGATGTGCACCGCGCGCCCCGAAATATACTGACAGGTGAGCGGGAACTTCGTCGCGCGCGAAAACCCCTCGAGCCAGTTCGCGAGATACATCATCGCCATGCGCGACGTGCCCGCCTTGCACGCAGTCCCGTCCATACCGTAGCAATCCAAGGTGTAGAGCATGACGCTGCGGATGATCTCGGGCGGCACCTCACGGCGCGGGAAGAGATAGCTCACCGCATTGAGCAGCGCCGTCGGCCCACAGTCGTACTCCGACATCTGATAGCGCAGGGGAATCTTCATGTGTACCCCCATTTCCGCAGCACATTCGGCGTCAAAATCGCCGCAATGACGAGCACGATCCCAACGATCTGCATCATGACAAAATGTGTATCAAAGATGAGCCATGCAAAGATGACGCTTGCCACGGGCTCGATTGTCGCCGTGATCGCCGTCTCCTCAGGACTCAGCCAACGCAGCCCGAGATTGAACGCAAAGAACGCAACAATCGTCCCGAAGCCAATGATGACGAGGAGATCGAGCCACGTCCCCGCCGTAAAAAAGGATCCGACATCGGCGATTGCCTGCGTCATCGGCAGGAGCGAAATGCCACCGATCAGCATGCAGACGGCGAGCAGAAAGAAACGGTCAAAGAGGCGCAGCAGATGCACGGGATAGAGCATGGCAAAGGTGAAGGTCGCCCCTGAGATGAGGCTCCAAACGATGCAGGACATCGGCACGGAGAGACGCCCGATATCGCCGCCCGTCACGAGGAGGAACACCCCCGCCACCGCCACGATGACCGTCCCCGCCTCCGCTGTCGAGGGCATGCGCCGCCAGCGCACAGCGAGATAGAGGATCATAATCGCGGGGCTCGTATAACCGATGACAGTCGTCGCCGCCGCATCGCCCTCCGCAATCCCCATGAAATAGGAGTACTGCACAATCATGATCCCGAGAATGCCGTGGATCGCCAGCTGCGCGAGCAGGCGCGGACTCTTCCGCAGAGCGCGGACGCCGCGCCGAAGCCCCCCACTCCAATATGCGAGCAGGAAGAAGAGCGTACTCGACAGGAAGAGCCGCACCTGCGTGAGCTCGATGGGGACGTGCGCGGACTGCGTGTAGAAATGCTGTGCTGCCGTGCCACTCGCTGCCCACATCGTCCCTGCGAGCAGGACGAGCAGGACGGCGGAGAGATGCGACATTACGCCTCACCCTGCTCCCGCTTCACAACCTCGACGATCGCGCCGCAGACCTCCTCGAGCTGCGCCTGATCGCTGCCCTCCGCCATGACGCGGATGAGCGGCTCCGTGCCCGAGGGGCGCACGAGCACGCGCCCGTCACTGCCGAGCACGCGCTCGCCCTCCTCGATCGCAGCGCGGATCGCGGGATTCTCCTCCCAGCCCGCCTTCGTCTTCACGCGGACATTGACGAGGAGCTGCGGGTAGGTCGTCATCATCGCGTTCAGCTCCGACGCCTTCTTTCCGCTGCGGCGCAGCGCCGCGAGCACCTGCAGCGCCGTGATGAGCCCGTCGCCCGTCGTCGCATGCTCGGCAAAGATGATATGCCCCGACTGCTCGCCGCCGATGCTGTAGCCGTTCGCACGCATGGACTCGAGCACATAGCGGTCGCCGACCGCCGTCACGTCGACGCGCCCGCCCAGCTCCGCGATTGCCTTGTGGAAGCCGATATTCGCCATCACCGTCGTCACGACCGTCTTGTGCGGCAGACGCCCCGCGCGGATCATCTCCGAGGCGCAGGCAACGAGGATGTGATCGCCGTCGATCAGCGCGCCCGTCTCATCGAGGCAGAGGCAGCGGTCTGCGTCCCCGTCGTGCGCAATGCCGATGTCCGCACCGCGCTCGAGCACAGTGCGCCGCAGGGACTCGAGGTGGGTTGAGCCGCAGCCGTCGTTGATGTTCACGCCGTTCGGGAGCGCATGGATGACCTTCACCTCGGCGCCGAGGCGGCGCAGCACCTTCGGCATCGCCTCATAGGCGGCGCCGTTCGCGCAGTCGAGCACGATCTTCATGCCGTCGAACCGCTCCGTGCACGTGCTCACCACGTAGTCGATGTACTGGTTGAGGAGGTCGTCGCGGTACTCCACGATCCCGATCGCCTTGCCCGTCGGGCGCGCTGCATCGTCATTCGTCTGCAGGCGGCGCACAAGTGCCTCGAGCTCATCCTCCACCGCGTCCGGCAGCTTGTAGCCATCCCCGCCGAAGAACTTGATCCCGTTGTCGGGAAACGGATTGTGCGAGGCAGAAATCACAATGCCTGCCTGCATCCTGTGCTCACGCGCGAGATAGGCGACCGCAGGCGTCGGAACGACACCCGCGAGGAGTGCAATGCCGCCGGCTGAGCAAATGCCCGACGTGAGCGCCGCCTCGAACATCTCGCCCGAGATGCGCGTATCGCGTCCGATCAGGATGCGCGGGCGCACCTCCGACTGCGCGCCGAAATAGAGCGTCGCCGCACGCCCGAGATGATATGCCAGCTCCGGCGTCAGCTCCGTATTTGCCTCACCGCGCACGCCGTCCGTACCAAAAAGTCTCACCATGAACAGCCCCCTATACTATATTGTCTCTATAATCTACTGTATCTTTCCCAAAAATGCAAGCGCAGCTTTCAGCCCGTCGAGCGCCGCGCTCATAATGCCGCCCGCATAGCCTGCACCTTCACCGATCGGGTACAGCCCCGCCGCCGAGACCGATGCCATCGTCTCCGCATCGCGCAGGATGCGGCAGGGCGCGGACGAACGTGACTCCACGCCCGTCATCGGCACATCGGCAGCCCCGAATCCCGGCACGCGCTCCTCCCAAAATGTAAGCGCACGCGCAAGGGATGCCGTGCACGCAGGAGGCAGGAGCGCGCGCAGATCGGCAGCGCGCACACCAGGCGCATACGTCGGCGTGACGGCAAAGTCCTGGGTGCCCGTCCGCCCCGCACAGAAATCGCCGACGGATTGCACGGGCGCACGATAGTCGCCGCCGCCGAGACGAAATGCACGCTCCTCGAGTTCCCGCTGAAAGTGGATGCCGCCGAGTACATCCCCGCCCCAATCCGAGGGGCTGACCTGTACGAGCAGGGCGCTGTTCGCCACGCCCGAGTTACGGCGATAGTTGCTCATCCCGTTCGTCACGAGCCGTCCCTCCTCAGATGCCGCCGCGACCACCATGCCGCCGGGGCACATACAGAACGAGTACACGCCGCGCCCGCCCGCCTCGTCGCGGTACGTCATCGCATAGTCCGCGACGGGGAGCTGCGGACTGCCCGCCGCCGCGCCGTACTGCATGCGGTCGATGAACGTCTGCGCGTGCTCGATACGCACACCGACGGCGAATGCCTTTGCCTCCATCATAAGCCCCGCCTCATGCAGCATAGCGTACGTATCGCGCGCCGAGTGCCCGATGCCGAAAAAGGCAGCATCGGCGGAAATCCGCTCCGCCTCGTTCACAACGAGCGCCGCGAGCCGTCCTGCACACAGCTCCACGCCCGTCACCTGCGCGCCGAAGCGCACCTCGGCGCCCATGCGGATGATCTCGCTGCGCAGATTCTTCACCACGCGGCGCAGCACATCCGTCCCGATATGCGGCTTTTGGAGATATCGGATCTCCTCGGGCGCGCCCGCCGCGACAAATGCCTCGATGATCTCGCGCATGCGCGGGTCATTGCTGCGCGCCGTCAGCTTCCCGTCCGAGAACGTCCCTGCACCGCCCTCGCCGAACTGCACATTCGACGCAGGATCAAGCACGCCCGTCTGCCAGAAGCGCGCGACATCCGCCGTACGCCGATCGACATCCTGCCCACGCTCAAGCACGAGCGGCGCACAGCCCGCGCGCGCGAGCGCCCACGCAGCGAAGATCCCCGCAGGGCCGAATCCCACGACGACGGGACGTGTGCTGCTGCCCCCGACGCGCGGGATCATCAGCGGCGGATCGGCGGGTACAGGCATGACTTCTTTATCGCGCCTCAGTCGCGAGAGCACCGTGCGCTCCTCCTCCACCGCAACATCGAGGGTATAGATCCACAGAATCGGCGCGCCGCGCCTACGCCGCGCATCCAGAGCCTTATGAACGACAATCACCCCGTGCACGGCACAGGGTGATTGCTTGAGGCGCTCCGCTGCGATTTCCGCGAGCGAAAGCGTGCTGTCATAGGGAACGCGCAGATTTTTCACGCGAATCATTGCATTGCTCCAACTTTAATCTCCACAGTCACATTTGGATCTGTCACCGTCACGCCCTCGGGCAGCGCAAGCCTCACTTGTCGCTGCTCCGTCTCGCGCACATGCGAGAGGGAGAACTCCTCCGTTGCGATGCTCGTGATCTTTCGGATGACATCCTCCGCGCCCGCGATCTCGATGCGTGCGGGCTCCACCGTGATCCCCTCGAGCTTCAGCTGCGGCGGGAGATCGCTCTGCGCCTTTGCCTGCACCTCGACCACCTTGCGCGAGAGGCCGCGTGCGAGATTCACCGTCACCTCCGTAGAGGGCGGTGTCAGCGTAATGCCCGAAACCTCACGTCCCTCGGCATTCAGCGCAAAGAGTGTCACGGTCGAGTTATAGTTACTCGACTGCCCGTTCAGATTGATATGCCCCACAATATGCACGACCTGATTCACGAGGCTGCGCGGCCCCTCCACCGTCGCAGCTTCGCTTGCCTGTGCAACTTTATCCACCGTGAAGCCCGTCGCGGGCGATCCGCTGAGGGTCAGCTCCGCCTTGAACGTCTTCTGAATCAGGCGGTCCAGATTCACATTGATCTTGTCCGGAGAGACATTCACAAGCTCAAAGCCATACGGAATCGCCGTTTCCACAGCATACTCCTTATCCCCCTCTGTAAAATCGACGAGATTCACGTGCGCATGGAAGTCGCTGCGGTCTGCCGCAACAAAGAGAGCGCGCGGCCCGCGCACGCGGATCGTCACCGTATTTGCAGCGGCATTCATCAGATAGCCGTCCGGCGCATTCTCGATCGTCACAGGTACCGTATAGCTGCCGTCAATCGCCGGATTCTGATCGTTCATCACATAGAGCCAGAGCACAATCGCCACAATGACCGCCGCAATCTTCACGGGCAGATTATGCTGCACAATACTCCGAAGCCTTGTCATCATTTCTTCCTCCAGCTCCGAACGATTTCCCAAATAGACGAACGCGAGTTATAGGCAAAGGCGGGTGTCAGGATATGGGTCAGCTGATCCCCGTCCAGGTGACGATGAATCCGCCCGTTCTCCGCAATCGAGATTGTCCCCGTTTCCTCACTCACAACCACGACGAGGGCATCACACTGCTCGGAAAGTCCGATTGCAGCGCGGTGACGCGTCCCGAGCTCCGTCGAGAGGCTGCGGTTCTCCGTCAGCGGCAGGAGGCAGCCCGCCGCGATGAGGCGCTTCCCACGGATCACCGCCGCGCCGTCATGCAGCGGCGTATTCGGGATGAAGACATTCATCAGAAAATCCGATGTAATGAGTCCGTCGATCTGTATGCCCGTTGCGCTGATGTCGTTCAGCCCCATATTGCGCTCAATGACGAGCAGTGCACCGATCTTGTTCGCCGAGAGGATCTTCACAGCGTTGCGGATCTCACGGATCGTGCTCTGCGCCTCCTCATCGTCGAGGAGCCCTCCCGCACGGAAAAAGCGCCCCTGCCCCAGATGCTCAAGCGCACGCCGCAGTTCCGGCTGAAATACGATCGGCAGCGCAACAAAGAGCAGGGTCACGGACTTCTGCAGGAGCCACGAGATCACATGTAGTTCGAAATAACTTGCCACCACCGTCACGCCAAGCAGCACGAGGATGCCCTTTGCGAGCGTAATCGCACGCGTGTCCTCGAGCATGACATAGACGCGGTAGAGAATGAACGCCACAATCAGAATATCGAGAATATCCAGCGGCGTGATGGTCGACAGGATGCCGCGAAACTGCGTCGGCATCGTAAAATCAAGCGGCATAAGAACCCCCAAGGCAAACGCTTCCCTTTGTATGTCGTCTGATACATCCCCGCAGGCAGTGGTGCGCTTCCCACGCGCGCACTGCTACTATGTTAGAATTTCTCTCTGAATATCGAAAATCCTTGTGACCTGTCCCACTCTTTCAAAAAAAATTTCGTCCTCCGTCAAAAGGATTCCGAACGCATCGGAATCCCCTTGCAAAGAGAACGAAATCATGATCTGCCTCAGCAGATCTTGCGAATCCAGCCCTCGGGTGCTTCAACCGTGCCGAGCTGAATGCCACGCAGCGTCTCATAGAGCTTCTGCAGGACAGGTCCCATGTGCTCCATACCGCTCGGGAATGCGATTACATCATCGCCGTGCGTCACCGAGCCGACCGGCGAGATCACCGCAGCGGTTCCGCACAGGCCGCACTCGGCAAACTCCGGAAGCTCCGCGAACGCGATGGGACGCTCCTCCACCTTCATACCGAGGATGTGCTCGGCGATATAAACGAGAGAACGGCGCGTGATTGACGGCAGGATCGAATCCGACTTTGGCGTCACGACCGTGCCATCCTTCGTCACAAACAGGAAGTTCGCGCCGCCCGTCTCCTCAACATACGTACGCGTGGCGGCATCGAGGAACATATTCTCATCAAAGCCCGCCGCTTTCGCCGTCATATAGGCATGCAGACTCATCGCATAGTTCAGCCCCGCCTTGATGTGCCCCGTGCCGTGCGGCGCCGCGCGGTCAAAGTCGCTCACGCAGATGCGTACAGGCTTCGCACCGCCCTTGAAGTACGGCCCCACGGGCGTTGCAAAGAGGCGAAACTGATATGCATCCGCCGGCTTCACGCCGATCACCTCGCCCGTCGCGAAGATGAGCGGGCGCAGATAGAGCGATGCGTCCGAGCCGTACGGCGGCACATAATCGCGGTTCGCCGTGACCACCGCGTCCACCGCCTCGATAAAGCGCTCCTCGGGGAACGACGGCATCTCGAGATACGCTGCCGACGCATACATGCGCGCCGCATTGAGATCGGGGCGGAACGTCACGATATGACCGTCCACGGTCTCATATGCCTTCAGCCCCTCGAAGACCTCCTGGCAGTAGTGCAGAATGCCCGCACACTCGCTGAGCGCAACCGTCGCATCGGACGTCAGTCCGCCCGCATCCCACGCACCATCCGCATAGTTCGACACATACCGCTCGGGCAGTGCGCGGTACGCAAACCCCAAATTTCCCCAGTCAATATCCGCTCTTGCCATAACTCTGCCTCTTTCCTACAAAAATGTAGTCCTATCATAGTACGATGAAGCACGATTGTCAACGATGTAATGCCTCAGTACGAAGTATTCGCATGGGACTTGCTCCGTAAACTCATACCGTTGTATTCGTCAGCTCCTTCAGCGCACGCGGCAGGAGCTCCAGAATATCGCCCGCCACAAGACCATTGCCGTTGTACTCATACGCGAGATCGCCTGCACGCCCGTGTGCATACACGCCGACAATCGGCGTCATCCCGCTCTCCATCTGCCGCATCAGCCCCGCGATCGTACCCGCGAGCACATCGCCCGCACCAGCCGTCGCCATACCCGCGTTGCCGCAAGTCGTAAAGAACGCATCCCCGTCGGGGTAGACCACGATCGTACACGCACTCTTCACGACAAAGACCGCCTGATGTGCGTGCGCAGCCTCGCGCGCCACGCCGAGCAAATCATCCTCGACCTCGTCCACCGTCTTGCCCAGGAGCGCCGCAAACTCTCCGAGATGCGGCGTCAGGATCGGCACCTGCGGCAGATCGCGCAGCGCGTCGAGATGTCCTTGGAATGCCGCGATTGCATCCGCGTCCATCACAAGCGGCACCTTGACATCCGCCGCAAAGAGGCGCACGAATTCACTCGTCTCCGCCTTGCGCCCAAGCCCCGGCCCGATGAGCACGGCATCCATATTCTGTGCGAGCGAAAGAGCTGCCTCGAGAGCCTTCATCCCGCCGAAACAGCCCGCCCCCTCATCCGGAACGGGAACTACCATGACCTCCGTCAGCTTCGCCGCGAGTACGGGGTATAGGCGCTCGGGCACGGCAAGGGTCACCAGCCCCGCCCCGATGCGCAGAGCCGCCTCCGCCGCAAGTGCCGCTGCACCCGTCATCCCGAGCGAGCCCGCGAGCATGAGAATGCGTCCGCAGGTGCCCTTGTGCACGTCGCGCGCACGTGCGGGCAGGAGCTTCGCCGCAGCCTCCCGCGTAATGAGCGACTGCCGCAGTGCCTCCCCTTCGAGCAGAGCGCGGGGGATACCGATATCATCCACAAGCAGCTGCCCCGCGGCATTTGCCCCTGCGCCAAGGAGATGCCCGACCTTCGGCAGGCCGAGGGCAAGCGTGCGCTCCGCACGCACGGCAATGGAGCCGATACGCCCCGTATCCGCCTCCACTCCACTCGGGATATCGATCGCTATCACAGGCCTTCCCGCAGCATTGATTTCCTCGATGACACGCAGAACGGGCTTACGCAGCTCACCATGCGTCCCCGTACCGAGGATGCCGTCCACGACGGCATCGGTAAAGCGCAGCGAGACACGCAGGCGATCCCAGTCCCGATCACTGACGAGCGGACGGATCTCCACGCCCATTGCACGCAGCGCATCGTGCATCGCACGCGCCGCCTCGCTCAGGCGCTCCTCCTCTCCCGTGAAGAAGAGCTTCACGCGCGCGCCCATATTCATGAGATGGCGCGCCGCAGCAAAGGCATCCCCTCCATTGTTGCCGCCGCCGGCAAAAACGGTGAACACCTTATCCGCTGCTCCGTCGATCATTGCGGCGGCCTCCTCCGCCGTCCGCCGTCCGGCATTCTCCATCAGAGCAATGGCGGGCAGACCGTAGTCCTTTACCACAGTCTCATCAATTCGGCGCATATCCTCTGCAAACGATACATTCATCGCTGACCCTCCAATATACAATATGCCGTCGCGTAGTCGCGCTCATGAGAGAGCGTGATCCACACGTGCTTTACGCCCATCTCTGCCGCAAGACGTGCAAAATATCCACTGAGATGCACTGTGGGCGCACCGAGTGCATTCGGCAGGATCTCCACATCCTGCATCTGCCCATCGCGCAGCCCCGTGCCAAACGCCTTGAGCACGGCCTCTTTGCCCGCAAATCGCGCGGCAAGACTTGCTGCCCGCCCCTTGCCTCGTGATGCGGCATAGGCGCGTTCCTGTGCCGTATAGACGCGTTCGAGAAAGCGTGGGTTCTCAATCGCACGCGCGACGCGCGGGATGTGAATAATGTCGCTGCCGATGCCCAGAATCATACGTCCTCCGCCTGATGATACAAAAAGGAGCCATTGCACCCGCAATAGCCCCTTTCAATTCCTTTTTCTCTTACATTCAACGCTGCAGCGGTGCCGGTACCACCCCTGGTGAGTTCGGGGTCGGCCGCTGAGCAGCACCCATGATCTCAGACGAACCAGCCTGTGCCCCCGTGCCCGTCGAGGTCGGCATTGCATTCGACGGCGCATTTGCACTCGTCTTTACCTGCCCGTCAGAAGCGCTGATCGAGTCGTCCTGGCTGAAGCGCATGCTGCGCGCAATGAAGACCTCAACACGACGATTCTGCGCACGCCCCTCCTCCGTATCATTCGATGCAATCGGACGATATTCACTGTAGCCCAGCGCACTGAACCGCGCGGGATTGAGTGACGGCTGTGCGCCCATGAGACCGCGCATGAGATTCACGGCACGCGAGGAGCTCAGCTCCCAGTTCGACGGGAACTGCGCCGTAGAGATCGGCACATTATCCGTGTGTCCCGAGATGGTCACGCGCTCCGGCAGGGAGGAAAGGAGAGCCGCGATCACAGGCACAATCTGCTCCGCCTGCCCCTGCAGCGATGCAGAGCCGGAGGCAAAGAGTGCCTTTTCCTTCAGTCGGATCATCAGCCCGTCCTCAGTGAGCTCCGTACTGACCTGATCCTCAAGATTGTTCTCCTTGATATACTGTTCGAGTTTCTCCTGCGCCTCACGCAGATTCTCGTTTTCTTCCATATACGCACTGTTGGAGCTCTCAGCTCCTGAGCTCGGCGTCGACGGCATCGACATGGAGGGCCCCATACCGGAGAAGAAGGACGGCCCGCCCATATTGAACGCCGCCGTGAACGCCTGGGCGAGTGCCTGCATCTTCGACGAGTCCGTCTGCGACATCGCAAAGAGCGCGATGAAGAGCGCCAGGAGCAGCGTCATTAGATCCGAATACGGGAGGAGCCAGGCCTCGCCTGCTTCTTCTTCATGCGGCTTCGCATGCTTCTTTCTCGCCATATCAGCCCTCTCCCTTCAGCGCCTCACGCTCCGTCTGCGGGATGAAGACCATGAGCTTCGCCTCGATCGCCGTCGGGGAGTCGCCCGCCTGCAGCGAGAGAATGCCCTCGATGATCATGCGCTTCTGACTGACTTCCTGCTCGGACATGATCTTGAGCTTATTCGCGAACGGCATCCAGAGAACGTATCCGGTAAAGATACCCAGAATCGTCGCAACGAATGCAGCTGCAATGGAGTGACCGAGTTTATCGATATCGTTCAGGTTACCCAGAGCAGCAATCAGGCCGACAACGGCGCCCAGAACGCCCAGCGTTGGTGCGTACGTGCCCGCCTGTGTGAACATCGAACGCCCCTCGGCGTGGCGCTCCTGCATGATCGCCAGCTCTGCATCCAGAACATCGCCTACGAAGTCCGGATCCATGCCGTCGATGACCATGCCCAGACCCGTGCGGAAGAACGGATCCTGAATCTCCTGCGCCTTGCTCTCAAGGGCAAGGATGCCCTCACGGCGCGCAATCTGCGACAGCTCGATGAACTGCTGCACGAGCTGCCCCTTTTCCTGAAGCTGCGGAACTTGGCAGGTCTTCTTGATCAGGTTGATGAAATTTCCCAGCTGCTCCATGCGAAAACCAATGAACAAGCATGAGAACGTACCACCAATGATGATGAGGAACGCCGCTGGATTGTTGAGCGCCGTGAGCGGTGCTCCCTTCAGGATCATGCCGACAAAGATCGAGATGACCCCCATGATAAGCCCGATGACTGTTGATTTTTCCAAAACAAAAGCCCCCCATTCCATTTCTCTCGATCAGCGAACGCACACATATCCGCTCCGTCAGATACACGTCCACATCTTCCTATATTATTCCATAATTCCCTAAAAAATCCTACCTATTTTTTAAAAAAACTCAAGAAATTTTTTTCAATAAATTTGCATTATCCTATCATACATTCACTGAAAATATGGTATAATAGAAAGCGCATAAAAAAAACTTATTAGGAGGATGGTCTCATGGAACTACGGCAGTTGGAATATTTCCAGATGGCGAGCCGCCTGAAAAACATCACGCGCGCCGCCGAACGCCTCCGCGTCTCCCAGCCGAATATCACTGTTGCGATCAAAAAACTGGAGGGCGAACTTGGCATACAGCTCTTTGACCGCAGTCAGAAGCAGCTCTCCCTGACCCCCGAGGGTGCAGTCTTCCTCGGGCGCGTCGAGGTAGCGCTGCGCAACATACAGGACGCCGTGCTCGAGGTCAACGACTACAAGCAGCTGCAGAAGGGCACAATCAAGATCGGCATCCCGCCAATGATGGGTGCCTACCTCTTTCCGAAAATTTTCTCGAGCTTTCAGCGCCGCTACTCCCACCTCGACGTATACCTGCATGAGGAGGGCTCCGTCGCAATCCGCGAGCAGCTTGAGCGCGACGAGCTGGACTTCGGCATCATCATCATCCCCGACACCTCACCGAACCTCCAGCTCCTCCCGATGGCGCGCAGCCAGATTGTCTGCTGTGTCCCCGAGGACAGCGATCTCGCTGCACGCAAGGCGATCACGCTTCAGGACGTTGAGGATCACAACCTCATCATGCTCAAAGAGGGTTCCTTCCTACGACAGACCATGCTGCAAAAGATGAAGACAGCAGGCTTTACGCCGAACATTGTACTCGAATCCAATCAGGTCGTCACCATCATGGGGCTCGTCGCGAGCGGCGTTGGAAATGCATTCCTGCTCGACATGATCGTGCGTGACACGCCGGGCATCCGCGCCATACCACTCGCTACGCCCGTATACGTCGACGTCGGTCTTGCGTGGAAGCGCGACCGCTACATCTCGCGCGCCGCGCAGTCATTCATCGAGTTCAGCAAGAGCATACTCAGCCACCAACCCGATCATACGATGCTCTGATATAGACAGAGCAAGCCTCCTCCGCAGCAAACGGAGGAGGCTTTTCTATGCGCAATTTATACTGCTCAGAAAATCAGATGTGCTACGACGTAGCCGACGCAGCAGCCCGAAATGACGCCGATCAGCCCTGGAATCATGAACGAGTGGTTCAGGATGTACTTGCCGATGCGCGTCGTGCCCGAGCGGTCAAAGCCGATGCACGCGAGGTCGGACGGATAGGTCGGCAGGAAGAAGTAGCCGTAGCATGCCGAGATGAACGAGAGTACGAGGATCGGATCCATGCCCACATTGATCGCCATCGGCACAACGATTGCAATCGCCGCGCCCTGCGAGTTCACGAGCTTCGACGTGAGGAACGCGAGGACGGCGTACGCCCACGGATAGGTCTGCACGGCAGAGCCGAGGAACTCCTTCAGGAAGCCAATGTGGTTCATGAAGTACGTATCCGCCATCCATGCAACACCATAGACCGAGACAAGCGCCACAACGCCCGAGCGGAACACCTGCGAGTTGCCGACATCCTTCGCCTTGACCTTGCAGCTGACGAGAATGACAGCTCCCACGAGTAGCATGACCATCTGGATGACGACGACCATCGAGATTGCCTTCGGGGCAGCATCCGGCTTCGGCGGGAACTTCGGCAACAGTTCGGGGAAGTTACCGAGCACCGCAATCGCAATGATACCCGCGAAGAAGATGAACATCGCGCGGTAGTATTCCTTCGGCAGCTCCTTATCGAGCAGCGTCTCCGCATCACCGTAGACATACTTCTTGTTCTCGGGGTCGCGGATGAACTCCTGAAATCGCTCATCCTGCTCGAGATCCTTGCCGCGGCGATAGCTCCAGAGCGCGGCAAAAAGGACGCCGAATCCTGTCGCAGGAATCGAGACCGAGAGCACCTGGAACACAGTGAACTCATGCCCCGAGGCGGAGAGGAAGGCAACCATCGAGACGACAGCAACCGACACGGGCGAGGCACAGATCCCCATCTGCGAGGCAACGGACGAGACCGCCATCGGACGCTCGGGACGGATGCCCTGCTTGATCGCGATATCGTAGATGATCGGGAACATCGTGTAGACCACGTGACCCGTACCGCAGAGCACCGTCAGGAACCACGTCGTGAGCGGCGCGAGGATCGTGACATGCTTCGGATTGTTGCGCAGGAACTTCTCTGCATACTTGAGCATGACCGTGAGTCCGCCCGATGTCTGCAGGAAGCCCGCGCACGTCACCACCGCGAGGATGATGAGCATGACATCGACCGGCGGCTTGCCCGGCTGATAGCCGAAGCCAAACGTGTAGATCACGAGGCCGAAGCCACTGATCACCGCAAGGCCAAGACCGCCGTGCCGCACACCGACAATCAGGCAGGCCAGCAGGACAATAAAGCCCAACAACATTTCCATAAATATAATTCCCCCATTCTGATGCTTCCGCAGAGTCCCCACTCCGCACAGATATAATACATCTTGCGTCATTATACAGCATAAATGCGTTATTAGTAAAGTCTTCTAGGTATAAATGCAAACTATATCTTAAAAACATCTGCCGCAATACAAAGAGCCGCCCATACGGGCGGCTCTTACGCGGGAGATATTCGTTTACCGCTTCATATTGATAAGTGTCTCAAGCATCTCGTCGGATACCGTGATGATCTTCGAGTTCGACTGGAAGCCGCGCTGCGTGATAATCATATCCGAGAATTGGTCGGCGATGTCGACGTTCGACATCTCGAGTGCGGAGGTCGTCAGCTCCGTACCAATGTCGGACGCGCCGCTGATCGTACGGGTGCCGGAGTTGTTCGACTCCTGATAGAGGTTGCCGCCCATCTTCGTGAGACCGGACGGGTTGTTGAACTGCGCCATTGCGATCTGCGCCTCTTTCTGGCGCACACCGTTCGTGTACGTGCCCGTGATGACGCCCGTGCTGTCGATGTCAACGCTCGAGAGCGTACCCGCCGCATTGCCGTCCGAAGTCGCCGAGATCGTCGATGTGCCCGAGTACTGGGTGATTGCCGCGAGGTTCATAGAGACCTGCTGCGGCGCCGCACCGTTCGTATAGGTAAGGTTCAGCGACGCCGAGCCGCTGACATACCCACCTGCCGTATCAAAGTTGAGGTCGGTCTTGGTCAGCGCAACCGTCGTCACCGTACCGTCCGCCTCAGTGATGTTGAATGTGTCTCCGCCGCTGCCGAGCGAGATCGTCCACTTATTGTTCGCAGCCTTCGTATAGACGACAGGGACATCGTGCTTCGCGCCAAGGGAATCATACACGGTAACCGTCGTCGCCACCGACGGATAGAAGGTATCGCCCGCGTTGTAGGACTTGCCGATCAGTCCGTCGATGGAAGTACCACTCTTTGTATTCAGCACAACGCTGGACACCTTCTTGCCGCTGAACTGATAGATGGACTCTCGCGTGATCGACTTGATCGTTCCATCCGCAGCACTGCCCGTATGTGTATACGTCGCGGACGCGCTTGTGATGGGGGTGGAAAGCGCGGCTGACAGCACAGCACTGTTGCCGTCCGCCGTTGTCACCGTCGCACCTGCCTGGGGCGTGAGGCTCGTTACCTTGAGCTGCCCTGTGTAGGTATCGCCGACTGCGTAGGTGAAACTGGTCGGATTCGGAACCTTGATGGTAACGGGCGTACGCGGCGTAATCGTATTGTTCGCATCCAGTGTCAGCACAACATCGGATGGCGGCGAGCTGACAATGTTCGTAATCTTGCCGCTGATGTTGAACACATCTCCGAAGGCATAGGTTCCGCTCGTCAGAGACGTACCGCCCGTACGGTTGATGACCGTCGTCGCCGAGCCGTTGATCTCCTTCGGACTGGAAGGATTGTGGCTGTCCATCTCAAGCTTTGCATCCACATGTCCCGATGCGCTTGCGGTAACATTGGAGATCGTGGAGCTGTAGAGTGCTCCTGTCGGGTTGGTGCCGACCGTCTGTGCGGGGGCCGTGGAGCTGAGGTAGATCTTCCTGCCGTTGTCCATTGTCAGGACAAGCTTGCCGACCTCGTTCGCCGTATAGGAGTTGGTTGTCTCCGATGTGCCGTCCGCATAGCGTACGAGAACGTTCGCCACCTGATAGCCCGGCGTCGTCGCATTGAGGTTCTTCGTATAGGACGCCGTTGCGGTCGTCGTTGCATCCATCGACTTACCTGCGGGGATCCGGATCTTCGTCGTATTGTCACCCGCGACATTGAGAACGCCGTTGTTTGCCATGTAGCCCTGCACGTAGAGACCCGTGCTCGGGATCGTGAGGTTGCCCTCTGCATCGAAGCCGAACGCACCGTTACGCGTGTAGAACTTCTGCTCACCGCGCGAGACAACGAAGAGCCCGTCGCCGCGCGAGATTGCAACGTCCGTGTTCTTGCCCGTTTGCTGGACGGAGCCGTTCGTGTAGATGAGGTCTGTGCTCGCCACGCTCATGCCGAGGCCGACCTGCTTCGGGTTCACGCCGCCGATCGTGCCCGTCGGCGAGGAGGCACCCGAGAGGTTCTGCGAGATCATATCCGCGAACGTGACGCGGCTCGCCTTGAAGCCCGTCGTGTTGACGTTCGCAATGTTGTTGCCGATAACATCCATGCGGGTCTGATGGCCTTTGAGACCGGAAACACCCGAGAACATGGAACGCATCATAATGAATCTCTCCTTTGCTGTGTGTGACAGTGCAAAGGAAAGCCATCGCTCTGACAGGACGCAGATCTCCGCAGAGATACCCTGCGCTCCTTTTTGAGACAATCCCGTTGTCTCTCTGCTGACCGCACCAGTCGCGCGCGGTCAAAAGCCTCCCGTAGGTCCAGCTTTTCTCAGATAATGGCTGCACTGTCAATATTCGTAAATATACTGTCTGCCGCGGTCACGTCGTCAAGCGCCGTAATCACGGTGCGGTTCGTCACAGAGACGACCATTGCCGTACTGTCCTTCATGTAGATCAGGGCTTCCCTTGCGCCCTTCTCCCGCATGCGGTCGATCGTACTGCCGAGCTTTTCCAGCTCCGTATTCGTAAGCGTCACGCCGCGCCGCTGCAGCCGCTCCTCTGCGTGCTGCGAGAAGCGAACGCGCTCCCGTGCGCCCTCCAGTACCTGTGCAAACGACGCGCCGCTGCTGTCCATCGATCTTCGTCCGTGGCCGGCTCCCCTGCATCCCTGCCCGACCAGCGCTGTCGAATCGTCTGCTATCCTCATCGCATCACCTCCTCTATTTTATTTTAGAATAAAATATTCCACCGAATATATCGGTGGAATGTAAGATAAACTTAAATCGAAATAAAAATTTTATAGATTCATTACGCCGTACGCAATGCGGCTGTACTTCCCGCCCATGATCTCTGTGAAGCCGAGGCGGGCAAACTCTGCACTCTGCCGCCGTTCCTTCATGACGACGCGGAGACGTGCCGCGCGCCGTGCCTCCGCGATGGTCTCAGCGGTGAGCGCACGCATGTCCGCGAGTGCACGCAGAGCGTTCATCCCCGCACTCTCATGAAGCGGGCGGCGGAACATGGGGTCAAAATAGATAACATCATAGCTGTTATCTGCCGCCGTGCGCAGGTAGTCCAACGCATCTGCATGATGCACCGTGATCCGGCGCATGGCCGCGTGCATCTCGTAATTGTCCCCCACCCTGTGCGCAAGGCCGTCACCGATCACTGCCGCAATCAGCGGATTCGCTTCGAGCGCCGTGACCTTCCCCGTCTCCCCGACGGCAAAACTCTCGACGATCGCATCCGCTCCCGTTCCGAGCGTAGCGTCGAGCACATGCATGCCCTCCGTGAGGCCGAGGGCCGTGATGAGATGATCGCCGTGTCCGCGCAGGAGATTCTTGATGCGCAGGTGCGCCATGCCCGGATGGAAGAAGAGTTCTCCCTCTGCCGTCACAGCCGTCAGCAGGCCCTGCCGTGCGACGAGAACGGCATCCGCGCCGTACTGCGTGCGCAGCTCCTCGAGCGAGGCATTCCCGCGCGGGACGTTCGGTATGCCGAGCATCTCCGCCGTCCGTGCAGCAAGCACGCGGTTCGCCTCCGTATAGCGCTGTCCGCGCCGTACGGTGGTGACGATGGCATTCATACGGTCCGCCATCAGAGGTTGAACCCCGTGCGCTTGAACATCTTTGCGAGATCTGTCGTATCGAATTTCAGAATGGTCGGGCGTCCGTGCGGGCAGGTGAACGGGAACGGCGTCGCACGGAGCTCGTCCAGCAGGATCTCCATCTGACGGATGCTCAGCTCCTCCCCCGCCTTGATCGCAGCGCGGCATGCCATCGTTGCGATCCCCGCCTGCCGGAGGTTCGCGGGGGTCGCCGCGTGCAGGTCGCCGAGCGAGATAAGGATCTCACGGATCACCGCCTCCGCCTCGTCGAGCGGAATGTCCGCAGGCGCCTCTGTCAACCGATACTCCCGTTCGCCTGCAGGCTCGAGATGAAAGCCGAGGCGGTCGAAGAGTTCGGCATTTTCTTCAATATACTGTGCCTCGCGCGCATCAAACGAGAGGATGGCGTGCACGAGCATCTGCTGGGACGGAATCCCGTCCGCCTGCGCTGTGAAGCGGTCAAAAAGAATGCGCTCATGCGCCGCGTGCTGATCGACAATGTAGAGTGCCTGCGCGCTCTGGGCAATGATGTAGGTGAGATCGACCTGCCCGATGGGGAGGAGCTTCCCCTCCATCGCCATGTCCTCGCCCTGCGCCTGCACTGTCGCAGATGCGGGCTGTGCTGCGGACAGTGCCGCACGCTCCCCGGCACGCTCCGCACCGATCACATCCTGTGCGGTACGCAGGTCGACGCTCTGACCGCGCCACTGCACCGCCTCGTGCACGGTCTGCGGACGCACGGGTGGCGCGGAGTAGGATGATGCAGAGCTCCCCGCAGGATGCGCGGGTGCTGCGAGGTTGAGCGGAGCAGCCTCATAGTGGAATTTGGGGCGCTCCACCGCCGCCGCAATCGCCTCTGCCTCGCCCGATACGGAACGGATCGCATCGAGCACGGTCTTATAGACGGCCTTGAAGATGCGCCCCTCGTCCTCGAATTTCATCTCCGTCTTTTGCGGGTGCACGTTTACGTCAATCGTCCGCTGAGGCAC
>ERZ772917.391-NODE-391-length-31647-cov-3.256331_pt1 | contig 31647 bp, 25 predicted proteins | sample MGYA00511187_ERZ772917 | MGnify/ENA primary metagenome ERZ772917 (study PRJEB29015, sample SAMEA2737925) | human oral metagenome | biome: human oral; feature: human-associated habitat; material: dental | place: China | collected 2012 ...
GCAGCTGACTCTTAATCAGCGGGTCGTGGGTTCGAGTCCCTCACAGTCCACCATTACCTTTTTTACGAACGTCCAAAATCGTCTAAAAAGCCCGCTGCGAAGCGGGTTTTTCTTTTGCCTTCGCTCAATGAAAGTCCACCCTGATGGGCTACAATCCATCGCTGATTTTTTAATCTGTTCGTGATAAAAATAATTGACGATTACGGGCGGTGCGTCGGAGGGACACTTGCCCCGGCGAACCGGTGCGTCCAACCATCTTGCATGATGAGGTAGACTATACGCATAGCCTTTTGCTAGGGAACGCGGCATGTTCCCTGATTGCGGGGCGGGAATGGAGATGCGCAGGATGAATGACGAGGCAGATGCGCCAAGGGAGATTCAGGTCCGAGGTGCGCGGGTGCATAACCTGAAGAATATCGACGTGAACATACCGCTGAACCGGATCGTCGGAATCGCGGGGGTGTCTGGGTCCGGCAAGTCGTCGCTCGCGCTCGGCGTCTTGTACGCCGAAGGGTCAAGGCGCTACCTGGAGGCGCTGTCCGCCTACACGCGCAGGCGCATGACGCAGGCGGCGAAGGCGGACGTCGACGAAGTGCTCTACGTGCCCGCGTCCCTTGCGTTGCACCAGAGGCCGGGCGTTCCGGGCATTCGTTCTACCTTTGGAACGGGAACGGAGCTCCTGAACAGCGTCCGGCTGATGTATTCGAGATTGGCGAACCACGTCTGTCCCAACGGACACGTGCAGGAGCCCACGCTTGCGGTCGCGGCGGAGCAGGAGCTGGTTTGCCCCGTCTGCGGGGAGCGGGTTCAGGCGCCGTCGGCTGAGGAGCTTTCCTTTAACGGTCAGGGGGCCTGCGAGCGCTGCGGGGGCACGGGCATGGTGCGGACGGTGGACGAGGCGACGCTTGTGCCGGATGAGTCCCTCACCATAGACGAGGGAGCCGTTGCCCCCTGGAACAGCCTGATGTGGTCCCTCATGACCGACGTCTGCCGGGCCATGGGAGTGCGCACGAACGTGCCGTTTAAATATCTCTCGGATCAGGAGAAGGACCTCGTCTATCACGGCCCCGCCGAGAAGCGGCACATCCTGTACAAGGCAAAGAACTCCAACGTGGCGGGCGAAATGGATTTCACGTATTACAACGCCACCTATACGGTGGAGAACGCGCTCGCTAAGGTCAGGGACGAAAAGGGCATGAAGCGCGTGGAAAAGTTCCTCAAGGAGGAAATCTGTCCGGAATGTGGCGGCAGCAGACTGTCCGAAAGGGCGCGGCAGCCCAAATTGCGCGGAGTGTCCTTGGATGAGGTCTGCAGGATGCCCCTGTCGGAGCTCCTCCAGTGGGTTGAGGCCGTGCCGGGCTCCCTTCCGGGAGAAATGCAGCCCATGGCGAACAGCATCTGCGAGTCCTTCCGCACGGCGGCGCGACGGCTGATGGATTTGGGGCTCGCCTATTTGTCCCTTGACCGTGCGGCGTCCACGCTTTCCACGGGGGAACGTCAGAGGATGCAGCTTGCCCGTGCGGTGCGAAACCGGACGACGGGCGTGTTGTACGTGCTGGACGAGCCGTCCATTGGGCTGCATCCGGCCAATATCGCAGGGCTGAACGCCGTCATGCACGATCTTGTGGCGGACGGCAATTCCGTCCTGCTCGTCGATCACGACATGCAGGTTCTGAAGGAGGCCGATTGGCTCATCGAGATGGGGCCGCAGGCGGGTGCTGAGGGCGGCAGGGTCATCGCGGAGGGCACGATCGCGGACGTAGAGGAGAACGTGGCCTCTCAGATCGGGGCGTTCCTTGCGAGAGGGCGGAGGGTTGAGCGGGAACGCCCCCTCCGTCCCGACGGAACGTTTGCCGAAGGGACGATACGCCTTGTGACTTCCGCGATCCATACCGTCAAGCCCCTTCAGGTGGCCATTCCCAGGGGACGGCTTACCGTGGTGACGGGCGTGTCCGGGTCCGGCAAGACGACGATGGTGCTGGAGAGCCTCGTCCCTGCGCTGGAGTCCGTGACGCAGGGAAGGAAGGTGCCGGAGCACGTCGTCGAGGTGGCGGCTGAAGGCATCGAGCACGTCAAGCTGATCGACGCAACGCCCATAGGCGTCAACGTCCGCTCTACGGTGGCGACCTACGCGAACGTCCACGATGAGCTGCGGAAGGTCTATGCGCACACGCAGGATGCAAGGCAGCACGGCTTCAAATCCGGGGACTTTTCGTACAACACGGGGAGCTTGCGGTGTCCCGTCTGCGATGGGACCGGCTCCATCAGTCTGGACGTGCAGTTCCTGCCGGACGTGGAGGTTCCGTGCCCGGATTGCCGCGGGTCGAGGTATGCGAAGGTGGCCTACCAGGTCAGGCACACGAATGGCGCCGGTGTTTCCCGTTCCCTGCCGGAGCTGATGGATATGGACGTGAGCGCCGCGCTTGAGTTCTGCAGGGAGATGAAAACCATCCGGTCCAAGCTGCGGGTGCTGCAGAGCCTCGGCCTTGGCTACCTCAGGCTGGGCGAAGATACGCCGGGCCTTTCCGGCGGCGAGGCCCAGAGGCTGAAACTGGCGAGCGAGATGGGAAGGGAGCAGGCCGATTCCGTGTTCGTCTTTGACGAGCCCACGATCGGGCTGCACCCGCTGGACGTGCAGACCCTGCTCAACGTGTTTCAGACGCTCATAAAGAACGGGGCGACCGTGATCGTGATCGAACACGACCTCGACGTGATCCGCAACGCGGACCACGTCATCGACATGGGGCCGGGAGGCGGGGAAGCGGGCGGTACGATCGTGGCGACCGGCACGCCGCGCGAGATCAGGGAGGACGCAAGGAGCGTGACCGGAAGGTACTTGTAGCCGCGGCAGGGGCGTCCGGGACTTTTTCTAACGCGATGCCGATCGGCGGCACGGCGGGGAATGGGCCGGAGGCCGTGGTCTGGACTGGAGGCGCTTTCAATGGCCGAGAGGATGAAAATGGAATGGGCGGACGGGATCGCCCGCAACGTAGAACGGATCGGAGCGCTGTTCCCCGGCTGCGTGACGGAGGCGCGGGGCGCGGACGGCAGGCTCAGGGCGGCGATCGACTTCGAGCGGCTTCGTCAGGAGCTCTCCGACGAGGCGATCGCGGGGGACGAGGCCTATGCGTTCACGTGGGTGGGAAAGAGGGCGGCCATCGCCGAGGCGAACCGGCCCATCCGAAAGACGCTCCGCCCCTGCCCGGAGGACAGCGTGGACTGGGACGCGACGGAGAACCTCTACATCGAGGGGGACAACCTCGACGTGCTGAAGCTCCTGCAGGAGAGCTACCTCGGAAAGGTCAAGATGATCTACATCGACCCTCCGTACAACACGGGGTCGGATCGCTTCGTCTACTCCGATGCCTTCGCCGTCAGCACGGAGGAATACCTGGAGCGAAGCGGCGCGAAGGGCGAGGATGGGACGGTCCTCTTCAGAGAAAACAACCCCGCTAACCCAAGGTTTCACTCGGACTGGCTCTCCATGATGTACCCCCGGCTCTTGTTGGCGCGGAACCTGTTGAGCGACGACGGGGTGATCTTTATCTCGATCGACGAGAACGAGGTCAGCAACCTGCAGAAGCTCTGCAATGAGGCGTTCGGCGAGAGAAACTACGCGGCGACCTTCCTCTGGACCAGGACCAGCACTCCGCCCGCGCTCTCCTGTAAGTGCCGAAAGACCGTGGAATACGTGCTGGCATACGAGAAGAGGCGGAGCGCACTCAAGTACTTTGGCGCGCCCCTCGACGGCGGCGACGCCCCCCTCCTGAACGCCGGGAATCCCGAAAAGACGCTCCGGTTCCCACAGGGCAGCATTCGCTTCCCCTTCCTCCGCGACGGGCTCATCCCTGCCGGCGAGAAGGGCAGGGTCCGGCTGTTGGACGAGCTGCGCGTGGAGGACGGCCTGAACGCCAACGCGGTCCGACTCGTCGGGGAGTTCAAGTGGGAGCAGGCGACCCTGGAGGCAGAGGTCAGGCGCGGGACCTGTTTCGTCGTCAAGTCTGACCGTTTTTCCATCCGCTTTCAAAGGCAGGAGCTGGAGGGCGCCTACAAGACGCCGACCAACTTCCTGAAGGTCGAGCTCAACCGGGAGGCCGCCGTGGGGACGAACGAAACGGCGGTCCGGGAGCTGGAGGAGCTGGGCCTTGGGAAATGTTTCGACTACGCGAAGCCGCTTTCCCTGGTTCAGGCGCTGACAAGGATGGTCTGCGCTCAGGACAAGGAGGCCCTCGTCCTGGACTTCTTCTCCGGCTCCGGGACCACGGCGGACGCCATCATGAGGATGAACGCCGAGGACGGCGGGCGCAGGAGGTTTATCCTGGTCCAGATTCCGGAGCGCACGCCCCCGGACACCATCGCGTTCAAGATGGGGTTCAAGGACATCGCCGAGCTGGGCAGGGAGCGCATTCGCCGTTCCGGCGCGCGAATCGGAGCGAAGGGACCGGACGGCGCGAGGAAGACGGACGTCGGGTTCCGCGTCCTCCGGCTGGACGAGAGCAACATGAGGGACGTCTACTACGCCGCCGGAGAGTATCGCCAGAGCCTGCTCCCTGCGCTCGCGTCCAACGTAAAACCGGATCGCACGGACATGGACCTTCTATTCGGCTGCCTGCTGGAGTGGGGGCTTCCGCTCTCCATGCCGCACCGCAGCGAGGAGGTGGAGGGCTGCAGGGTCCACACGTGGAACGAGGGGGACCTGATTGCCTGCTTCGCCGAGGACGTGCCGGATTCCGTCGTCAGGGAGATCGCGAGGCGCAGGCCGCTTCGCGCCGTGTTCCGCGACGCGAGCTTCAGGGACAGCCCGTCCAGGATCAACGCCGTGGAGCTCTTCAAGGCGCTGGCGCCGACCGCGAGGCTCAAGGTCCTCTGAGGGAGGGGGGTGCGGTGAAACTTCGGTTCCGACGCCAGAAGTTCCAGGAGGACGCGGCCAGGGCGGTCGCGGACGTGTTCGCCGGGCAGCCGTATCGAGCGCCGGCAAACGGGGGTGCGGGAGAGCCGCGGCTGCCGCGGGAGGGCTGCATCGGGTGGAGCAACCTGCCTGTCGTCCCGGAGCTGACCGATGCGCGGGTCCTGGAGAACCTGCGGAGGGTGCAGAGCGCCAACCGGATCAAGCCGTCCGAGAGGCTGGAGGGGCGCTACAACCTCACGGTCGAGATGGAGACGGGAACCGGAAAGACCTACACCTACATCAAGACCCTCTATGAGCTGAACGGGCGGTACGGCTGGAGCAAGTTCATCGTCGTCGTCCCCAGCGTTGCGATCCGCGAGGGCGTCTACAAGTCCTTTCAGGTCATGCAGGACCATTTCGCGGAGGAGTACGGGAGGAGGGTCCGATACTTCGTCTACGACTCCGTGCAGATGGCGGAGATCGACCGGTTTGCGTCGGATCGCTCCATCGACGTCATGATCATCAACGCGCAGGCCTTCAATGCGAGGGGGAAGGACGCGCGTCGCATTCACATGAGGCTTGACGAGTTCCGGTCGAGGAGGCCGATCGAGGTCATCGCCGGGACCCATCCGATCGTGATCATCGACGAGCCTCAGTCCGTCGAGGGCAGGCGGACCAGAGAGGGTCTGAGGCAGTTCAACCCCATGATGACGCTGCGCTACTCCGCAACCCACCGGCCCGACAGCCTCTACAACCTGGTCTATCGGCTGGGCGCGATGGAGGCCTACAACGAACGGCTGGTGAAGCGAATTGCCGTCAAGGGCATCGCGGAAGCAGAGGGCGCCGCGACGGAGGGCTACGTCTACCTTCAGGGCCTCAACCTCTCCAGGGCGGCGGCCCCCACCGCGACGGTTCAGTTCGATTTCAGGGGGACGTCGGGCGTTCGGCAGGTTACGAGGACGGCGGGCGTCGGCTACGACCTCTACGAGCGCTCCGGCAGGCTGGAGGAGTACCGGGACGGCTTCGTCGTGAAGTCCATCGACGGCCGGGACAACTCCGTGGAGTTCCTGAACGGCGTCAGGCTCTGCGCCGGAGAGGCGGTCGGCCGGCTGAACGAGGACCGGCTGCGCCGCATCCAGATCCGCGAAACGATCCTCTCCCACATCGAGCGGGAGCGGCGGCTGTTCCGCAGGGGCATCAAGGTGCTGTCCCTCTTCTTCATCGACGAGGTCGCGCACTACCGGGAGTACGACACCGACGGATGGCCCCAAAACGGCCTTTTTGCGCGGATGTTCGAGGAGGAGTATCGGGACGTCGTTTCCGCGACGCGGGGCGGTCCGGGTGAGGAGGAGTACATGGCGTATTTGGAGGCGATTGCGCCGGACAGCACCCACGCCGGATACTTCTCCGTCGACAGACGGGGGCGTATGACCAACGGCAGCCTGAGCGACAGGCGGGAGCGTACCTCGGACGACGTCGACGCCTACGACCTAATCATGAGGGACAAGGAGCGCCTTCTTGACCTCGACCCCAGGCGGTCGCCGGTGCGCTTCATCTTCTCCCACTCCGCTCTGCGCGAGGGCTGGGACAACCCCAACGTCTTTCAGATCTGCACGCTGAAACGAAGCGGAAGCGAGGTCCGTAAGCGTCAGGAGGTGGGGCGCGGCCTGCGCCTCTGCGTCAACCAGGACGGGGAGCGCATGGACGCGGAGGCCCTCGGAGATGAGGTCCATGACGTCAACGTGCTCACGATCATCGCCAGCGAGAGCTACGACCGCTTTGCGCGGGGGCTGCAGGCAGAGCTTGCGGATGAAGCTGAGGGCGTGGCTGAGGCGGTCGTCGCGAATCCCGACGCCACCTGCGGCGTCCGTGTGTTGCAGCCGGAGGACGCCCGCAACGGCCGCACAGAACCGACCATTGAACCAGAGAGACCCGTCATGATGTGTTCCGGCGTCGACGAGAAGCCGGTCCACTCGGTGGTCTTCGAGGCCGATGAATTGATCCGGAGGGCGGTCCGCGCGCTGAACGGGGGGCTGCGCCTCCCAAAGGCCCTCGCCCGCGTCGAGTCCGGCGTCCTGGGGACGATGGCGTCGAAGGAGGCCCTGCGTTCCGGGACCTCGTTCGTGAAGGAGGGGGTCGAGGCCTACGAGGCCTCTGGCGGGGCGGGAGCTCGGAGCGTGAAGTACGACCTGATCGGCAGGCTGGCCGAGGCCACCGACCTCACCAGACGGGATGTCGTTGCCGTCCTCACCGGAATCGAGGCGCCCGTCTTCGATCAGTTCAGGGACGCCCCGGAGGATTTCATCCTGAGGGCCGCATCTCTGATCAACGGTGAGAAGGCCACGATGACAGGCGAACGAGGCGCTGTCTGCGACGCGGCGGACGGCGATCGGACGTTGCGGGGTGATGCTCCCTGACGGCTTAGATTGAGTCGCATCGCGGTGGACGAAGGCACGCCGGGATATCTCCGACGTGTCGGGAAACGATCCGCTGCACGTTTACGTCAAGTTTGATAGTGCCTCGCCCAATCCGCGCTCCTTAGTACCTTGCGCCATAGCGCTGCCTTGCCAGGCTGGTGTATTTTTTTATGAAGTCCCCCTTGGCTTCGGTGTAGCCGTCCCGATCGTGTTCAAACCGTCTCCATAGCGATAACTTCAACGCCTCGTAGGCCTTTGCGACGGCGGGGAATTCCCGCAGATAATCCCTGAAGTACAGCTCGTCGTTATCCCCCCAGAGGCGAACGTGAAGGTGAAAGACCTTCCGGGCGAAGCCGCTGGGGGTGTAACCCTTGTTCATCGAAACCCGGTGAGCGCTCCGGCTCATGCACCGCCAGTCCTTTTGAAGGAGCCGCTTTTCGACGTTGTTCAGGTCGTCATCGCTCCCGACTTCCAGCAGGATGTCAACGATGTTTTTTGCCCAGATGTCGGGGACGGCCGTGCTCCCGACGTGGGAGATTCGCTTAACCGTTTCGCGCGGGAGCAGCGCTGTGAGGTTGCTCTCTTCCTCAACGTACCAATCGTTCCATCCCTCATGATGCCGGACGAGGAAGATGGGGAACAGTTGCCACAGCTCCTTCAGGCTCATTTCCTCCAATTTTCTGTCCATTTTTGCCTCTCCGCTCGCCCGTTTCCAAAATTTGATTTAAAATTCGCTCCGCGAATAGCGCACGGTTACGATATGTACCTCTCGTTTCTCCTTATGCACACGATAAATGATGGTATAATTCTTGACGAACAACTGACGATAGCCCTGATTGGCATAGGCCCCGATACGGCGGACAGGCTCCCTTTCCGGAAACTGCTCCAAACTGAAGATAGCGTCCTCCAAGCTAGTAAGCAGATTTTCAGCCGTTCCTTGTACCATAAGATTTTTGGCGATATAGGAATAGATACCGTCTAAATCCCGATATGCGCGGGGATATATTTTGACGGCATATTTCATAAGTTGTGCTTCCTTCGGAGAGGAGGTAAGGCTTCACGGGCGTCAAGAAGTTTTCCACCCTCCGCAACTTCCTGTTCCGCTTCTCGGATCGCTGCGTCTGTGTCTACGTTTTCCATCAATTCCTCGTAGGCTTCGATACTCAACACAACCAGGTCACCATAGCCATTTTTTGTGATAAAAACAGGCTCTTTCCTCGCATGACAAAGCTCAGAAATCTCGTTTGTGTTGCGCAGGTCTGTAATCGGTCGGATTTGCGGCATGTTTTAGCCCCCTCTCTTGCTCATTATTATGTCATGATTATGTACAAAGTTCAAGGGCAATATGCCTGACCAGTGAAATATTTACTGATACGGCACTTGTTTTTTTCGCTCACTTTCGGATCGGGTCCCCTACTTTCATCTTCTGACGCCATTCAGGTGCCACCCCATCATTGGCCCAATACTCTTCAACGAATGATATTTTCTCATTCCGACAGGTAAAAAAGCTAACGACATGAAATGCTGCCGATGAGTCCCGCGCAAAGACCCTTGTCACGGTGATGCATCCCACGTCAGTGTTTTCAACACGTTCAACTTCACCGTCCCACTCGCCTGGATAATCACAATTGACGCGTATAAACTCATCCGCCGAAAACTTCTCGTTTGTGCATGGCCAATGTATTTCAGCATCAGAGCAAAAATACTTTTTTAGTTCTTCGCGATTTTGTTCCAGAACGTCTTTCCAAAATAATTTAATATCCATATTTTCTCCTTAGCACAACGACGATTCTCTTGTAACGATCACGCTTTATCAATAGTTTATATTTTTGACTTTCCGTCATGTGCAACGATTTTCTGAAATAATCACTTTCCAAAATGCTCCTCTACGATCACATTCAGCTGGAATGCAATCTGTGAAAAATCCCGGTTCAGATCCAACGTCTTTACGCTTATCTGATTTCCACTCATCCGATAAACGTTGTCCGGCTGGATGACCTCGTCCGTCGCTGCATACAGCAGCATACCGGAAACCTTATGTGGCTTGGTTCCGAAATCCACATCCTTGTTTTTAACGTAAGTGAAAATCTGATACAGATTGCCCGAATGAAGCGTGTGGACGTCATGCTGCGTCTGCGTCGTGTGCGTATAATACTTGGCGTCAATAATAAGAACTTCGCTGCCCTTGGTCAGCATGATGTCGCTCTGCATAACCGGTAACATTGTTCCGGTGCCATCATCGAGCGCCCATGGGATCTGTGAGGCCGTTGCCGTCACCTGCGGGCATTCCCTGGCATAATATTCGAGGATAAACTTCTCATAGAGGCGATTCATGCGCTGTTCATCAACGAAGGTTGCCAGCTTATACTCGCCGGAATCCGTGGTCAACAGCATTCCTTCAAGAATGAGCTGGCATAGGCCGATGAGCATACGATAGGTGCTGTTGTTCCTCTGAAAACGGATAGCCGACCATTGGATCGCACGGGGATCAATCGTGTTTATATTGGAGAAAAACAGCATCTCTTTTTTCAGATTGTTCTTGTACTCCTGGTCTACCTTCGTATGCCGGAGCAAGAGCATGACGGTCGTTTTCAATATCTGATTTAAGAGATTGTCTTCTGACAGTTCATCATACTCACAGGCCAGCACGCACTTTCTGGCAAGGCGATTCTGAATGGTCCCCGGCATATCAATTTTTCCACGGACCACGGCTAACTCCTCTTTGTGGTTCAAATACTCCCGATGCAGGCCCTGCTTCAGCTGGCGACCGATACCCTTGGCGAGGATCGCCGCAAAAAGGTTATGCATGTTCTCAAATTCTTCGGTAGCGAGGTCCTCATAACCGCCCTGATTCAGCGTCGTGAAGGCATACGAAAGCATGTAGTATATGTTTTTTATGAAGATACTCTTATCCTTTATCATTGGAACACGCCCAGCAAAATGCTCTCCCAGCGTCGGAGCTTGTTGGCGTCGTCAAACCAGTATTCATTCAACATCGGCAGAATATCGTAATTGACGATGGAATACAGCCAGTCCCTGGTGCAAACATCTCTGCCGCAGAAATAGCTGTGACCGATACAGAATCCCTTGCCAAGCGACTTATCGAGAGAAATCTCCCGGTTCAGGTCCTTGACCTTGGAGATCAGCTCATTCAGTGTTTCGTTGTTCAGGCTGTTTTGATACTGAATGAATCCATCAGAATCGAAGCCCGGTTCCACCTCAAAGAAGCTGAAGCGACGACGGAGAGCGTAGTCAATCATGGCAAGGCTGCGGTCTGCTGTGTTCATCATGCCAATGATATACAGATTTTGGGGGACGGAGAAGGAAAGTCCATTATAGGCCAAAGTTGCCTTGCTGCCTCTATAGTCTTTCTCAATGAGCATCAACAGTTCCCCGAAAATTTTACTCATGTTGCCACGATTGATCTCGTCAATGATAAAGAAGAAATCTTTATCCAGTCGGTTCGCGGCCTTCTGGCAGAAGCGATAAAAGATACCATGCTTCAGCTCAAAACCGTTCTCTACCGGCTTATAGCCCATCATAAAGTCCTCATAGGAGTAGCTCTGATGAAATTGCACGAATTCAATCCTGCTATCATCTTTTTCTCCCATCATGGACCACGCAAGGCGCCTGGCGGCAAAGGTCTTACCCACGCCGGGAGCGCCTTGAAGGATGATATTCTTTTTATTTTGAAGGACGGCTACAAGGTTTTCATAGCGTTTTTCCGTCATATACACTTCATCGAGGAAATCGCTCTTCGTGTATGCATCAAAGGAGGCCGTTGCATACAGTTTGATGTCGCTCAAATCAGCCTTATCGAGTGCCGCAGAAAGTTCATCTCGTAATTTCCACACGAAGCTGCCATCTTCATCCTTATCAGCGTTACGGCCCGTATAAAGAACCGTCCACCACCGTGTGGAGCTATTTTCTCTGGTGTTTGGTGAAATGCCGGTGACTTTACAAACGCGCTTTGCCAGGCTGGATGAACCGGCATTGTAGAAATTTTTTGTTTCGCCGTATTTCAGAGCGAGCTGTGTGCAGGATGCTGTACCGCCGCAGTCCTTAATGCGCTTCATGATTTCAAGCGCGCTGGTGGTGAAGACGTTCTCGTCTTTAAGGAGATTGCTCCAATCGTCGACAGTAAGGCCGGGATCGTAATCGGTCCCATACCATTTAGCAGGCTCCGCAGCAGCGGCATTTTTCTGAGAATAATATCTGCCGATGTAAAATCCGACGTCAATGGTCAGAGTTTTCAACTCGGGATCGGCGTAGCATGTTTCGGTCAACTGCGATTGAAAGAGGTTCACCAACTCGGTATCCTCTTTTAAAGCCAGGCTGATCTCATCATAAAGCCGCAGGAAGTTTCGGATGTTATCCGCAAAGGCACCTTTCTTGAAACGATAGTCCGAATTGAGCTCCTGGGCGACTGCTTTTGCTTCGCCGAACTTGTAGATGTAGTATTTGTCCGGATAACGGAGCCACAAGTAGGTACTGATGGCATTTTCGTACTGATAATGCTGCGTGTCGTTGCTACCGTACTTCTCCAGAAGGTCGGACGACTGCTTCCTGAAATCTTCCATCCGTTCAAAGACATCTTTACTCTCGTCGAACAGAGCAATGAACATGGAGCGGACCTCTTCAGGAGCAGACCTGGCGAAATCGACAATCATGCCCCTTGGAAAGTGATTTGCGGAGGTCAGCAAATTGAAGGTCTTGTCCAAAGAACGGCTCAGCATTTCCGGAAAATCGGCTGCATTCACATCCCAATGATCCTGAAACCATTTCACGGCTTCCCATTTGTATTTTTCATTGCCCCACCGTTGGGAAACGAAGTTTTGCTTGTACTCAATCAGCACATCTTTCAGTCGAAATGGGTCAAACATGACAAACACCTCTCAGACGCTTGCGAAGCTATAAATCGGGCGCTTCCATATTTTACATCCTGTTCCATGGAGTATAACTCTCCCTTCCGCTATAGGGGCGTCCTCAGTCCAGGATGTTCCCTTCGGTGGAGATGGTCACGACGCGCCAGGGGATCATCTTGCCGCAGTTCATGAGCGCCGTCTTCACGGCCTGCTCCAGCCCCCCGCAGCAGGGGACCTCCATGCGCACGATGGCCACGTCTCGGATGTCGTTCGCCTTCAATATCTCCGTCAGCTTCTCGCTGTAGTCCACGCTGTCCAGCTTGGGGCAGCCGACGATCGTGACGCGCCCGCGCATGAACTCCTCATGGAAGCGGGCGTAGGCGTAGGCCGTGCAGTCCGCCGCCACGAGGAGCTTCGCCCCCTCGAAGTAGGGCGCCTTCACGGGGACCAGCTTGATCTGCACGGGCCATTGAGCCAGCTGCGATGCGAACGCCTGGGACGCTGCCGGCATGGCGGGCTCGGGCCTGGGGCGAAGGCTGCGCGCCTGACGCCCCGGGCAGCCCATCGGCGGCTCTCCCCTGTTCTTCTGCGCAGCCTTCCGGCTCGCCATGTGCTGCAGCACCGCCACCCGGTCGTACTCAGCGGCCTCGCGTTCCGTGAACGTGATGGCGCCGGTGGGGCAGGCGGGAAGGCAGTCCCCCAGCCCGTCGCAATAGTCGTCCCTCAGGAGGCGCGCCTTGCCATCCTCCATGGTGATGGCCCCTTCGTGGCATGCATCGGCACACGCCCCGCACCCGTTGCACTTGTCCCTGTCGATGTGTATGATCTTCCGAATCATCCCAAAGCCTCCCAAAGTGATCGGGGATTCCCCTGTTTATGGCGTCATGATAGCGCGCTTTCCGCGGAAAGTCGGTTGGAAAGACAACGAAACGCGTCGAGAAGGCGGGGTTGCGGGGCGGGCGATTCGCAAGTCCTGACAAGATATGAGGAGTAGAAAAAGACGACCGGCGAAGCCAAGCCGCCGGCCGTCAGCAGGGCGTTCCCCAAGGGCTAGATATCCGCGTCGATCATTGCGGTGACGCCCACGCCCTGCACCCGATTGAACCTCTCGATGGGGTTGACGGAGTCGATGGGGATGAGGATGCGGATGCGCACCCCCTTGAACTCCGCCTCCAACTGGGCTGCAGCCTGCGTTCGCTCCACGGCAGACTTCACCTGTCCGCCGACCTGTGCCGCCCCGATGTGCGTGCCGTCCCCGATGGAGACGATGGGGACCACCTTCGTGTAGCCCTGGAACTTCGCGTTCCGATTGAAGGTCACCGTGTTGATGAAGTCGTTGAGTGGCTCCGCGAGGGCCTTTACCAGCGCGCCGCCGCCTACGATCAGGGCTCCTTTCTTCAGGATGTCCCCCAGGTCCAAAGCCGTTGCCGAAGTCGGCACCGCGGTCAGGCTGAGGGCAGCCAGGAGGAGCACGGCCGTCTGCTTCTTAAAACGATTCATGAGTTTCACCTGCTTATCCCGTTTTTTGGCGGGAACGCACGGGGCGTCCCGCCATCATGCGCCGCAGCGCCGTAACATAATGGCATATCCCCCTTGCGGGGGGAAGGGTTTTTTTACGAGTCTGCCTCTGCGGCGCCGGCGGCTTCAACTCCGTGTTGCCATGAAGATCGCGAAGAGGATCGCGAAGGCCGCCAGCGCGCAGGCCATGGGCAGGCAGCGGGAGTTGTCGGACGGCGGTTCTGCCCCGGGCCTCCACGGGTCGGCCTCGTCCCTGGGACGGGTGCGGCACCCGTCCTCCGCGCGCTCCAGCGCCGACAGGATGGGGACGCTTGTCAGCGCGTCCAGGGCGCGAGCCGTGGAGGCCCCGATGCGGGGTAGGTCGCTCAGGAACGCCTCTACGGTGCGGTTCAGTGCAGGGGCGGCGAGCCTCCCGACCCGGAGGGGCAGGGTCAGGAGCGCTGAGGCCGCCCGGTCCATCGCCGTGGCGAAGGTGCCGCCCAGGAAGGGGAGAGCGCAGAGCAGGAGGGGGCGGTAGAGCGCTCCCTCCAGGTCCAGTCCGTCGGGCCAGCGGTTCAGGAAACGATAGCGCGCGCCCGGCGCGCGCTGCATCAGGAGGCGGCGGATGAACAGCGCGTAGACTGCCGTGCCGATGACGAGCGGGATTGCGGCCCCGGTCAGGGCCTCCGGCGAGAAGTAATGGACGGGGTGGTGCTCTGTGGGGCCGCCCATAAAGGGCGTTGCCATGATGCCGACGGAGTCCGTCAGGTGGTGAGGCAGAGCGCCCAGCAGGGGCAGAAGGAGGGCCGGCAGGGTCAGGGCTGCGGCGCTGACGGGGGTCATGTACCTTCCCTTCGCCTGAGCAGCGATCCGGGGCTCCGGGCGTGCGGCGAACAGGGCGGCGAAGAGCTTGAGGACGTAGGCGACGCTGAGTCCGCCGCTGACGAGGAAGGTCCACTCGACCAGGCTGAAAAACTGCGGCTCCGTCAGCCCCAAGACGTTCAGGAAGGCGGGGACGGCGCCCGCGCTGCCGCGGGCCTCCAGCAGGTACAGGTGTTCCAGGATGCTCTCGTGCAGCAGCGTCTTGGCGATGTAGCCGTTCCAGAGGGGCATTCCCATCAGCCCTAGAGCCCCCATGGAGAAGGCGAAGCAGAACAGCGGCTTGCCGCGGCCGAACCCCTGAACGTCGTTCAGGTCCAGCGCTCCGGTGTTCATGTGAACGACGCCGGCGGACAAAAAGAGCACCAGTTTGACCAGCGAGTGCCCGACCATGTAGAGCGCGACGCCGCGCGCAGCCAGGTCGTTCTTCGGCCCCAGGAAGCCCAGCATGGCGACACCCGTCAGAATGAAGCCGAGCTGTGACATGGAGGAGCAGGCCAGAGTCCTCTTGAGGTTGACGGAGAAGACGCCCAGAACCGCTCCAAGGACCATCGTCACGAGGGCTGGCAGCAACAGGATCAGGGCCCAGGTCGGGTCGTGGCGGAACAGGGTGGCGCTGAGCATCAGGATGCCGAAGACCCCCGTCTTGGTCAGGAGGCCGGAGAGCAGCGCGCTGGAGGGCGCGGGGGCTGCGGCGTGAGCGGGGGGCAGCCACACGTGCAGCGGGAAGATCGCCGCCTTGGCCGCGAAGCCGACGAGCGTCAGGAGTCCCGGACCCAGGAGGTCCTCTGCCCGCGCCTCCAGGACGGCGGGGGACAGCGAGTCGAGGTCCAGCGTGCCGAGCTCCCGGTAGAGCAGGACCAGACCCAGGAGCGTCGCCATGCCGCCGATGATGGTGACGGCCAGGTAGGTCTGGGCTGCGCGGGCCGCCTCCGGCGTCTCATCCTGCGCCACCATGACGTAGGAGGAGAGGGACATCATCTCGAAGAACAGGAAGGTGGTGAAGAGGTCCGCCGAGAGGAAGACGCCCATCATGGTGCCCTGGGTGATGAGGACGAAGAGGTGGTAGCGCCTGCAGTTTTTGTGGTGCGTCAGGTACTCGCTGGAGAAGATTGCGGCCACGGCCCACATGAACGCGGTGAGTGCCGCGTAGATCAGGCGAAAGCCGTCGAGCCTCAAGGACAGGCCCAGCCCACAGACCCCCTTCAGGGTGAAGGAGGCGTCCGTAAGGCCGCGGCAGAAGCAGACGGCGGCCAGTTCGATCAGCGTGACGGCCCAGACGGCGCAGTCCAACACACGCCTGTCGGAGCGCCCGATGGCGAAGGCGAGCGCACCTCCTGCCGCGGGCCACAGCACGAGGAGGGGAAGCATGTAGCTGCCGCTTGCGGACGTCATGGGATCGCCTCCGGCAGGGTGCCGGGCACGGCCCGTTCAAAGAAGCCGAGGACGGGTTCGGCCCAGAGGCCAAGGAGCAGCGCACCGGCGGCCAGGAGCCCGATGGGGATGAGCATGGCGGGACCTGGATCCGTGATGCCGTAGTTGGCGGCGCGGAGGTTGAAGCCCCTCCCCGGCATGACGGCGACGCAGAGGACCTGCAGGACGTAAAACGTCGTGAGGAGCGCAGAGGTCAGCATGGCCGCCAGCCCGAAGAACCCGATCGGGGAGGAGGCTCCCGCAGAGGCGGCGGCGACGCCGAGCCGCCACTTCGCGATGAAGCCCGCCATGGGGGGCAGGCCAACGAGCGCCAGGGCCGACAGGAGAAAGGCCAGAAACGTCGCCGGCATCCCAAAACCCCAGCCGCGCATGTCGAATAGGAACCTCCGCCCCGACTGGCACAGGATGGCGCCGGCGCAGAAGTAGAGGTTTGCCTTGATCAGCGCGTGGGCGGCCATCTGCGTCATGCCGGCGGACAACCCGGAGGGGGTCAGGAGCAGAGCGCCCAACAGGGCGTAGGCCAGCTGTCCAATGGTGGACCAGGCCAGGCGCAGCTTGAGCCGTTGAGAGGACAGGGCCATGCACGCTCCGTAGACCGTCGTGACGCAGGCCAGGGCGAAGGCCGCCAGGTGCGCCCAGCTGCCGTTCAGGACGTCGGGGCCGAAGACGTACCACGTGAGGCGGACGATGGCGAAGACGCCCGCGTTCGCCACCGCGACGGCGTTGAGGATCGCGGAAGCGGGCGCCGGGGCCTCGGCGGAGGCGAGGGGCCAACCGCGCAGTGGCAGGAGGGCGCTCTCCAGCCCGAATCCGAGGAAGCCCAGGAGGTAGATGAGGTACAGCAGGTCCGGCTTCCTCAGCGCGTCGGAAGGAAGGCAGCCTCCGGGCACGAAGTCCACGTTCCCGATGAAGGCCGTGGCGAAGGCCAGGGAGAGCAGGGTACAGAAGGAGCCCCAGGCCATAGGGAGCGCGCGCGCCGCCTCGGCGATGCTCTGTCCCTCACGCCTCATGATGGGCAGGACGCTCAGGGGCAGGAGTTGAGAGAACAGGCAGAGCGTCGCCAGGTTCGCCGCCAGGGCCACGCCCGCAGCCGCACCGTAGGCCAGGACGAAACAGGCGAAGAAGGGCTTGGCGCGATGCGGAGTGCGGCCCATGTAGTCGAGCCCGTAGAGGGCGACGAAGGGCCAGAGGCACGCCAGCAGTGCGGCGAAGGCCGCCCCGGCTCCATCCATGCGGAGGGCCAGGGAGAGGTCGCGCGAGAGGCGGAGCAGCGTCAGCGTTCCCACGGGGGGCCGGACTGCAAGGTACAGGAGGAGGGCGCTGTTCAAGAGGACGGTGCCTCCGACGAAAGCGCAGAAGCCCGCGCGGCTTTTGAAATGCCTGAGCATTAGCGCCGCCGCGGCCAGCGCAGGAAGGAGGATGGGGAGGAGCAGGGCTCTGGCGTCCATGGCGGGCCTCAGAGGATCGCTGCCGCGATGTCGTCGAAGCAATGGACGAGGGGGCCGGACAGGACGCCCGTGAGGAGGGACCCTGCGCTCAGCAGGTACTGGGGCAGGCGCATGTTGACGGACATGTGGACGGGCTGGAGGTGGCTGTCGTCGAACTTCGCGCCCGGAAAGAAGGCGTCCGTGATGATGGGCATGAGGTAACCCGCGGTGAGGATGGCGCTGATGAGCAGGACGACGATCCCGGTGATGCCCAGCCAGCCCAGCGTCGGGTCGATGGCCCCCACGGCGGCGTACCACTTGGCCGTAAAGCCGCCCGTGACGGGAAGGCCGATGAGGGAGAGGGAGGCCAGGGTGAAGCAGGACATGGTGATGGGGAGCACCCGTCCCACCCCCTTGAGCTGGTCCGTGAAGTGGTAGTTGGAGGTGGGCATGGTGAAGTAGATGACGACGCCCGCGCTGAGAAAGAGGCAGGTCTTGGCGAAGGCGTGGGCCAGCACCTGCAGCAGCGCTCCCGCCACCCCCGACGGCGTCAGGAGCATCATGGCGAACACGACGTAGGAAACCTGGCTGATGGAGGAGTAGGCGATGCGCTTTTTCAGGTGCTTTTCCAGATAGGCCAGCATGGAGCCGACCAGGATGGTGAGGAGCGCCGTGCAGATGACGGCCGTCTGCACCCAGGTGCCCCGCAGGAAGCTTGCCCCAGCGAGGAAGTAGACGACGCGGAACATCGCCACGATGCCTGCCTTGGTGATGAGCCCGGACAGCACGGCGCTGGCCGGCGTGGGGGCCACGGGGTGTGCGATGGGCAGCCAGGCGTGCAGGGGATACAGGCCCGCCTTTGCCCCAAAGCCGATGAGGGTGACGAAGGTGACGGTCAAGAGCGTGTTACGCTGGGCGGGGTCCGTCACCGCCCCCATGACGCCGCCCGGGGTGAACTCCGTGGAAACGCCGCAGGCCTGAAAGAAGAAGAAGCCGCCGAGGGCCAGCCCCGCCCCGGTGAGGGAGTAGAAGAGGTACTTCACGCCCCCGCTGATGGCCTCCGTCCGCTGGGAGTGCATGACCAGCGGAAGCGTCATGAAGGTCAAAAGCTCGAAGAAGAGGTAGAGCGTCAGGAAGTTGGCTGCGCAGGCGACGCCGTTCAGGATGCCACAGGTCGCCAGGAAGAAGGCGAAGAATCGGTCCTCCGGTGGACGGTGTTGCAGGTACTCGAATGCGTAGAGGGTGACGAGGGGCCAGATGAAGGCGATGAGAAGGATGAAGACCCTGGCCAGGGCGTCCATACGGAGGGCCAGCCGCAGGGAGTCCGTGGCACGCCACAGCACGAGGAGCTCCCCGTTTGAACAGAACGCGGCCGCGCAGGCCAAAAGCCCGCTGAGGATGGTGGACAGTTCGACGTAGACGTGTCTTTGCCGGTCGTCATGGATGTGGTGAAGCAGCAGAAAGACCCCTGCAAGGATGGGAAAGATGACCGGAAAGAGCGTCAGCAGTGCCTGATTCGTCATGAGAGTGCGCCTCCTCATTAGGGTTAGAGTTCAGGATTAGGGAACGCGCTGGGACCCGTGGGGGCGGCGAACGACCCTCCGGTCGCTCCCGCCGTCCCCACCATTATAAAGCATAACGGTCATAAGGACCGGGTGTGGGCAGGATGCGGGGATGCGAGGCGGCCCGAATGTTATAATGAATGCAAATCGTGCCTGCAATCGCGCATCGCTGAAGGCCTGACGCGGCTTTTTTCGTGGCTTCGACCACTCAGGCTTTATAGGTTCGCAGGATGCTCCTAAGCCAGCGCGCCCCATACCGGGGAAAAGATGGAGATGATCGGATGGATTGGGTTGTGGCAACGGCGATGATGGGCGTAACCGTCGTCGGTGGCGTCGTCGCAAGTGTGTGCGGTTTCGGCTTTGGGGCAGTGGCCATGGCGACGTGGCCGTACTTCCTTCCCTACCAGCAAGCTGTAGCCGTCTCGGCGCTCTGTGGGCTCAGCACGGCGCTGATGATCGCCGTGCCGCACCATCGCAGCATAAACTTCAAGATCCTGCTGCCCTGCTCGCTTGTGGCCCTGTGCTGTTCAGCGGCGTCGGTGCAGCTGTCCCTGGGGGCTGCGGAAAAGCTCATGATCCACGCACTGGGCGCGATGCTGATCGCCGTGTGCCTTTATTCTCTCTTCCTGGGCGGAACGATCCGCATCAAGGGCACGGCGCTGAACGGCGTCATCGCGGGAGCCATTGGGGGCACCTGTGCGGGACTTTTTTCCGTCGGCGGGCCCCCGATAGCGATCTATCTCCTGGCTGCGACGGACAGCAACGACGAGTACCGCGCGACGCTGAACGCCAGCTTTTGCTTCACCTCCGGCATCTCGACGTTCGTGCGATGGCACAACGGCGTCATCACGTCCACGACGTTTCATTTATGGCTGCTCATGCTGGCAGCGCTTGCCCTTGGCGTCTTCCTCGGCAACAAGATATTTTATCGACTGGACGCAAAGAGGCTGCGCTTTGCCGTGTACGGCTACATGGCCATCTCCGGCGTGACGATGCTGTTCAAGTGATGGGTATGCCCCATTCCAATCCACGTTGACGCGAGGCGGCGAAGGGGGGGCGTGAGCGGCCCCCGTCTTCACCGGCTGTGAGGTGAGCGCCCGTCAGGCGCCGAAAGGGCCCCTGACAGGCGCTGTTCTTTTATTGTATGGTTGGAGCGGTGGGCGCTCCATTCAACTCCAGCACGGCCTGAACGAAAAAACCCGCCCCCACGGGAAGGGCTTCCTCGTCAAAGACGAAGGTGGGGCTGTGGAACCGGGTCGGTTCTTTGCCCTCCTGCCGGATGCCCAGCCGAGCGAAACAAGAGGCCGGAATCTTTTCGCAGTAGCAGGCGTAATCCTCCGAGCCCATGCGCGCCTGGCTCATCGTCTTGACGTGTTCTTCGCCGAGCAGTTTCGCGGCAGCGGAACGCATGGCGTGAACCACGTCGGGATCGTTGACCAAGGGCGGCACGCCGTAAGCGTAGTCAAGCTCGTGAGTGCAGTTGTATCCGGCAACGATGGAGCCGATCATGTGGTCCATCACATCCCTGATCCTGCTGCGGCTTGCCGGGGACTGACAGCGGACAGAGCCGCCGAAGGTCACTTCGGCGGGGATGATGTTCTTCGCCGTTCCGCCGTGGATGGTGCAAATCGAAAGGACGACGGGATCGATGGCGTTGAACTGACGGGTGATCAGGCCCTGTAGCGACATGACGCAGTTGGCCGCGGCGAGCAGAGCGTCTGCCCCCGAATTGTGGGGGTATGCGCCGTGTCCGCCGACGCCCCTGACGGTGACGGAGAACGTGTCGGAGGAGGCCATGCTGGGGCCTTCGCGGAAGGCGATGTCGCCCGTAGCGAATTCAGCGATGCCGTGCTGGCCAAGGATGACGTCTACGGTTGGATTCTCAAGGCAGCCGAGGCGAATCATCAGCTCCGATCCTCCAAGGGTTTCTTCGGCAGGTTGAAAGATGAGTTTGACCACGCCGCTGAAGCGATCGCGCATCGTCATGAGGATCTTTGCAGCCCCCAGAAGCATTGCGGTGTGGGCGTCGTGCCCGCAGGCGTGCATCACGCCCGCAACTTCCGATGCGTCGGGGCCCGCAGCCTCCTCCTGAATCGGCAGGGCGTCCATGTCGGCCCTGAGGGCGATCACCTTGCCGGGGGCGTTTCTCTGGCCACGAACGATTCCCACGACGCCGACCTGCGTGTCCAGGGACTGAAGTTCGACGCCGAGCTTTTTCAGCTCGGAACGCACGAAGGCTGCGGTTTCGATTTCGTGCATGCCCAGTTCGGGATGACGGTGGATGCGACGTTTACATTCCACGAGGTAGTCCCGTATAGATCGCGCTTTCTCCATGATCTCTGAAGCCATGATCTTCCTCCTGACTGACTTTCCTTTTGCCCCCTGCCGAGAAGAGTGTTGCACGTACGAAGGGTGAGGGCAATCTTAATTCCGATCGACGCGTGACGAACGCCCTGCATATTGTATACAACTTTGCCTCCTTTGCATAATTGGTTAAAGCGTTAGGCTCCGCTAATTAAATTTAGAACCTTAGTTTTATCCTGGGCAATAGGAGAATGAATAGGCTGTTTTTCGTATTTTTTGTTGCAGACAGGAGGGTTTGTCCCCGTGAAGCTGTTGCGCTCTGTCGCATTGAAAAGTTTAAGCAGGCTTGCATTTTGTATATTATTTGCTAGAATCAGGGAAGCCGTGGATATTATTTGGAGATGATGAATTTTATGGCCGAGTGTGGGGGGCTTGGCCTCCAATGGATGTGTCCACGACGCAATGCGGCTACGATAGGGGAAGTGCAGCAGCGCCTGGTGTCATTGTCGTAACATCTTGATTCAGGAAGGAGTCCTTTGTTTATGAAGAAGACGTTCGCGCTTTGTTTTGCTCTGGCCATGTTGTATGCCGGGGTGGCCTTTGCCGCTTCGAGGGGTGAAACCCTTCGTGTCGGAGTTTCCATCGACGCGAAGAACTTCGACCCGCAGAACGCGGTCGATACCTATTCTTTCTCCATGCAGAAGCAAATTTACGAGCCGCTTTTCACCGTTGACGGCAAGACGCGCAAACTGACGCCGGTGCTGGCTGAAAAGGTTGAGGTGCTTGATGACCACACCTACAAGTTCTATCTTCGTAAGGGCGTCAAGTTTCACAACGGCGAGGAGTTCACGGCGGACGATGTCGTGTTCTCGCTGACGCGCGTGACCGATCCCAAGAGCTCCGTGTTCGCCAACTCGAAGGGCGTATGGATTGACCCCAAGGGTTTTGAGGTGATCGACAAGCACACGGTGATCGTGCGCACGAACGGCCCTGTCGGCGGCTGGCTTGGCTCGATGAAACACCCCTACGCCATGATCCTGAATCGCAAGGCCGTTGAGGAGGCTGGAGCCGACTACTTCCGCAAGCCGGTTGGGACCGGTCCCTACAAGTTCGTCAGTTGGACGAAGGGCGAGCGGGTCGAAATGGAAGCGTTTGACGACTATTGGGGTGAGAAGCCCTACGCCAAGAAGCTGACCTTTGTCGTTCTGCCGGACGACAGCACCCGTATCATCGCTCTCGAGACGGATAAGGTCGATATGATCTACGCTGTGCCGCCCTCGGACTTCGAGCGTCTGCAGAACAGCGATCGCGTCAAGGCCGTTAAGGCTCCTGGCCTGGTCCTGCTGCACCTGGCCATGAACATGGACAGCCCCAAGCTGAAGGACCCCCGTGTGCGTAAGGCGATCGACGCGGCGATCAACAAGGAAGCCTATGTTCAGGTCGTCTACAACGGCAACGGCATCCCCGGCGAGGGCCCCCTGCCCACGGCCTCCTCATGGTTCCCTGAGAACCCCGAGAAGTGGGGTTACGACCCCGATCTGGCCAAAAAGCTCCTGGAGGAAGCCGGCGTCAAGGACCTCGAGCTGAACCTCTGGGTGATGAACGCTGCTGACCGCGTCAACGGCGCGACCGTGCTGCAGAGCATGTTGGGTGCCGTCGGCATCAAGGTCAACGTCTCCGTGTTCGAGAACGCCGTCATCAGTGACAAGGTGCGCAAAGAGCCCGAGAAGTACGATATGTACGCCGCCACCTGGGGCATGCAGACCAATCGCGACGCAGGGGTTTACTGGCAGTCGGTCATCACCACGACCTCCATTGCCAGCACCAACTCGGCCCGCATCTCCGATCCTGAGATCGATAGCCTGATGGACGAGGCCAACCACAGCGTCGACGAGGAAAAACGCGGTCAGGTCTTCCAGAAGATCTGGGATCGCGTCAACGATCTGCACCCGTGGGTCTACCTGTGCCAGGCCGACGAGCTTCACGGCGCGCAGAAGGACCTGATCGGCGTCGATGAGCTTTACGACGGAAAGATCAACCTGCTTACCAATATCCACTATCCCGAGCAGACCGAGCGTCTGAAGTAGCTTTCGCCTTTGTAAGGTCGGAGTGTATTGGCCTCCGACCTTACAAAGCCCCTTTAATTCACTTCCCCTATGAAATTTTTTTGTTTTTTGCGACAGAACTCAAGGAAAAAGGTGATGCTCCCGTGCTGAAGTACGCTATCCGCAGAATTTTCATGCTGATCCCCGTTATCCTGAGCGTCATGTTCATCCTCTTCTCCATTCTTTACTTTACGCCTGGAGACCCGGCCCGCATCGCCCTTGGCGAAGAAGCTACGCCTGAAACCATCGAGTCGTTTCGCCGTGAGCATGGATTGGACGATCCTTTCCTTGTTCAGTTTGGCCGGTACGTTTACAATGCCGTGACAAAGTTTGACCTGGGGTACTCCTACAACATGAAAAGCCCCGTCTCTCAGGAGCTGGCGATTCGCATCCCGACGACGATGAAGCTGGCGTTTGCTGCGGTGCTCTTCAGCACGCTCCTGGGTTTGCCGCTGGGAATTCTCAGCGCGATCAGGCAATACTCGCTGCTGGACAGCGTGGTGACCGTCTTTATCCTTCTGGGCGTCTCGATGCCGACATTTTGGACGGGACTTTTGCTCATTCTGGCTTTTTCGGTCAAGCTGGGCTGGCTGCCCTCGATGGGCTTTGACACATTGAGCGAGATGGTGCTGCCCGTCGTCACCCTTTCCGGCTCCTCGACGGCCTTGTTCGCGAAGATGACGCGGTCGAGTATGCTGGAGGTGATCAAATCGGATTACATCAGGACCGCCCGTGCCAAGGGGCAGAAGGGGAGTGTCGTGATCTGGCGCCACGCCCTGCCGAACGCACTGATCCCTGTCATGACGATCATCAGCATGCAGTTTGGCACGCTGTTGGGTGGCTCGATCGTCACGGAGGCGATCTTCTCCATCTCCGGCGTCGGCCGCCTGATGCTCGATGCCATCAACCTGCGCGACTACCCCATCATTCAAGGAGGCGTCCTGTTCATCTCCATGGCCTACTGCTTCATCAACCTGGCCGTCGATCTGCTGTACGCGGTGGTCGATCCGCGCATTCACGTCAAGTAGGGGGGACTGTCGTGAAGAATAACTCCATGCTCAAGTACACGATGATCCGTCTGCGCCGCAGCTACCTGGCGCTGTTCGGGCTCTTTATCCTGCTCGTGCTGATCGTTTGCGCCATCTTCGCCGATCAACTGGCGCCTTACGGCTACGCCCAGCAGGATTATATGATGATCTGCAAGCCTCCTTCGGCGCTCCATTGGCTGGGGACCGACGAGTTCGGGCGCGACATCCTCAGCCGTCTCATCTACGGCTCTCGGATCTCCCTGCAGGTCGGACTGATCGCCGTCTCCATCTCGCTGGTGGTGGGAGGGCTGATCGGTGCGGTCTCCGGGTACTTCGGCGGCAGGTTGGACAACGTCCTCATGCGCTTGATGGACGTTCAGATGGCCATTCCCACGATCCTGATGGCCATCGTCATCTCGTCCGTCCTCGGGCCGGGTTTGTTCAACTTGATGGTTGCCGTGGGCATCACCTATATCCCCAAGTTTGCCCGTCTGACGCGCGCCTCCGTGCTCTCCATCAAGGATCAGGAGTTCATTGAAGCGGCCCGCGCCATGGGCGCTTCTCACAAGCGCATCATCTGTCTTTACATCCTGCCCAACTGCGCCGCGCCGCTTATCGTGCAATCGACGCTGAGCGTGGCCAACGCGATTTTGTTTGCCGCGACTCTGAGCTTCCTCGGCCTGGGCATTCAGCCGCCCTATCCTGAATGGGGAGGTATGCTCTCCGCAGCGCGCCCGTACCTGCGCAACAGCGCACACATGAGCATCTTCCCCGGGCTGGCCATCATGTTCACGATCCTTTCCCTGAACTTCCTCGGCGACGGTCTGCGCGACGCGCTTGACCCCAAACAGAAGCGTTAGGTGGGCACTATGGGTGAAAATAAGGACATTCTTCTGGACATTAAGGACCTTTCCGTGCAGTTCAACACGGATTCAGGGGTGGTGAAGGCGGTCAACCACCTGAACATGAAGCTGGAGCGCGGAAAGTCGCTCGGTTTCGTCGGGGAGACGGGGGCTGGCAAGACGACGACGGCTCTCTCCATCCTTCAGTTGGTGCAGACTCCTCCCGGCCAGATCGCCAGCGGCGAGATCCTCTTTAACGGGGTCGACGTCTGCAAGATGACGGAGACCGAAAAGCGTCGACTGCGCGGCGGCGACATTTCCATGATCTTTCAAGACCCGATGACCTCGTTGAACCCGATCATGACCGTCGAGGACCAGATCATGGAGATGGTCTCCCTGCACTTGAAGTTAAAAGGAGGGGCGGTTCGCGATCGAGCCATCGAGATGCTTCGCCTGGTCGGCATTCGCCCCGAACGCGCCAGGGACTTCCCGCACCAGTTTTCGGGCGGAATGCGACAGCGCGTGGTGATCGCCATTGCTCTGGCCTGTCGCCCTCAGTTGATCATTGCCGATGAGCCAACCACGGCGCTCGACGTGACGATTCAGGCCCAGGTGCTGGAGCTGATCAAAAAGCTGCAGCAGAGCGAGAAAACGTCGATGCTCCTCATCACTCATGACCTGGGCATCGTGGCGGAGACCTGCGACAACGTGGCGATCATGTATGCAGGGCATCTCATTGAGTACGCTGACCTCAAAAGCCTCTACACCGCGCCGAAGCATCCCTACACGCAGGGACTGTTCAACGCGGTGCCCACGCTCGAGAGTCCGCTCGGAAGTCGGCTGGCTGTGATTCCCGGGTTGCCGCCCGACCCGACGAACCTGCCGAAGGGCTGTTCCTTCTCGCCGCGCTGTCCTTATGCGAAGGACCTGTGTTATGAAAAGCCCTGCGGCATGCAGGAAGTGGAGGCGGGGCATTTCGTCGATTGTTACTTCCCGCTGACCCCTGCGTCGGGCAACGCGTTCCTGCAGTGAGGTGGAATGGTTATGAGCGATAAACCGGATAAGTTCATCGAAGTAAAACATCTGAAAAAGTATTTCACCGTTTCCAGCGGATTGCTTCACGCCGTTGACGACGTGTCGCTCGACATCCCCCGCGGCAGGACGCTGGGGTTGGTGGGGGAGTCGGGCTGCGGGAAGTCCACGCTGGGACGCGTGATCATCGGTCTGATCGAGGCGAGTGGCGGTGAGGTGCTGTTCGACGGAGAGGACTCGCTGAAGTTCGAGGGGGTGAAACGCAGTGAATTTCGCCGTCGCGCCCAGATCGTCTTTCAGGACCCCTTCTCGTCGCTGAACCCTCGCATGTCCGTGTCGCAGCTTATTGCCGAACCGCTGATCATCAATGAGATCTGTCGTTCTCACAAGGAGCTGAACGAAAAAATCGGCGAGCTCATGGACCTGGTCGGGTTGGCCTCGCGTTTGACGACTTCCTTCCCCCACGAGCTGGACGGCGGACGCCGCCAAAGGATAGGCATCGCCCGTGCCCTTGCGCTCGACCCAGAGTTTATCGTCCTCGACGAGCCGGTCTCGGCGCTGGACGTGTGTATTCAGGCACAGGTCCTCAACTTGCTCGCCGATCTGCGGGAGCAGCGAGGGTACACGTACCTCTTCATCTCGCACAACCTGTCGGTGGTCCGCTACGTCTCCGACGAGGTCGCGGTCATGTACCTCGGCAACGTGGTGGAAAAGGCGGACAACAGCACGCTGTTCAAGTCGCCGCTGCATCCCTACACGCAGGCTCTGCTTTCGGCCGTCCCCGTCGCCAGCGTCGAGCCGAAAAAACAGCGAATCATCCTCGAGGGAGACGTGCCCAGTCCGGTCAACCCTCCGGCCGGCTGTCGCTTTGCAGGGCGCTGTGCGCTTCGCGAGGACGCCTGCACGAGCGAAACGCCCGCACTGGTCGAAATCGAACCGGGACATTTCGTCGCATGCCACAGGCTGAAGGATCAGCTTGTTCGCCAGGCCTGACGCTCCAGGACAGCGCGAGAGCGCGGAGCGGACGCTGCGTTGGTTCTGCGGCGTCCCCGTGCTCACTAACCCGCTGCTCCTGATGGACCTGGCTTCGGCGCTGGTGATCCTTTGGTTTGTTACCGTGCTGATCATGGCACTCGCCCAGTTCGTGTTTGGAGGGGGCGCCCTGGAAGGAACGCACCTTACGGCGGCCTCGATCTATGCAAGCTATCTGGTGCTGCTGGTTGGGATACTGTTCGTGGTGGTCTGCCTGCTCTTCTACCGCCGCGGCTATGTGATGTGCTACCGCTTTGAGGACAACGGCGTCTTTGTCGAAACGCTTCGCGCGAGAAACGTGCCGGGGGCGTCGGGACTCCACGTGCGCCCCTTTGCCGTTGGCGTCCCTGAGGAGATCGTGGGCAGCGTGGCGAGGGACGTGGACTGGAGCGACGTGCGGAGCCTTAGGGAGTTGGCTGGGATGAACTCGTTTCAACTGAGGGGAAAGTACGGACGCCTCGCGCAGATCTACTGTCCTGACGAGAAGACCTACCGAGAGGCCCTGGCCTTTGCGAGGAGGAAAGTCGAGCGTCATGCTTAAAGACGGCAAGCGCACCATGAACAAGCAGGTGTACTTGAGTTTGCGCAGCGACATCCTCTCCGGACGATATCACGACGGGCAACAACTGCTGCAGGCCGAGTTGGCGGAGGAATACCACGTCAGCCGCATCCCCGTTCGCGAGGCGCTGATGCAGCTCTCCAGCGAGGGGTTGGTGCAGATCATCCCCTACAAGGGGGCGATCGTCGCCTCCTTGTCCATCGAGGAGCTGCACGAGATCTTTGAGATCCGCTACGCGCTCGAGTCCTTGATCTTGCGTTACGTCGTGCAGAACATCACGGAAGAATCGGCTGCGCGAGTTCACAACCTGCTCCTCGAGTCGACGCAGACGCCGCCGGAGAGACGAAGCCGCAAGACGAACTGGGAATTTCACCGCGCGCTTTATGAGATTGCCGGAAAGCCCCGCCTGCTCGAGCTGATCGAGTCCCAGTACAATAAGATCGATCGGTACGTTCAGATGGATATCACCTTGCCGAACGTGCAGGAGAACGCCTTTAAATCCCACGACGCGATCCTTCAGGCCTGCCGGGTCGGCGATGTGGTGGAGGCGACCGTGTTGCTTCACGAACACATGGTGACGGCACTTCGTCGCCTCGACCGCTTCCTGCAACAGGGGGAACTCCACGCTCCGGACTCGGATCGATCGACCACGCTTTTTATGCCGATGATCAACCGTCGCGAGCTGCGGTAACGCCTGGAAGCCCGGCGAATGTCGTTTAGCGCGCGATAGAGGATTCGTTATGTCATATTATAAATTCAGGAGGTTTTATCGATGTTGACGCACAAACAGAGGATCGAAAACGCCCTTGCGCTGAAGGAGAACGACCGCACGCCCTACAGCATGTGGATGCACTATCCCAATCGCGACCGTCACCCCCGTCGCCTGGCCGAACTGGCGCTCAAGGCGCAGCGGGAATACGCTCTGGACTTCATCAAGTACATGCCCTTTGGACTTTACACCACCATCGATATGGGCGTCGACCTGGACGTGTACGAGGGCTTTGAAAAGGCCCCCACTCAGCATGAGCCCGTCATCAAGGACGTCAAGGACTGGGATCGCATTCGTCCTCTCGACGGAACTCGGGGCGAGTACGCCGTCGTCCTGGAGTCGCAGCGCATCCTCATGGAGATGATGGAGGAGCACGTGCCCTTCCTGCAGACGGTTTTCAGCCCGGCCACCACGCTGGCGAAGATGTGTTCTCCAGCCGTGCTGGTCAGGCACATGCGCGAAGACCCTGTTCGCGTCCATCGTGTGCTGGAGATGGTCACGGACACCACGATTCAATTTGCCCGCGCTTCCGCCGATCTGGGCGCGGACGGCTTCTTCTATGCCTCGCAGCTTTCGGGGCGTCAGACGATGGAAAAGGCCGAGCACGAGGCGTTTGTCGAAAAATATGACCTTGCGATCCTGAATGCCGTTAAAGACAGGACCTGGTTCAACGTGCTGCACCTGCACGGTGCTCAGGTGCGTATCGACGAAGTTCAGCATTACCCCGTGCAGGGGCTGAGCTGGCATGACCGCGATGACGGCCCTTCTATGGATGAGGTCCGTAAGTACAGCACAAAGGCGTTCGTTGGCGGCCTGAGCTGGGGCGAGAATTGGCTGACCAAGACGGAGGAACAGGTCGCCGGTGAGGTGCGGGAGATGTGTGGTCGTCCCGGCCTGATCCTGGGGCCGGGTTGCGTGATCGAGCCGCACACCCCGAAGAAGTTCCTGGATCTGGTTCATAAGACGGTCGTCGACTGTTCGTGTTGTCGCTGATATTGAGCGCTGGAGAGTTTGGGAGGGCCTATGTTCACCATCACTGAGTTTCTGCATGAAGAAGTAAAGCCGGCGTTGGGATGTACCGAGCCGGGGGCGGTGGCGCTGGCGGTCGCCAGGGCGTGCGAGCAGTTGAGCGAGCGGGCGGAGCGACTGGAGGTCGTCGTCAGCGACAACATCTTTAAGAACGGCATCGCTGTCGGAGTGCCGGGGACCGACGGCGAGCGCGGCAACGAGATCGCCGCAGCGCTCGCGGTGTTCTGCGGCCACAGTGCCTACAGCCTTGAGGTGCTGAAGGATGCGACCCTTGATGACCTTCGGAAGGCTAGAGCGTTTATCGCCGACGGCAAACTGACGCTGACGGCCAACGGCCAGGGGGGCGTCTACGTCAAGGCGACGGCTTACGCGGGCGGGGAGTCGGGGACGGCCGTGATCGAGCAGACGCACGGCAACATCACGCTCGTGAAAAAAAACGACACGGTCGTCTTTGAGGCCGTTCCCTCCTGCGACTCTGCCGTGCCAAAGACGACCGCAAAAAGCGCCTCCGTTTCCATTCCCGAGCAGGTGAAGACGATGGGCTTTGAAGAGCTGGTGGCGCTGGCCGACCAGCTCTCGCCTGAGGACGTGGACTACGTCTGGAGGGGCATCGAGATGAACCTGCGCATCTCGGACTTCGGCTTTGACCACAAGGTGGGGCTTGGTCTGGGGCGAACCGTCAGGGCCGCGGCCGGTGCGAACTACAGCACCGATTTGGCCGCTCAGGTGAAGGCGATCTCCGCCGCAGCCTCTGACGCGCGCATGGCGGGTGTGGCACTGCCCGTGATGAGCAGCGCGGGCAGCGGCAATCATGGCATCACCGCGATCCTGCCGGTCTACGTGGTGGGTGCGGCGCATCACAAGTCCCGCGAGGAGATCACCCGCGCTGTGGCCTACAGCCACCTGGCGACGAGCTTCGTCAAGAGCCGCATGGGCCGCCTCAGCCCCGTCTGCGGCTGCGCGGTGGCAGCGGGAGCAGGCGCGGCCGCAGGCATCGTGAACGTCCTGGGTGGCACGGACGCGCAGGCGCAGAAGGCCATGGAACTGGTGCTGGGCAACATCACGGGCATGCTCTGCGACGGAGCGAAGGAGTCCTGTGCGCTCAAGGTCGGCACGGGTGCGACCGAGGCCTTTTACGCGGCGCAGATTGCCTTGGCAGGCGGCGGGATGGCGGTGTCCCAGGGCGTCGTTGACGTGAACAGCTTCACGCGCACGGCGGAGAACGCGGCGCGGCTGAACCGCGAGGGCATGAAGGACGTCGATCACACGATCATCGACATCATCACGCACCGCTGCGTGAGTTGAGTTGACCGACAGGAAATCGTGAGAAGGGGACGGGCGGCCCGTGAGCAAGGGCGAGCGGCAGCCGGAAGGCTCCCCGAAAGTGGGGACGGAGGGCAGAATCTCAAGCTGCCTTCCGTCCCCACTTTGAATAACGCATCGTAGTGTTGAGGTTAGGAGAGGATGCGCACACTCAAACGTGTCACAAACCTGCACGTCCCATGGCGTGGAGACCCCTACATGGGCCCGTAGCCGATCGCGTCGGCCAGGTACAGGAACGCGAGCTGCATGAGGAAGAAGAAAACCTGTAGCGGGAGGATGAACTGGTGCTGAACGCGGTTCATCGCAGATGTTCTAACACAGGGGGACAGCCAATGGGACTTTCTTGGAGCGCAATGCGTAAAGTGTTGGAACATGAGAATATTTGCGATTCCCTCAAGGGGAGGGTACAGTATTTTGTCACTCGGTATAGAGAATCCCATGACGAGGAGGGGCGTGTTGCCGTCCGTCTTGACGGAAACGAGATTTTTAAGTCCAACTTCTACGACGGAGAGATAAAACGCCGTGAAGCATGGAACGAAATCAACGCAAGCAAAGGCAGACCGACGGATTATGCGGAATCTGGCGAACAGATAGAGCTTGAAGCCTTAAATAAGGGCGGCTTCGAGCGATTTGCTTTTGACAATGCTTTTTATCG
>ERZ772917.393-NODE-393-length-31608-cov-63.677463_pt1 | contig 31608 bp, 27 predicted proteins | sample MGYA00511187_ERZ772917 | MGnify/ENA primary metagenome ERZ772917 (study PRJEB29015, sample SAMEA2737925) | human oral metagenome | biome: human oral; feature: human-associated habitat; material: dental | place: China | collected 2012 ...
GGGCGCGCCGTCGGAAGGAACCGGATCCGCAGTTGATGCCCCACCAGACGGGGCCGGGGCCCCGCTGGGCGCGCCGTCGGAAGGAACCGGATCCGCAGTTGATGCCCCACCAGACGGGGCCGGGGCCCCGCTGGGCGCGCCGTCGGAAGGAACCGGATCCGCAGTTGATGCCCCACCAGACGGGGCCAGGGCCTCGCTGGGCGCGCCGTCGGAAGAGGCCGGAGCGAAGCGGGAGGATCCGGGACCGGCCGGATCGGCCGGCCCAACAGGGGCGGAGGGCGCGGGCGGAGCCCCGTGAGACGACTCGCGCGGAATCGCGGGCGTTGCGCTGACGGAGGGCCCGGGATCGGTTCCCCCGGCGCCAGTGGAGGGCGCCCCACCGGTGCTCGCGGGCTGGCCGGGCATTCCGAGAGCCCGCCGCATGAGGGCTGCGGCGTGCTCGTTGGCCGGGTCGGCGGCCAGGACAGCGCCCAAGTGGGGGACGGCCTCCGGGCCCCGCCCGTCAACGACGAGCAATTCGGCCAGGTGCGCGCGCAACGGCAGATCCTCCGGCCGTTCTGCGACAACGGCCACGAGGGAGTCGATCAGCGGATTCGTCATGCACCAAGCCTACCGACTGGCAAGGCTGGGACGATTCTGAGCGTCCTCAGGTGTGCGCCGCCCCACTGCGCGCGCGCCCACTCGGGGAAACGCCGCTCAGCGCATCCCCACTCGGGGAGCCGTCGCTCGGCGCCGCCCACCGCGAGGGCCCGGACGCGGCTCCATCCGGGTCTTCCCGGTCATTCGCCGCCCCGTCCGGGGCCTCCGGGCCCTCCCCGCCGTGCGCGGCATCCGGAGAACCGGCAGCAGCGTCCGCTTCCACCGCGCCGCCCACGGCTCCATCATCAGCCGGGCCACCCGCATCCACTAGGGCCCCCTGGGGCCCTCCGGCGGAGTCCGCGCCCGGCGCCCCCGCCTCGTCGGCGCCGGGACGGAACGCCTCGTCCGACGAACCGCCCTCGGGTTCGGGCATGTCCGAGTAGGGCTGAGCGTCCTCGGCCTCGACAGGCGCATCGGGATCGAAGGACACGACTTTGGGCGTGGAGTCCGGGTCGGTCGCCCCCGCATCGGCCTCGTCGAAAACGGGGACCACCGGGGCGGGAGGCCGCCAGTCGGCGTCCTCCTCGGAGAACTCGGGGATCACGGGGGCATCGGGGTCGCCCGGGGCGTCGGGGTCCTCGTCGAAGGACCGCATGGCCGCGGGCCGCACCGGCTGGGGCATCTGCTCGGCGGGGGAAACCGGCTCTTCCTCGCCGCCCGGAATCCAGCGTTCGTCGCTCATGCCGCTACCCTACCCCAGCGCCCAGCAGGAGCACGCCGACGACCCGGAGCCGGCAGCCCCCGCGCGCCAGGCGGCCAACCGCGGCGTGAACACGGTGGTCGGGAGGGTCCACGCCGGTTCCCCGAGTCGGAACACGGCAAGAAACCGCTCCTCGCGCGCCAGGGCACGGGCCACCGCATCGGGGGCACAGGACCCTTCCTGCCGGTGGCGGAGCCGACCAGACGGCGTGCCCAGCGGGCGCGCCCCCCGCATCGGGGCAGGCAACAAGTCATCGGAGTAGGCGAATTGCCTACCCCAATGGGTGGTTCCCTGCCCCAATGCCGCAACCGGGCCCGGAAGCGCCCGTAGCGCGAGCACTGGCGAGGACGCCGCCCACAGCGCACGCCGACGACCCTGAGCGGGCAGCGCCCGCCCACGGCGCCCAGCGGCGCGGGCCCGCGCGAGGGCCCCGGGGATGACGAACGGCACCGCGTTGCGCGTGTGAGCGCGGCGCGGCCCCCGGGTACCCTGGTCACCATGCGCGGTAACCCACGCGTCCGTCGACAGCAGGAGGACTCCATGACCGGACCGGTGTTCGAGGCCATCAACTGGAACAGGATCCAGGACGACAAGGACCTGGAGGTCTGGGACCGCCTGACCGGGAACTTCTGGCTGCCCGAGAAGGTGCCGCTGTCCAACGACCTGCCCTCCTGGCAGACCCTGAACAAGGACGAGCAGACAATGACGAACCGCGTGTTCACGGGTCTGACGCTGCTCGACACCCTGCAGGGCACTGTGGGCGCCGTCTCACTGATCCCCGACGCGCGCACGCCCCACGAGGAGGCCGTGTACACCAACATCGCCTTCATGGAGTCCGTCCACGCGAAGTCCTACTCGTCGATCTTCTCCACACTGCTGTCGACCGAGGAGATCAACGAGTCCTTCCGCTGGTCCAACGAGAACGAGGCCCTGCAGCGCAAGGCCCAGATCATCAAGTCCTACTACGACGGGGACGACGCGGAGAAGCGCAAGGTCGCCTCCACGATGCTCGAGTCCTTCCTCTTCTACTCGGGCTTCTACGCCCCCATGTACTGGAGCGCGCACGCGAAGCTGACCAACACGGCCGACCTGATCCGCCTCATCATCCGCGACGAGGCGGTCCACGGCTACTACATCGGCTACAAGTACCAGCTGGCTGTGGGCGAGTCCACGCAGGAGCGGCGCGACGACCTCAAGGACTACACCTACTCCCTGCTCTACGAGCTCTACGAGAACGAGGAGCAGTACACCGAGGACCTCTACGACCCCCTCGGCCTGACCGAGGACGTGAAGAAGTTCCTGCGCTACAACGCGAACAAGGCGCTCATGAACCTGGGTTACGAGGCGCTCTTCCCCCATGACGCCACCGACGTGAACCCGGCGATCCTGGCGGCCCTGTCGCCCAACGCCGACGAGAACCACGACTTCTTCTCCGGTTCGGGCTCCTCCTACGTGATGGGCGAGGTCGTGGACACCGAGGACGAGGACTGGGACTTCTGATTCTCACGAGGCCGGGGCCGGGTTGCGCGAACGACGCGGCCTGACCGCCTTCCTCAGGTCAAGACGCACGTGGGTGCGCCCGCCAGATGGCCGGCGCACCCACACCGTTTTCATTGGCCTCGTACGGCCGTCACCAGCGACAAAAATGCGACACGACCTGTCCATACTCTGTTTGCTCCACCACACTTCTCGCCACACGTACAACATCTGCACCAGTCGTCACAGGCGCATCATGGCGCGGTATTCCCTGCCATGACGGGCCTTCGATGCGAGCGCGCAAGCCTTTGCTCATCGGGAACATCCCGACAGATGGGGCCACACCGCTTCGCACGGCGGCTAGACTGTGACTGGGAGCGGCCTCGCTTCCGCAACGAACGTACGTCGCGCGCACAGCGCGGGGGAATGAGGAGAGCACGACTATGAGTATCTTCGACCGCTTCGAGAGCGCCGTCGAGAGAGGCGTCAACGGCGCCTTCTCGCGCGTGTTCCGGTCGGGGATCAAGCCCGTGGACATCACCACGGCGATCCGCCGCGCTATGGACGAATCCGTCCAGGAAGTCTCCGCCACGCGCATCATCGCCGCGAACCACTTCACCGTCTACGCCTCGCGCGCGGACCTCAGCTCCCTCGAGGCGTCCCTCGACGTCCTCGCCGATGAGTTCGCCCAGCAGGCCACCGAGCACGCCTCCGCGAACGACTACTCCCTCCTCGGCCCCATCACGATCGAGTTCGTCGCCGACGCCTCCGAACCCAGCGGCTCCCTCAAGGTCGACGCCGAGAACCGACGCGGCCCCGCCGCGCCCGCCACGGCCTCGTCCGCATCCCCCGAGCACCCAATCATCGACGTCGACGGCGACAAGTGGCTCCTCACCGAGCCCGTGACCGTCATCGGACGCGGATCCGAAGCCGACATCGTCGTCAACGACTCCGGCGTCTCGCGCCGCCACCTCGAACTCCGAATCACCCCCACCGGCGTGATCGCGACCGACCTGGGATCCACGAACGGATCCTTCGTCGAGGGCCACCGAATCGACGCAGCAACCCTGCTCGACGGCAACCAAATCGTCATCGGACGTACCAAGATCCTCTTCTGGACGCACCCAGACCAGAGCGGAGTTTAATGAAGTGACCACAGACCTCGCATTCACCGTCTTCCGCATCGGGTTCCTGGTGCTGCTCTGGCTCCTCGTACTCGCGGCCGTCAACACGCTGCGACGCGACATCTTCGGCACCGTCGTAACCCCGCGCGGCAAGGGACGCGACAAGGCCGCTTCCCGCCGCAAGGCGTCGCGCAACAAGCGCAAGGACAAGAAGCGCAGCTCCACCAACCCCCTGGCCCCCAAGGACCTCCTCGTCACCGGCGGGCCCCTCGTGGGCACCATGCTGCCCCTCGGCGAGGCCCCCATCGTCATCGGCCGCTCCCCCGCGTGCACCCTCGTGCTCGAAGACGAGTACGCCTCCAGCCGGCACGCGGCCCTCACCCCCCAGTCCGACGGCTGGTGGATCGAAGACCTCTCCAGCCGAAACGGTACGTTCATCGACGACGAGCGCCTGAGCCAGCCGCGCCAGCTCAAGATCGGCGACGCCATCCGCATCGGCCAGACGACTCTCGAACTAGTGGGTTGACATGTCAGCAAAAGCCGTCCAATTCCACTACGCCGCCCGCTCCGACGTGGGCCTCGTGCGCTCCAACAACCAGGACTCCGGCTACGCCGGCGCCAACCTCCTCATCCTCGCCGACGGCATGGGGGGACCAGCCGGCGGCGACATCGCCTCCTCGGTCGCCCTGGCACACCTGGTCCCCCTCGACACGGACTCCCACCCCGCCGACTCCATGCTTCCCCTCCTGCGCGAGGCCCTGCTCGACGCGCACGAGGAACTCACCGACCGCTCCAGCCGCGACCGCGACCTCGAGGGCCTGGGCACCACATGCATCGCCCTCATGCGCAGCGGCAACCGCCTGGCCATGGTCCATATCGGCGACTCGCGCGCCTACGTCCTTCGCGGCGACACGCTCACTCAGGTCACGACGGATCACTCCTTCGTCCAGTACCTGGTCGACACCGGGCAGATCACGCCCGAGGAAGCCGAGCACCACCCCAACCGCAACGTCGTCCTGAAGATCCTCGGCGACGCGCAGGCCGACGTGGCCCCCGACGAAACCATCCGCACGGCCGTCGTCGGCGACCGCTGGATGCTGTGCTCCGACGGGCTCTCCGGCCTCGTCTCCCCCGAGACGATCGGCCAGGTCATGGCCGACTTCAAGGACCCGGGCGAGTGCGCCGAAGAGCTCATCCGCCTCGCCCTGCTCGGCGGCGGACCCGACAACGTCACTTGCGTCATCGCGGACATCGTCCCCGCCGGCACCTACCCGCCCGCGCCCCCGCAGATCGTCGGCGCCGCGGCCATCGACCGCAACGCCAAGTCGCGCGGCGGCGAGGGGGCTGCGGCGCGCGCGGCCGCCCTGGGTTCCACGGCCTCGGGAGTCGACCCGGACGAGGACGATGGCCCCCTAGAGATCAAACCTCGCTCCTCCTGGTGGACGCCCGTGTTCGTCTCGCTCGTGACCGTCCTCGTGGTCGCCGCCTCCTGGCTGTCCTGGAAGTGGACGCAGACCCAGTACTACGCGATCGGCCAGGACGGCTACGTCGTCATCTACCAGGGAATCCCCCAGGCGATCGGCCCCTGGAAGCTCTCCCACGCCATTGAGGTCTCCGACGTCGCGCTGGCCGACCTGTCCCCCGTGGACCGCCAGCGCCTCGACACGCCGGTCCTGCGCTCCACGCGCGAGGACATCGACGCCTACATCGAGGGACTCAGACGCTCGGCCGTCACTCCCGCTCCCCCGACCGGGCAGTCCGGCGCGCAGTCGAGCGCCCAGTCCGGCGCCGCGCAACCGGGCACGCAGAGCGGAGGCGATTCCTAGTGGCAACAGTCTCGATCGCCCCGGCGAGGCCGCGCCGCTTCCTTGAGCTCGGCCTCATGGGCCTGGCGCTAGCAGTCGGAATCTCCGGCTACGTGCTCACGTCCCTGAACTACACGGGCGCCGTACCCGCGAACCTGCTGACCCAGGTGGGCATCCTCGTCGGCCTCGCCATCGTCGGCGAGATCGGCGTGCACTTCCTGGCCCCCTACGCCGACCCCGTCATCCTGCCGATAGCCGTCGCGCTCACCGGCCTCGGCCTGGCCATGATCTACCGCCTCGACCTGTCGTATGCCCGCAGGGACGAGGCCGTGGTTGGCTTCCGGCAGGCGCTCTTCGTGGGCATCGCGATCGTGATCGCGGCCATCATCCTCGTCGCGCTGCGCGACCACCGGATGCTGCGCCGCTACACCTACACCTTCGGCGCGCTCTCGCTCTTCCTGCTTCTCCTGCCCATGATCCCGGGCCTGGGACAGGAGACCTTCGGCGCGCGCGTGTGGATCCACCTGGGACCCATCTCCGTCCAGCCCGGCGAGCTCGTGAAAATCACCCTGGCGGTGTTCTTCGCCGGCTACCTGGTCACCAACCGGGACAACCTCGCGATCGGCGGCCGCAAACTCCTGGGCATGCGCCTGCCGCGCGCCCGCGACCTCGGCCCCATCATGGTCGTGTGGCTCATCGGCATCGCGATCCTCGTCCTCCAGCGCGACCTGGGTACCTCCCTGCTGTTCTTCGGCCTGTTCGTCGCCATGCTCTACGTGGCCACCAACCGGGTGTCCTGGCTGGTCATCGGCTTCACGCTCTTCGTTCCCGCCGTGGCGGTCGCCGTGCGATCCTTCAGCCACGTGCAGACCCGCTTCAACATCTGGCTCAACGCCCTGGACCCCGACATCTACGACAGCGGCTCCTATCAGCTCGTGCAGGGCCTGTTCGGCCAGGCATCGGGCGGCCTGATGGGCACCGGCTGGGGCCGAGGCTACCCCCAGCTCGTTCCCCTGGCCAACTCCGACTTCATCCTGTCCTCCTTCGCCGAGGAGCTCGGCCTGACGGGCATGGCCGCGATCCTCGTCCTGTACCTGATCCTCATCCAGCGCGGCCTGCGCGCGGCCCTGACCGTGCGCGACGGCTTCGGCAAGCTCCTGGCCACCGGCCTGAGCTTCTCGCTGGCGATCCAGCTCTTCGTTGTCCTCGGCGGCATCACGCGCATCATCCCTCTGACGGGTCTGACGGCTCCCTTCCTGGCCGCCGGCGGATCCTCGATGGTGTCCTCGTGGATCACCGTCGCGCTCCTGATTCGCGTCTCCGACGCGGCGCGCCGACCGGCCTCCACACCGGCACCGTGGAACTCGGGAATCCAGCCCGCCGTGGGAGTGGGTGTGTAACGCATGAACGCACAGATTCGCAAGATATTCGTTGTCGTCCTGCTCATGTTCGCCCTCCTGGGCGTGGGCGTCACGAACACACAGTTCGTCTCCGCGCCCTCCCTCAACGCGGACCCCCGCAACCAGCGGGCCATCCTGCACGCGGCGGAGACCGACCGCGGGCCCATCATCGTCGACAAGACCGCTATCGCCTCCTCCGACCTCGAGGACGGTTCCAAGCGCTACACGCGCACCTACTCGCAGGGCCCGCTCTACGCCTCCGTCACGGGCTACTTCTCCTCCGTGGGTAACGCCTCGACGGGCATCGAGTCCGCCGAGGAGGACGTCCTGGACGGGCAGTCCCAGACGCTCCTCGGGCAGCGCCTGCGCAATCTCCTGACGGGACAGAACCGTCAGGGAGGCGGCGTTGAACTGACGCTGAACTCCGCGATGCAGCGGGCCGCAGCCGACGCCCTCGGCGACCGCAGGGGCGCCGTCGTCGCCCTGGACGCGACCACCGGGGCCGTCCTGACCATTTACTCCTCGCCGACATTCGACCCGAACCAGCTCGCTTCCTCGGATGCGAACGCCGTGTCCAGCGCGTTCTCGTCGCTCTCCGCCGACCCGGCCAACCCCCTCACCAACCGCGCCATCTCGGCGCGCTACGCGCCGGGCTCCACCTTCAAGGTCCTCACGACCATCGCGCTGCTCGAGAACGGCGTCGCCACGCCGGAGACGCGCATGGCCTCGCCCGTGTCGACGACCCTGCCGAACACCGCCACCGAGGTATCCAACATCGAGTCTTCGACCTGCGGCGACGGCAACCCGACGCTGGCCGAGGCCTTCGCGCGCTCGTGTAACACGACCTTCGTGCTGGCCTCCCAGCAGCTGACCAACCAGCAGCTCACGGACGTGACGAACCGCTTCGGTTTCGGCCGAGAATCGCAGATTCCGCTGGCGGTCACCCCCTCCGTGTTCCCCTCCGACACCGACGCCGCCCAGCTCGCCATGAGCTCGATCGGCCAGTACACGGTTCAGACCACGCCCCTGCAGATGGCGCAGGTCGCCCAGACGGTCGCCAACGGCGGCCAGATGATGACCCCCTACCTGATCAATTCAATTGTCGACGCCGACAACCAGGTCGTGCGCACGACCAACCCCACGGACGCCGGACGACCAATCTCGGCGGATACGGCCACGAAGCTGACGTCCATGATGGAGGCCGTCGTCTCCCAACCCTACGGAACCGGCACCACGATGGCCCTGCCGAACATCGCGGTCGCAGCCAAGACGGGCACCGCCGAGACGGGCGAGGGCGACCGCGCGAATGCCTGGGCGATCGGCTTCGCCCCGGCCTCCAAGCCGACGATCGCGTTCGCCGTCCTGGTCGAGGGTGACGACAACGATCCCACGCCGCACGGCGGGGACGTGGCCGGGCCGATCGCGCGGGCCGTCCTGGAAGCGGGGCTCATGTGAGTGTCCAACGCATGACTTCCGGTGCCGGGCGGGTGCTCGGGGGACGCTACACCCTGCTGACCCCGATCGCCCAGGGCGGCATGGGCGAGGTGTGGAAGGCCCGCGACAGGGTCAGCGGCCACATCGTCGCCGCGAAGGTCCTTCGCCCCGAGCTCGCGGGCGAGGAGCTCTCGCTCTCGCGCCTGCGCCTTGAGGCCCGCAACTCGATGTCCATCTCCCACCCGAACATCGCGAACACTCAGGATTCGGGCCAGGAGGACGGCATCGGCTGGATCATCATGGAGCTGGTCGACGGCTACCCGCTAACGGATTACCTGCGCGGCGGATCGCGCATCGAACCCGAGTACCTCATGCCGATCCTCGTCCAGGTCGCGATGGCGCTGGGAGCCGCCGCCCGGGCGGGAGTCGTGCACCGCGACATCAAGCCCGCGAACATCCTGGTGCGCCCCGACGGCATGGTGAAGCTGACGGACTTCGGCATCTCGCGCACGCGAGACCAGGTGAACCTCACCGCCGCCGGAATGGTGATGGGAACCGCCCAGTACCTCCCGCCCGAGCAGGCCATGGGTGAGATGGCCACCCCCATCGGCGACCTGTACGCCCTCGGCGTCATCGCCTACGAGGCGGCCTCGGGCCGACGGCCCTTCACGGGCGAGACTCAGGTCGACATCGCCTTCGCGCACGTCAACGACCCCGTGCCTCCCCTGCCGGACTTCGTCCCCGAGCCCCTGGCCGACGTCATCCTGCACCTCCTGGAGAAGGACCCCGCCAAGCGCCCCGATTCCGGCTCCGCGGCCGTCCGCGAGCTCGCCGGGGCCGCGAAGGCCATGGGCGTCTCCGTGGCGCCCCGTCCGCTGCCGCTGCCGAAGGCCGCGCAGCGCCCGACCGAGGCGCGCACCCCCGTCCAACCTTCCGTTCCGATCCTCGCTCCCGTGCGCCACCTGACCCGGCGCACCCTGCCCGACGAGATGCTCCAGCCCCCGTCGGGGATCACGCCCCGGGTCCGCGCGGTCACGGGCCGTCACGCCGCCACCCCGCGCATCATCGACGAGGCCACGACGATCGCACCCTCCTCCTCGATGATCCCGATCACGGGCCGTCACGCGGCCACCCCGCGCATCATCGACGAGGCACCCGCGCCCACTCGGGTTCGCCGCGCGCGTCCCGACGCGACGGGCGAGCACGCGCCGATCGCGGACGCCACGAGTTCCGTGACCACGACCGGACGCCACGCTGCCATCCCGGCGGCATCGAAGGAGTCCGCGTCGACCTCGACCCCCACGAGGCCCGTCTCCACGCGCGCCACGACTCCTGCTATTCCCACCTCTCCCTCTCCCGGGCACGCGGCGCCCGCCGAGCCCGCGAAGGCGGCCTCACCCGAGCGAGCGAGCGAGGCCCCGGCGCTCGCCCAGTCCAAGGCCTCCAGCTCCCCTGCCGACCGCCGCGCCGCCCTCAGCGCGCGCCTGCGTCAGCGCGCCGAAAGCCGCCAGGCCGAGGACGCCGCCGAGGAACAGCGCCGGGCTCGCGTGGCACGCGAGGAGGAGGAACGCCAGCGCGAGCTGCGCGACGCGCGCGAGGCGCGTCGGCGCCGCGAGGCCCAGCAGGCGCAGCGCCAATCCGCGAGGGACGGCGCCTCCCCAGCGCGCCGCTCGGAGGCGCCTCGCGCGAGGGAGGCCACGGTCTCGTCGAGGAAGACGAGCACCGGATCGACGCCGCGCGTGTACGCGACCGTGCCGCAACCACGCGGGCCGAAGGCGAAAACGCAAACGCGCCGATCGGTGTACGACGCGCGCCCCGCGAAGAAGACCCCCGGCCCGCACTGGCACGACCTGGACGCTCGCTCCGCCCAGACCAAGCGGCAGGCGGCAAAGACCGCGTACTCGCGCAGCGTCGTCGCTCCTCCCGTCCCAGCAAGCAAGAAAATCATCCGCGCGGCGATCATCGTACTCGTCATGATTGCGCTGATCGCGCTCGCAGCAGTTACGATCAAGTACATGCTGAGTTCCCTCATCCAACCGAGTGCGGGAGCAAACATTATCGAGGAGGTTAGGACATGGCACAGCCCATGGCCCACCGTCTAGCCGGCCGATACGAGGTCCGCTCGCTCATCGGGCGCGGAGGAATGGCCGAGGTCCACCTGGGCTTCGACACTCGCCTGTCGCGCGTCGTCGCCATTAAGATGCTTCGGCGCGACCTGGCGCAGGACTCGATCTTCCAGGCGCGTTTCCGCCGCGAAGCTCAGTCGGCCGCGTCGCTGAATCACCCGAACATCGTCGCCGTGTACGACACTGGCGAGGAGATCATCGAGGACGCGACCGGCCGCTCCATCGCGGTGCCCTACATCGTCATGGAGTATGTCGAAGGCCACACGGTCAAGGACCTCATCTCCGACGGCACGGCCGTGCCGATCGACGAGGCGATCGAGATCGTCTCTGGGGTCCTGTCCGCCCTGGACTACTCGCACACCAACCACCTGGTGCACCGCGACATCAAGCCGGGCAACGTCATGCTCACCTCGGATGGCAAGGTGAAGGTCATGGACTTCGGCATCGCCCGAGCCCTGACCGACTCGCAGGCCACCATGACGCAGACCAACGCCGTGGTTGGAACCGCTCAGTACCTCTCCCCCGAGCAGGCGCGCGGCGAGACGGTCGACGCCCGCTCCGACCTGTACTCGACCGGCGTCCTCCTCTTCGAGCTGCTGACCGGCCGGCCGCCCTTCAAGGGCGACTCCGCGGTGGCCGTCGCCTACCAGCACGTCGAGCAGATCCCGCCCACGCCCTCGTCGATCCTGTCCGACATCCCGGACTCCCTGGATCGCGTCGTCCTGAAGGCGCTCGCGAAGAACCGCGACGACCGGTACCCGAGTGCCGCGGCGATGCTCTCGGACCTGCAGCGCGTGGCGCGAGGCCTCGATGTGGGTGCCCCGCCCGCCGACTCGTGGGCCACCGAGGTGCTGCCCGCCGCGGGCGTTGCCGGGGCACGCACGGCCGCGACCACCCCCATGTCAGCCGTCCCCGCCCACGGTGCCACACCGGTTCCCACGCCGAACCGCGCCGCGGCGACCTCGACGTCGCTGCCCGCCGTGGCTACCGCGGACGAAGACGCAGCCGCCGAGGCCGCCAAGGCCCGCAAGCGCCGCACCGCGATTATCGTCTCTCTCGTTGTCATCGCCCTCCTGCTCATCGGCGGCAGCGTGTGGGCGCTCACCCACGGCGCAACGACGACTGAGACGACGCCCGTTCCTAACGTCGTCGGACTGACGCAGGCCGAGGCGAAGTCTCAGATTGAGGCCGCCGGCTTCACGTGGGAGCTCAACCCCGACAAGGTCGCCTCGGACACGGTCGAGGCCGGCTCCGTCGTATCGACCGACCCGGCAGCGGGAACTACCGCGGAGAAGGGCGCCACCGTGCGCGTCACCATCTCTTCGGGTCCCGACTCCGTCGTCGTACCCGACAACCTGGTCGGCATGGACCCCGACGACGCGCGCAAGGCCGTCGAGGCTTTGGGCCTGAAGTGGGAGGTCAGTTCCACTAAGGTCGCCTCCGACACCGTCGCCGAGGGGAAGGTCGCGCAGACCAACCCCTCCCCCGGATCGAAGGTCAAGGCCGGACAGACAATCACCGCGTCCCTGTCCTCCGGTTCCTCCGAGGTCGAGGTCCCCGACCTGCAGGGCATGAGCCAGGACCAGGCGCGCAGCGCCCTGAAGGCAGCGGGCCTTGAGCTCGGTAACGTCACCAGCGTCGACTCCGACAAGGAGAAGGACCGCATCGTCTCCCAGGATCCCGAGACCGGCACGAAGGTCAAGAAGGGCACGACCATCGCCGTGTCCGTGTCCAACGGCAAGAGCGCCCAGGTGAAGATCCCCTCCATCGTCGGCATCGGCAGAGAAGACGCCGAGGCGCAGCTCAAGGCCCTGGGCCTCAACGTGACGGTCGAGGAAGTCTCCGGCTCTCAGCCGGCCGGACAAGTCCTATCCGTCGAACCCGCCGAGGGTTCCATGGTCGACAAGAACTCGACCGTGAAGATCAAGGTGTCGAAGGGTTCGGGGGGCAATCCGAGCCCGAGCCCCACGAAGAAGAACTGACGCTTCGTCGCCCATTGGCCCACGCGCAACGTGGCCCGCGCCCAGCCGGAGAACTCCAGCGGCGCGGGCCACGCCGTTTACCCGGCTCCTCCTCGTCTGTACGCGCGGCGCGGGCGTGGCCTCGGGGGGTGACCCGGGCGTGGCCCTGGCGCACCACGTTACCTCCATGCGTTCGCGCCGCCTCGGACCCGAGCCCCGACCAGGCATGGCCCGGGCACGTCCACGCTCGCCCCGTCCACCAGCATCACACCAGGGCCCGAGGCCCGGACTGCGGGCGCCGTTCGTGGATAGGTTACGCACATGTGGATAGGTTATTCCCTTGTGGATAGGTTACTAACCTATCCACGTGCTCATAACCTATCCACGAGAAGCTTTCCTATCCACAAGCGACCCCCACAAGCACACCAACGCCGCCGCCAACGTCGCCGCCCCACCGCCCGAGACCCGGGCGCGCCACGTTCCCTCCATGCGTTCGCGCCGCCTCGGACCCGAACCCCAGGCAAGGCTTGGCCCGGGCGCATCCACCCTCGCCCCGTCCACCGTCATCACACCAGGGCACGAGGCCCCGGCAGGGCGAGACCCGACCGCCCCAACCGCACTCGGCCGCCCCAACCGCACCCGGCCGTCCCAACCGCACCCGGCCGCACCCGGCCGCGGCGCTCAGAGTGTGAAGCGCTCCGCGACAACCGGCCTCAACGACGCGGCACGCTCGCGGGCCGAGTCGTCGCCGCAGGCGGCCAGCCAGTTGGCGAACATGAGGTGACCGGACTGGGTCATGACGGACTCGGGGTGGAACTGGACTCCCCAGAGGGGCAGGCTGCGGTGGCGCACTCCCATGATGATGCCGGACTCGGTGGTCGCGCAAACCTCGAGCTCGTCGGGCACGGTCGACGGGTCGATCGTCAGCGAGTGGTAGCGGGTGACAGTCAGCGGGGAGGGGACGCCCTCGAAGACGCCGCGCCCGTCGTGCGTGATGACGGAGGTCTTGCCGTGCATCAGCTCGGGCGCGTGCCCGACGGTGGCGCCGAAGAGCTCCCCGAGGGACTGGTGCCCCAGGCACACGCCGAGCATCGGGATGCCGCAGGACGCGCAGTCGGCGATGGTCTGAAGGGATGCGCCAGCGCTCTTGGGGTCCCCAGGCCCGGGGGAGATCAGGACCCCGTCGTATCCGGCCTCGAACCAAGCGGGATCCACGACATCGTTTCGAACGACGTCCACAGTGGCCCCGAGGTGACGCAGGTAGCCCACGATCGTGAAGACGAACGAGTCGTAGTTGTCAACGCACAGGATTCTCGCCAACGCCGGTCCTTTCTTCTGCGAGGCAGTGGCCCCTCATCTCCGGCCTCCATCGTATTGCGCTCCCCGGTTGGGCGCGCGGGGGTTGTCCGTTCTCCGGGCGCGCCCGGCCGACGGGCGAGGAAAAGCGACGAGGCCGGGGCAACCCCGGCCTCGTGGCGTAGCGGATGCGCGGCGATCAGGCGCCGCCGACGGAGGACTGCCCCAGCTCCAGGTAGGACTGGACCCAGGGGTAGACCCAGGTGAAGAGGGCTGCGACGGCGGCCGCGATGAGCGCCAGGGACTCGATGACCCTGAACCACGTGGGTCCGGGCAGGTGGCGGAAAATCCAAGCGTACATGTGAGGTCCTTCAGTTCTGGGGTTCGTCGACGAGTTCGGCGGGGACGCCCGTGTCCTTGGGGGTCCAGGATTCGAACTTGAGGTGGACGATGAAGCGCTGCCAGTTGCCGTATTCGGGGTGACAGGTCGTCATGGTCATCCAGCGTTCGGTGGGGACTTCGGACCAGGAAACGTCGTCGATGACGGGGGCGACGACCCGCATCTGGGTGGGGTCGGTGGCGTCGATGATCTCCGAGGAGACCATCGAGTACACGAGGTAGTGGTCGTCGACCTCGACGACGACCTTGTCGCCCTGGGTGAGTCGGTCGATCCATCGGAAGTTGTTGCCGTAGGTGCGGCGGTGGCCGGCGACGGAGAAGTTCCCTAGCCCTCCGGGCTGGGTGGTCATGTCGTAGTGGCCGGCCCATCCCTGGTCGAGCACGTAGGAGGTGGTGCCCTCGGCGAGCGGGATCTTCATCCAGTCCCAGGTTGGGACGTGGACGATTCCGTAGACTTCTCCGTCTTCCACCTCGCGGTCGAACGCGGGCGGGTCGTCGGTGCGGATTTCACCCTGGATTCGCTTTGAGGGTTGGTGGGTCTCTTCGTACGAGGCGATGGTCTGCGCGACCTGTCCGGAGACCTGGTAGGTCGTCCAGTACAGCTGCCACACGGAGAAGAGGCCGATCACGAACGCGAGGGTGATCAGCAGCTCGCCAATGACGCCGACGGCGTTCCAGAAGATGTTGGAGCGTCTCTTTTGCTTCGGCGAGGCGGGGGCAACGTGTTCACCCATTCGTTTCCTCCACGGTTGCGTAGTTGGCGGTCAGCGAGGTTGTTGCGGGCGGGAAGCTCAGGGAGCTCTTCGTCTGCAGGTCCCACCCGAGGCCGTACTTCGTCACGTAGACCTGGAAATTCACCATACGTGGGTTTGCGGTAACCGTCGCGCGCAGGGTCTCAGGATCACCGATTGCCTGGATCACGTACGGTGGCGAGAAGCTTGTTCCGTCGACGAGGATGACGTTGCCGATGCAGCGGATGACGGTTCGACTTGTGACGCGCACGCCTTGGACGGTCATGGCTTCGGCCCCTCCGGCCCACAGGGCGTTCATGGTGTCGTCGATGTCCTGCTGGTGGATGACGAGGTCGTTGGGGGTGGCGCCGGCGGGGATCTGTCCGGGGGGCGCGTCGGAGAGGGTGATCTGCACGCCGGGTCCGGTCACTGGCCGCGTGGATCGCGCGGTGAAGGCGTCCTCGTCGGGGGCGTCGACTTGGGGGGAGGAGAAACCCTGGACTTCAGAGTCGAGGGAGGAGACCTCGTTGTCGAGGGCGGAGACCTGCGCCTGGCGGGTTCGCACGAGAGTCGCCAGGTCAGATGTTGCGGCGGGGTGCTTGCGCTCGTTGAGGGAGGAGACGGAGAAGAGGAGGCCGGACGCGATGGTCACGGCGAGGATCGAGGCGACGCGGCGGGTTCTGCGTGGGCTCATCTTATCCTCCTTCCGTGGCGCTGCGTTTTGGTACTTCCTATGTCCGAGACTACGCTAGTGTTGCGACTTATTCATCACCGCCGGGCGCTTTGTCTCTCCGGGCGGGCCAGCAGGAAGGACCCGACGTGGCCGAATCGAAAAAGCGTAAGAAGAATGGGCACGAGGTCGAGGACGATACCGAGATCACGAACTGGACGGACGGCATTCCGCTGAGCCCCGCCTGGTGGGCGCCGACGTTCGTGACCCTGATGATCCTGGGCCTGCTGTGGGTCGTCGTGTACTACATTTCCTCGGGAACCTACCCCGTTCCGAAGCTGGGCGCGTGGAACATCGCGGTGGGCCTGGGCACGATGATGGTGGGCTTCCTGATGACGTTGCGCTGGCGTTGAGCGCGATTCCTCGGACGACACGCGAGTGGGGCGTTCCGGCGGTGACCGGGGCGCCCCGCTTCTTGTATGGACGAGGCCTGGGCGCGCTATGTGGACATGCTTTCTTCCATGACAAGAAGTCCGGTAGCATCGTCGCAAGGATACTATGTCACGCAACACACATACAGATGTTGCGCCACCGGTCCTCTACACCCCCGTCATTCAACGAGAGGACGGCGAGATCAGGTTTGCGAGTTATGGAAGGGATAGCACGCTCCAGTGTCGCGCGTTCAGTCATTGCAGTCACCTATGACCAGATTCCATTAGAGTACCGCGAACGCATCGATAACACGTTATGGCATTTGCCGTACTATATCGGTTTTGACTGGTGACAATGCTCGGCGTTCCCACATTTCGTTTTCCCACCGATAAGACTCCCCCCACGCCGCGCGCGCAGGATCGGCGGAAGTGGCGCATGGTGCCCGTGGGTGTCACAATCGTTGCGCTCGGGATTGGCACAGCGCTCGTCGCGCAGTGGGCCGTGCAGAACCATCGTCTTCAGGGCTTACAGTTCTCACTCACATGGCTGTCACTCTATGCCGCCGCTACTCTGCCGAATATAGCCGAGCGAAGTCTTCATCCGATGTCCAGACCGCGCCCACGATTCGTGAATTCATCAATTGTGATTCCCGGGAGCTACGAGCAAATAGGGCTTGTCCTCACGGGCTGCTTGCTGTGGTTGTCGGTCGTCGTCACGCTCGTGTTGGGCTTGATGATGCGCCAACCACTGACCGCCGTCGCCGTGGCGTGCGCGACCGCGTGTTTTGCATATACGTTCGGTACGCGCTCGCCGCTCGCGGATCTACGGATAGCCTTCGGTGACCGGCAGACGACGACTCTGACTGAAGAGGGGATTCACTTTCACTATCCACCCCTCCTGTCGACTGAGGAACACAAGCGAAACACGAAGGTGTGGGTCCACTGGAAGGACCATCTCGCCATCGGCTCGGTAGACGACGTGAATATTCTGTTTTCCGGTGATCTCACCCATCAGGGACGTTGGACGATCTCTTCTCACCATCTCGGGCTCTCCTACACTGGCCTCGATGCCCTCATGCGTCACTTCGGCGCGCATCCCGAGGACCGTCCCCTCCTATCCTCGCCCGAAGGAGTAACCCTGGTCACGCGCATCCTCAAGGATGCCCGCGCAAGCCTGACAGGAGCTACAGAGGAAGGGGCCGACTAGCCACGCATGGCCCGCGGCCCGTCACCGCGCGGAGCTCGGGGCCCCGGACCGCGGTGTGAGCGCCGGAGACGCACGCGAAGACACGAGGCCGTGGTTGTCTCATGCGGGCCTGCGGGTCAGGGCCTGGTGAGTTGGACCCTCATGCCGGCGTCGTACATGCCCTGCAGGGTGCGTCCGGCGAGGCCGTCTTCGAGGCGGGCGGGGTGGGCGCAGGCGAAGGACATGACGGTGGTGGCTCCCGCGCGCAGGAGCGCAGGGGACGCGGGCGTGGAGGGACCCAGGACCACGGTGTGCGCTCCCGAGGCGAGGGCGAGGAGGCGCGGCATGGTCTTATTGACGAAGGCGGAGCCCGAGATGAAGACGTAGTCCATCTCGGGGAGCAGGTACTCGCAGGCCGAGTCGGGGTAGTCGCCCTCGAAGACGTTGCGTTCGAGGATGTTGAGCTCGGCGGCGTCCGGCAGGGCAGCGGGCGCGAAGGGGAAGTGGCCGATGACGGCGACGCGCTTGCCGACGACGAGGGGGGCGTAGGGGTGAAAGGTGCGGCCCCAGTTGTTTTCTTCGCAGGGGCGGAAGCCGTGGGCGAGGGCGACCGTGGGGTGTGAGTGGTAGGCGTTGACGGCGGCCATGCCGATGCCCGCGTCCTCGAAGTTCCAGGACTTCGCCAGGGCGGCGACGTCCCGGAGGGGGCGTCCGACCAGGTCGGAGGGATCGTCAGTGAAACGCGGCCGGGACTGCACGTCCATGCCGAAGGCCATGCCCGCGCCGTCTTCGCTGGTGGCGACGCGCCGCCACTTGCCGTCGGTATGGATCTGGGTGACGGTGATGTCGGCGGGAATCTCGTCGATGAGCTGGTCGTACAGGTCCCAGGGGCTGGTCATGGTCTCTCCTGTTGGGGCATGAGGAAGAGCCCGGCACCATGCCGGACCCTCCCTATCTTAGGTGATCCTCATAAGGCTCGCCGGCGTCCGCCCCGCCGAGGCGACACCCTCCCTCACGCGCCGTAGGCCTCGTACAGGACGCGGAAGGCCAGGGCGTTGAGGGCGAGCGCGCCCGCGATCATGCCGACGGCGGCGAGGGCCTCGCGCCGGTTCTGCGCAGCCTCCGTCACGCCGGCGCGCGGTCGAGCGAGGCGCACCAGCGCCCACGTGGCCGCCGCTCCCGCAAGGAGGCCGCCCACGTGACTCTGCCACGAGATCCCCGTCGCCACGAAGCCGTACGCCAGGTTGATACCCAGAAGCACCAGGATGGAGGTCGTATCCGACCCGCTGAGGCGCTGCATCACGAAGATAGCGCCGAACAGCCCAAACACCGCTCCAGAGGCCCCCACGGTGCTCGCGAAGATCTGCGAGGGCTGCACCAGGCACCAGGCCAGGATGAAGGCCGAGCCGCCGAGGGCGCTCACCAGGTACACCGTCAGGAAGCGCCACCAGCCCATCGCGGGCTCGATCGAGCGGCCCACCCAGTACAGGGCCAGCATGTTGAAGAGGATGTGCAACAAGCCGCCGTGCAGGAACGCGCCCGTCAGGACCGTCCACGGGCGCGCCGCGAGGAACGCGGGCACCAGGGCGAGGGACCGCTCGACGGAGGGGGCCACCAGCGTCACCAGGTACATGAGGACGCAGATGGCCGCCATCGCGTAGGTCACGACCGGCGCTCCGGCCCTGGCCGCGCGAGACGCTCGACCCACCCATCCGCGCTTGGAGGACGTGCAATCCACGCAGATCGAGCGCACCTCGGTAGGGATCGCGCAGTCAACGCACATCGGCCGGCGGCAGCGCTTGCAGTAGTCGACGCTGCGCACACCCGGGTGGCGCGGGCAGTCGGGGGCGGCCCGCGGGTCCGACCGCTGGCCGTAGCTCGGCACGCTCATAAGGTTCCTTTCGCTGGCGGGTAAGGGACGAGGCCGGGGCTCGCCACCGCGGCAACTGCGCTGAGCGGCGGGGACACCCCGGCCTCGTCGATGAAGAGAGGGAAAGGTCAGTCGACGATCTCGATCGAGTTGATGACCTGGTCCGTCACGGGGCGGTCGTTCGCGCCAGTGGGGGTCGTGGCGATGGCGTCGACGACGCGCTTGGAGGCCTCGTCGGTGACCTTACCGAAGATGGTGTGGTTGCCGAGCAGCCACGGGGTGGGGGCCACGGTGATGAAGAACTGGGAGCCGTTGGTGCCCTTGCCCATGCGCTTGCCGGCGTTGGCCATGGCCAGCAGGTAGGGGTCGTTGAAGTTCAGCTCGGGGTGGATCTCGTCGTTGAACTGGTAGCCGGGGCCGCCCGTGCCCGTGCCGAGGGGGTCACCGCCCTGGATCATGAAGCCTGGAATCACGCGGTGGAAGATCGTGCCGTCGTAGAGGGGGCGGGAGGTCTTCTGGCCGGTCGAGGGGTCGACCCACTCGCGCTCGCCCTTGGCCAGTGTCACGAAGTTATGAACCGTGTTGGGGGCGTGGTTGGGGAACAGCTCGACGGTGATGTCGCCGGCGGTGGTGTGCACAATAGCTTTCATGAGGTCAATGGTTGCATCTTTTCCTGGGTGTTTCCTGTCCGTCGCCCGCATCGCTAGCGCCGGTGGGCTGCAGATCACAGGCGGATGTAGCACAATAGAAGGTGAGTGGCGCGGCCGCGCCCCAGCTAATGTGGACAGAATCGGAGACATCATGGCTACCTCGCCGACTTTCGATGTAGAAAAGTTGCGCACTACCTCTGAGCAGCTTCGCGACGCCGCCGCCGTTTACGCCGGGAAGGTTGCCGTCCGGGCCGCAGATCTGGCAGCCCAGGGCGTCGACTGGGCAGCACCCCGCGCGCAGGCCGCGCTGACAAACGCGATCGAGCACGCGACCCCCGCGATCGAGCACGCAGCCGCTCGCGCGCAGGCCGCCGCCGCCCAGGCCGGCCCCGCGATCGAGAACGCTCGCGAGCACCTGGTGGAGGACTACCTGCCGCGCGCATCCCTCGCCGTCAACCAGGCTGGCGCCGCCCTGACCGCCCGCGGTTCCCTGTCGGATCGCGCTCGCCGCGCGTCCGAGGTCTCCGCTGCGGCCCTCACGACGCCGACGCCCAAGCGCCGCAAGTGCCGCTTCCTGCGCGCCTTCGGCCTGACGGCGCTGGTCGGCGCCGCAGTCGGCGCGGGCTACATCCTCTGGAAGCGCTCGCAGCCGATCGAGGATCCGTGGGCCGAGGAGTACTGGGCCGATCTCGACACGGATTCCTTCGTGCCGGACACCGAGGCGGAGAAGGCCACGTTCGAGGGCTGACTCTTCACAGCTTGTGCGGGTGGGGCCGCGACGCGTCGCGTCGCGGCCCCACCCGTTGCGTGCGAGCCTCGTGGTGCTAGCGCGCGTGCTGCCAGCGCGCGTTGTCCGCTGCCCGACCCGGGTCCTCGGGCGGAACCGGGACGAAGGAGGCGCGCCGCACGCGCAACGGCTCACCCGAGGAGAGAGCGCAGCACCTGGGCGACCCCGGCCTCGTTGTTGGAGGGGGCGACGAAGCGGGCGGCCGCGACCACGTCGGCCGAGGCGTTAGCCATCGCGAAGGACAGTTCCCCCTCGCTCATCATGGACAGGTCGTTGCCCGCGTCCCCGAACACGGCGGTCTGCTCGCGCGTCACTCCGAGGAAACGCTGCAGGTCGCGCACGGCGCTGCCCTTATCGACGCCGCGGATCTGCAGGTCGGCCCAGTTCGCCCCCGAGATCGCGTACTGGTGTGTGCGCGCGAAGTGGGCCAGGGTGGCCTCGGCGAGCGGCGCGACCGGACCGGGCGTGTAGACGGCGAGCTTGACGATCGCGTCGTCGCTCTCGCCCGACTCGATGGCGTCGATGACGGCCATCTGGTCCTCGACGCGCTGGGTGCGATGGTAGTAGGGGACGACGCCCGCGACGTACTCGTCGTCGAGGCGCTCGACGTAGGCGAACTTCTTGCCGCACATGACCAGGCCGCCGTCGATCGCGCCCTCCCCCGTCGTGGCCTCGCGCACGAGGCGGACGGCCTCGCGCAGGGTGGGGGCGTCCAAGGGGCTGCAGGAGACCTCGACGCCGTCGCGCATGACGATGCCGCCGTTCTCGCCGATGACGGTCATGCCGGGCCGGGAGGGGAACATGTCGATGAGGGTCCACACCTGGCGGCCGGAGGCGGGGGCGAAGGTCACGCCGCGCTCGTCCATCAGGGCGAGGAGCTCGTCCATCCCGGGCGGGAAGTTCTTGTCGTCGTCCAGGAGGGTGCCGTCCATGTCGATGGCGGCCAGGCGCAGGTCGGCACCCGCGTAACGCGCGGGGTCAGTGGGGGTCATCATGAGTCCATTGTGCCCGACGGGAGGCACGGGTGCTCGCACCGGGGACGAGGCTGGGGCAACCTCACGTGACCTCGTGAGGTGCGCGCATGGTCACTCTGAGCGCTCCTGATCCCTCTCTTTGCCCTTTTCGAAGAGGCGAACGAGGAGGGCGCACAGGAACGCAAGCAGGCCGAAAGGGGCGACGAAGAGCAGCGCGGAGAGGAAGGCCAAGTTTATGGCGACTGCGGGCGAGTTACCGTCCGGATCAAAAAAGCTGGCGAGCCAGGCCAACGGCGGCAGGTACAACATACTTCCGATGAGGACGAAACCCAGGATGATGCAGACGCGCACCACGCTCGAACCCCGGCGCTGTTTCTCGCGGATCAACTCGCCCGCGTTGTCCGCAGATCCATCGGCTAGATTAGCCCGCGCAACCTCATCGGCGGCCTTTCTTTCACGACTTTTTGCTGCCGTGACGTCGACAGCCAGCGCCAGGAAAGCAACAAATAGGACGGGGGCAGCAAGCAGAAGAAATCCGACGAGGAACACGACACCTCCAGATGATGGAACCGAGGCCGTCACGACCCTCCGTTCCATTCGGGGGAGGTCGAGATCCTCTCAGCACCACCACCATAGCGCAGCGGCAACGGGGGCCAGCACGGCGACCATCAGGGCTCCGAGGCACGAAAAGCGCCGCGTACCCACGGACAGCGGGCATTGGGTCGAGGCGGATAGGGAAAAGATCTCCTCATCGAGGTCGGCTCGCGCACGCACGCTCGGGCGCACGGCGGGCGGATACGAGGGCGGCGCGGGGCGCCGGCGACGCGCGGCTGGCCTGGTGACCTGCGCTCCTCGCGCGGCCACACCGACCCCCTCCGCGTGCGAGTACTGGGAAGGCGAGCGGTACACGATGTCTCCATCGACTATTGCGGTGTGAATGGCGCAATCCTAGCACCCATGAGGCGTGCATCATATGCATTTGATTTCTTTAATTCCAAACAATTTGATCGGAGCCGCGAACCAACAAACGACTTGCACCCCCATGCAAAATGAGCCGCCCATCACACTATGTGTTAGGCTGGCCATGTTCGCTCAAAGCATCGAACGACCCTACGTTGAGGAGAGAATCATGAGCCTGGAAGATCTGGCCAAGAAGGCTGAAGAAGGCGTCGAGAAGGTCGTTGACGCGGCCAAGGAGAAGGCTGAAGAAGCCAAGGACAAGCTCGCCGAGCTCGCTGGCGACGCCAAGGACAAGGCAGAAGACGCCAAGGACAAGGCAGAGGACATCGCCGAGGACGCCAAGGACAAGGCAGAGGACATCAAGGACAAGCTCGAGAAGTGAGCTACCAGAAGGGGGGGCGAACCAAGAGGTTCGCCCCCCTTCTCCATGCACTCGCGCGCCCGACGGTTTTACATTCCCCCGTAGCTCGGACCACGCGACTGGCGACGAGCGCTCTACTCCCGCCCCTCGCGCACACTCGCGAGGATTCGGCGGCGCAGTGGGACGGTTGCCTCGGAGGCGATGACGATGAGGAGGACACCCACCAGCGCCGCAGCGATGGCCGCGCCGAAACCCCTGACCGCGCCCGAGGCGATCAGCGGGGACATGAACACCATCCCCAGCAGCACCGATCCCCCGACCATCACGAAGGCGGGCAGGGCGACCTCGAGGCGGCGGCTACGATCCATGAAGCCCCGCGGCGACCCCATGTAGGACAGGGCACGCATCTGCTCGGCCGAGTCGATAACGCGGATGGACTGGTTGACGGCGGTGGACACCGCTCCGAGCGCCAGGGTGATCGCGAAGGTCAGCATCATGCCGCGCAGGATGTCGCCGTTGACGATTCGCTGGACCTCATCCATGGCCGTGCCTCCTTCCGTGGAGATCGCGGAGCCCATCGGGAACATCACGCCCACGATGAAGCCAACCAGGGCCACCGCCCCGAAGGAACGCCACACGCTGCGCGGATCGTCGGCCAGGCGTCTGCCAGCCACCATCATCTGCGGCCTGCGGGCACAGCTCGCCATGATGCGGCCCATAACCGAGATCGTCCACACGCCGAGCAGGTTCACCACCAGGAAGATCGCTCCGAGGAAGCCCATGAGGATAGCCATGCCGATCGCGGCTCCAAAGGTCATGGCGAACCCGCCCACGACGAGCCACCCAACCAGGAGGACAACCGCCAGGATCGGGCCGAAGGCGCTGACCCGGCCGGCGTGGGAGCGTCGGGCAACACCCAGGGGGGTGATGGCCACCTTGCGCATGGCCAGCCACGAGGAGAGCGCGGCCAGGAGGATCATGGCGAGCGCCTCTGCCAGGAGAATCAGGACCCCCACCCACATCTCGCCGACCCCCATCGCTTTGCCCTGGAAGGACAGCAGCCCCCACGCAGGCAGCGTCGCCGCGTACAGGATCGAGCCGACGAGGACTCCGACGGCCGCGAAGGCGCAGGTCTCGACGATGCACGCCAGCTTTGTCGTGCCCGGCGCTAGGCCCACGAGGCGCAGCACCGCGAGGTCTCGCTCGCGCCGGCTCATGCCCAGTCGGGCCGCGGCCGCGCCCATCGAGATGATCGGGACGACCAGGAGCGTCGCGGCGAAGAACGCCAGGGGAACGTACATGATGGTCGCCCCCTCGATGGTGGTCGGGTCGTCGGCCAGGCCGGTCGCCGTGGCCGCATCGGAACGCGACATGAAGGCCATGACCCCACCGGTCACCGCCAGCAGAAGGGCGTGAGGCAAGGCAAAGGCGGCGACCGTCAGAGCGGAGGTCGCCCGATCTCGGGAGCGCAGCAGCGCGGCTGCCGCGGTACGCACGGCGCTCATCGTCCGCCTCCCGCGCTAGTCGAGCCGACCGCAGCCGGATTCCCCATCGGTACCCCCGACGAGGCCGGGGAACCCTGCGCGCCGCCACCTGCGCGTGCGGACAGGAATATCTGACCGTCGCGAACCTGGATGGTGTGGGGCAGACGCGCGGCGACCGCCGGGTCGTGGGTGACCAGGACGAGGGAGGCGCCCGTGGAGGCGCACGCGCTGGTCAGGAGGGACATGACCTCCCCGCCGGTCGCCTGGTCGAGGGCTCCTGTGGGCTCGTCCGCGAAGATAACCGAAGGATTCGTTGCGAGCGCGCGCCCGATCGCCACGCGCTGGGCCTGGCCTCCCGAAAGCTGGCCGGGCCGGTAGGGGCCCGCGCCGTCAAGGCCGAGGTTGGCGAGGATCTCGCGGGCGCGGGCGAGGGCCTCGGTCTTGGGGGCGCCCGAGAGCATGAGGGGCATCGCGATGTTCTCTTCCGTGGGCAGCTCCGGAAGCAACTGCCCATCCTGGAAGACGAAACCGAATCGCCTCAGGCGCAGCTCGGACAGGTCCTTCTCCGACATGGACGTCATCTCGCGGCCGTCGAGGGTGATCGAACCGGAGCTGGGACGCAGGACTCCGGCCAGGCAGTGCAGCAGCGTCGTCTTTCCCGAGCCCGATGGCCCCATGATCGCGACCTGCGTGCCCTGCGGGAGTGTCAGGTCAACCCCGGCCAGGGCGTGGACGGGGGTGTTCCCGCGCATGTATGTTTTCGTCAGTGCTCGGGCCGTCAGACCCATAGTGTTCTCGCTCATGCCTCGACCCTATCGAGACGCGGCCGGTCACTTCTATGAGGGGACGCCCTGGTGTCCCCCTGACCCGTCCCGGAAATCCCTTCAGGAGTTGCTAGGTTTGACGCATGAGTCAACCCTTGGATCCCCTCGCCGCCCAGCTGAAAGGAAGCCTCACGCAGCGACCAGTACTTGACCGACACCACCAGCTAGTATGATACTTTTGAGACCGCATTTGCGGTAGGATATTGATCATCTCATAAGGAGGATGCCATGTCAGATGCCGCTGAGTCTATTGAACAGTCCGACCCAACCGCCAGCGAGAGGCTCGCTGCCTGGGGCCTCTCGCCTGAACTCATCCACGACGCACTGCGCTCCGGCTTTGCCCGTTCACAAGAACGTTCTTCACTCGCCCCTCCTGCCACACCCGCAATGGATGTGTACGGAAATGGCTTCGAGGAACTCGCCAAGATACTTACATTACAAGGATGGGACTACGAGCCTGTCAAGAACCAACCTCGACTCACCCATCCCGACCGCCTGGTAACCCTCTCTATTACCTCAGCCAGCGGACTCGGCAGCGAGGCTGCGATGCCAATCACCAACAGTAAGGGCCCCGCAACGCGACAAGCACTCGCTCACAGCAACGAGGGAACACTCTTCGAACTCGACACACACGACGATGAGTGCGCCACGCCACCCCTTTACTTCATCGTCTACGAGCGCAAAGAGGACGTGCTCTGTCTGGAGATATCCCGCCCAAGCGACATGGATGCATCAAACCGCATTGTCCGCTGGACGGACCGGATCTTCCTCCCAGCCCTCACCCTCGTCAGCGCTCCTTTCGGCGACACTACACAAACCGGTCAGATCTTCGATGTGCCGGTGGAACAAGTTAGATGACACTCTCAGTAATCCAAGGTGGGCTCCCGAGAACGCGAGAGACTCCACGCCCCATCCGATCACAAACTCCGCTTGCCACACCTAAAGGAGAGACAACGGAGTTTAGTCCGTCACGCCTACAATGGGCGCGAGACCATCGCATGATGACACGTTCCGAACTTGCTCAAGCAGCGAACGTATCCGTTTCGGCGCTCGCAGGTTACGAACAGGGGCGCACTATTCCTGCAATGGCTGCGAGAAATAGACTGGCAGAAGCACTGGGGATACAGACTCACTTCTTCTCCCTGGAAGAACTTGATGAGATACGCGCGGAGAATGTCAGTTTCCGCAAGGCATCGAAGACCTCAAAGAAGCACCAGCGCGCGGCACGTGGTGATGCACGCATGGCCGTTGAGATATTCCATGTTATTGGAAAGCGTTTTAAGCTACCAGATCCTCAGATACCCTCTATTTCAGGCTTCGCTCCGGCAACAGCTGCAGAACTCGTGCGACAGGAGTGGCATCTGGGCGACCGCCCAATCTCAGACATGATGAGTTTACTAGAATCGAAAGGTATTCGTATACTCTCCCTGGATCACCGGTACGCCAATGTCGATGCATTCTGTTTCACACAAGATGCGATCCCTTATATATTCGTCTCCACAGCAAAGAGCGGGGAACGACAGCGTTTCGATCTCGCGCACGAACTGGGGCACCTAGTCATGCACTCTGATGACGATGAAAGCACGGGGTCAAAAGAACGCGAGAAAGAGGCACAACAGTTTGCTTCAGCCTTCCTTATGCCGGCTTCGCGCATCCACACACAGAGTATGCGAAATGCACACATGCAGCGCATCGTTGAAGCAAAGACCTACTGGAGGGTCTCCGCTATGGCGATGGCTTACCGCCTCCACGACCTCGGGCTTCTGGGGGATTGGCAATACCGCACCACAGCGGTTGAGCTAACAAAGCGAGGTTACCGGACAGGCGAACCCGATGGAATCGCCCCTGAACGCTCACAACTGTTGCATAAAGTCTTTCATACCCTCGACAACCACATGACGATCCGGGAGACCGCTGACGCGTTAGGAATACAACGCGATACTCTACGCGTGTACCTGCGCGACCTGACAATAGGCATCGTTTGACCGACAGCAATGACAGATTGCGCCGTCGACGACAAGAAAGTCAAGATAACCGTTAGATTCACCTAGAAATAGACAACCAAGGTCACATTCTCACTCAAGCACAAGTTAGCAAATGAACCTCCGGGTAGAGGCGGGGCCCACTGGAGCATGACCCACTTCTTTCCTTGACCATTCGATATGAGCTGACCAGGTTTTGAAGGTCAGTTGTTTCGAGGACGGATCTGCGTTTTCATGCCGTTCACGTGAGAGTGTTAGCCTGAGCAAACCTAGCTAATTGCGGTCGGTTAGAATGCTTGTCCGTGAGGAGGATTTCTAGTACATGTCCGATCGGATCATTGTCAAACTAAAGAAAGCTTATCACCACACGGTTGCACCACTATACGGAACACTACTTACTCTTCACATGCAAGGAGCCAGATCCGCCTTCAGTTGCTACGTTTGACGCATGAGTCAACCCTTGGATCCCCTCGCCGCCCAGCTGCTCCTGCGCGCCTACGCGCGGGCAACGAATATGCTCATCGCGGGGCGCACCTTCGCGACCGACGACACCGAGCTTGGTAGCCTGCTGCGCGCCTTCGGCGCACACGTTACCGCGGCCCCGGGGCGCGAGGGAGGCTCGGCCTCGTCCCCCGTCGTCTTCGCCCTCGATGAGGACGCCCGCCCCACCCCCGGAACGATCACGGTCATGGCGCCGGGCGGGCGATTCCGCTCGGTCGTCGCCCCCGACGGGCGGACCATCACGGGTCCGCTCGACGCGTCGCGCATCGAGTGGGCGCGCTCCCACATGCCCGTGACCGAGGCGGCGGCCGCCGCCCTGTCGCCCCTGGTGGCGGGCAGGAGCGTGGGGATCGCCCTCGTCCTGGAGCCGAAGACGGCGGCCCTCGCGCTCATGCTCGCCGAGGCGGGGGCGCGCGTGGGCGTCTTCGGCTGGGCGTCCGAGACGAGGGAGGACGTGGCCGACCGGCTGCGCGACGCGGGCATCCCCGTGTTCGCGGACTCGCGCGCCTCCCGCGAGCGCGAGTGGGAGCTGGCGCGGGAGTTCCTGGCCCAGCGCAACGAGTTCCTGCTGGACGACGGCTCTCACCTGATTCGCCTGGCCCACGACGAGGCGCGCTGCCCCGGCACCCTGAAGGCCCTCGTCGGCGCGGCGGAGGAAACGACCTCGGGCCTGCGCCCCCTGCGCTCATTCGACTTGCGCGTCCCCGTCATGGCGTCCAACGATGCGCGTTCGAAGACCCTCTTCGACAACGCTTACGGGACGGGACAGTCGTGCTGGACGACGATCCTGGACCTGATTGACCCGCGCGGGGTGGGCGCGCGGGTCGCGGGGATGAGCGTCGTCGTGATCGGCTACGGGGACGTGGGGCGAGGCTGCGCGCGCTTCGGCGCGGCGCTCGGCGCGAGCGTCACCGTCGTGGAGCTGGACCCCGTGCGCGCCCTGCAGGCGTCGATGGACGGCTTCACCGTTGCTTCGCTGGCCGAGGCCGCCCCCCGCGCCGACATGCTCATCTCGGCGACGGGCGAGCGCGCGACGATCCCCCTGAGCGCGCTGGAGGCGGCGCACGAGGGGGCGATCGTGACGGTCGCGGGCGGGGTCGACGGGGAGGTGGGCCTCGACGAGGCCGAGGCCGCCTCCTGGGTCATGGCCGAGTCGGGTGACGCGCACGTGCAGACCCTCACGAGCCCCACGGGCAAGACCCTTCGCGTCCTGGAGCGCGGAGAGGGCATCAACTACACGGCCGGCGAGGGCAACCCCATCGAGATCATGGACATGAGCTTCGGCGTGCAGCTGGCCTCCCTGCGCGAACTCATCACCCGCGAAGGCCGGTTGACTCCCGGGCTGCACGCCCTGCCGCGCGACGCCGACGACGCGGTGGCGCGCGCCGCCCTGTCCGCCCTGTCCTCCTCGTAGGCGGAGCTCACTGCCACCCGCGGGTACGCCCGCACGCCCCGCCCCTACACTGTAATTCAGCGTCTCCCACTGAAAGGTCCCCCATGAGCGACGTGATCGTCTGGTCCGCCGGCCTCGTCATCCCGATCACCGCCCCCTCGATCCTGGACGGAGCGGTCGCCGTGCGCGACGGGCGCATCGAGCACGTGGGGGCGCGCGAGTGGGTCATCGACACGCTCACTTCGCGCGGCCTTTCCTTCGACGAACGCCGCTTCGACGGCGTGCTGCTCCCCGGCCTCGTCAATGCGCACACGCACCTGCAATACACGGGTATGGCCTCCGTCGGCTCCGGACACTACCGCGGGTTCGACAGTTGGGCGCGCGCCTTCGACGAGGTGTACGACGCGGGCGGACTGGACTGGCGGGCCGACGCGGCTGCGGGCGCGGCGATGCTCCTGGAGGGGGGCACGACCGCCGCAGCCGACGTTGTGACGGATGCGGCCGCGGCCTCGGCCCTGCACGACGCGGGCCTGCACGGCGTCGCCTACTGGGAGGTCATGAGCTGGTCGAACGAGGAGTGGAAGGCGCGCGGCGAGCGGGAGGTCACGGGCGCACTAGACGCCATGGCGACCCCTCCGGGCGTGGGCATCTCCCCGCACGCCCCGTACTCGCTGGACGCCGAGCCTCTGCTGGACCTGCCCGACATGGCCAGGCGGCGCGGCATGCGCATCCACATCCACCTGGGGGAATCCCATTCGGAAGCCGAGTGGTCCGAGACGCGCACGACCACCCTCGCCGACCTGTGGAGGTACGAGCATTCCTCGTCCTTCACGGCGATGCGTTCGCGCGGCGGGGGCTTCTCATCGACGCAGTTCGTGGACCAGTTGGGCGTTCTCGGTCCCGACTGCCACGTCGCGCACGGCGTGTACATGCGCGCCGACGACCGCCGGAGGCTACGCGCCCGGCATACAGCCGTCGCCCTGTGCCCGCGCTCGAACCGCGTGATCGGCCTCGACGCTCCGCCCGTGGCTGCCTACCTGAACGAGGGCAACATGATCGCGGTGGGCACGGACTCCCTGTCCTCCTCCCCCTCCCTCGACCTACTCGAGGACGTCGCGCTGCTCTTCGACCTGGCGAGGGCGCAAGGATACGAGGACCAGGACCTGGCGCGCCGCCTGCTGCAGGCCGCGACCCTGGGCGGTGCCACCGCGATGGGCCTGGCAACAGGCCCAGACCGCCTTGGCCAGCTCCAGTCTGGCGCGGTCGCGGACATGTGCGTCGTCGACGTGCCGGTGACCTCGATCGTGGAGACCATCGATGCCGTCGCCCGAGGCGGCGCCGGGCACGTCGTCGAGACCGTCGTGTCGGGCCGCGTGCGCTACTGCGCCTCCCGTTGACCACCACCCCACCACACCCCCACATTCCCGCGCGTTAGGAGTGCCGCATGACCGAGGTGACGTCACTGATCGAAGCCCTGGGCCTCGCACCCCACCCTGAGGGCGGCCACTACCGCCGCACGTGGACCGCCCCCGCGCAGGTGGACACGCCGCGCGGGCGGCGCCACAGCGCCTCGGCGATCCTCTTCCTCCTGGAGTGCGACGAGGAGGCGCGCTGGCACCTGGTTCACTCCGACGAACTGTGGATCTGGTCCGGCCCCGGCACCCTCGAGGTGCACCTGGGCGGCAGCGGCGAGGCGCCCTCCGCCGAGACGCAGATCGTCACTCTCGGGCCTGCCGGAAGCGGCGCGCCCTCCGACTCGACCAATCCCGTCCAGATCCTCGTGCCCGCCGGTTCCTGGCAGCGCACCTTCGCCCGGGGCAGCTACGCCCTGGCGACCTGCGTGGTCTCCCCGGAGTTTTCCTTCGACGACTGGGAGCTCGCCGACACCAACGGGGGCCTCCAGGAGTGACCTGGCGGGAGGGAGCGGGCCCCAACGGCTCGGCCCCTCCCTGCGCCTGCACCCCACTGTGGCACATTCCCCAACGAGTAGTTTCTCCCGTTACCGCAAGGAATATTGCCCCCGCTACCTGTTCCATTGTTTCGTGCCTCGAAACGACTCCAGCGCTCCCATCTCGGCGTCGATACTCTCGACGAGTCAGACCCGCCCCGCGGGCGGGAATCCCCACGCCACTAGGGAGGCCCCATGCGCCGCTCTGTCCGTTCCCTCGCTGCCATCGCCGCCGCCGCGGCAATCGGCCTGACCGCCTGTTCGGGCGGCACGAGTTCATCATCCTCGCCCGATGCCACCCAGACCTACGGCCCCGGCGCCCTACCGACCGTGACGGAAGGAAAGCTCACAGTCGCGACCTCCGACCCCGCCTACTCGCCGTGGATCCTGAACAACGACCCGGCCTCGGGCGAAGGCTACGAGTCGGCCGTCATCTACGCGCTGGCCGAGGAACTCGGCTACAGCGCCGACAACGTCCAGTGGGTGCGCGCCACCT